>Ga0074195_1003196_pt1 | contig 16035 bp, 17 predicted proteins | sample EPASupsiteHSE623_FD_64525 | JGI IMG/M metagenome (GOLD analysis project Ga0074195, IMG submission 64525) | Bioremediated contaminated groundwater from EPA Superfund site, New Mexico - Sample HSE6-23 | ecosystem: Environmental > Aquatic > Deep subsurface > Groundwater > Contaminated ...
TTCGTAAAGCAGGACTACCTTGCTGCGCAATGTCACTCGCTTATTATACCATTCCCCCGCTAAGTCCCACATAAAACAAGGTCAACGTTCAACAGTGGCGTAGATGAGCCACTTGCCGTTTTCTTTCATCAACTTGAATTTATCGGTACTCTCAATAACCTGCTGCTCGTTGCCAACCTTCATGGTTATTTTGGAGTAGACCTCCAATACTGCTGTATGGTCGCTTTTACTCAGGACCGCTCCCGGTTTCAGTTCGGTTATTTCAAAGGAGTAAGGCAGTCCTATGGTGGCGAGACCGTTGTAAATCCCCGCCATTTCGTCCAATTCCAGCTTTTCGGCGCCGGTTGCATAAACATAAGCTGCTGTCCAGTCCAGGGGATTTTCCTTATTGTTGAGATCGGGTTGCGACTTGAGAACTGTTTCTATCCTTCTGACGTAATAAACGGCGTTGGCAACAAGTTCCTCATCGCTCGGAGTACCCTCAACAGTTTTATCGTTATTCAGGAAATTGGCCAGCATGGTCATAACTTCAGCTCTCGAAGCCGATTTATTTGGCTCAAACTTATATGTACCGTCGGCCTGCTTATAACCCGTAATGATTTTTGCAGCTGCTGCCTTGACCAGAAAGTTGTAAGACCAATGGTCAGCGGTGGACTTTACGTCGGTAAAGTATACTGCTTCAGTAACACTGGCGCTGCCGCTCAGGGAATTGGCAACCATGGTGGCAATTTCTCCGCGGGTGATAGTTTTGTTGGGTGCGAAGGTACCGTCAGGATACCCGTTAATAATTGCCTTTTCGGAGAGGACATTAACATACCCTTTGGCCCAATGGTTTTCCACATCGGGGAACTTGGCGCCTGCGGCCTTGGGTTCATAAGCCAGGGTTTTGGCCAGCATAGTGGCAAACTCACCCCTGGTTATATTCTGGTCCGGCTTTGCATAGTATTCGTACAATGTCTCGCCGTCTTCCGCAATCTCTTTTTCATAACCCTGCACAATTCCCATTTCGATTAACTGGGTCATATAGTCTGTAGCCCAGTGGTTGTCAATATCGAAGAAATTGACAGGAGCCACATCTGTCTCAAAAGCAGAAGCAGGTGCAGCCAAAACACCCAGTATGAAAACTACTACCAGTATACGGGAAATCTGCTTCTTCCAGTTTCTCATAATATTCACCTCCTTGCACCAAAACCTAAAATAATTGTTAGACTTACATATAAACCCTAACACTACTAAAAATTTGTTAGAATTATAAAAATTAGTATTCGGAACGACTTTGTAAATTCCCTTTAGGTAATGTATGGTCAATGGGGAAAGAGTTCCCTCCAAAGCCAACCCTCTCCCAAAATGATTAGATAAAGCAAAATGCAAAATATTTTTACAATTAATGCAGGAATTTTTTCGACAAGATAGAATAGCATTAGTGGTAACAAAAGAATACACGCGGATAGGTGACTCTTCAAGAGTTGAAAAGGGAAGTCTGGTGAGAATCCAGCGCGGTCCCGCCACTGTAACAGGGAGAATCCCGCTATTATGCCACTGGGCTTAAAGCCCGGGAAGGCGCGGGGGACTATGAACTGTAAGTCAGGAGACCTGCCTATCTAAGGTGCACCGCTGGTACCTTCGAGAGAAAGGGAGGTGGACGTTGAAGGGATACTTAGTATTCTTTCCCCAGTCTGCCGTTGACTGGGGTTTTTTAATTATTTTTAAATTCCATGCGAAAAAAAGAAAGGAGTTTAATCCGTTATGCATATACAAGACAGCTTTCTGGTGGGGAAATGGGCTGTAGCATGGTTTGGCGCATCATCTGTTTTTGTATCCAAGGGGATTTATGATATAGCGAGACATTCCAGGCGGGTGGCAATGTTCAAGCCGATGCTGGGTCTGCTTAGTGCGGCCGTATTCTTTATTTCCCTCCTGCCTGTGCCGGTTCCCATCACGGGGACATCGTCGCATCCGGTGGGGACCCCCGCCGCCGCAATACTGGTGGGGCCTTTTGCCAGTATGGTGCTGGCCGTGGCAGCCCTTCTGCTGCAGGCTCTGTTTTTTGCGCACGGCGGCTTGTCAACGCTGGGGGCAAATGTGTTTTCCATGGGAGTCGTCGGTTCTCTTATAAGTTATTTGGTCTTCAGGACAGGCCGCCGGATCGGTCTGTCCCTCGCTATAGCGGCGTTCCTGGCGGGCTGTCTGGGCGACCTGGCCGTTTATTGCACCACGTCACTGCAGTTGGCGCTGGGTATGCCCGGGGCCGGCGGATTACCGTTGACCAAGGCTATACAGACTTTTCTAATCCTGTTTATGCCGACTCAGCTACCCCTGGCTTTACTGGAAGGACTGGTGACGGCAGGAATGGTTACCTACATCGCCAGGGTCAGGCCGGATATACTGCGCAATTTTGGGTTAGTTAAAGGGTCAGATTTAAAAGGGGGCAAACAATGTCACATAAAATTACCGTATTGATAGGCGTCCTGGTTTTATGCCTGCTGATGCCGGTTTGGGCACAGGCAGGCGAGCAATGGCAGGGAACAGACGACCTGGTTGACCGCAAGATGGGGGAGATGACCGGAGTCACCGCCAGTGAGCCGTTGATAGACATCGCCCAAGGCAACCTGGGGCTGTTCCTCTTCGCTGCAGGGGGCTTTGTGGCCGGGACGGTATTCGGTTACCAGTGGAGAAAAATTTTCGGTGAGAAGGCGGAAAAAAGAGATGGTCAGTGAATCTTACCTGATGGTGGATGCCATCGCTCAAAACAAAAACCTGTTCAGCCGGATGGATGCCAGGGCCAAGGTTGTGGTATGCTCTCTCTTAATGGGCGCAGTTATCGGTCTGCCCGGGCTTAAACTGCAGCTGGGTATTTTTGCCGCGGCGCTGGCAGCCATGGTTTTCATCAAAATACCGGCCAGGCTGATTTTAATCAGGATAGTACCCCCGTTGGTTCTGGGCCTCATCGTTATCTGCCTGATGTCTTTCTTCCGGGGCGGCCAGCAGTCTTTGACGATACATATTACCGCTCTTAAAGCATCGGGGATGGCCCAGGACCTTTACGCGGGAACGACGCTGCTGGTCAGGATTGCCGCCAGTGTTTCGCTGCTGCTGTTCCTCAGTGTAACCACCCCGGTCCAGGAACTCGGCCGCGCCCTTTTCCGGCTGCGGGTGCCGCGGGTCATGGTGGAAATACTGCTCCTGACCTACAGGTATATTTTTGTTCTTTTGGATGAGGGGACGCGGATCAAGGATGCCCAGACCATGAGGCTTGGCTATCCGCCAAAAAGGAGCCTGTCAGGCTGGAACCGGGCTGTCAGATCAACCGCCACCCTGATGGGAATGGTGTTTATCAGGGCCTATGACAGGGCTGAGAGCACCTTTTCAGCCATGCTGGCCAGGGCCTATAAGGGCAGCACAGCGGTATTTTGGGAGGAATAAAATTGATTCTGGAGGCTCAGCAAGTAGATTTTACATACAGTGACGGAACCGCTGCCCTGCAGGGGATTAACCTTGCCATCCCCCGGGGGCAGTTTACCATTCTATTGGGTCCTAACGGCTCGGGGAAAACAACTATGTTCCGGGCGATTACCGGCCTCGTTAAACCTGGTCGCGGTGAAATCAGGGTCGACGGCCGGCTGCTAAAGGACTATGCGCAGGAAGAACTGTACCGGAGAATCGGTTTTGTTTTTCAGGACCCCAATGACCAGCTTTTTGCCCCCACGGTGGGCGAAGATGTGGCCTTTGGCCCGGTCAACCTCGGCCTGAGCAGGGAAGAGGTGGGGCGGAGGGTGCGGGAGTCCCTCGAAATGGTGGGCATCCCCGAACTCAGCAAAAAACCTGTCCATTATCTGAGCCACGGCCAGAAAAAAAGGGCTGCCATTGCCGGGGTACTGGCCATGCAACCCGAAATAATCATCCTTGACGAACCCACCGCCGGTCTGGACCCGGCAGGAGTCAGGGAGGTTATGGGCCTGCTGGTCAGGCTGAACAAAGAAAAGGGGATTACCGTTCTCATGGCTACCCATGATGTCGACCTGGTCCCGCTTTATGCAGATAGGATATTTGTTCTTTATGAAGGCAGGATTATTCTGGCCGGTAACCCGCGGGAGGTATTCGGCCAGCAGCAGATCGTAAGGGGCGCCCAGCTGAGGCTGCCGCGCGTTGCCCACCTGGCTGAAATACTGGTCAAAAAGGATAAGCTTTCCGTTGATGAGCTCCCGCTGACTATCGGTGAGGCCAGGCGCATGGTTGTTGCTGCTGTCAAAGGGGAAGGGGAAAATCATGACCGTTAAGCAGGAACTCCGTCCCGGGATTACCACCGGCGCCAGTGCGGCCGCGGCTGCTCAGGCTGCCGTGATTATGCTGGCCGGGGGTGCAGAAATCCATACGGCCAAGGTGACCAACCCACAGGGGAAGGAAATCCTTGTGCCCGTAAAGCTCGTCCGCCCCGATAATGGCGGCGTCCTGGCCATAGTGGTAAAAGACGGGGGGGATGACCCCGATACCACCCATGGACTGGATATAAATGCCAGGGTAACCTGGGCCGGAGAAGGTATACATATTACCGGCGGCCCGGGTGTGGGGACCGTTACAAAACCCGGACTGCAGGTGCCTGTCGGTGAACCGGCCATCAACCCGGTCCCGCGGCAGATGATCACCGAAGCGGTCAGGCCTTTCCTGCCGGAGGGGGGAGGGGTAAGGATTGAGGTCAGTGTCAGCGGGGGCGCCGCAGCAGCCCGCAGGACCCTTAACCCCAAGCTGGGCATTATAGGGGGGATATCTATCCTGGGCACAACCGGGATCGTGGAACCGATGTCCGAAGAGGCGTTCAGGAAATCGCTGGCGCCCCAGGTCGCAATGGCCCGGGCCCATGGTTATACAACCGTCTGCCTGACTCCCGGCAGGCTGGGCGAAAATTGGGCGGCCGGGGTCCTGGGCATACCCCGGGAAGCCGTTGTACAGATGAGCAATTTTGTGGGATACATGCTCGGGAAGTGTGTAGAACTGGAGATAAGGAATGTCATCCTGCTGGGTCACCACAGTAAACTTACCAAAATTGCGGCAGGATGTTTCCATACCCACAGCAGGGTAGCAGATGCCCGGCTGGAAACCCTGGCCGCTTTCGCCGGTCTTTTGGGGGCTGCGCCGCATGTTGTGCGTACCCTGCTGGAAAGCAACACATCGGAACAGGCCCTGGAACTCCTGCGGCTCAATAATTTGCTGGGGGTTATGCCCCTCATTGCGGCCAGGGCCGCGCAGAGGGCCATGGATTATGTCTATGGCGATCTGAGGGTCGGCACCGTGATGTTTACCATGAAGGGAGAAGTCCTGGCGGCAGATGCCAATGCCGTGGAGATAGGGAGGGAAATGCGGTGGAACATCCCATCAGAGTCATCGGGATAGGGCCTGGGAACCCTGAACATATCACACCGGCGGCCTTTAACCTGATCAGGACTTCAGATGTCCTGGTCGGAGGGGAGCGGGCCCTCAGGAATTTCACATTCCTGGGTAAAGAATCGTTTACAGTAAGAAACAATTTAGCCGAAATGGTTGATTTTATCAAAAAGCGCCGCCAAAACCGGATTACAGCTGTGCTGGCATCGGGCGACCCCGCTTTTTACGGCATCCTCGAATATCTTAAAAGGCATTTTCCCAAATCGGAGCTCCTGGTGGAGCCCGGGCTCAGTTCAATTCAGCTCGCCTGCGCCAGGCTTGCCGTCTCCTGGCATGACGCGGCTTTCTACAGTGTCCACGGGCGGGATGCGGCCGGGCTGGTAGATTTGGTGAAGCACTTCCCCAAGGTGATCGTCCTTACCGGTCCTGACAGTACTCCTGCCGTTATTGCTGAAAGGCTCTTGGGGGCAGGGATTACTGACAGGAGAATCTACGTATGTGAGAATCTCTCTTATGAAGATGAGAGAATCGGGGCATACGGCATTAACGAAGTTCCGGAGAATATCGGCCTGGCGGGATGTGTAATGGTGATAAACAATGAATGAGAAAAAGTGGTTATATAAAACAGGGGGCATCCCTGACGAAATGTTTGAGAGAGGCCGTGTCCCTATGACCAAAGCGGAGGTCAGGACCGTAACCCTGGCCAAAGCCCGGCTGCGTGAAAATGACATTGTCTGGGATATCGGCGCCGGGACGGGTTCAATTTCGGTGGAAGCGGCCCTGGCCGCTGCCGCTGGGCAGGTATATGCCATTGAGAGAGATGCCGAAGCAGTCGGCCTGATCAAAAACAATACAGACAGGTTCGGCACCGGTAATGTAACCGTTTGCCACGGGTCGGCCCCGGCAGCCCTGGATGGGCTGCCCCGCCCTGACCGGGTCTTCGTCGGCGGCAGCGGTGGAAACCTCCGGGATATCATCGGACTTGTCCATGAAAGGCTGCCGGAGGGCGGCAGGCTGGTGATCAATGCAGTTGTACTGGAAACCCTCACCACTGCAGTGGAAACCGTAACAGCGCTGGATTTTAAGGATATAGAGATTACCCAGGTCAGCGTTGCCAAGACAGCTGAGGTGGGAAATTCACACATGTTTAAGAGCCATAATCCGGTGTTTATCATAAGTGGGGAGAAAAAATAGGTGATGGGATGGCGAAGGAGCATATAGGCGAACTGGATACTGTCAGGGGGCTGGCCTTTGCGGCAGTGGTAATGCAGCATGCCATCGGGATTTTTAACCAGAGAGGCGGGTTTACAGATATCGGTCGGTGGGTAGTGGGCGGGGGGTTTTACCTGGTGAAGTTTGCTGTGCCAACTTTTGTTTTCATTAGCGGGCTGGTGCTGTTCTATAATTATTCTGACGGACTTGATTACCGCCGTTTTCTGGGCAAGAGGTTCCGGGAAATTATAATTCCGTACCTGGTCTGGAGCCTGTTTTATACTCTCTATTACCTCAGGGCCTGGCCGGTCTCCGGGGAATTCTATAGTTCCCTGGCCCGGAATGTATTGTTGGGTAAGGCTGGGTATCACCTTTGGTACATCGTCATGATAATGCAGTTTTATATTCTTTTCCCCCTGTGGCTTTATGTTTTCAGGCAGATCACGGGGAATCTTCAGACCAGACCGGGTATTGGAATAATAGTGGCTGTGGCTGTGCTTATTTATCTGGTGATGACTTGGTGGTCTTTTTCCGGCCGTATCTATGCCTCGCCTTGCTTACCTGAAAAACTTGTGCAGTACCGTGATAGAAACTTTCTTTTCTGGTACATATATTTTCTGGGGGGAGGGTTATTGGGTCTGAACATTGAAAAAATGCGGCGATGGGTAATGAAAGCTGCAGTCCCTGCCCTGCCGGTCATGGGAATACTCCTTGTTTTTCTGACTTGGGAGATTTCCCAGGGAAGTGACCGCCTGAACCTGGCGTTAGCCACTTCATTAAGGCCGTCTATGACCTTGTTTACTATAGCATCAATTACAGTGGTGCTGGCTTTGACAATAAGACTGGGTAAGGCCAGACTCCTTGATTCCTTTGGCAGGCATTCTCTGGGTGGATACCTGGTACATGCCGTGATTTTAAACTATGCCGCTAATTTCATAGTAAGCGTGACTCCAGGGATGGGAGTCTTAATCCGGATATTTCTCACCTTTATCATAGCCTTGTTTCTTTCCTGGGCTTTTTCCTCTATAGTCAGCAGGTTTTCCTGGGGTAGATATCTGGTAGGTGTTCCCAAATAACCGCAGAGTTCGCAAAGGCGCAGAGGAAAGATTGATTCCGGTAACATCATAAAGAATTATAAAAACATACCACAGAGATCACAGAGAGATAGCGGTATCATCAAATTATATTCTTCTACGCAGTTATTGGAGTTACCAGGGTTAGGATTTCCTCCTTCTTAATTAAAATAAAATATATCTACTATATTGGTTTCCCTACTATAGGTTATCTCCACTACATACGTATCACGATAAGCTACTGCCAAGATGCGAAGAGAAAGCAAACATAAATATATCCTGCAACTATTATTCTGTTTTTTTTATAATTGATATTACAAGTCCCAGCATTTAAATTCGTATTCATCCAACTTTGGGGAGAAGGCAATTGTTTGAGTTCACGCCTTGACTCTCTGTGGCCTGTGGTATGTTTTAATATTTTTTTATATTTCAAAGGAGAATCGAATATGAGTCAAGTCAGAACCGCTAAGGCGTCAGGAGAAGGGTATATAAAAGTTCTGGATGGTGTTGAGCGAAAAACTCTTGTTTATGGAGAGAACACTCTGTTAACTGAGTTTAGGCTAGAAAAGGGTAAAGTTTTGCCTATGCATAAGCATCCCCAGGAACAAACAGGTTATTTGGTTACCGGGCATATAGTACTCACAATTGATGGTGTAAAATATGACATGCTCCCCGGTGACAGTTGGGCTATTCCGGGAAACACGGAACATGGGGCAGAGATAATTGACGACTCTATCGCTATAGAGGTGTTTTCGCCTGTGAGAGAGGATTATTTGCCGTAGTTAATATCCAGCGGCCAGCGGCCAAATTAGTGGCTGGTGGCTAGTTGACTCGAAAGAGTGGTGGGTTGGGACGATTTAAAAAGATAAAAACCAACCGCAGAGCTCGCAGAGACGCAGAGAAACATAAAGATAATTGAAATAAAATACATCTAAAATATTGCTTTCCTATTACAAAGTCCTTCTCCACTACATACGTATTACGATAAGTTACTGCCAATGTGGAAGAGAAAGACAAACATATTTTTGTCCTGTAACTATTGTTTTGTTTTATTTATTGATATTACAAGTCCCGGCATTCACATCCGTGTTTTAATTCAACACCTTGGTAGAGTAAAAAGAATCATAATGCGAAAGTATTTTTTCTCCGCGACTCTGCGGCCTCTGCGGTATGTTTTTAATATTGAATTTAATATTTTCTTAGCAGCTTTGTTTTAACTGGCCGCTGGCCGCTGATCATTGACAGGAAGGAGTCTTGCATGAAAGGTAAAATCTACGGGGTTGGAGTGGGGCCGGGGGATCCGGAGCTGCTTACTTTTAAAGCATATAGGGTTTTAAAGGAAGCAGACATACTCTGTGTGCCCAAGTCAAAAACCGAGAAGGACAGCCTGGCCCTGGCGGTTGTACAAAAAGCCTTTGACCGGGAGTTCGAGGTGATGGAACTGCTTTTCCCCATGACCCATGATAAAGAAATACTAAAACAGCATTGGGATCATGCCGCAGAACAGATGGCCGATCTGGCCGGGCAGGGCAAAAAGCTGGCCTTTGTCACCATCGGGGACCCGATGTTTTACAGCACATATGCCTATATCCTGGAAAGAGTCAAGAGGAACCACCGTGACATTGAAATAGAGACTGTCCCGGGAATCACGGCTTTTTCCGCCTGTTCGTCATTTATCAATGAGCCCCTGACCGAAGGGGATGAGAGGCTGGCAGTCATTCCGGCGGCTTATGGCATTGAAGCCATCAGGGAAGCCCTCAATAACTACGATAATGTTATCCTGATGAAGGTTAACCGTATGTATGATGAAGTGGCCGCCCTCCTGCAGGAGATGGGCCTGGCGGATAAGGCCGTATATGTCAGCCGGTGCGGATATACGGATCAGTACTACACCACCGATATCGGGGGACTTATCGGCAGAGAAAAAGACTATATGTCGGTGTTATTCATCAGAAAAGCGGGGTGGAAAGGCCTTTGAAACAGGTATATTTTGTAGGCGCCGGTCCCGGGGATCCGGAACTCATCACCCTGAAGGCCGTAAAGGTTATTCAGCACGCAGATATTATCATTTATGCCGGTTCCCTGGTTAATCCGGAGATACTTCGCTATGCCGGGGAAGATGCCGAAATATACGACAGCGCCTCCATGGACCTGCATGAAGTCCTGGAAGTAATGGAACGGGGGGCGCGGGAAGGGAAAACGGTGGCCCGGGTCCACACCGGTGACCCGGCCATATATGGGGCTATCCAGGAGCAGATGGATGCACTTGCCGGGATGGGCATTACCTATGAGGTTATTCCGGGGGTCAGCTCATTTCTGGCAGGCGCGGCCGCCCTGGAACAGGAATTTACCCTGCCCGGGGTGACCCAGACAGTTATCCTGACCAGGATGGAAGGGCGAACTCCGGTCCCTGAACGGGAGAAACTGGCGGAACTGGCCCGGCACAGGTCAACGATGTGTATTTTTCTCAGTGTCCATGCCATATCGGAAGTGACCGCCGAACTCAGGCAGGGATATGCGGAAGATACACCTGTGGCGGTGATCCAGAAGGCTACCTGGCCTGACCAGATTATCGTGCGGGGGACGCTGGCCGATATAGCCGATAAGGTCAGGGAGGCCGGAATTTCCAAAACGGCGCTGATTATTGTCGGCGATGTTTTTCGTGGTCAATACGAAAAATCAAAGCTTTACGACCCTGGGTTTTCCCACGGGTATCGGGAGGGTAAACGTTGAAAATTGCAGTAGTAGCCATAACCAAACACGCCGTCGGACTTGCCGAAAAAACGGCGGCCCTGCTGGCGGAGGAAGGACGACATGAAGCTGTCCTGCACCTGCCGGGGAAATTTTCGCTGCTGAGAATCGAGGGCCAGCGGCAGCCATACCGCAAACCCCTGCGGGAACTTTTCGGGGAACTGTTCAGCCAGTATGAAGGTATTGTATGCATTATGGCCCTGGGGATCGTCGTCCGTGTTATAGCGCCTTACTTAAAAGATAAGACTTCCGACCCGGCGGTAGTAGCCATGGACGAAATGGGTAGGAATGTAATAAGTGTCCTGTCAGGACACCTGGGAGGGGCCAATGCCCTGGCCCTGGAGATAGCCGTAGGGCTGGGAGCCAACCCTGTAATTACAACAGGCACCGATGTGCACGGTCTTCCTGCCATTGAGATGCTGGCGCGGGAGAACGGGTGGGTGGCAGAACCCTTTGAACTGGTGAAAAAGGTTAATGCATCAATAGTCAACGGATATAAAATTACAATTTATTCGGAATATCCCCTGCACTTAGAGCCGCGGGAGCATATAGAGGTTAAGGATTTCGCCGCTTATTCCCCGGCCCGTAAAGAACAGGGACGGGTGGTCCTGGTAACCAACCGGACAGCCCAAAGCTTCCCGCCCGGCTGCCTGTTCCTGCGGCCCAGGAACCTCTGTGTTGGGGTCGGGTGCCGCAAGGGGGCATCCTGCGAAGAAATCTGCGAAGCGGTCCTGTCGGCCATTGCCGAATCGGGCAGGACGGCAGCTTCTGTCCGCAGCCTGGCCAGCATAGACATTAAGAGCAGTGAGGAAGGCCTCCTGGAAGCTGCCGGGGAACTCAGCCTGCCGCTGGAGTTTTTCACCGGGCAGGCGGTATCTGCTGTTTTGAGTCAGCGTGGCAAAGAGCTCGGGTTTTCCGAACTGGTGTATAAAAAGATAGGAGTTGGTGGAGTATGCGAGCCGGCGGCGATACTGGGCGCGGGGGAGACCTCGGCTTTGATTATGCAAAAGACCAAGTACGGCAAAGTGACAGTGGCCATAGCCGAAGACGGCTCGCGGTAGTCGGCATTGGCCCCGGCGATCCCGACCAGATGAGCCTGCGAGCTTACAGGGTGATAAAAGAGGCCGATGTGATTGTCGGTTATCAAACATATATTGAGCTTTTAGACGGGCTTATTGACGGTAAAGAGGTAATAAGTTCGGGCATGACCAGGGAGGTCGAAAGGTGCAGCCTGGCCATAGAAAAAGCCCTGGCAGGTAATTACGTGGCGGTGGTGAGCAGCGGGGACCCGGGGATATACGGGATGGCCGGTATTACCCTGGAACTGCTGGAGAAGCAGGGAGCAGGGGACAGGCTGGAAGTGGAAATAGTGCCGGGCATTACCTCCGCCAATGCGGCGGCTTCTTCCCTGGGAGCAGCGCTGATGCATGATTTTACGGTCATCAGCCTAAGCGACCTGCTGACACCGTGGGAAGTCATTGAAAAAAGATTGGAAGCGGCGGCCCGCGCTGATTTTGTAACGGTCCTGTATAACCCGGTAAGCAGGAAGCGCACCGAGCAGATCAAAAGGGCCAGGGAGATTTTCCTCAGGTACAGGCCACGTTCAACCCCGGTCGGAATTGTCCGTAATGCCAAGCGCAGCGGTGAGGAGGTTACCCGCACCGACCTGGAGGGCTTTCTGGATAATCATATCGATATGTTTACCGTTGTCCTGATTGGCAGCAGCCAGACTTATCACACGGAGAAATTTATGATTACACCGAGGGGATACAACGTATGATTTTAGTTCTGGGCGGCACCCTCGAAGGACGCCAGATTGCCCGTATCCTGGCAGAAAAGAATTATAGTGTGCTGGTGTCCGTGGCTTCCGATTACGGGGCCGGGGTGATGGCGGAAGAATTCCCTGCCGGGGTGCTGGTCGGCAGGCTGGACGGCGCGGCGTTGGAGAAACTGCTGCGGGACCGCGGTATAAGGATGATTGTGGATGCAACCCATCCATACGCCCGGAATATCACGGAACTGGCCAGGAAAACTGCCAATTCCACGGGTGTTCCGTACATCAGGTATGAGCGGCCTCCTGCTGCAGAGACAGATGATGAGAACACCCTCTACCGGGTTAAGACATATGAGGAGGCCGCAGAACTGGCCCTAAGCCTCGGAGAAACCGTCTTCCTCACCATCGGCAGCAAGAATATCGGGCCCTTCCTGAGGGCCGGCCGGGAAACCGGCAAAAGGGTTATAGCCAGAGTCCTGCCTGACCAAAAGGTGTTGGAGGAGTGCGAGGCCATGGGTATGGCGCCGCGGGATATCGTGGCCCTGCAGGGCCCCGTCGGTTTTGACATGAACCTGGCTATGCTGAAGGAGTACAGGGCAGATGTGCTGGTTACCAAGGACAGTGGGGCTGTGGGAGGAACCGATGCTAAACTGAAAGCCGCATCCGTCCTGGGGATACCCGTGGTACTGATAGAGCGGCCCGCATATGAGGGCATCCCGGTAACTGACAGTATTGAGGATGTTATAAAATATACAGAAAGAATTATTAACCACGGATAACACGGATATACACGGATACGAATACAAGGACTTATAATATCAATAAATAAAACGAAATAATAGCTACAGGATATATGTTTGTTTGTCTTTCTATTCAAATATTGGCATAGCTTCAGGTGATACTTATGTAGGGGAGAAAACTTATAGTAGGGAAACCAATATAGTAGATGTATTTTATTTTAATTAAGAAAGAGGAAATCCTAACCCTGGCAGCTCCAATAGCTGCATAGAAGAATAAAAATTGATAATATCGCTATCTCTCTGTAATCTCTGTGGTATGTTTTTATAATTCCTTACAATGTTACCGGAATCAATCCTTTCTCTGCGCCTTTGCGAACTCTGCGGTTGATTTTAAAGTCTTGTGCTACTACGTATTCACATCCGTGTGCATCTGTGAATATCCGATGATTTTATCCGTGGTAAATTCTTTTGAGTATTTGAATGCACCCTAGCGTCTAGACTTAAGTACACTAACACCTAACACCTAACTGATGTGTATCAGGACATCGTGCACCCTCTCTAGTAGTCATTTTAGTATCAGGACATCGTGCACTTTAGTCCATTAAAACATAAGGAAATTCTTGAACCAAGTCGTTAAAATACCAAACCTGAAGCACTTTTTCTTTAGTTAGTATAGTGGCCGTGACGTAACAGTATTTCATACTCTCCGGAAGATGAAACTTTTCCGAAAAGATATCAAGCTTACAACTTTTATTGATCCAACGTATAAACGTTATTTTACCTTCGTTTAGAGGTACTTTTATCTTACCTTTAACTTTGAAATCGTTAAGCGTAAAGTTACCTGATAATAGTCTTGGCTGGTAAGTCAAATGTACCTCTGAAGGTATCTTGGAACCATGCTTAGTCTTACTCAGTCTCGAGTGTGGCCTCTTGGTACAGTAATAATCTTCGAACTGCAGCGACTCTCGTTTTAAATGAGCTAGGTTTTCGAATTTTTGGCTTTGATAAAAAACCTTATCAAATGTATTATTAAAACTCTCAATAAATCCGTTTCTCTGCGGTTCGTTGATTGGGATAAACAATACTTCAACACCAAAGAGAAGGCATAATCTAATAACTAATCCAGGTGATCTAGGATACCGGTTACTACCTTTAATGGATAGCATGTTATCCACCTGCAACTTATCTGGTAGCCCTATATTAGGCCAGACAACATTAAGAAGAAAATTCGTGATTGATAAGTTTCTAGCATCTTCGTATTGTCTTAAAGTGGCTATTCGACTGTAACAATCGATTAAATTTATTGAGTAAAATTTTTCAACTCCATCAATTCCCTTGATATATCGGGGGCCAACAGGGTCCAGTTGGTGTAAACTATTTGGCCTATGCATATCGGGAACTGGGTAAGGCACTGAGTGTTTGTGACCTAATTTATTTTGCTTTTGACTTAAACCGTTTCTTTTAACAATTCTATTGATCGTTGGAATAGACGGAATCTGGTTTAAGCCTAAGTTACTAAGCTCCCAACTGATGCTGTCGGCACCAATTGGAGCATAGAATGTTTCTTTTGTCAGGCGTGCTGTTAGTGATTTTCGAACATTAATTACCATCTGTTCTATGTCTGAAGCTGTCTTATTCGGTGAATTTAAAGGCCGCCTCGAACTATCTCGAAGGCCCGTTTCACCGTACTTTTGGTACCTATCTAACCATTTAAAGAACCACCTTTTAGACCGCTTTAGACTTGTATAAATGTTCTTGGGTTTTTCATTTGCTAGGTATCTCATAATAGCTTGAAGACGCAACTCAAATTCTGTCATCTTTCATCTCCTCCTGATTTGATATCAGAAGGAAACATTCTACAAAAAGTGCACGATGTCCTGATATGAATTAACTATTAAAGGGTGCACGATGTCTTGATAGAAATTGGGTGCACGATGTCCTGATACTCGCCAGCTAGCAGCTAGCCACTGGCCACTATTTTAGAATAGCATATACGCCACTACCCCTGACATGATGGTTCCGTAAATGACCTTCAGAGCGCCGCCGGCGAAGCTTTTGGCGATCGGTTTCACACCGATGGTCACAGGCTGGGTAACCAGCCTGCCGATAAGGCCCCACCACATAAAAAACCCGAGCAGGGAACCCAAAAATATGCTGACCAGCAGCCCGGTGGAAAACCCGGTTATGCCCGCTCCGGTATAGGACAGGTTGGCTTCCCGGTAAACGCTGCTGAGCCACCAGGCGGCCCCTTGGCAGAGGAAATGCACTGCCGTAATTATAACAAGGCTGCTCAGGGAGAAACCGGTAAACCCGGTCAGCCAGCCGTAGGTCCACCAGCACACCGGAGGCGCAATAAAGCCCACCGACGGCTTCCATAGGGCAAAGAACATAGTAAATGTGGTTATTAAAATAAGGGCCAGCTTGACCGCCAACATAAGCGACTACCTTCCTCGAAAGGGATACTATTACCTATATTTTCCGCCAAGGGTCCTTCATATTCGGAAAGAATTAAATAGGCCGGTCAGTTGCTAGATAACAGTTGACAGTTAGCAGTTGACAGTTTGAGAATTTTTACCACGGATTTCACAGATAAACACAGATTATTCCAATAAATAAAATTATAAAAGATAAAAGCGGACCACAAAGAACCCCGGGTATTCCTTTATAGTCTAAGACTATAATGGCACTGCTCTATGGTCTAAGACCACAAAGTAATTGAGTTTTCTCCATATATATCACTATAAGCTACTGCCAATATGGAATAGAAAGACAAACACACATATATCCTGTGACTATTATTTTTTTTTATAATTATTAATGTTGCAAGTCCGGCATTCAATCCGTGTACATCAGTGAATATCCGATCTTTTTATCCGTGGTAAATTCTTTTGAGTATTTGATGCAGCTTGGTTGCGAACTGATACCATTGTCTCTCTGCGACCTCTGTGGTATGTTTTTTTTAATTCCTCCTTAAACCTACTGCCAACTGTCAACTGTTAACTGTCAACTAATAAAAAAGGCCTAACGACTTTTACCTCGTTAGACCTTTACTTTTTTTCAAAGCACCTGCACCTAGTATCAACTGTCAATTGTCAACTGTCAACTG
>Ga0074195_1003197_pt1 | contig 16029 bp, 12 predicted proteins | sample EPASupsiteHSE623_FD_64525 | JGI IMG/M metagenome (GOLD analysis project Ga0074195, IMG submission 64525) | Bioremediated contaminated groundwater from EPA Superfund site, New Mexico - Sample HSE6-23 | ecosystem: Environmental > Aquatic > Deep subsurface > Groundwater > Contaminated ...
GACGCAGGCTGGCGCTAAAAGAGATCCAAATCTTGCGACCAACCTTGCGGTAGCACTGCACTTCAAAGGTGAATGCCTTGCGGTGGGCGCTGATGGCCGCAAGCAGCGTGTCGCGATCCGCGGGGTTGACGTAAAACTGGTGCCTGATGTCGATTAGGCTCGCGATGAGATCCTCGGGCGACTCGTAGCCGAGGATCCTGGCCAGGGCGGGGTTCGCCTTGAGAAAACGGCCGTCCAGGCTGCTTTGATACAACCCCTCGACGACGTTCTCGAAGATGCCCCGGTACTGTTCCTCGCTGTGCTTGAGGTCCGCCATGGACCGCTGGAGCGCATCGGTCATCAGGTTGAAGGTCCGGGCAAGGACGCCGATCTCGTCACGGGAGGTCACCGGAACGACCTGGGTGAAATCACCGGCAATGATCTTGTTGGCAACCTCGGTCATCCGCCGGACCGGCCGAAAGATCGACCAGGCGACAACCATGCAGAACAGTGCGATCAGCACGGTGATGACGCAACCGGCAACAGCCATGATCCGGATCATCCGCAGCCGGCCGTCGTTGAGCAGGCTGCTGTAGACCTGGAGTTCGTGCTCGTAGACGCTGGTGCCGATCACCCAATCCCAGGGCGCGTAGTAGGCGAGCCGGGCCACCTTCCAATGGGGCTCCAGCTCGCCGCGATTTTGCCAACGGTAGCGAACCGTGGTCATTTCGCCGGGTTGCAGCCGGGTCGCCTTGTCGACGATCTCCCGGATGACGTACCGGCCGTCGCTGTCCCTGCTGTCCCAGACATCCTCGCCGTCTCGTTCGCCCCCGTAGGAGATGATGTAGCGGCCGCGGTCTTCCCCTTTGCCGCCCATGATGTACACGTAACCGGTCTTGCCGACGCTATTCTCCAAGATGGCTTGGCGGATGCGCGCCGCCACCGTCTCCTGCCGTATCCCGACACCCAGCATCCCCACCAGGGTGCCCGCCGTGTCGTAAATCGGTTCATAGGCGGCGAGGTACCAGCCGTTCGCGACATAGGCGCGGCCGTGGTAGGTTTTCCCTTTGAGGACCGCGGCGATGACCGGATTCTCCGTCCCATCCGGATCGGTCGCCGGCATAAAGGTGCCGACAGCGCGGCCCTGCGCCGCCATCTGCACCGTGGTGGCGACCCGCAGCATATCGCCGCGCGCATTCATCCGTTGAAAGACGGTGGCGGTTTCCCCGACCAGCCTGGTCACCGCATCGACAACGGGTGTCTCGATGGTCCGGTCGTGATTTTTCCCCAGCCAGTGCTCGCCGACAAGCAGCTTGGGCAGCGCCACTTCCCGTACATCCCGGGTCGACTGGTCGATCACCGTCCAAACGACCGGAGCATCGCCGGCCAGACGCACCCCGCCGGCAGCCGCCAGGATGTACCGGGCAACATTGAGATTGTTGTCAACCTGCGACTGGACCGCCTCGTTTTCGGTTCGGACCAGATTGTACACACCTTGGGTGATGTGATCGAGATCGGCGGCGATCAGGGCATCGACCTCGCCCTGCGCCAGGGCGTTGTACTGGCCGCTTTGCCAAACGGAAAGCGTGACCAGGGCCGCCGCGGTCACCATCACGCTGCAAGCGCCAAGCAGGGCGATCTTGATGGCCAGACGCATGCCCTGGAGGCGATGGGAAAAGGATTGCATGGAGAAAGGAAAATGCAAGGAATCGCTCTGTATTGAGTGTTGTGCGGCGAACAGCCGGGTTATCCCGCCATCGTGCGGGGTATAGCCGGCAGATCCACCCTGTCGGCAAACCGGTTCGCCGCGATAATGCTCCTCATGCCATCCGCCTCAATCAAAGCGTGCGGGCATGTGCACAGTATAGGGGAGATCGCCCTCGACCGTCTAGGTAATTTTACCTATCGAGAACCGCCGCTGCAACGATGGCGCACGGGGCAGCGGTCACTCGCTTTTTCCCGCTATGCTTTGGGCTTGCGAATGCTTATTTGTTTCATCAGGAAAACAGGAATCATTCCTGGAGAGAGCGACGATTCTTTTGCTCCGTATTCCTTTTTTGCCAGGAGGTGCGCTCATGAAAACGAACAAAGCTTTTCTCGAAGGACAACGCCATTTCCTCCGCGGCGAATATGCCCGGAGTATCATGGGATTTGGCAATGCCCTGGAAACGGGCATGGATGCGACCAAGGTCCATGTCCCCCTGGGACTGGCCTATTTCAAGAACGAAAATTTTGCCGCGGCTGCCGAGGAATTCAGCCGTGCCCTGGAACTCGATCCGATGAATGACTATCTCCTGTTCCTGCGGGGGATGACCTGGTTCAACAGCGCCGATCTCGACAAGGCGCTGGACGATTTCAATCTCGCCCTGCGCTTCAACCCTCGGCGCGAGATGAGTCTCATTGCCCGCAGCCTCGTGTTGCGGTCGATGCATCGGGAGAGGGAGGCTGAAGACGATCTGCGATCGGCCCTGGGCACCGGAGGCGTCGAGGTCGAACTCTTCATCCGCGAGTACTGCCTGTCTCCGGGGTTGCAGGCCTTGGCCCGGACCCTCTTCGACGTAGCGGATGCCGATTGGGGTATTGAACTGCGGACAGGCGGATTGGAGTCGACCCATTAGTCTGCGCGAAAAACCCCTCGACCACAACGGCTCCCTAAGGGGAGCCGTTGTCTTTTTTTGCGCTGGATCGATCCGTCTTGGAGAGAATGTCAGATCTTGCGCAGTCGGCACATGAAGCTGCGGCTGGTCGAGGTGCCGGTGACCGGTCCCCGCAGGTCGTCCTCGGTGAGGGTGTTGAGATTGGCGTGCGGGTCGAAATCGCCCCACCCCCAGGCGAGACGCACCGTGCCGGGGCGAATCGCGGTGGAGAGACGCGCGATCATCTCGATCGCCCCTTTCGGGGTTTCGATCCGCACCCGGTCGCCTTCGGCAAATCCCTGTCGGTCGGCATCCTCGGGATGGAGATCGATCACCGCACCTGCTCCGGCCTTGAGCAGCGAGGGGATGATGCGGAACTGGGAGTTGGTGAAACGGATATCGCGGCTGCCGCTGATCCCCAGCATGGGATAGTCGCCGCTGTACTCGCTGAAGCTGATGGGATCGTCGCCCAAGCCATTGGCAAAGGGCACCCCGGCAAAACCGGCCTCGGCCAGGCGCTGCGAAAAAAACTCCACCTTGCCCGAAGGCGTCTTGAAGGGTTGCTCGCGGTATTTCTCGTAACGCAGCTCCTCGATCCGCAACCCCGCCTTGCCCTGGCCGCGTAAGTCCTCGACCGTGACCCCGGCGGGCTCCAACTGATAATCGATCGCCTCCTCAGCCGTCTGCCAAGGGAAATCGGCCACATAACCCAACCTTCTTCCCAGCTCGAAGACTATCTTCCAGTCGGGCCAGGAGTCGCCCACCGGCTCGATGACCGCATTCTGCAAAATAATCGGATTGTTGCGGATGGAGGCCCGGTTGAGCTGGGTTTTCTCGAAACAGCTGGAGGCCGGCAGGATGACATCGGCCAGCTTGGCGGTCTCGGTCATGAACATATCGATCACCACCAGGGTATCGAGCTTCTCGAAGGCCGCCCGCGTCCGGGTGGAATCAGCCATGGTCACCAGGGGATTGCCGGACTGGACCACCACCATCTTGAGCGGATAGGGTCTTTCCTCCAGAATGGCGTCAACCACGCAGCCCTGCACCTGGTTGCCCCAGGTGGCGCTGAAGGTATTGAACAGCGGGTAGTCCTGGGTGATGGGCAACACCCCTGCGGGCAAGCGCTCCTGCAACTGGATGTTGCGCGCTGGAATCGGTTGCGGCAGGACATCGCCGCCGGGTCTGTCGAGGTTGCCGGTCAGGGCGCGGAGCATGGCAATGGCTCGGGTGGTGTCGAAGACCTCGCGGTGCATGTCGAGCCCGTTACCGTCAACGATGGCCGCGGGTTTGGTGGTGGCATAGAGACGGGCCACCTCCTTGATCTGTCCGGGTGTCAACCACAGTGTCTCGGCCACCGTCTCGGCCGGATAGCGGGCTGCCACCTGGCGCAACTCCTCAAAACCGACGGTATGGCGCTCGACGAACGCGCTGTCGTACCACCCGGCCTCGATGATTTCGTTGATCATCGCCATGGCGAGCAAGCCGTCATGCCCCGGCTTGATTTGCAGCCAGACGTCGGCCTTGCGCGCGAGCGCGGTCTGCACCGGATCGATGACGATCAAGGTTGCCCCGTGCTCCTTGGCCCAGTGAATCCCTTCGGCCGCGCCCAAGGCGGTATTGCCGTCGTTCTTTCCCCAGACGATGATGCACTTGGCAGCCTTGGCCTCGGGAAAGGCCATGGAGCCGTAGGTGTAGGTGTGGGCAAAATCGCGGGCCACGAAGCAGATCGAGCCGTTGCCGATGGTGTTGGGACTGCCGAAGGCGTGCATCAGCCGGTTGGGGTAATCCCAGGGAGCTCCCCAGTCGGCGGCCATGCCGCGCAGCCAGGCCACGGACTGTGGCCCCGATTCCCGCCGATGGCGAAGGAAGGCGGCCGTCACCCGGTCCAGAGCCTCGTCCCAGCCCGCCTCGCGGAAGCCCGAGCCGTCCTCCTTCCTGATCAGCGGCGTGGTCAACCGTTTTGGAGAATAGACGATATCCGGGGCCGCGGCCAGCTTGGCGCAGGTCAACCGTTTCTCAGGATCGAGAAAGGATTTGCGCCGGGCGCCGACCAGACGGCCCCCCTCCACCTCGGCCTCGACGGGACAGCAGGAAGAACAGAAACGGCAAACGGAATCGACAAGCATCGTTCCCTCCTATCGGCTGGCATGGACATAGCAGCTGCGAATCAGCTCGTAATGGTTGCTGTGGGTGCGGATCTTCCACCAGACGTCGCCAGGTTCGCCCACCTGCCAAACCGGCGTCAGATTGCCCTTTTTCCCTGAGAGCAGCGCCGCGACATTGGCCAATCCCTTGCCGGCGAACGGACCATCGGCCGTGCCACCCAACCATGCCTCGACCGACGCGGCCTCGGTGGACCAGGAAAAGGGATCGGAGAGCACGAACTGGGCGTCGGCGTCGCGGGTCACCCGGTTCATCTCCCGCAGGTGTTGGATCGGCGAGGGGACCTTGTCGACCAGGTTGAGCGAGGAGAACAGCGCGATCGATTTCTGCCTGAGCGGCAGGGCCAGGGCATTGGCCACCACGAACTCTACCCGGTCGCTCCGCCAGGCCTCGGGCAGTCGAAGGGTAACTTCCCGGCGGAGCAGACCTTCGTCCTTGAGCGGCACCACCAGGGAGCGCTCGCGCATCAACTGTCGAGCCGCCCGGATAAAGGCAAGCGAGGTGTCGATGCCAAGGGCGAAATCGCAGCGCGTACTCATCTCGAAGGTGAAGCGGCCCACCGCCCCGCCGGCGTCGAGGGCGACGCCGTTTTGTGGGCGCATCAGTCCCGCCCAGGTGGTGTAGGCCTGCGAGGCATGCTCGTCGGCAAGCAAGTCGCCGAAATGGCTCCAGAGGTACGAGGAAACGACCTCATTGGTCTCGTATTTATTCACCGCCCGCTGCTCTTCGGTAGTGGCGGGATCGAGCAGGCCCACGCCTTCGTCAATGGGAAAGACGGCGCCGCAATGCGGACATCCGAGGTTGCCGCACTCGATATCGCCGTCGTTTTCGCGGAGAATCTCGGCGGCAAGGGGGATTTCCTGGGGCAGGCAGCTTGGGCAGATCAGGAGTTCAAGGAGGTGTTTTTTCATGGATCTCCCGGAGAAGACTAGAGATTGGATACCACTCCGTGCGTGGGAGTTTTGCCGAATCGGACAGATAACTCGCTAAGAACTAATAGAAATTATGAATCGAAACTAACGATTGCCCCAAGGGGAGTCAACCTTAAAATGCCAGCCCCGATATTTTCTCCGCACCCACCGGCAGCCGGGGACGGCTGTTTACAAGCCGGGGTGGATACGCTAGGATGCGCACGACCCGTCCCACCAACCTTGTAGGATCCGCGAATGAAGAGACGATTACCCGCCGAATGGGAGGAGCAGGACGGCATCCTGCTCGCCTGGCCGCATGCCCGGAGCGACTGGCGCGACAACCTGGCTGCCGTCGAAGCGGTATTTATCGAGATCGCCCGTGCCGTCAGCCGGTGCGAACGGCTGCTGATCGTTGCCCCGGCCATAGAACCGGTGTGGCGCCAGCTCGACCAAGCCGGAGTCGAAATGCAGCGGGTCAGCCTGTACCGGATGGACACCAACGACACCTGGGCCCGTGATTTTGGCCCGATCACCATCTTTGAAGACGACACGCCTGTTCTTCTGGATTTCGGGTTCAACGCCTGGGGCCTGAAGTTTGCCGCCGACCTCGACAATCTGATCACCGGCAACCTCGCCAAGGCCGGGGTCTTTGGTCGGTGTGCGATACGCGTCCCCGGCCTGATCCTGGAGGGGGGCAGCATCGAGAGCGACGGTGCGGGCACCTTGCTTACCACCAGCGCCTGCCTGCTCAGCCCCAACCGCAATCCCCATCTCGACCGCCAAGGGATCGAGAGGGTCCTGGGCGAACAACTCGGACTTTGCCGAGTACTTTGGTTGGAAAACGGGAGTCTTGCCGGCGACGACACCGACGCCCACATCGACACCCTCGCCCGGTTCTGCCCCGACAACACCATTGTCTATGTCCGCTGCGAGGATACGACCGACGAACATTTTCCCGCGCTGGCGGCCATGGAGGCCGAACTGCTTGCCTTGCGCACGGCCGGAGGGGAACCCTACCGCCTCGTTCCCCTGCCCTGGCCGCAGCCTTGCTTCCATGCGGACGGCCATCGCCTGCCCGCCACTTACGCCAATTTTCTGGCGATCAACGGTGCGGTGCTGGTGCCGACCTATGGCGTCCTTCAGGATGCGGAGGCCCTGGCGATCCTCGGCCGGGTCTTCCCCGAGCACGCCATCGTCGGTATCGACTGCCTGCCCCTGATTGCTCAACACGGTTCGCTCCACTGCGTGACCATGCAGATTCCCCAAGGAGTATTGCCATGAACATCATCCGCGCCGGTCTCGTGCAGCATCGTTGCACCGATAACCGCCAGGACAACATCGAGACAAGCATTCGGGGCATCCGCGAGGCAGCGGCCCAAGGCGCCCGGCTGGCCGTGCTCCAGGAGCTGCACTGCGGACCCTATTTCTGCCAGACCGAAAGCACGGCCAACTTCGATCTCGCCGAACCAATCCCCGGACCGGCCACCGAGGTTTTTGGCGCCCTGGCCAGGGAACTGGGGGTGGTCATCGTCACCTCGCTCTTCGAGCGGCGGGCGCCGGGGCTCTACCACAACACCGCCGTGGTCCTGGAGGCGGACGGCACTGTCGCCGGCCGCTACCGCAAAATGCACATTCCCGACGATCCCGGCTATTACGAGAAATTCTACTTCACCCCAGGTGACCTCGGTTTCACCCCGATCGCCACCTCGGTCGGCCGTCTTGGCGTGTTGATCTGCTGGGACCAGTGGTATCCGGAGGCCGCCCGCTTGATGGCCATGGCCGGAGCCGAGATGCTGATCTATCCGACCGCCATCGGCTACGACCCCGGTGACACCCCGGACGAACAGGCCCGCCAACGCGAAGCCTGGATCACCATCCAGCGTGCGCATGCCGTTGCCAACGGCATCCCGGTACTCAGCGTCAACCGGGTCGGCTTCGAGCCCGATCCCTCCGGGGTCGGCGCCGGCGCCCAATTCTGGGGCTCCACTTTCGCCGTCGGCTGTCAGGGCGAACTGTTGGCCACGGCCCCCGCCGACCGGGAACAGGTGCTCGTGGTCGACCTCGACCGGCAGCGCAGCGAGGCGGTCCGCCGCATCTGGCCCTATCTGCGCGACCGGCGCATCGACGCCTACGCCGATCTAACCCGTCGCTACCGGGATTGACCTGAAAGCCCCCTGGCGCAAAACGATATGAACGGCGTCCTGTTGCTCATGGTCGGTGTGGCCTTTGCCTTTGCCAGCTGGCGGCAACTGACCTGGGTGGCGGTTGCGGGCGCTGCCGCGCCCATGGAGTTGCTCTCCAAGGCGATGATCGAGGCGGCCTCGGGCGCGGTCACCCTGGCCATCGGTCTAGTGGGGGTGATGACCCTGTTCATGGGCTTGATGAAAGTGGCGGAGGCGGGCGGCATGCTGCGGATCATCGCCCGCCTGATCCGGCCGCTAATGGTCCGGCTCTTTCCCGACGTCCCCGCCGAACATCCGGCCATGGGCGCGATGATCCTCAATCTCTCCGCCAACGCCCTGGGCCTGGGCAACGCGGCGACCCCCTTCGGCATCCGGGCCATGCAGGAGTTGGACCGGCTCAACAGCCAGCCGGGCACAGCCACCAATGCCATGATCCTGTTTCTGGCGATCAACACCTCTTCGGTCACCCTGCTGCCCACCGGGGTGATCGCCCTGCGGGCCGCTGCCGGCTCGGCCTCCCCGGCCGCCATCCTTTCCACCACCCTCTTTGCCACCCTGGGCTCGACAGCGGTGGCCATCCTGATGGCCAAGCTGCTCGGCCGCCGTTTGCCCGGGCCCGCCCCTCTCGCATCGCCCAGCCAGGCGTCCGCTCAAGACCATCATCCCATCGACTCGTCCCTCTCGGCACTCGACGGCCGACCCTATCCCCTCTGGGTCGGCGTTGCAACCTTGGCCGGATTGCTCGCCCTGGTGCCGGCGGCGGTTATCTACGGCCAGGCGGTCTCGCCCTGGATCATCCCCGGCCTGACGGTCGGCTTCCTCGCCTTCGGCGCCCTGCGCGGGATTCCGGTCTACGAGTCGATGGTCGAAGGCGGCAAGGAGGGGTTTCAGGTGGCCCTGCGGATCATCCCGTACATGGTGGTCATCCTGGTGGCGGTGGCCATGCTGCGCGTCAGCGGCGCCCTGGACCTGCTGGTGAGCGCGCTCGGACGGTTCACCGCTCCCCTGGGCCTGCCCGCCGAGGCCCTGCCCATAGCCCTGCTGCGACCGCTCTCCGGCTCCGGCGCCTATGCCGTGCTCGCCTCGTTGTTGGCCGACCCGGCCATCGGCCCGGATAGCTACACCGGTTATCTGGTGTCCACCTTCCAGGGCTCCACGGAAACCACCTTTTATGTCCTGGCGGTCTATTTCGGCGCGGTCCAGGTACGCCGCATCCGTTACGCCATGGCCGCGGCCCTGACCGCCGATCTCGCCGGCGTGGTGTGCGCGGTGCTCGCCTGCCAGTATCTGTACGCCAGATAGCCCATGGGGACGATAGTGCTTCCCGCTGCATTCATTTCTTGGACAAGCCTCTTTCTTTCCCCTATAATTTTCGTGAATTCCCACTTCATGTTTGTTTCCCCCTAACAGGTTCAAGGAGAAAGGTATGAAACGGTTTGTTGTTACCGCCGCATTGGCGATATCCCTGGTCGGTGGTTCCTCTGCCTGGTCAGCTGACGCGGAAAATTGCAAGGATCATCCCCTATTCAGCAGGATGGCCAACTACGAGATCTACGGCTGCGCCACCACTGAGTTCGATGAGGTCGGGTTTCCGAGGCCGGAGCTCAAGGAATGGAGCAATCCCGAGGACTACGCCACCATCGAAGGCAAGATCCACGCCATCAGCTACAAACTGAAAGAAGGCGCCACTCCAGCCAGCGCCCTGCAGATCATCCGCAACTTTCAGAATGCGGTGAAAAAGGACAGTGGCACGATTCTGGGCGATTACGGCCCCGATCTCTTCCCCTCCCTGCCGCAGACCGCATCCAAATATCTGGGCGAGTCTCCCGGCGGTACCTCGTTCGACCGCTACACCACCATGACCTTGAACAAGGGGGGTAGTGAATTCTGGATCTATGTCTGCGCCAGCGAAGGGTATCAGGATTACATGCTGCTCCTGGTCGAAAAGCAGGAGATGAAGCAGGAAATCAGCGTGAACGAGCTGGAAAAACAGCTCAATAAGGAAGGATTCATCACCTATTACATCAACTTTGACACCGGCAAGGCCACCATCAAACCGGAAAGCCAGGGCAGCATCGACCAGATTGCCGCCCTGCTCAAGGGGATTCCCACACTCAAGGTGAGCATCGAAGGCCACACCGACAACGTCGGCACCCCGGAGAGCAACTTGAAGCTCAGCGAGGAGCGGGCCAAAGCGGTGGTCGCCGCCGTGGCGGCCAAGGGCATCGCCGCCGACCGGATGAGCGCCGTGGGCCGCGGCCAGGATGCGCCCGTGGCGGACAACCGCAAGGAAGAGGGCCGGGCGCTCAACCGCCGGGTGGAAGTGGTGAAAGAATAAGCGGCGTGCCGGCCTAGGCGAACGCGACACGGGTGGGGCGCATAGCCCCGCCCTTATTCGCCCTGTTCCGCTCGAGGATAAAACGTGGAAACCCACGGCAACACCGGAAGAGCGCGGCGGCAACAATCCAACAACCCGATTGCCCGGCAAGAATGCCGGGGGACACCTTCATCGTCATGACACACACAACGATCCGCTGCCCCAAATGTTCCCACGAACAGAGCAATCAGGTTGAGTGCGAGGCCTGTGGCCTGCTCTTTCAAAAATTCGCGCAGGCGCGGGAACGGGAAAAGGAAGAGAAGGCCACGCTCGACGAACAGGCGGCCATTAAGTCCGAATCCACCGGTTCCGCCGGAAAGATAGGTGGGGTTGTGGTCCTGGTGGCGCTCACCGCCGCGCTCACCTATGCGCTCACCGCCGGGAACCGGCAGCAACCAGCGGCACCGTCTCCGTCGTCCCACCCTGCAGCGACGGCCGAGGAGAACGCACCTCCGCCAACGGTCAAACCCGTGCCGCAACGGGTGGAACAAGCCGCGACCGTCATCGCCGGCAGCCCCATCGAGCAGGCAAAAAACGGCACCGTGGCCATCGAGGCCCCCTGGGGCAAGGGTTCGGGTTTTTTTATCACCAATTCCTCCATCGTCACCAACAAACACGTCATTGAGCCCGACCAAACCCAGCTGGAGGAAATCCGCCACAAGGTCAAGACCGGCCGGCAACTGATCGATCTGGAACGACAAAACATCGAAGAGTTGCGCAAACGATTGAGCCGGATGGAGGACAGCCCAACCCGGCGGCAGTTGGCGATTATTCTCCAGGAAAAGGAAAAGCAACTGGCGCAGGTCCTGCCCGCCCAGGAGGAGGCGGAAGCCCGGCTCAGGGAGATGGATAAGCCGAGATCGACCTCGGACATCAAAATCTATCTCGCCGACGGGAGCGAGTACTCGGCCCAATCGACGCAGGTAAGCGCCAAGCGCGACCTGGCGCTGATCTCGCTCTATTCGGCCAAGGCCGAGGTGCTCAAGCCCGCCCCTAAATCGAGCGTCTTGCAGCAGGGCGACAAGGTCTACACCATCGGCAATCCGGTGGGGTTGCGCAATACCGTCACCTCGGGCATCTTTTCGGGGTATCGCCAGAATAAAGAAACCGGCGAGATCCTGCTCCAGACCGACGCACCCATCAATCCCGGCAACAGCGGCGGCCCCCTGATCGACGAACGGGGCCGGGTCCACGGCGCCAACACCATGATCCTCCGCGACACCCAGGGAATCGGCTTCGCCATTCCCATCCAAGCCGTGCTCGACGAATTTTCGATCACCCCGTCCCAATGAAGGGACAAAGGCAGGGCTTTCTCTTCCGAACATCCCAGCGCAGGAGAGGCGGCCGTCCGCAAGCATACCCGCCTGGCAGGATTTCTCCCGAAATCCTCTATCCAAGCACCACGGCAAGGTATATAGTTGTGTGACAAATCATTGGAGCGAGCACGCCCCTGGAAGGCGAGCCGCCGCGCCCGCTCCTGCAACCCGGAGGAGACAACCGCCCATGCAACTGGCTTTTGCTGCGCAAATGCGCGAACTCGACCGGAGAACCATTGAAGAGATCGGCATCCCCGGCATGGTTTTGATGGAAAACGCCGGCCGTGCCACGGTCGACCACATGGAAAAGGTCTTTGGATCGGTGGCGGGGAAAACCGTGTGCATCTTTGCCGGTCCCGGTAACAACGGCGGCGACGGCCTGGTGATCGCCCGGACGGTGCATGGCCTGGGGGCCTATCCCTTCGTCTTTTTCCTCCTCGATCCGGAACGGCTCACCGGAGATGCCGGCGGGAATTTTGCCATCCTCAAGCAACTGCATCTGCCCTACCAAGTCCTCGATCAGGCGGAAAAGGTGCTCACCCTGGCCGACACCGTTCTCACTCTCAACCGGATCCATCCCATCCATTCGCTGGTCGACGCCATTTTCGGAATCGGGCTGGAGCGGGAAATCGGCGGCCATTTTCTCGATGTCGTCACCTGCATCAACATCCTCCGCGACCGCCACCGGCTGCCGGTGGTTAGCGCCGACATCCCCTCCGGCCTGGACAGCGATACCGGCGCGGTGCTCGGCGGCGCGATCCAGGCCGATCTCACCGTGACCTACGGCCTCCCCAAACCCGGCCATTTCCACCACGGCGGCCCCTGCGTCGGCCGCCTCAAATGGGTGGATATCGGCATTCCGGTCAAGGTTGTCGCGCAAATGCGACTGGAGGGGTCGCTGTTGGACGCTGCCGTCGGCGGGGAATTGCGGCGGCGGGCCACAACGGCGCACAAAGGATCGAACGGCCATCTCCTTATCCTCGCCGGCTCCACGGGAAAAACCGGGGCGGCCCTGCTTTGCGGGCAGGGCGCCCTGCGTAGCGGCGCGGGGCTGGTGACCTTTGCGGTACCCGCGGATCTCAACCCGATTTTCGAAACCGCCATCGCCGAATCCATGTCCGCTCCCCAGCCCGCTTCCCATGGATTCCTCAACTGCGACGATTTCGAGAAAATCGCGACCCTTGCCCGGGGAAAAGACGCTCTGGTGATCGGACCGGGTATTGGCACCGACGAGGCCACGGCACAGCTCGTGCTCCGCCTGTATAGCGAAATCGACACCCCGCAGGTGGTGGACGCCGATGCCCTCACCATCCTCGCCGAGCACCCGGAGGTGCTGCGCAAACCGGCCGGGCCACGGATCTTCACGCCCCATCCGGGCGAGATGGCCCGCCTGCTCGGTTCGAGCATCGAGCACATTCAGGCGGACCGGCTCAAGGCTGCCCAATGGCTCGCCGCGGAAGCCGATTCCGGCTGGCCGGCCATGATCACCGTGCTCAAGGGGGCGGGCACGGTCGTGGCTGCGGCCACGGGCGCCTGGGCCATCAACACCACCGGAAATCCCGGTATGGGAACCGGCGGCATGGGCGACGTGCTCTCGGGCATCGTCGGCGGCTTGCTGGTGCAGGGGCACGACCCCTGGCATGCCGCTTGCCTTGGCGTCTACCTGCACGGCTTGGCGGCCGATCGGATCGCCGCGCGCCAGCCCTACGGCTTCACGGCCTCGGAAGTGGCGTCATACCTGCCCCAGGTGACCGGCGCCATCCTCATCAACCCCGACAAGGAGGACCTATGCTGACTGCTCAGGATATTATGACCCGCGATGTGATTACAGTCAACGAAGCTGCGACGGTGCGGGAACTGGCTGCCCTGCTACTCACCAGCAATATCAGCGGCGCCCCGGTGGTCGACGACGCCGGTACGGTAATCGGCGTGGTCACGGAAAGCGACCTGATCTTCCAAAATAAGAAGGTCCATCTGCCGGCGGCCTTTGCCATCCTCGATGCCTTCGTTTTTCTCGAATCTCCGGGAAAGATGGAGCAGGAACTAAAGAAGATGGCCGGAGCCAGGGTTGGCGACATCTGTTCGCGCAAACTGGTGTCGGTGACACCGGAAACCGGACTGGACGAGTTGGCCACCCTGATGGCCGAAAAGAAGATTCACACCCTGCCGGTCATGGTGGAGGGGAATCTGGTGGGCGTGATCGGCAAGTCGGATATTATTCGAACGATCGCCCAGGGGGCGTAGAACTAGACGCTGTAGAACTGCCAGCAGTTGCGACCTTTCTTCTTGGCCTCGTACATGGCGATGTCGGCGTGGCGCAGCATGGTCTCGGCATCGTCGCAATCGCGGGGAAAGACGGAAATACCGATACTGGCACCGATGAAACAGATGTGATCCCCCGCCTCGATCGGTTCGTTGAGCGACTCGATCACCTTCTGCGCCACCAGTGTGGCACCCTCCAGCGTCTCGGTGCTCTCCAAAAGAATGACGAATTCGTCTCCTCCCAACCGGCAGACCGAATCCGAGGTGCGCAGTACGCTGCGTAGCCGCTCGGCGACCTGCATCAACACAATATCGCCCACGCCATGCCCGAACTGGTCGTTGATCGGCTTGAACCGGTCCAGGTCGATGAACAGCAGGCAGAGGATGCGGCCATAACGTTTGGCCAGGGAAACGGCTTGGGGCAGCCGCCTGCGAAAATAATTGCGGTTGGGCAGGTTGGTGAGCGGATCGTGGTTGGCCATGTAACGAATGAGTTCGGCTGCCTCCTGACGCTCGGTAACATCCTGAAAGACCAGGACGCCGCCGATCAACCGTTGTCCCTGGCGAATCGGCGTGGAGCGGAAATCCACCGGAAAACTGGTGCCGTCCTTACGCAACATCCTGGCCTCGTCGAAGCAGGTGGTGGCATTGACCTCCGGCTTCGAGAAAAAGGGGCAGCAATCCTCGGTGAACTCCTCGCCGCCGGGCAACGTGATCTTGAATATCTCCCGGCAGTCCTTGCCATGCACCTCGCTGTTGTCGTATCCCAGCATTTTTAATGCCGCAGGGTTGATATAGCTGATCGACCCGCGATCGTCGACACCGCAGATGCCGTTGGCGGCGGCATCCAGAATCATCTCGTAATTGCGGGACAGCAATTCCAGTTCCTGCTTGGCCCGGTGCGACCCCAGGATGTAGCGAATACGGTTTTTGAGTACCGGCCAGCGCAGGGGCTTGCGAATATAATCGACGGCGCCGGCGCTGTAGGAGCGCTCGATGCTCTTTTCGTCATCCAGCGCGGTGACCATCAACACCGGCGGCGGATCGGTCATCGAAGAACGGATGTGCTCGCAGACCCCTGGCCCGTCGATGCCCGGCATGGCAATGTCGAGAATCACCAGATCGAACGATTGCTCAGCCAGTTTCTCCAGAGCCGCCCGACCGTCTTCCGCCTCGACCACCGAGTAGCCCTCGCTTTCCAAAAACTGGCGCATGAGCATCCGGATGACTTCGTCGTCGTCGACGATCAGGATGACGGGGAGAGAACCTGTCAGCAAGGATACCGTCATAACGTCAATAAAAAGGAAAGAGATAAAAGGTGGTAACCGCTTTCATTATTGTATGAAAGCATGCCAGTTAATCAAGCTGTTCGGCAAAAAAATGTTTGACCCGGCCCACGGCCTGGACGATCTGGGCATAAATCCGGTCGACATGTTGGATATTGCCGTTCTTGCCCATCTGTTCCAGCAGCAGACAGAGTTGCGCCAAGTCCTCGGCCCCGAACTGGCTGCTGCTGCCCTTCATGGTATGCGCCACCTTGTTGATCGCCTCCGCGTCCCGTACTTGCACGGCCCGTTCCAACTCGACGAGCCGACGATCCAGCGAACGGAGAAAGACGCCGATCACGGGCGTGATGTTGCCGACATGCTCGCGCAGTCGCTGAAGAACCGCCGCATCGACGACCGTGGCGCTGGCCGAGTCCTCGGTGCTTTGGCTTTCGTCCTTTGCCAACGACTTGGGCAGGATCGAGGACTGCAACTCCGGCAGCCAATGGGAGACCACCGCCTGCAATTTATGGAAATCGAGCGGCTTGATCAGGTAATCGACCATGCCCACTTCCTGGCACCGCTTTTGGGTGGCAACAGTTGCATCGGCGGTCAGGGCGACAATGGCGGGCGCTTTGCGCTGCCGGCGAGCCGCCGCCTCCAGGATCGTCGCGGTGGCGCTGAAGCCGTCGACCACCGGCATCTGGCAGTCCATAAAAATCAGGTCGAACCGGTCGTTTCGGCAGAGATCGATGGCCTCCTGCCCGTTGCAGGCAGCAACGATTTCGACCCCCGCATGCCGAAAGGTTTCCGCCATGACGATCCGGTTGGTTTCCTCGTCGTCGACGATCAGGAGGCGCGGGGCGGAGTCGTCTGCCGAAGAGGCGTGCGCATCGGCCTCTACCGCAACCGGGGCGGTCTCCTGGGCCGCATC
>Ga0074195_1003198_pt1 | contig 16027 bp, 10 predicted proteins | sample EPASupsiteHSE623_FD_64525 | JGI IMG/M metagenome (GOLD analysis project Ga0074195, IMG submission 64525) | Bioremediated contaminated groundwater from EPA Superfund site, New Mexico - Sample HSE6-23 | ecosystem: Environmental > Aquatic > Deep subsurface > Groundwater > Contaminated ...
GGGTTTATTTCCAGGCTGCAAGATGCGAAATGAATTCAAATCGACACGTGGATTCTTTGCTTTTAATTGACTATATAATAATAACTTACAAAGGTTTTTAAAAAAATCTTTTGGACACTAGTGAAATAGTCATAAGAATCGCTTTATATTTTAGGTTCCCGGTTGCATTCAGTATCGCCGCCACCTCTTGCTCGCTGAGTACTTCAGGCAGGTGTTTTTCTTCACATGGCCGTTCCACCTGGTGCTCGAACAGTTTTTGTTCGATCCTACCGATACGTTGATTAATAGCATGACCTCGAAGTAAATAGTCTTTTATACTCTATTTGCCCATATGCGAAATTGCGTGCCTCGTTGTGACTTAACGCGGTAGCCAACGGAAATAATGACATCCAGATTGTATAGCTTGATGAACTTTCTCCTGTGTTTTTCCAGCTATCGCACCATGCTGTGTGGTATGTAAGAAATCCTTACATACCATGCTTTTTTCCAGTTCTCCTTCTTTGAAAATATTGGAGATGTGCATGGTAACATTATTTCTCGTGGTTTGAAATAATTCCGATATTTGAGCCTGGGTTAACCAGACAGTTTCTTCTTCAATACGAACTTCGAGTTGGAAATCCGTTTTATCATTAGCTTTATAGATAACTATTTCACCTTGTTCCATGAACTATTTTTGGGATGATACTATGATTACTTCCTCATCCCTTTTCCGAACATCGACATAAACTGATCAATCTTTTCCTTCCGTTTCAGTTATCACGGTTGTCTGGCTTAGAAGAAGGATCTTCATAGTAATGCGTTGCGAAGAGGTTGATAACCATTCTGTTATTGGATCCAGCATTAATATTTATCATTGGCAGATCATTGGATAAAAAGAAATTTGCCTCAATATGGTACAAGTCAGATAAAACAACGGCTTGTTCTGGTGTCAGTCTTGATTTTCCTGCCTCTATTTCAAGATATTGTGAATCTGAAATGTTAAGCTTGCCGGCAACTTCCTGAATTGAATAGTTGTGGCTAATACGCAATAAGAAAGGGAGGTTCGAAGTCATAGAAAATGATTTTTTGTTATTTGTTCAAAAGTAATAATAATATTAGATTGGGTTCATCAGAAGAGGGTTTTTTCAATTGAGTATCCAATCTCATTTGACAGTAAGCTTTTCGGTAAGAGAAGCAATTACTTTCCAAAACTGCTCTCGTTCCTTTTGGAGTTTTTCCACTTCAACAAACAAGTGTCTGATCTGCTCATTTTTGTCGATCAAGATTGCTTCATAATGTTGAATGATTGGCTGCAATTCTGAACTTTCATAATATTTACCGGTATTTATTGTTCCAACTCCAATGTTGTATTTTCCAATGTTATAATGCTCTGTCTGATTATCTATAAAAAAATATTCCGGATTAACATTATATAATTCTGCTAACTCCCTTGCTCTGTCTATTGTAAGTCTTACTTGACCCAATTCAAGTTTGGAATATGCTGCTTGAGTAACATTTATTTTATCAGCAACAAGTTCTTGGCTCCAGCCGCGACTCACTCTTAAGGTACGTAATTTATTTCCGGTTAGGTTATTCATTTCAGAAGCTATAATCTAAAAAGTTGTAAGATACAACGAAAAGGCTCAATTTACAAAGAAAACTGTTAGAATATTTAATTAGTGTCTCGCACCTTTACATTTTATAAGAAACAAGATTCCACAAAGCCAAAAGCCAATAACATCATGCTTTACTTAAAACCTTTTTTACCCTTCTGCAAACGTCCGCCGCCAATAAGGATACGTTAAAGACATATTCCTACAAAGGGTTCTCCGGATCGCCGGGAATCCACCATTCACCGATTTTCTAAACCTAAAAATGATGAAAGTATGAAATCGAATTTCTGCTTAGGGGGCTTGCCATGCCCTTTTGTAAAGACAATCTGCCTTTTCCGAAAGACAACCACAAAAAACAAGATTTACAACTAACCTTTAAACGATCAAAATGAAAAGAAAATGTAAAATCAAGAGCTTACTTTACCCCACCGCCTCACGTCCCAACGGGGTGCTTTTCACAGCGGTGAAGGGCTCTGCGCTCATCCTGCTGCTCAGCTTGTTATCGATCCAGCTAAACGCACAGCAAAAAGCCATTTCAGGCAAAGTGACCGACGCGAACGGGCAGCCCTTACCCGGGGTAACGGTAGCTATCAAGGAAACCACCCGTGGCGTAATTACCGATCCTTTTGGGAATTATTCCATTTCAGATGTTCCTGCCGGGTCCACATTAGCCTTTTCGTTCGTGGGAATGAAGACACAGGAAATCGCTGTTGCCAACCGGTCAACAATTAACGTACAACTGGAGGAAGAAACAATCGGAATTGAGGAGGTTGTGGCAGTGGGTTACGGCACGATAAAGAAAAGTGACTTAACCGGTTCTGTGGCCAGCGTGAGTTCTGAACGGCTTTTGGATAAACCCGCGTTCAATGTGGCCCAGGCAATTTCAGGAAAGATTGCCGGCGTCAAGATTGTAGAACGAAGCGGTGAACCGGGAGGTAATCCTTTCATTCGCATTAGGGGTACCAACTCGATCAATTCGGATAACTCTCCCCTTGTTGTCGTTGATGGTGTGATCGGCGTTGCAAATGCGCTGACCATTATGAATCCAAGCGAAATTGAGTCGATTGAAGTTTTGAAAGATGCTTCTGCAACGGCCATTTATGGTGCACGAGGAGCAAACGGCGTTATCCTGATCACCACGAAGAGGGGTTACGAAGGTGATATACAGGTTGAATATGACGGCTCTGTAACAGCAGGTGTATTACAAAACAGTTTGGAAAGTCTGAATGCCGAAGAATTCATGTATATGTACACACAGGCATGGAAAAACATTGACAAATATTCGGATAGTCCGAACTGGTCTGCCTGCTTTGACGGTTCGATCCTGCCCGAAGGTAAAGGCGATAAAACCTACTCTGAAATGCCTTATCTTTTCGAGAAAACAACCCAGGGAGGATATTCAGTTCCGCTGATCGGACGGGATGGTAATTACTACAAGCCGAGGTTCGATACCGATTGGGAATCGGAAATATTCAGACCATTTGTTTCAACAAACCACAATGTGAGTATCCGTGGCGGTAATGAAAAGGCTAAATTAGGAACATTCCTGGGCTACTCGAAAGAAACGGGGCTGGTCATGAATTCCTTCTTTGAACGTTTTACCGGTAAAATTACGGGTGACTTCAAAGTTGCCAAATGGTTGGACGTAAGCACGTCGGTCAGTGTAAATAAAAATAAACAACGGACCAACGATGCTTCCTTTTTCTCGGGAGGTATATCGCGTGGTGTAACGGAAACATTTGCTATTATTCCGACCATGTACCCGGACGACGTCGATACCTATGGTGACTACTCGGGCCAGTACGGCCGGAATTCGGATTTCCCGTGCGGTGAGGTTGATGTCCAGTCGCCCTATGAGGTCAGTAAAACAGTTGAAGCATTTACCAACCGCTCCCAGTTTACAGGGAACCTCACGCTTAACTTTAAAATTACACCTCATCTCAGCTTTAAATCAAACGTTGCTGTTGATGACAACAATACAAAATATAACTATTATGCCGGAATTTATGTGAGCCGTGGCGATCAGGGACGTTCAGACATTGATGTTTATAAGAACTTCTATTGGCAGAACGAAAACTACTTTAATTACAACAGAATATTTGGAGATCATTCGTTCGATGGATTGCTTGGTTTGTCATGGTCGCGTTACACATGGGAAAACCTTTATACCTGGAATTCGCAGTTCTTCGACGACTTTTATAAATGGCATAATATTGGGGTTGGTACTGCCGACAGACCCTATCCTTCAAGTGAAGACGGACAAAATTCACTGAATTCATATTTCGCCCGTGCCAACTATAATTATAAAAGCAGGTATTTTGTGACACTTACCGGTCGTGTAGATGGCTCATCGAAATTTGGTGCGAATTCAAAATACGGGTTTTTCCCGTCTGGTTCTGTTGCCTGGAGAATATCGGAAGAAGATTTCGCCAAAAACACAGATGTGCTGTCCAATTTAAAACTTCGCCTTAGCGTAGGCCAGACCGGTAATCAGGAGATTGGCAGTTACGTGACACAGGCGTTTATCGGCTCAACCAATGTCGCTTTGGGAGGTACCGTCTACACGGGGTTGTATCCAAGTTCAATGGCAAGTCCCGATCTGAAATGGGAAAAAACGACCCAGTATGACGGCGGGGTTGATGTGGGGTTGCTCAATAACAGGATCTCCATGTCGTTCGATTATTACTACAAGAAAACAACCGACATGCTGCTTGATGTACCATTACCAACTTCGACGACAACAGGCAGCGTAAGGAAAAATTACGGCGAAGTGGAAAACAAGGGGGTTGAAATTGTCTTAAATACGCATAATACCGATAAAAGGAATTTTGACTGGTATACCGATATCGCCTTTACCGCGAACAGGAATAAAATCCTGAAACTAGGTCCGACAGGAGAGGATATTCTTCTGAACTACTGGGTTGGAGGAGCGAATACCGTTTTGCGCGAAGGTGAATCGATTGCAACATTCTGGGGATTGAACCGCCTTGGTACATACTCCACTGAAGAAGCATCGCTGGCGGCGCGTTATGGCTTTGTGCCCGGTGATGTGAAATATGAAGATAAAAACAATGATGGGGCAATCAATGCTTCTGACGGGTATCTTTTGGGCAATGCTTTCCCGAAATGGGATATGGACCTCAATAACCGGTTTGTATATAAAAACTGGGATCTAAGCGTGGATATCCGGTTTTCGTATGGCGCCAAAATTCAGAACAGGACAAATCACTCGGGCGAAGACAGGCAAACCATGGGTAACAGCAAGATCACCGTATTAGGGGCATGGCGTCCGGATAATCAGAATGCTTCTGTTGGTCAGGTTCGCCCTGCAATGGGTGGCGCTTACTACCAGACTTATCCGGATACACACTGGATTGAAGATGCGTCGTACGTGAGAGGCGACGGAATTACCCTGGGATACACGTTGCCCAAATTCACAAGAGAACAACTGGGCATTAACCAAATGAGGTGGTATTTTACAGCCAAAAATTTCTTTGTTCTGACTGATTATACCGGTTATGATCCTGAAGGCAGCGACAGTGGAAATATGGATTCACTCACCCCGCATATGGACTTCTATCAGTATCCGCGTCCAACGACATTCACATTTGGTGTTAATGTGATTTTCTAACCTTAAAACTGTGAAAAAATGAAACACATACCATTTTATTTATTAACCGGAATGGCAATTATCTTCGGCTCATGCGATAAATTTTTAGAGGAAACGCCTACAGGATCTTTGACCACCGAATCTGATATTACCAGTTATGATGCCGGAGTTGCGCTGGCTACCGGAACATACCGCGCTTTGCCAAGTTGGTCGGAAGGTACAAGCGAATGGGGAGGCAACCTGATCGGATCGCTTGAATATCCTACGGGGAAAGCTTATTCCCAGTATATGGGCGCCAGACTTTGGAAATATGAAAGCGATGATGAAAGCGGAGAGGAAGATTATTTTACCTATCCCTGGGATAATTGGTACACGGGCGTAAGGGATTGTAATATGGCTATTGAAATGATCCCCAACGTTACCGGTTTCTCGGACGACGACAAACTGAAGTATCTGGGTGAAGTCCGGACCCTGCGCGCATTCTATTATTTCTGCCTGGTACGCCACTATGGCGACGTAATTTATAATGTGTCAACGCTGACCGATGCCGGCCTGGCAGAACAACCCCGTGTTTCCCTGAAAAGGATCTATGACGAGATCATAATTCCTGATTTGGTCTTCGCTGTCGATACCAGTACGCTTGCAGACGGACAAGCCACTGATGGCCGGGTTACCAGGGATGCGGCGCGTGCCATCCTGGCTGATGTTTACCTGACCATGGCTGGTTATCCCTACCAGGAGGTCAATGCCGATGCAACAAAAGCCTGGTGTGAACAAGGTCTTTGGACGATGACTGAATATCCCGTGAATACAACAAGCGCCAGGGAATTACTGCAAAAAGCCAAAACTCAACTGGATGCCTTATATGGCCAATACCCGATAGGCAACTTCACCGACCTGCACGATCCGGCAATGAATAATCTGGGAGGAGCTGTCTTCCAGATCCAGTATTTGGCAGGTACCACAAATTTCCCGGTCAACTATTTCCTGCCGATGACCAGTTATGTTTCTGTTTACAGTATTGAAACCGGTACCATTGTTCCAAGTCAGTCGTATTATAATTCGTTTAATCCTGCTGATCTAAGACTGGCAGACCGGACTTATTTTTATTACAGTGATACCAAGGCGAAAAAATATGACTCCAATGAAGGCCCTGCCGCTAAATTCGCCATGCCATACCTGTATAAGTATTATGATGAAAATGCGATTAAATCAACCGGGAATTCGGGCCTGAACTTTAGCCTGTACCGCTATGCGGATATCTTGTTAATGCTCACCGAAGTAAACTGGTCGCTTCGTCAGTTGGGAAGTACTGTTTCAGAGGCTGATATTATAAAAGGGATTAATGAAGTGCGTGAAAGAGCCGGATTATCCGAATTTACTTCTGCCAGTCTGACACTGAAGGATATTATGAGTGAACGCGCTTATGAACTGGTATTTGAAAATAAAATGATTTGGGATATGAGACGTACCCGCCAGGCATTGGTCGATGGAGATGGTCAGTTTAAGTCTCTTCAGAACTTTGTTGGGCATCAGCCGGTAAGTTTCGACCATCAGTTTACTGCCAAACACCTGTTGGCTCCGATTTCCGCAACCGAGATCTCCAGGAACAGCCAATGTTCTCAAAACTTTGGCTGGCAACCTGTTCAAACAGCTCAATAACTTAATTTTTAAATAAATGAAGATGAAACGAGCCAAGAGAGCCTTGCCTCTCATCCAGGAGCATGATTATCCTGGCGAGTTCCATACGTCGATGCCCTTTAGAAAAGTAATAAAGTTTAGTACGCAAATTATACACAGTTATTTTGAAACGATAAACATATGAAAAAAATAATATATTTCCTGTGTCCGCTGATCCTGCTTTTTAGTTGCCGGGAGGACGACTACAGTATTCCGCGGGACGAAAATGGTGATATCATCTTTACAGATGTTTCAACGACAACCACAACCGGTATTAGTAGTCTGGACGACAGCTTTACAGTATCCGCTGTTTTGCCGAATGCGAAATCGGGCGATGTCATGACAATCGAGTGCCTGCAGCTACAGGCGCCATCCACGGGCGGTTCCGATCAGTTGCTTCCTTTGGACGGCACGCAGAAAACCGTAACGGTAGGAAGCGACCTGACGGCTTCGGTTACCTACACTCGTGATGAAGCTAATCTCGTGGACGTTGGTGATTATGTCACGGTCACATTTTCAGGTAAAACCGATTATGCGATTCAAAAGGTTGAACTGATTTCTGCTACGGCAACCACGAAGCCTCAGGTGTCTGGTATTGAAGTCAGTGTTGCCCGCAATGATGAGGTTGCTTACTTCAATGTGACTGTAGAAGCCAAATCGGGAACGTATACCGGAACATTGATTGCAAAACGAAAAAATGGGGTCAACGACAGCTATGTGGATGTAAGCGGCTCACCGTTTTCGGGTGATCAACCGTTTATGGTCCCAATTTCAGGGACTGATTTTGCTGCAGGGAAAGATACCATGTATTATTCTTTTATTGCACAAAAAGATGGTTTTACCGATGAAATTACAACCAGCGTTATTGTAATTGATCCTTACTTCTTCCTCAAGAAATCGGCTACGCTTAATTTGGGGGGCGACGGGGCCGGAAGGGACCTGCTGACCAATGCTGCCGTAGCTGAAACTGACAGCAAGGCCATGATCGCTTTATCGGACGCCCTGTCACTTCAGGGAGGATCTGCCTGGCTGTTGGCCGGAAATACAATCGAATTTGTTTCTTCTGCCGAAGCGATGTATTCGGCAAATAAATCGAATGATGCCATTGCTGCCTTTGAAGCAGGTACGAAAACTGCTGTCGCTGATCCTATCGCAGGAGGCGGTGTTTATATCTTCAAGGCTGTCACGGGAACTGATCCTGAAGATGTTTATTACGGGATGATGAAGGTTACCAGTGTCGTTCCTGACGTTTCTGTTTCATTTGAATACAGGATCGGGAACAGGTATGCTCACCTGGCAGTAATTAAATAGTGCTTTAATTTATTTTAAGAAACACTGTCAAAATCGGGCAGTGTTTCTTAATTTTAGTTGCTTGTTTGCCTGATATTTAAAACCTAAACGCGATGTGGAATAAAAATCGATGGGGATTTCTTTTTATTGTTTTGGCGCTGCTGAATATTCCCAGTCATCTGTCCGGACAGAATGAATCCTCTTCAAAAGTCAGTTTCTTAAATGCCCCGGTTCTTTTTAAGGAAGCCGGGATATCGTATCAACAAGTAGTTGCAAGCCTGGAGGCAGAAACCCCGGGGAAAATCAGTTTTATTAAAGATGGAGACGAACTTTTAAAGGCCGATCTTAAAAAAGGGAATAACCGTTTTCTGCTTGATTTTCCTGCAGTCAGCAAACCGAAGAAAATTATAATTTCTGTAAAGATTGATGATCGGGCTGCTGTCAAATACGCTGTTACGTTAATACCTCCCAAAAAATGGCAAATCTGTTTTGTACAGCACTCCCATACCGACATTGGCTATACCCGTCCGCAGTCTGAAATTCTGGCCGAGCATATGCGGTATATCGATTACGCCCTCGATTACTGTGATCAGACCGATAATTTACCGGACGATGCCAAATTCCGCTGGACCTGCGAGTCTTCATGGGTTACCAGGGAATATCTTCGTTCCAGGCCGCAGTCGCAGATAGGCCGGTTGGTTAAAAGAATTTCAGAAGGCCGGATTGAAGTGACCGGCATGTATGCTAATATGGCTGAAATTACGGATGAAAATCTGATGGTTGATTTTCTTCAGCCTCTCAGGGAGATCGGGAAACTGGATATTCCTGTCAGGACGGCCATGCAGAATGACGTGAACGGGATTGCCTGGTGTATGCCCGATTATTTTAAGAATACAGGAGTAAAATACCTGATCATGGGCATTAATGAAACCCGCTCCATCAGACCGTTTGACAAGCCCACAGCTTTCTGGTGGGAGGCCCCTTCGGGAGAGCGAATGCTTGCGTTCAGGGGTGATCATTATATGACGGGTAACTTTTTTGGTTTGGAAAGCAAAGCGCTTCAGCCTGAAAATATGCTGTGGCACATAGCCGACCTGGATAACAGGGGTTACCCGTTCGACCGGATCGGGATCCAGTTTTCCGGTTATTTTACAGATAATGCACCACCGTCAACTGCGGCCTGCGAACTTGTGAGGAAATGGAACGAGAAATATGAAAGCCCCAAACTGAGATTAGCGGTGGCTGGTGAGTTCATGGAGTACGTTGAAGCTAATTATGCCGATCAGTTGCCGGTTTATCGCAATGCGTGGCTCGACTGGTGGACTGATGGGTTTGGTTCCACTTCACGTGAAACGGCAGAAGCGAGAAAAACCCAGAACATGAAACAGATGGATGAGGGTTTGTTTGCGATGGTCTCGATGATGGGAGGCGAACTGAGCCCTGAGCTTGAACAAAAAATGGATCATGTCAGTGAGAATGCCATTTTCTTTGATGAACATACCTGTGGTGCAGACGAGAGTATCAGCCATCCTTATTCGGAGAATTCAACAAAACAATGGCTGCAGAAAGGAGCCTATGCCTGGGAAGCGCTTAAGAAAGTAACCCTGCTCAATGAAGAAGCTTTGGCCCGTTTTCAGCCGTTCCTTAAAAAAGCGGATTTCCCAGTTATTTATGTGATTAACTCCATGGGGTGGAAACGTTCCGGACATGTGAAACTCTTTGTTGATTATGAAGTGATGCCGGTTGAAAAGAAGGTCCAGGTCGTAGACCTTTCAACCGGACAGCATGTGCCTGCCCAGTTACTGACCAAACGCCGGGAAGGAGCCTACTGGGTGCTTGAGGTCAATGATGTGCCTGCGTTGGGATACAAAGCGCTGAAAATTGTGGCAACTGGCGAACCGGTGGTTGCCGGGCCGGAATCGGAGTCAGAGATCCTGGAAAACAAATTTTATAAAGTAATCATCGATAAAACCACTGGCGCGATCAGTAGTTTGTACGACAAGGAACTGCAACAGGAGCTGATCGATGCGGAAAATCCTTACCATATCGGACAGCTTGTTCGCGAAACTTCTGAAAAGCGTGATGTGGGTCCTTTTGTTCGTATAAGCGTTTCAAATGTAAAGCTTGAGCAGGGAAGTAACGGGGAGGTTTGGGAAAGCCTGAAAATATCATCCGATTTAGACGGTTTTGAAAAAGGGACGGACGGCGCTCCCAAAGGATTCGATTTGGAAATCAGGCTTTATGAGCAAGTTAAAAAAATAGAATTCCTTTACATGGCCCGTAAAGTGATCAATACCAATCCCGAAGCTTTGTATGTTGCATTTCCCTTTAATCTGCCTGATTCCCGCATCGTATTTGAGACCATCGGCGGTACCCTGACGCAGGGGCAGCAGTTACCGGGTTCGTCGTCGGACTGGAACGTGGCCCAGAATTTTGTTTCCGTACGTGGGAAAAAGGGACAGATCATTGTGGTGAGCAATGAGATTCCCTTGTGGCAGTTCGGCGATTTCAACATGGGGAAATTTGAACGCAATCCGAAACCCGGTAAGCCCTGGCTGCACTCGTGGGTGATGAACAATTACTGGTTTACCAACTTCAGAGCTTATCAGGAAGGAGCCTTTAGCTGGAGCTATCAGCTAACTTCAGTTGCCGATACGACAAACAGTTATGCCACGAGGTATGCATGGGGTGAAAGGAATTCGTTTCTGACGAGGACTTTTCCTGCCGGGGCAAATGAATTTTCAGAACCTCTTTTGGAAACTCTTCGGATTGATGCTCCGGCAAATGCCATGCTGATTAATAGCCGTCCATCTTTTTCTAAAAGAGGAGCTATTTTGCTTCATTTTCGTGAAACCGAAGGACAATCTGCCGAAGTGAAAATATCGTCAGCCATACCGGAGCGTCCGGTCAAACGAATGATGGAAGTCAATGCGCTGGGAAAAACATCCGGACGAAGCACGACTTCCGTCAGCTTAAAGCCTTATGAAGTTAAATTCGTTGAACTTGAGTTTTGAAGCAACTACTTTATAGATCACTTATAACCTTAACCGATAAATTAATCTAAAAAAACCTCTGTTATGAGAATGAATTGGAAAAGCTATACCTTGATCCTGTCGTTGGCGCTTTGTCCGTCCCTGATATGTGAAGGGATTGGAAGCGCTTTCGTTTCGCCAAAGGTCGATCCTGCAAAAAAGGATACCATTCACGTGATTGGCCATGCCCATATGGATATGAACTGGCTGTGGACCTATTCTGAAACCATGAAAATGTGCAATGATAACCTGCGGCAAACGGTTGCCTTTATGCAGGAGTTTCCTGATTTTACGATGCTCCAGAGCCAGGCTGCAGTTTATAATTTTGTTGAAAAGGCCGATCCTCCCTTATTTGAACTGGTCAAAAAGTATGTGAAAGAAGGCCGTCTGGAATTGGCCGGAGGGATGTGGACCGAAGGAGACATGAACATGTCGTCGGGAGAAGCGATCAGCCGTACCTTCCTGCTCGGGCAACGCTATTTCCTCAAAAATTTCGGGGAGACGGCCCGCATCGGGTGGCTTCCCGACAATTTCGGCCATATTTCACAGATGCCGCAGATCCTGAAACTGGCGGGCTGCGATTATTACTATTTCCATCGCTGCAAGCCCTATACGGGAACTTTCTGGTGGGTTGGGCCCGATAGCTCCAAGGTGTTATGTTATGCCAACGATACCTATAACGGGGAGATCAAACCGGAACTGAAAGACGAGATCGGGAAGTTTTCGCCCGATAAGCGTCGCATCCTGCAGATTACCGGGGTCGGAGATCACGGAGGCGGTCCGACCCGAGCCAATATCGACATGGTTCACCGGCTTGATCAGCAAGCCGGATACCCTGTTGTCAAATTTACGACAGCGGGAAATTTTTTCAAGGCAGCTTCGCGCGAGATGGAAGGCCGGCCTACCCATAGGGGGGAGATGCAGTTTATTTTTGAAGGCTGCTACACGACCGTGGCCGATATAAAAGCTGGTAACCGGAATTGCGAGAATTCACTTTACGGCAACGAGTTTTTTAATACAATGCGCTGGCTGAACGGAGATGCATATCCTGCCGAAGAGCTGAGAAACCTGTGGACAACGGTCGCCTTCAACGAGTTCCATGACATCCTTCCCGGATCGGCCATCAACGAAGCCAATAAGGAAGCTGTTGCCCGCTATACGGAAGTTTTACGCCAGTCGACGGAGATGCGCGACTATGCTTTCCGGAAAACGGCTGATGAAGTGAAGTTCCGATCGGGGATGGGACAGCCGGTTGTGGCTTTTAATTTCCAGCCAAAGACCCGTAAAGTGATCGTTGAAGCCAATGTCTATTCGCATCAGGCACCGGTGACAGTCAAGCCGGTAAACTGGGGTGATTTTTACGGGTCGAAGAACATTCAGACCGTGGAAAACAGGAAAGCCCCGACCGTCCTGGTCCGCGATGCCACCGGGAAAAGCTACCCAGCCCAGATCGTATGGTCGAAAGTCACCCCGCCGGGATTTACTTCCAAAGTGCGTTTCATCGTTGAGGATATGCCTGCCGGCGGTTACCGGACCTTTTATGTGGATATGACAAAACCGGGTGAAGTGAACGACGCCATTCCCTTTGAGAACAGCACGTTTGAAACGGATTTTTTCAGGGTCAGGGTCGATATGAAAACCGGAGCGATCGTGAGCCTTTTCGATAAACGTTACAATAAAGAATATGTCCGTGAAGGAGGAGAGTTGAATCAGTTAAGGGTATACCTGGAAGACCGGAAGGGCGGGATGAAATCCTGGACGATCAATAAGATTGTGGGACAGGAAGATGTGACTGATGTGAAAAGTGTGAAGGTAGTGGAGAACGGTCCGGTAAGAGCCTGTGTAGAAACGGTTAAAACCTGGGGCAGATCAAGTTTTACGGAAAGAACTTATATTTATCGTTCCTACCCGAGAATTGAATATGATATGGAAGTCCACTGGCTTGAGACAGGGACCGATTCGACCGACTCACCGATGCTGAGAGCGCTTTTCCCGCTCGCAGTCGAAAATCCGGAATTTTACAGCCAGGTTCCCTTTGATGTGGTTAAGCGGCCTGTTGCCGGGAAGATAGACGGGAAGGATGCACCATCATACCTGAAATCACAATCGAATATTTATGGAGTTGATCCGGAAAAAGCAGACGGACAGGAAGTTCCTGCCCAAAAATGGGTCGATATCACCGACGGAAGAACAGGTATCGCTCTTTTGAACAACTCGAAATACGGGCATTCCTGGAACAAGGGAGATTTGCGGCTGACGTTGCTGCGTTCGGCCGGAACCCCGGATATCTATCCCAATCTCGGTAAATTTACGATCAGTTATGCGCTTTTTCCGCACGAAGGTGATTGGAAAAACGGGGTGTGGAGCGAAGGAGAAGATTTCAATGTGCCGGTTTATGCAGCAGAACCGCCTTCACTGGCACTGGGCGAAAGACATGCCATGCGTCCTGAAGAAGATTCTTTTATTTCCGTTGACCGGGAGAATATCGTGCTTTCAGGCATGAAACAGGCCGAGGAAGGAAAGGAACTGATTGTCAGGATCGTTGAGATTGAAGGAAAGGAAACGACAGTAACCGTTCAGTTGCCGGTGGCTGTCCGGTCGGCGAGGCGGCTGAACCTGGCCGAACTTCCGGTGGAGTCAGAAGAACCCGTTATCAAAGGAAAGTCCCTTCAGGTAAAAGTCAAAGCTCATGAGATTGTTACATTAGGCATTTTGCCGGTCAAATGAGTTCGTGATGTCTTCGAAATGAAACCTTCCGCAAAGATTGGCAAAGGTATGCGCATAACCGGATCAGGAATAACGATCCAAATGGTTTTCTGTAAGCGCCGGTCAAAAGGATTGTCGCTTTCTTCCTCCAAAGATGATGTTATATCCCTACGAAGTACTGGAGGAGATCGCGGCCATACTCGATCTATCAAAGAGAGTACCAGGAAAGGGAACCGGTAACCATACGGATTGAACCGGACCAGATCATGGTCTATAACCTGGGCGGACCTGGTTCCGTGTAACCCTGCCCATCCATCCTGATTTTTTCAGGATGAGGATGACCCGGAAACTGGTTACCAGGGCCAAACGGATCGGGTACCAAACAAGCGAGGCTTAGGAATGGAACTTTGTTCAGGTTACGCAATGATGCAGACGTGGCAACGCTTGCCAAAGAAATTATGTCTGTCCTGATATTCTATAATAGAAATCAAAAAAATGCTAAAGTTTGCGCTGTGCTTTTAAAAAATGTTAAAATTTGTTGATCAAATTAAGACAGTTAGTTATGAAACTAATGGAAAATGAAGCACTCGCGAAAAGCTGGAATTTGTTTATTCTTAACGGCGACCTGAACGCTTTATCGCAAGTATATTTTTTTTATTATGATTTTCTTTTTGACTACGGTGTAAAACATACCGAAGATAGACAACTTGTTGAAGATGCTATCCAAAATGTATTTCTGAATTTGATCATGTCCAGAAAAAACATCCACCAGGTAAAAAATCTGACAGGCTATTTAATTAGTTCTTGCAGACGACAACTATTCGCCGACGCAAGTAAACAAAAAAGAACACTATTTAGCGAACATCTCTCAGAAGATCAGTTTAATTATTTTAAATCTCCCGATCAGACTGCAGAGCATGAAAATAAAGAACATCTCCATCAGGTGATTGAAAAATGTGTGGGAAACCTGACACCACGACAGCAGGAAATTTTATTCCTGCGGTTTGAGAAGGAAATATCATATGCCGAAATCGCCGAAATGCTTGACATTTCTGTCGATTCTTGTTACAAATTGATTTATCGAACAGTCAAGATGATCAGATCGGAAGCCGAGAAAATATTGAATAAAGAACAGAGGATGATTTTTTGGCTTTGTTTGGTTAAGTATGTTGAAGGTTGATTGTAAATAAATGATATTTAAGTTTTTAATAAAATTATTGAAAAAATATCTTTTTTTTTGTCCAGATTCTTCTGTTTTCTTCTCATCAGTATAGATAACCGTGATAATGAAAATAACAGAAGATTATAGGATATACACTACAGATGATTTTATTCTTGATGAGAATTTCAGAAGCATCGTCAAAAATCATGGAGGAGAAATTAAGTTATCGGAATTATTAGATCGATTCCCGGAGAAGAAACATGAGATTAACCTGGCTGTTGAAATTATTCGAAGGTTGCAAGTGGAAAATTTCACGCAACCGGAAGAAAGGAAGAAGGAACTTTGGCAGCAATTGTTACAGAAGCAAAAACGAAAAATCCGGTTGTCTTCTTATATGCAGTATGCTGCCTCATTCTTCATCCTGATAACAATTGGAAGTGTGGTGCTGTATTATTTAAACCGCAAACCTGATACCGGGGCCATTGTCATGGACGCACTGCCAACTCAGAATGCCTTGTTAGTGCTGTCTGACGGGAAAAAGGTTTCAATTACGAGCAAAGAATCGACCATTCAGTATTCACCGGATGGTTCAGGTATTACAGTAAACGATACTTCGGGAATAGATCTGTCAGAAATGATTAAGGGTACCAACCAGATGATTGTTCCCTATGGCAAGCGCTCTTTTATTACGCTTTCCGAAGGAACAAGAATATGGCTAAATTCGGGTTCCCGGCTTATCTTTCCTCCAACATTTAATGGGAAATTTCGTGAAGTCACGCTTGTAGGAGAGGCCCTTTTTGACGTTTCTGAGGACAAGGAAAAACCCTTCTACGTTAATACCGACCTTTTTAGACTAAGAGTGCACGGTACGAAATTCAACGTCCAGGCCTATCAGCCCGATCCGGAATATAACATTGTGTTGGTAGAAGGTAGCGTAAGCATGAATTTTCCGGGA
>Ga0074195_1003199_pt1 | contig 16026 bp, 15 predicted proteins | sample EPASupsiteHSE623_FD_64525 | JGI IMG/M metagenome (GOLD analysis project Ga0074195, IMG submission 64525) | Bioremediated contaminated groundwater from EPA Superfund site, New Mexico - Sample HSE6-23 | ecosystem: Environmental > Aquatic > Deep subsurface > Groundwater > Contaminated ...
CCAGCCGCTTTCCTTCGACTTGTGCGAGCAGCATCCGCAGCCCGGCGACCGCGACCACCGCGCCGAAGAGCGCTATGCTTTGCTGGAAGCGCTGCTGTGCGCCGACGATGCGCTGATCGTCACCTACACCGGACGCGATGCGCGCAGCAACATCGCGCTGCCGCCCGCCGCGCCGCTGGCCGAACTGCTGGATACGCTGCGCGCCGGTTGGGAGAGCGCGGCAGGGGAGGATGCCTTGTCGCAACTGCTGATCGAGCATCCGCTGCAACCCTTTAGCGCGCGCTATTTCCAGCCCGGCCCGCTGTTCACCTATACCGCCAACCATGTTGCAACAGTCCCGAGTAATGCGCCGCAGCCTTTTCTGGATGGTTCGATAACGGCAGATGCTTGTGCAAGTCAGGAAATCGAACTCGACCAATTGGCGCGGTTTTTCGATAATCCGGCGAAGGCGCTGCTGCGCGACCGGCTTGGCATCCATCTCGAACAGGCCGAGGAAGTCCTCGAAACCAGCGAGCCGTTCAAGCTCGATAATTTGGAACGCTATCAGGTCAATCGCGCGATTCTCGAAAGTCTTACCGCTAACGATGCCACGCCGCAGGACATCAAACGACTCATCGCCGCCCGCGGCCTGCTGCCGCATGGCGTTGCCGGGGACATTGCCTTCGACGGCTGCTGGCGGGAAATCCAGCCGTTATGGCAGGCAGCGCGTCCCTGGCTGGAACAAGCGTTGCTGGAGCCATGCACGCTGGTTTTCGATGACGGAGAAATCCAACTCGTTGGACAATTCAACCATCTTGCCGCATACGGGCATGGAATTCAGCCATCCCCAATCATGAATGTCACGGCCATGCCCGTTTCCCCTCTCCCTCAACCCCTCAGCTTTGCACGCCCAGTTCTAGCCTCGCTTGCTCGGCAAGAACAAGGGCAGTCCCCTGGGGGGCGAGGGGAGCTTCGTGAGTCGCTACGCGACTTTTATGGTATTGGGCAATTCCTGTTGCATCCCGGCAAGGCGCGGCCCAAGGATAGGTTGCGCCTGTGGTTGTCTCATCTGCTGCTCAATACGGCGCAGCAGCAGAGTGTTTCGCTCCGCAGTTTCCTGCTCACTCTCGACGGTGTCGAAAGCTTTGCGCCCCTGCCTGCCGACGTTGCCGCCAGCCACCTGCGCGAATTGCTGGCGCTTTACCGGCGCGGCCAGAATGAATTGCTGCCGTTCTATCCGAAGACCGCCTGGGCGTATGCCGAGGCCGTGGCGAAAGAAAACCCGGACGGGAAATGGGAAGCTGTCTGGCATGGTCAGCCGAATCTGCGCCCGCCCAGAAAGGGCGAGCAGGAAGACCCCTACATGGCGCTGGCTACGCGCGGCGTCAGCGGGCCGCTGGGAGAGTCGTTCCGCGCCATCGCGCTAACAGTATTTGTGCCATTGGGCAAGTCGCTTGAGAGATCTGATTCCTGACAGAATTGGGCTATACGCCTAAGGAAGCTCTGAACAAGTCCCCACGCCGTCATTCCCGCGAAAGCGGGAATCCATGATTTCAATAGGTTACTGGATTCCCGCTTTCGCGGGAATGACATAATCAGAGATTCCCTAAACGATCCAAACGATATTCATCGCCATAGCTGTATAAGGTTTCTGTTGACCATCAGCCAGCCTTGACAAGCAAGCCTTCTGTTACTATTGTGCAATAAAACCCGACTAAATTGATAAACTATTTACCGTTTGAAAGATTTTGAGCCCTGAGGCATTTATGACCAATAACCTTCCTGCATCGCTTAGCGCCGCCATCCTGGAGCAAAGCGCCGACGCCATTATCTACGCCGACCGCGATGGCAATATTCAGCTTTGGAACGCCGCAGCGGAGCGCATGTTTGGCTTCAAGGCCGAGCAGGTGATCGGCCAAAGTCTCGACATTTTCATTCCCGAACGCCTGCGGGCGCCGCACTGGGCCGGCTACCGCATGGCCATGGAACTTGGCAAGACGAAACATTCCGGCCGGCCGATGCTGACCAAGGCATTGCATCAGTCGGGCGAGACGGTCTATGCGGAAATAAGCTTTGCCGTAGTCGTCGATCCCGAACGAGGCGCTCTCGGCTCGGTTGCCATTGCCCGCGAACCGCGCGAGGCAAAGGCACCAACAAAATAACCCAAGGAGAAATGAAATGAGCGAAATCCGGAAGAATTCTTTGGTTGAAATGGTTGGCTACCAAAAGGATGCGGTGGTTAGCAAAACGCTCATCGACAAGAAGACCGGAACGGTGACTTTGTTTGCATTTGACCAAGGGCAGGGGCTGAGCGAACACACCGCTCCTTTCGATGCTTTGGTTCAGGTTCTCGATGGCGAGGTGGAAATCAGGATTGCCGGCAATCCGTTTATCTTGATGCACGGCGAGATGATCATCATGCCTGCCAACCAGCCGCATGCCCTCAAAGCCGTCAAGGCTTTCAAAATGTTGCTGACCATGATCAAGTCATAAGCAATTGCGCAAATCCGTATTCTGTAACAAGGTTCGGTGAAAATTCACCGGAAAGGAACTGTTGATGAAACCGAGACAAATCTGCGATGGCGTGCAATGGCTGGGCGCCGTGGACTGGAACCGGCGCCTGTTCGATGCGCTGATTCCCCTGCCGGACGGCACCAGTTACAACGCTTATTTGGTGCAAGGATCGGAAAAGACCGTTCTCCTGGATAGCGTCGAACCGGAGATGACGGACATTCTGATGCGCCAATTGGAAAAAGTGGAGCGCATCGATTACGTGATCTCGCAGCATGCCGAGCAGGATCATTCGGGGGCGATTCCCGTGGTGCTGGAGAAATACGGCCAGGCTATCGTCCTGTGTACGCCGAAGGCGAAGCCGCTGCTGGTCGATCATCTCGGCATAGATCCCGAACGCATCAGGACGGTCGAGGATGGCGAGACGCTGTCGCTCGGCGGCAAGACCCTGCGCTTCATTTACACGCCCTGGGTGCATTGGCCCGAGACGATGTGCACTCACTTGGTCGAAGACCGCATCCTGTTCACCTGCGACTTCTTTGGCTCGCATCTCGCCACATCCGAACTGTATGCCGGCGACGATCCTTACGTGCTCGAAGCGGCCAAGCGCTATTATGCCGAGATCATGATGCCGTTCCGCAATGTGATCCAGAATAATCTCGAAAAGCTCAGGCCGCTTGGGTTCGACTACATCGCGCCTAGCCACGGCCCGATCTACGATCACCCCGACTCGATTCTGTCGGCTTACGAGGACTGGGTCTCGGACCGGGTATCGAATCTGGTGGTGATTCCCTATGTCTCGATGCACGGCAGCACCGAGATCATGGTCAACTACCTCGTTTCCGCATTGGCGGAGCGCGGTGTCAAGGTGCAGAAGTTTGAGCTATCTACCACTGACATCGGGAAGCTCGCCATGGCGCTGGTCGATGCGGCAACGATTGTGATCGGGACGCCTACGGTGCAATTCGGCCCTCATCCGAGCGTGTTCTCAGCCACCCATCTGGCCAATGCGTTGCGTCCGAAGCTGAAGTATGCGGCAATCATCGGTTCTTACGGTTGGGGTACCAAGGCTATCGAACATATCTCCGGACTCATACCAAATCTCAAGGTCGAGGTCTTGGGCACGGTTTTGTGCAAGGGAGTCCCGCGAGATGAAGCTTTCTCCGCCCTTGATGCGCTCGCAGAGACAATTCGGGAGAAGCACGCAGCGATTGCTTGATACTGGAAAGCGTTGCAGTGATTAGTTCATCACATAGCACACCGCCATCAGGATGACCCGACAGGGGTTTCGGATCGAATTTTGGGAACCGCAGCTACCGTAACCACTCCAACAATAGAGGCAGCGCATGCGGCGCTGCCATTGTTCGGGAGTACCGCTATGAAATCCTCACAGCACCCCCGTATTATTCCGCCCACTGTCCTGCGTGCCTTGTCACACAAGGCCATTGATGTACCGACTATCGTTCTTACAGAGTCGGTTACCGAGGCATTGCAGCGCATTTCCGACTTGAATGTCGAAGCCCTGGCGGTAATGGATGGCGAGCGCCTCGTCGGTGTGTTTTCCGAGCGCGGTTTTGTTCGCTTCATGCTAAACGGCGGCAGCTTGACGCAACCGGTCAGCGCCGCGATGTCTGCCTTTCCGTTGGTTGCTGCACCGGATGATGACGTTGAACTTTGGCTGGAACAGACTGCCGCTCAAGGCATTGACCATCTGCCGGTTGTTGACGGAAACCGTCTGCTCGGTCTGCTCTTCCGCGCCGACTTGCTGGCGGAAAGCGTTACTTATCACCAAAGCGTTTACAACGCCATCGATCTCGACCAGCGCCTCATGTTCATGCAGGGGGTCTATAGCTGCTAGTGCCCGATTTGGTTTCTAGGGTATTAGTTCTCGCCGATTCGACAATACTGAGGTGGAAGACATGGGCAGGCGTACGTTTATCAAGCAAGCGGCCAGCGGGGCAGGTTTCCTGGCATTGCCAAAATTATTCATGTTGAATCAAGCTATGGCGGCCGAACGCATTGAAAAAATCAGCAGAACCGACGCGGAATGGAAAAAGCTGCTTACGCCGGAGCAGTACGAGGTGCTGCGCAAGGAAGGCACTGAGGCTTCGTTCACCAGCCTGCTCAATCACGAAAAGCGTAGCGGCATGTTCCTTTGCGTTGCCTGCGGGTTGCCGCTCTTCCCTTCAAAATACAAGTTCGACAGCGGCACCGGGTGGCCGAGTTTTTACGATGTTTTGCCCGGCAGTGTCGAGACCAAAACCGACCACAAGCTGATTTACCAGCGCACCGAATACCACTGCGCGCGTTGCGGCGGCCACCACGGCCATGTGTTCGATGACGGGCCGGCGCCCACCGGCCTGAGGTACTGCAACAATGGCGTGGCATTGAGATTTATCGCGGACAAGGCATAAGCGGATGAACCCCATCGATATCGGATTGGCATTTCTTGAAGGGGTGGCGTTGATCGTCTCGCCCTGCATCCTGCCTGTCTTGCCGCTGGTGCTCGCGGCATCGGTCGATGGCGGCAGGCGCAGGCCTTACGGCATTATCATCGGTTTTGTGCTGGCATTCAGCCTGTTTGCGCTGGTTTCGCGCAAGATCGTTCTCGCGTTGGGCATCGATCTCGATGTGATCAAGAATGCTTCCCTAGTGTTGCTCGCAATGTTCGGCCTGGTGCTGCTGTCATCGAAGTTGTCGGAAAAATTCAGCGCGCTGACGCAAGGCGCGGCCAACTTCGGCAACCGGTTGGCATCCACCGGCGGGACAGGGCTGCTCAGCGGCGTCGCGATCGGCTCGCTGATCGGCCTGGTGTGGGCGCCCTGCGCAGGGCCGATACTGGCCGCCGTGCTGGTGCAGGTGATCCGCCAGCAGAACGACTTGACCAGCAACCTGCTCATCGTTTCATTCGCAATTGGCGTAGGTGTGCCGATGCTCATGATTGCGCTTACCGGCAGAAAGATCATGAGCAGACTCGGGTTTTTCACCCGCCATGCCGAGGCGGTGCGCGGCGGCTTCGGCGTGCTTATCCTGCTCTCCGTCGTCTATATCGCCTCCGGTATCGATGCGCAGACCCTGTTGGCGAGCAGCACCGCCAGCACGAGACTCGCCAGCCCGCCTGCCGCCATGCTGGCGCTGCAAGCCGGACTGAGCAAGCCCTACGCCGCGCCGGAATTCGCTGGCATCGAGGCATGGCTCAACTCGAAGCCGCTCACCATGCAGAACCTGAAAGGCAAGGTCGTGCTGATCGATTTTTGGACCTATTCCTGCATCAATTGCGTGCGCACGCTACCCTACATCACCGGCTGGGACAGGAAATACCGCGACCAAGGGCTGGTGATCGTCGGCGTGCATGCGCCGGAATTCGAGTTCGAGAAAAAGTTAGACAATGTCAAGGCCGCGATTGCGCAGCATGGCATAGGCTATCCGGTGGCGCTGGACAATAATCTCTCCACCTGGGTGAACTTCAATAACCGCTATTGGCCCGCGCATTACCTCATCGACAAAAATGGCATGGTGGTCTACACGCATTTCGGCGAGGGGGAATACGATGTCACTGAAAACAACATTCGCTTCCTGCTGGGGCTGCAGAACAGGGTGGAACCTGTCAAGGTCGATACCTCTGTCATCGCTCCAGACCAAACGCCAGAAACCTATCTCGGCTATGTCCGGGCAGAAAGCTTTGGTGGCAAGGAGCGTGTGGCGCATAACGCTGAAAGCGCTTACCGTTTCCCTGATTTACTTTCCGAGGACGAATGGGCGCTGAGCGGCAAATGGAAAGTGGAATCCGAGAAAATCACCGCAGTCGAAAAGGACGCGGCGCTGCGCCTCAACTTCAAGGCGCGTAAGGTATTCCTGGTATTGGGCGCTGCCACCGGCAAGCCGATCCGCGTCTCTGTCAAGCTGAATGGCGAAGCCGTCGGCGCCAATGCCGGCAAAGACGCTCCCGGCGGCATCGTGACCATCGAACGCAACACTCTCTACGAACTGATCGACCAGAAAATGCCGAAGAACAGGTTGCTGGAAATTCAGTCGGATTCGCCGGGGCTGGAGGCTTATGCCTTTACCTTCGGCTAAGCATAAGGAGCGCCATCATGCTAACCATCAAACTCAGCAGCATATTTATCATGCTCAGCCTGGCTACGCTATCAAACGCCACGGCAGCGCCAGCCGAGGAAACGGCAGTATTTGCTGGCGGCTGTTTCTGGGGCGTGGATGCGGTGTTCAAACACGTCAAAGGCGTGACCGAGGTGGTGTCTGGCTATGCCGGCGGCAGTAGCGCGGCCACGGCGCATTACGAGCAAGTCAGCAATGGCGATACCGGACATGCCGAATCTGTGCGCGTCCGTTTTAATCCGGCGCGGGTGTCTTACCAGCAACTGCTGCAAGTATTCTTCAGCGTGGCGCACGATCCCACGCAACGCAATCGCCAAGGCCCGGATGTCGGCAGCCAATATCGTTCGGCGATTTTTTACATCAGTGCCGAACAACAGAATATTGCGCAAAACTATATCCAGAAGCTTACTGCCGCGCGCGCTTTTCCCGCGCCTATCGTCACGCAAGTCGTGCCGCTGCAACAGTTCCATCCAGCCGAAGGGTATCACCAAAACTATCTGGCATTGCATCCTTCCCAGCCGTATATTGCCTTCAATGACATGCCCAAGCTGGAGCAACTACGCAAACAATTTCCAGCGTTGTATCAATAAGCCATCTGAACGATCTTGCGAAGGTGGTCAACGAATAGTCGTTGACCACCTCTAGAGCTTATTTCGATGGAAAACTATCCGGATTGATTACAAACCAGACGTTGTTCACCCCTTGGCCGGTCGTGTCGCCTGGTTGCTTGTCGTTGACCCAGTAATACAGCGGGTATCCTCTGAATGTGGTTTGCTTTTTCCCGTCATCCCGGGTAATCGTGCCGAAATCCTTGGCTTCGATATTTTTTGGCGTTGCCACAGTTTCCCGGAAATAAACAGGCCACTTTTCTACGCATGCCCCGGCGCATGTGCTTTTCCCGGGAGAATCCTTGGTGAACCAATAGAGGGTTTTCCCCTCGGTATCGGTTAAATATTTTCCTACGCCATCCTTCTGTTGAATTTTGATCGCATGGTGCATTCCCAGAACCGAACCAATCCCAAAGAATGTCAGTACTGCCACAACAAGCGCCATTGTCAAATTTCTCATTGCCATTCTCCTTTTCTGATGTCATCACGAAAAACCGTCAAGCTGCGACATTGCAAGCATGCAGCGCGCCGGAAACCAGCCGCTCACCGGCGATCGATCCTGAGAGCGGGTATAACAAGATTTCTCCAAGCTCATACGGCTTTGGCTGACCCCTGTTTTTCTAGGAAAGGCCGCAGCAAATCCATCGGCAGCGGGAAGATGACCGTAGTATTCTTGTCCGCGCCGATAACTGTCAGCGTTTCCAGATAACGCAACTGGATCGCTTGCGGCTCCTGCGCCAGCACCTTGGCGGCTTGGAAGAGCTTTTCCGATGCCTGCAATTCTCCCTCGGCGTGGATCACTTTGGCGCGCCGTTCCCGCTCAGCTTCGGCTTGTCTGGCGATGGCGCGGATCATGGATTCGGTGAGGTCGACTTGCTTGATTTCTACGTTGGAAACCTTGATTCCCCAAGTATCGGTCTGCGCATCCAGGGCAAGTTGGATGTCCAAATTCAGTTTTTCGCGCTCAGACAGCATATCGTCCAACTGGTGCTTGCCCAGCACCGAGCGCAACATGGTCTGCGCCAATTGACTGGTGGCGTTGAGAAAATCCTCCACCTGGATGATGGCTTTTTGCGCATCGACGACGCGTAAATACACCACAGCGCTGACTTTCACCGACACATTGTCACGCGAGATCACATCCTGGGTCGGCACTTCGAGCACCATGGTGCGCAGGTCCACCCGTACCACTTGCTGAATGATGGGAATGATGAGCACCAGCCCCGGACCCTTTACCCCTGTGAAACGCCCTAGCGTAAATACGACGCCGCGTTCGTACTCGCGAAAAATGCGGATCGCGGCAAAAAGCAGAATAATGATGCCGCCGAAAACAATGAATCCCAAAGTCATTTTCATTCTCCTTAAGATTAGAAAATCGAGTTATTCGCCGGCCAACTTCTGAACTTCTACCAAGGCTGTTGTTTCTTTCCTCTGCCTCTTGTGCCCACCTGTTTGGCAATGTGCTTCTGGCAGGAGATGCGTTTTGATGTTACTTCATCTTTAATCTTAGCTTGGTTTTTATGATTTGTACCTATAATCCTTTAAGTCAGATACCACCGGCCTTGTGGCAAGGTTTCTGAATGCCCAATCCGGAAGCCAGCAATGCTTGAATCTTCTCAACTCGAACAGCAGCAGCGCCGCGCCAGTTGGCTGCGTTGGACTAGCTACAGCCTGCTGATAGCTGCTTATATGCTGGGATATTTTCATCGCATGGCTCCGGCAGTTCTGTCCGGCGAATTGCAGACCGCCTTTCAGGCCAGCGGCGCGGAACTGGGCGTGTTGGCGGCATGCTATTTCTATGCCTATACCCTGATGCAAATCCCGGCTGGGGTGCTGGCTGACATCTGGGGAGCGAGGCGCATCGTTGCCGTGGGCTGCCTCCTCGGCGGCTTGGGGGCGCTGTGTTTCGGGCTGACGAATACCCTGTGGATTGCTGGCGTTGGCCGTTTCCTGCTGGGTATGGGCGTATCGGTAATTTTCATTGCCATTCTCAAGCAGACCGCGCATTGGTTCTACGATCATCAGTTTGCAACCGTCACCGGCCTGACCATTCTGCTTGGCAACCTTGGCGGACTCGCAGCGGCAACACCTCTCGCGTGGGCGATGGAAATTGCCACATGGCGCAGCATTGTGATTGTTCTGGCAATTATTTCCATGGCCATTGGGGCGCTGATTTGGCTCCTCGTCCGCGACAAGCCTGCGGATGCCGGGTTGCCGTCAATGCGCGAACTTGAAGGCAAGCCAGAGCATTCGGGGTTTGCCGGGAACTGGCGGCAAGGACTGTTCGCCGTCATCAGGAACCCGGACACCTGGCCGGGGTTCTTTGTCAGTCTTGGATTGGGCGGTACTTTCTTTACCCTGGCGGGCTTGTGGGCGGTGCCATTTTTGCGGGATGTCCAGGGCCTGGATCTGGCTGTTGCGGCCAGACATACCACGCTGCTGTTGTTGGGTTTTGCTACAGGATCGATGTTGCTCGGTTTTCTCTCCGACCGCTTTGGAAAGCGGTGACCGGTGATGTTCTTTTTTCTGCTGGCGCTGATAGCGTGCTGGATTCCATTGCAAATGGCGCTCTCCATGCCGCTTTGGTTGAGCCAGCCGCTCTATTTCCTGATCGGTTTTTTTGTCACCGGATATACCATCACGCTGGCCAGCACCAAGGAAGCCAACTCGCCAGCCCTTTCGGGAATCGCCACGGGCGTGGTCAACACCGGCACTTTCCTCGGCGGCGCCATTCTTCAACCCTTGGTTGGCGGAATCATGGACTATGGCTGGCAAGGCCAGCTTGCGGCCAGCGGCGCCAGACTGTATTCATTGGTGAATTATCAAGCGGGATTCGCCGCCATTTCCGCTTTTCTGATTCTCAGCCTCATCTGCGCCTTGCGCGTGCGTGAAACTTATTGCCGCTATGTGCAAGCATAGCTAGCACTCCGCTATGCCTTGCGCCACAAGGCATTTCTAATTCTGCATTGCCAATTCCGATTTATGCCTGGCCGGATTATCCGGCTGTCTTTCTTGGCACAGGAAATTGTGGAGGCTGAAATCGGCAACGGGCATTGCTTATCAATACTGAACCTCAAGTGCCTCGCACAGAAACTTCATGAAAGGAACCGTCGCGGCAAACCGCTTGCTGGCCAATTTGACCAATCCTGCTCCTGTGATTTCGGCGAAGGCCAGGGGGGCTATGCCGACGAAGTCTTTGCGCTTTATATCCTCCATCGCCGGGTGATTAGCAGCGTAGCCGCGCGGCGGCCGCGTCAGGCTGTCACCCGCAAGCTCCCATTGGGCAACGAAGTTCCTGTCGTCACGCGCAGAAAACCATCTCTCAGGTTTCTTCACAATGAGATCGCGTATCCTGCCTAGCGCATCGGAATCTGGATGCCAGCAGCCAACGGCGAAGAAGCACCCGTCGGTGGCGATATGCACATAAAAGCCAGGCGCATGAACGTCTTTGCCGAGCTCGTGACGGAACTGGATGCCGATGTTGGTCTTGTATGGAGTTTTGTCGCGCGAGAAGCGCGTGTCGCGAAACACTCGCATTAGCGAGCCGCCCATCTTGCGTGGATCTGCGCGGAAGTGCGGCGCGAATGTTTCCAATGCCGGGCTCATCGCCGCGATAAATTCCAGCGCCGGTTCGCGCGCCAGCGATTCATATCGGGGCTTGTTCGCCTCAAACCACGCCCTGTCATTGTTGGCGGCCAGTTCGTCGAGGAATTTGAGGGTGGCTTTGTTAAACATGGGGGATTGTGTGTCCAGAATGTTTGGAGAATTGGCAATGCCCTTACTTCAGCGCTCGAATCGTCGTCTCATAACCCTTCCGTTTTCGACCTTCAATCGTCTTCCGGGAGAAGTCATAGTCCTTCCCCTGAATGCTTCCGGTTTCTTCCATGAGGACGATGCGGGTAATCTTCATCGGCGCAAGATCGCCCATGAGTTGGATGTAGTGCGGTCGCTGCCTGATCTGACCGGCTGTCAATGGATCGACGGCATTGACGACTTCCTCGGCAAGTTGGCGAAAATCGCGGATAAGGTTGCGTGTCCGCACATCTTTGCGGATTTTCTCTGAATAGACAATCTCGTCGCGCCGGGTCATCACTTCAGTCATGTTCTGGGGCAGCGGCCTATGGCTGGGGAACAGATCGACAACATAGACGCGCTTGCCAGTAGCGCCGCAGTGTTCAATGACCTGGTCCAGCGGGGAGTTGCTCACTATGCCTCCGTCCCAGTAATGCTTGCCATTCACCGTCGTCCAGGGAAATCCCGGCGGCAGGCTGCCGCTGGCGAGGATGTGATCGGGTGTGATCTCGTTGCGGTAACTGTCGAACGTCTCCAGTTCGGCGGTTTCAACATTGACGGCCGTCACCAGCAGGCGCACCGGGCTGGTTTTCAGTTTGGGAAAATCGACATATTTGAGGAGGAGATCCTTTACCGGTGTTGGATCGTAATAGCTGGTCCAGGCCGCCAGCGGATTATTCGCCTCTGGCGCAGACCATAGCCAGCGTGGCCGAAAAAATTGCGGGACGCCAAAGAAGAGCGCGCATGTGGATGAAATAGTCCGCCGCAGATCATCATTAGGCATGTTCGGCGTATCCAGGGAAAGTTCGTTCCAGAACGATTCCATTGCGGCGCTGGCGTGTCGGGGATTGCCGGCGACAAGCGCCGCATTGATCGCGCCAATCGATACGCCGGCAACGACATCGGGATAGATGCTCCGTTCTTCCAAAGCTTTGACGACCCCGCACTCGAAAGCGCCCAGCGCGCCGCCTCCCTGGAGAATTAGCACGGTCTGGGCCGGAATCGATTCCAGCGGGTAGTCCGGATCGGCGAGATGTTGCTTGTGTGCGCCAAGATTAACCTGATGCCTGATCAGCGACTCGGCCGTTTTGGTTTCCTGCGGCGGCCGTCCCATGGTGAATATCGCTTGCAGCACATTTTTCCTGAGATAGAGCAGGGCATAGGATTTTCCTGGCAGGCTGCCTCTTTCAATCCATTTATCCGCACCCTTGGTGCTGCCGAGAAATTCAAAAGTCAGATCAAAAACATCGGAGAAGAAGTAGGAGCATTCATCGTAAGCCTGTTTCATGCCCAGCATGTTCTTGGCCGCTTGCCGCCCCTGCTTGACCGCATTGTCCCAGTGGTCGAGGCGCCAGCGTCCGCCGAATATTCGATCATGATAGGAAGCAATATCCCCCGCTGCGAAAATGTGCGGCTTGTTGGTTTGCAGATAAGGGTCAACGACAATGCCATCTTCAACCTCGATGCCGCTGCCATCGAGAAAATCTATCTCCGGCACAACCCCAATACCCACTGCTACCATATCGCACGCCAGCTTGCGTCCCGATCCTGTTGTTACGCCTTCGACCTTTTTCTTGCCGGAGAACGCGCTGATCGTATCTCCGAGGAGTATTTCAACGCCGCGTTCCTGAAAATATTTTAGGAAAAACGCTGATACCGTCGGCGCCCGCAATCTGTCCAGCAGCATGTCCTCCCTGGTTATCAAGGTCACGGCGATGTCCAACTGGACGAGAGTGGCGGCCAGTTCCATGCCGATATAACTGCCGCCGACAATGACGGCACGCCTGGCGTTGGCTGCTGTCGCCTTCAGGGATTCCGCATTGCGGAGAGTTCGCAGGTAGTGGACTCCCGATAGTGTGTCACCCGGTATCCCCAGCCGCCTGGGTTGCGAGCCGGTGGCAATGAGGAGTTCGCCATAGGAAAACGACCCCGCATGATCGGTATGGACGATTCGTGCGTCAGGATCGACCGCCACCGCCCGCACACCAGGCAGCAGTGAAATATGCTGCCGGTCAAAGTGCGCCTGACTGAAAATCGTCAAATGGCTTCTGGCCTGCTTTCCCTGAAGAAATTGCTTGGATAGAGAGGGACGGCTATAAGGCAGTTCCGCCTCGGCGGCAATGATTGTGATAGTCCCCCCTGCGCCTTCGGTGCGCAAAGTATCGGCAGCGGTGACGCTGGCAGGGCCGCCGCCCAGGAGCAGAAAGTCGATGTGGCGATTCATTCCGGTCTACCCCTTCAGGTTTTGGTGAGCCTCCGAAATGACGCGCTACAGTTTATCTCTCGACCGGTCCTCAGGCTGCAGCCAGCTTGCTGGCAATCTTGGCGACGTGGTCGCCCTGGAAGCGGGCGATGGCCAACTCGTTTTCGCTGGGCATGCGCGAACCGTCGCCGCCCGCAATCGTCGTCGCGCCATAGGGACTGCCACCGGAGATTTCAGTCAGCGTCATCTGCCTTGCCTCCGAATACGGGACGCCGACGATTACCATGCCGTGGTGCAACAGCGTTGTATGGAAACTGGTCAACGTGGTTTCCTGACCACCGTGCTGCGTGGCAGTGCTAACGAAGACGCTGCCGACCTTCCCGATCAGCTTGCCGTTAAACCACAGGCCGCCGGTCTGATCGAGGAAGTTGCGCATCTGCGCAGCCATGTTGCCGAAACGGGTGGGGGTGCCGAAAATAATCGCGTCGTACTGCGGGAGTTCGTCCACGGTGGCGATCGGTGCCGCCTGGTCGACTTTCATGCCGGCTTTCCGGGCGACTTCGTCAGATACCAGTTCGGGTACGCGTTTGACGCTAACCTCGGCGCCCGCGGCGCGCGCCCCTTCGGCTATCGCACCGGCCATTGCTTCGACGTGTCCATAGGACGAGTAGTAGAGAACCAGAACTTTGGTCATGATGGCTCCTTGATATTGAAGATCGGTGTGAGGGGAAACGGCATGCCTGTGCTCGGGCATGTTCTATTGCGACAATCTCGTTTCAGTCTAGACCAGCCGCCAATGCCCGTCTACCTGCGTACCCCGGCTTTTTTTGGGTGTAGGAGACGAAAGCACCCATAAGCCAGACGCAATGGCTAAAGGAGACCCGGAAGATGAGAATCGAAGGGTGTGGTTACAACTTCGCCCGCATTCGCTCTATCGCCACCCGTACCTGCGCTGGCGCAGTGCCGCCGATATGGTCGCGGGCATTGAGCGAGCCTTCCACGGTGAGCACGTCGAACACGTTTTCCCCGATCAGCGGCGAGAATTCTTGTAGTTCGTCGAGGCTCAGGCCGGACAAGTCGCAGCCCTTGGCTTCGGCGCTACGCACGGCGCGCGCCACGACTTCATGCGCATCGCGGAAGGGCAAGCCCAACTTGACCAGATAATCGGCCAGGTCGGTGGCGGTGGCGTGACCCTGACCGAGGGCTGCGCGCATTGCCTCCGCCTTGACGCGGATGCCCGGCACCAGGTCTGCGAAGATGCGCAACGTGTCGATTACCGTGTCTGCCGTGTCGAACAGCGGCTCCTTGTCTTCCTGGTTGTCCTTGTTGTAGGCCAGCGGTTGGCCTTTCATCAACGTCAGCAACCCCGCCAGATGGCCGAATACGCGGCCGGTCTTGCCGCGCGCCAGTTCAGGCACATCCGGATTTTTCTTCTGCGGCATGATCGAGGAGCCGGTGCAGAAGCGGTCGGGCAGGTCGATGAAGCCGAAGCGCGGGCTCATCCACAGGATCAATTCCTCGGAGAAGCGTGAAATGTGCACCATCACGAGCGAGCAGGCCGCCGTGAATTCGATGGCGAAATCGCGGTCGGAGACGGCATCGAGCGAATTTTCGCAAACGCCGTCGAAGCCGAGTTCGCGCGCCACGAATTCGCGGTCGATCGGGTAGCTGGTGCCGGCCAGCGCAGCGGCGCCGAGCGGCAGGCGATTCATGCGGCGGCGGCAATCGGCGAGGCGGGAGCGGTCGCGGCTGGCCATTTCGCAATAGGCCAAAAGGTGATGGCCGAAGGTCACCGGCTGCGCCACCTGCAAGTGGGTGAAGCCGGGCAGGGCGGTGGCCGCGTGTTGTTCGGCCAAGTCGAGCAAGGCGCTCTGGTAGCCCTGCAACAGGCCGTCAATAGCGTCGATAGTGTCGCGCAGCCACAGGCGGATGTCGGTGGCAACCTGGTCGTTGCGCGAGCGCCCGGTATGCAGCCGCTTGCCGGCATCGCCGACGAGCGCGGTGAGGCGTTTCTCGATGTTGAGGTGAACGTCCTCGTCGTCGAGATTCCAGGCGAATGCCCCGCTCTCGATTTCGCTTTGGATCGCTGCCATGCCGCGCTCGATGTCGGCCAGGTCCTGCGCCGTGATGATGTCTTGCCGCGCCAGCATCCTGGCGTGGGTGAGCGAGCCGCGTATGTCCTGCATGGCCATGCGCTTGTCGAAAAACACCGAGGCCGTGTAACGCTTGACCAGGTCGGTGACGGGTTCGGAGAAGCGGCCGGACCAGGTTTTATTGGTGGAATCTGCCATAATCGGAATTAGATATTAGGGATTGGAATGCCCCTCTCCCCCGGACCCTCTCCCGTAAACGGGAGAGGGTGGCCGAAGGCCGGGAGAGGGATTGGACAGCAATTAGCATTTTTAAAAAAGATGAGTATACGGCAAAACACCGAGCCTTCCTTGCTGCCGGATTTCGCCAATCTCGGCGTCTGGCTGCGCAGCCTTCTGGGCGCGAATGCGCTTGCTCTGTTATTCGGACTGGCGCGCAATCAAAGCTGGGCGGGTTTTCCCGAAGAACTCGTGCTGCTGGCCGCCGCCGTTGAACCACCGCTGATCGCTAGCGTCCTTATCCTCACCCTGCTGCGCCCCTTGTGCCAACGGTTGTCCTATGTTCGCGGGGCCGGCGTTGTCTTTGCCGTCGTTCTGGCGGCGACTGCCGTAATGCATCTCATGTTGCAGCGGATCGGTTTTGAAAACGCCGGCCATGCGGCGGATGCGCTGCTGCGGGCGCTGTTCTGGGCCGCGCTGTGCGCAGCGGCCTTGCTTGCCTATTTTG
>Ga0074195_1003200_pt1 | contig 16022 bp, 12 predicted proteins | sample EPASupsiteHSE623_FD_64525 | JGI IMG/M metagenome (GOLD analysis project Ga0074195, IMG submission 64525) | Bioremediated contaminated groundwater from EPA Superfund site, New Mexico - Sample HSE6-23 | ecosystem: Environmental > Aquatic > Deep subsurface > Groundwater > Contaminated ...
CGGCACGGGAGCCATTAGTCCCTTCTCACGGGCCACGACCGCCACGCCGCCCAGGAGTGCGAGGACCGCGATCGTCCTGAGGATGGTGATCGTCGGGCCTCTGTCCGGCGACCGCGACTCTGGCTCCCTCGGTATGGATAGACGTGCCAGATCAGCCGCCCTCGTTTCGGCGGCAGTGGAGACCCCCGACGAATGTCCGCCATGACTCGATGAACGCGGATCTCCAGGGCCAGGTCCAAAATCGCCTCTGTTCATGATCCGCATGAGTATATCAGATCGGAGAGAGTCAGAGACATTCCCAGGAGCCTGTTGAAGTAAGCCTCCTCCAGGGTCGGTCCGGAGAGTGGAGCCTCGTCGGACGAAAGTCCGACAGGATTCTAGACCTCGATCTTCAGGCCATCCTTTGCCTGGATGAACCCTTCCGACAAGGCTCTCGAGTCGAGTGTCTGTCCGAGATGCGTCAGGAGAATCATTCCAGCGGAAAGCTCTGCCCGATGCTCACAGATTTCCCGGTACGTGAGGTGAGCCCCGGCCGGGGTCTCAATGGTGGTACAGTCGATCGCCAGGATGTCCGCACCGTTGGCCAATTCCTGAAGATGGTCGTTCCAGCGGGTGTCTCCGGTGAAGGACAGGACCTTGCCATTGACCTCGATTCGGTAACCCAGCGACTCGGGGTTGTGGTCCATCCGGAAGGCTCGAACGGTTCCCATCCCGTCGGGCAGAGCAAGAACCTGTCCATGCCTCGCCGTTTTCCAGTGAACCAGATCGGATTCGGATGTCGACAGCCTCCGGGCGGATTCGGCGTAGATAGCTCCGTAGATCCCCATCACGAGCTCCGGAAGGCCAGCCGGACCTATGACGGTGAGTCCTCCGGAGGGGGCCTGGATGTACTGGTTGTTCAAGAGGAGCAGTGGCAGGCCCAGCATGTGATCGCCGTGAAAGTGGGTCTCCAGAACACAGTTCACCTGACTGGGCTTCACTCCGATTCTGGCCAATCCGTGGAGCGTGGTTGGACCACAATCGACGACGAGCCGTGTCTTCCCGTTGGTAATGAGAAACGAACTGTGGAAGCGACGGCTCGAGATGAACGAGTTGCCCGAGCCCAGCACGGCAAGGATGAGCCGGTCTCGGCCGCGCTTTCTGGAATCTCCGGTGGACACGGAGCCAGTGTAGCAGCTTCGCCGTCAGCGGAAAAGGCCCGCTCCACCTCACAAAAGTTGCCATCCGCCCGACATGCGACCGCTGCTTCCCAAATCCTTCACCTCGAGGAGCGGCGACGAGTTCTGACGCAGCAGACGAGTGGGCAGACGAAGTGGGCAGACGAAGTGGGCAGACGAGTGGGCAGACCAGGGTGCAGATGGGGAATCAGGGGCTTGAGATCGACTCGACGGCGTACCGAGGCCTGCGGTAGGATGTATAGGCGCTGTCTTAGGTCGACCGTTAAAGGATGCTGGATTTGCGAAGAGGATCGGGGGGACGCCCCGGGGGAGAGTCTCGCCATGCCGATAGCCGGACGGGAAACGGATCGTCCAGAGCGCGAGGGGCGTCCTTTCGACGGGCTGGCGAAGCGTCCCACTAGAGAGGTTCCGAAGGCTGGTCAGGGTCTGTGGAACGTCGTGGATTGGCTCAATCACGGCGTTTGTCTGACCAGCATGGATGGAACGATCTGTTACGTCAATCCCCGTTTCGCCGAGGTTCATGGTTACGCCGTCCACGAGCTCATCGGTGTCAAGCTGAGCATCCTTCACGCCGAGCAGCAGAGACTCCGGGTGACCGAGATTCTTCGGGAGGTTCTCTCCAAAGGCCATGTGACCCTTGTGGAGGTCCTCCATCGCTGCAGGGATGGACGCGAGTTCCCCATGCTGATGAGCGTGACGCGCGTCGATGACGTTGGCGGGAATCCCCAGTGGTTTGCCCTCACGGGGGAGGATGTCACAGAACGAAAACGTCAGGAACAGGCGCTCAAGGAGAGCCAGGAAAAGTACCTGAAGGCGTTCTACGCGAGTCCGATCATTATGGCGATCTCCTCGTTCAATGAAGGTGAGTTCCTCGAGGTCAATGACGAATTCCTGCGATCGGCTGGCTGGACCCGAGAACAGATGGTCGGCCGTACCTCCAATGAGCTCAAGATTTGGACCCAGTCCGGCCACCGAGAGAAGTGGCTTTCCATTGTGCGTGAGCAGGGCAGCGTTCGAAACATTCCGCTTCTGATGGGAACCCGGTCCGGCGAGATTCGCGACATTCTGTTCTCGACCGAGAAGGTCATGATCCGGGGTCGTTTGTGCCTCCTGTCATCGGCGGTGGATGTCACGGAGTTGAAGAGGGCCGAGGAGGCCAAGGAGAAGCTCAGGGATCAGCTGATCCAGACCCAACGCATGGAGGCCTTGGGGCTTCTGGCCGGAGGGATCGCCCATGATTTCAACAACCTTCTGACTGCGATCCTGGGGCATTCCGGGCTTCTGACAAGAAGAACCGATGTCTCGAAGGATGTTCAACGGGAAGCATCCGCGATCGAGACGGCCGCGGAAAGGGCGGCGGAGCTCACGCGTCAGCTTTTGGGGTTTGCCAGGAGGGGGAAGCAGCAGGACGTCGTTGTCGATCTCCACAACGCCGTCGAGGAGGTCTTCACCCTCCTGGATCGCACGATCGACAAGAAGATCGTGATGACGCAGCGGCTTCTCGCGTCATCCCCGTTCGTCAAGGGAGACCCGTCGCAGTTGCAGCAGGTGATCCTGAATCTGGCGGTGAACGCCCGGGATGCGATGCCCACGGGGGGAGAGCTGTCTTTCGAGACGGACGTCATCGAGAAGGCTGACTGCCAGGGGTCGCCCGAGCAGCCGGCAATAGGGGCGGGACGATACCTGAAGCTCTCCGTCAGCGATAGCGGTTGCGGCATTTCGCCCGAGCACTTGAGTCGGATTTTTGAGCCGTTTTTCACGACCAAGGAGCCTGGAAAGGGCACCGGCATGGGGCTGGCGATGGTGTATGGCATCGTCCAGAACCACGGCGGCCACGTCGAGGTGACGAGCCGGCTGGCACATGGTTCTCGGTTCGACCTTTTCCTGCCTCTCACGGACGAGAGGCCCAAAGACCGGGAAGAGCCTCTCCCTGTGGCGGCTTCCGGTGCGGGACGCATCCTCGTCGTCGATGACGAGCAAATCGTATTGAGGGTTGCCTCCCAGCTCCTCCGGTGGCTCGACTACGAGGTCACTCTCGTGAACAGCGGCCGGGAGGCAATCGAGGTGTACAAACGCGACCGATCGGAGATCTCCGCGGTCATCCTGGATTTGAGCATGCCGGAGATGAGCGGCTCCGAGTGTTTCAGGGCGTTGAAAGAGATCAATCCGGACGTCCGGGTGATCGTATCCACGGGTTATGCAACGGAACCGGTCGCCCGAGACGCTTTTGCACAGGGGGCCAGAGGGTTCATCGGCAAGCCATACTCCCTCAACGAACTCTCGAAGGTTCTGGCACGAGTGCTCGATCGAACGGGCCAGACCCGTTGACAGGGCTTTCCTTGGGGATCTCCCTCACTCCAGAGGGGTGCCCCCATCGATCCAGACGGTGGCAAAGCCGGCCGCGGATGAGCTGTCGCCTTTCGGCTTCCAGGAGAGAAGCAGTTCTCCGGATCCGTAGCGAGTGCACTCTCTGAGCTCTCCCAGTCCCGGATGACCCTGACCCCAAGGGTCGATCCTGCCGTTGAGGAGCTGTCGACAGCTTTTGATCAGCCCCGGCGCGATCGATCCGTCGGTCGATGATCGAGTATCCTCGATGGTCACACCGTCCACCTCGATGCGCGCGTCCTCCCCAGGGGTGAACAAGATGCCACTTCGTACGTACCTGCAGGACGAGTCCACGATGACCATCCGTCCACGAGGGCCTCGACGATCGCGTAAGGTCTCAATCGAGCGAGTCGTGGCTTCTTGCAGGAACGGCGACGTGCCCGAGGGTTCGCGTGATTCATTCAGCCTGGGTATGGCCTCGGGGTCACCGAGCCAGCCCAGAGCCGAGGCCGCGAGGTACCGTTCGTAAGGATCACCTCGGGACAATGCACGCTCGATCAGCGGACGGGCCGTCCGGACCTTTAGCCGGCCCAGAGCCCAAAGGGCCTCGGCGCGGTCGAGACGAGCCAGGACTTGTCCTGAGGCGGGCTCTTTTCGCGCGAGCCCGAGCAGCCGATCGGCCGCTCGCCGATCGCCGATCTGACCCAGAGCACGGGGGATCCGTCCGGCGCTGCCTTGGGTATCTCCGAGTCTTGCGAGCAAGGCGTCCACAGCCTCCAGAGCCTTCAGGTGTCCCAGGCCGCACGCCGCCATTCGACGCACTTTCGGATCGGGGTCGTTCAGAAGAGCGACGAGCGCGCGGACGGCGGAGGCCCCACCGAGCTGACCCAACGCCTCTGCGACCCGGACGCGCACCAGCGCCCGGCCGGAAGACGCCAGCGCGACGACCGCCGGAACATCCTCTCGTCGGCCGCTCCGGCCCAGCGCGGACAATGCGGTCGTGACGGCCTCTTCCGGGGAAGAGGGAGTCCTCCAGCTATCGAGCATCCGGCACAGGGCCCTCCGCGCGGCATCGGTGTCCAGGTCGGCGAGGTTGTCGGCCGTCAGCCTTCCGAAGAGGGTCGGATCTTTGAGCGCGAACGCCTCCGCGGAAGGGATCAGCTCCGCGACCCGCAACATCGACATGGCGGGCGCGAGCCCGAGCCGGTCGAGGAGGCACGATCCGGTTTTCTGCTTGGAGACGGCGAGGAAGTGGGCTTTCGCCCGCACGGGATCGCAGGCTACCAGAGCTTTCGCGTAGATTTCCGCAGCCAGCGTGGTTGAGGACACCGGCTGGTAGACGAAACCCGATCCGAGAGTGGCTCGCCATTGCGCGAAGCGTGTTGTGGGAAGGAGGTTGCGTGCGGCCAGCGAGACGATCGGTTGGAAACCTCTCGGGTCACAGAGCCGGCGGATTTCGTCCACCACGTTGAGTCGCTCGTCAGGAGACCGGGCCACCTCAAGCGCCCTGAGTAGAGCATCCATCGCCCTCGGTTCCCGGCTCGCTCCGAAGAGGAGGACGAGCCGGGCTCGGACTTCGTCGTCGGTGAAGTTCCGTGGATCGGCCATCGCCTTCAATCCCAGGGTCATCATTTCGGGGTCTGGAAACTCGTGTATGAAGCCGATCGCTCGACATCTGTCCGCGCGATCCGGAGAGAGGAGAAATCGACTCTCTTTGCGCACCACCCGGCAGTAGTCCGCATCCCGCGTCTGAAATGCCCGTTCAGCCGATCCGGGTGGAAGATAAAGCGAGCGATCCAGTGGTCTCAGTCGAAGCGTGTAGTGCGTGTCCGGCGTGAGCCCGCAAATCGAGAGCGAAATCCGATGGGATCCCTCGTGCCGGGATGAGAAAACCACTTTTCCGTCAGACATCCGAACGACGCGCACATCCAAGGCCATGGCCTCCAACGCCCAGGCGTGGACGGACGCGCAGGTATCCGCCACCTGAATGTCGTGCCATAGCGGTAGGAAACGCGGCATCTCGAACGTACCGACACGGGGCCCGCCCGCGAGGAACACGTCGTACGTGTGCCCGGGCGTGAGTCCAAGAAGGGTGGCGACCCCTCGAGACCCTTCCACGTGAGCTCGAGCCATCGTCCTTCCATGGATGCGTGCCTCGACGGCAAGTGGCGCTGACGGAGCAGGACGAAGCGTGTACTCGAATCGCGCGGAACGGGGGGGCAGCGGAGTCGTCGAGACCAGGGTCAGAAGGGACGCTGTGGTCGCTTCCGGAGCCCAAGGAACGATCGTAGCTTTGGGAGCGGGAGAACGGACCATCCACGCGGCCGTCACCGCCGCGGACAAGACCACGGCGGCGATCTCCGCGAAGAGAAACTTTCTCCCAGGGCGGGCTCCCGGCCGTGAATGCTCAACCCGGACGAAGCTCCGGCCCCCTTTCCGGCCGGTCTTTCCCTCGTTGTCTCCACCCCTGTGGACTCGTCCGGCAGTCTCAGTCGAGCTTCGGGATAGTAGTAGTGAGGAGAGCGCCGTGCGCATCTCCTCTGCCCCGGGATAGCGGTCTTTCGGGGCTTTTGCCATGGCCCTGATGACCACCTCGTCGACCATGGCCGGAAGTCCGGGCATCGTCTTGCTCGGGGCCGGCGGCGGAGTTTTCAGGTGATGGGTGTAGAGTGGAACATCCTTCATCTGCTCGAAGGGTCGTTGTCCGGTCAGCAGCTCGAAGAACACGGCGCCCAAGGCGTAGACGTCGGATGCTGGCGTCGCGGAGAAACCTCCAATCACCTCTGGGGGCATGTAGGCGGGAGTACCGACGATGGCACCGGTCTGGGTGAGCGCTTTTCCGATGGTCTGCCTGGCCAGACCGAAATCTCCCAGTTTGTAATGGCCGGGCGCGGCGAGAAACACGTTGGACGGTTTGACGTCCCTGTGGAGCACTTCGTGTGCGTGTGCGTGGGCCAACGCCGAGGCAATCTGGGCCGTCGTATCGACGGCCTCTCTCCAGGGAACAGGGCCTTCAGTCAGTCGCTCGGACAAAGTGGCACCCGGTACGTACTCATAGGCGATCCACGCCACGCCCTGTTCGACTCCGTGATCATAGATCACGACGATGTTCGGGTGCCTGAGCGAAGCCGTGATGCGCGCTTCGTCCAGGAATCGGGCCATCAGCTCCTCGGACGGATCGAGTTCCTGTTTGAGCAGCTTGAGTGCCACAGGCCTCTTGAGCAAGACCTGGTCCGCGAGCCAGACCACCGCGAACGCTCCCTCGCCCAGGAGTCGTTGCGGACGAAAGCGTGACACGAGGTCTTTCGGAATTCTCGACGTGATGGCCTCGAGGCTCCTTTTGTCGCCCATTGGAGCCCGACCACGAGTTCCGGAGCGCGCTGTCGCAGAAGGGGATCGTTCACGGACTCTTAAGCATACGTCCACGCGGAGGCCCGTTCAAGACCTCCATTACAAGACCTCCATATCAGAGAGGACCTACGAAACCGGTTGACAAGGACCCCGTATCTATGTGAACCATCTTCATCATGGAAGATTCAAAATCCCCCGATTATCTCGACAAGTTTTTTCTCAACTGCGGATTCACCACGAGGGCCCTCCACGCCGGCGAGCATGTGGGGCAGCCTCAACATACGTCCCACACCGGTGCGATCTACCAGAGCTCCACATTCGTTTTTCACAGCGCCTCAGAGGGTGCTGAGATCTTCTCCGGAGAGCGCTCCGGCTATGTCTACACACGCCTGGGCAATCCGACGGTGCTGGTCCTGGAAGCCAAAATGAACGCTCTCGAGGGCCGGGAGGTGAAGCTGCGCAACCCCGATCTGCGGGTTTCTTCGCTGGCGTTCTCCTCCGGCATGGCAGCCATCTCTTCGACGCTGATGGCGATCTGCTCACAGGGTGACACTTTGATCTTGGGCGATGTGCTCTATGGAGCCACCCAGCACCTCGCCGCGAACGTACTCTCCCGGTTCGGCATCCGGAGCGTCGAGGTGCCCACCCAGGACCTCGAGGCCGTGGAGCGCGTGATCAAGGCCAATCCACGGGCTCGAGCCATCCTGTTCGAGACGCCCGCCAACCCGACCTTGGCAGTCACCGACATCGGTGAATTGGTTCGGATCGTCAAGGCGACTAACCCGGAGATCAAAGTGATCGTGGACAACACTTTCGCGACGCCGTACCTCCAACGACCACTCGAGCATGGGGTCGACGTCGTGATCCATTCCACCACCAAGTATCTCTGCGGGCACGGCACGGTCGTGGGAGGCGTGATGACCACGGTCTCCGATGAGGTCAAGGACAAGGCCTACATGACGATCAAGGATGTGGGCGGCAGTCCGAGCCCCTTTGACGCCTGGCTCGTCAACCTCGGCATCAAGACGCTCCCACTTCGGATGGATCGTCACTGCGGAAACGCTATGGCCATCGCGCGTTTTTTGGAGAAACATCCCAGAGTGGAACGAGTCTACTACCCGGGGCTCGAGAGCTCTCCTCACCAGGCGCTCGCGAAACGACAGATGAGCGGCTTCGGTGGCATGGTGTCCTTCGACATAGCGGGCGGGCTCGAGGCTGGCCGAAAACTCATGGATTCGATCAAGGTCTTCACCCTCGCTGTCTCTCTGGGCTGCGTGGATTCATTGATCCAGCATCCCGCCTCGATGACGCACGCATGTGTTCCGAGGGAAAAGCGGGAGAAGGTCGGAGTCACCGATGGTCTCGTGCGCGTCTCTGTCGGGGTCGAGGATGTCGAGGACCTGCTGCAAGCGCTCGACGATGCTCTAAAGCGGGTCTAGGAGCCTGTCGGAGTAAAGCTCCGACCGTTCTCCGGACTGGAGCCTTGTCGGACTCTCGTCCGACAGACTCTCACTGCGTCCTCACGGAGCCAACCGTCAGCATCAGCGTGGCCGTGTCGGAGGTTTTTTGTATCTTGAGTGAGCGGATGCGGACGACAGGTGACAGGGTCTCCATTCCAGTGAGGTATTGGATCACATCGGAGAGCGACATGCCTTGGGTCAGGACGTCGGCCTGCTCCTCTTGGAGGTTACCCTCGAGCGTCTGAACCCCCCGGGGCGCAATGCGTGCCCTGTCACGGGGAAGACCTCGTTCTCGGTGGAACCGTTCGAGTATCGTCGCCAGACTCTGACCGGACATGGGGGACAGCCGGATCTCGTTCAGCCGGCTGTCCACCGTCCTCGCATCCTGTTCCATCCGACGGAGCTTTTTTACGATCTTGCGTTTGGCGGGCAGCCCTTCGGGAGCGGAGATCTTGCGGATCTCGTCCTGCATCTCACCGACCACGAGACTCCGGTACGCCCAGAGCACCAGCAGGATGAGCACTCCGACCATCACTTCAATGAAGTGTGCTCGAACGAACTTCACGGACGACCTCCTTCCGGCCCTTTTTCATCTCGTTGTGGCTGGGTAAGGAAGCTCAATTTGAAGACCGTGACCGACTTGTCTTCCCGCATCTCGTTCCCTGAAGAATGCACATCGATGGGACGTTTGAGAATGGACCTCAGTCTTTCTTCGACCTTCTGAAGCGTCTCGAACGAGTCGGTCGTTCCTTCGATCTCGACCTTTCCACGCTCGATCGAAAGACGGACGAACACGACGTCCAACCCATTGGGGAGTGCCTTCGAGATCTCGTTTAAAAGGGCGAGTCTCGAGCTGACGTCCTCGGAGAGGATCGTCAGCATCTTCTGGAGCTGGGTACCGCGGGCATCGATCTTTGCCATGGTCAACGGGGTGCGGGTGAGCCGGCCGATTTCCGCCAGAGACCGGCTGATCTCGGTCTCGGCCTGCTCGAGCTCCGATTTGAGCGAGGCCAGCTCGCTCCGGGTCGACAGGAAACCCCAGACGAGAAGAACGCTCAGAATCACCGACGACAGGGCGATTTCTCTTCGGTGGTATCTCAGGATGTTCTTGGGTCGACCGAGGAAATCGACGTCGATGGTCGCTTGTCTTGCTCCCACGAGTGCCAGGCCATAGGCCTGGATGATGGCCGGGTTTGCGGCGTCGCTTCCCATCGGGACGAGAAACCGTGACTCGTGCAGCACGGTCGAAATCTCGACCCCGTCCGCGATGGCCTGGATCAATCCGGGCAGACGTGCCGACCCCCCGCAGATGCGCACCTGTTCGATCGTAAGATCCGGCCAGGTGTTTCGGGCCGACATCAGGGTCACCTTGAGCTCCCGGATCAGCCGTCGGTACACCTCCATCATGGCCTTCTGAGCCTCGGCCCCGCGAGGGGGAGGATTCTCCGTGTCGGACAGCCGGCGTTTGAGCATCTCGGCGTCGGCTGTCTCGATCTTGAGCTCTGTGGCGATCGCCTGAGTACACGCGTCACCAGCCACTCCGACCGATCGCGAGTAGACGAGTCTTAAGCCTCGAACGATCTCGATGGAGGTCTTGGCAGCCCCGATATCGACGATCGCGGAGGCTTTCGGATCATCCGTCTCGTTGAGGTACGCATTCACGGCACCGAGCGAATCGATCGCCAATGTGCAGTCCGGAATGTTGTGTCCCTCCAGGCGAGCGATCCATTCGGACAGGTTTTTGCGATGGATGGCGAAGGCGAGGACGTGAGTCTGTGCGCTGGAATCCTGGTCCGCTACGAGATGGGCGAGAACTGCGTCCTTGAGGGAGAACGGGAGGTTCCTTTCCGCCTCTCCGGGAACCACGAGCTTGATCTTTCTCGGGTCCTTGAAGGGCAGGGTCAGGTTCCTCGTGATGATCTGGTTTCGTGGCAGCGACAGGACGAGGACCTCGAGACCCGCGGCTTCCCTGGACACGATTCGGCCGATCTCCTCGGCGGTGGGTGGGCCTTGGACCTCTATGGAGAAGACCTTGATCGGGACCAGTCGGAACAGGTCACGCCGGATCAAGACTCCCTTGACCGCCGATGAACCGACATCGAGCCCCAGGATCAACATGGTCCCTCATTCCTCTCGGTAGTAGAGTGTTTTGATGTCCTGGCCGCTCTTCGAGAGGACGGCCTCCACCGTCTTCCGGCGCCGGCCCTTGAACCCGGTCGCACGGACGCGGACCACGGTGGAGGTCAGTTTGAGCTGGCCTATGGCGGAAGAACCTGTCCGTACAGTCGTCTGAGAGCACAGAGCCTGGACCTCTCCCATGCTGCGGAAGGGTCTGCGGCTGACGAGCGTCTTCACGAGAGTGTCTTTTGTAGGGTTCTCCATGATACCCGGCAGGCATTTGAGGACCTGCTCCGGAGCGTTGTTGACGTTCACTTTGCCGTCCCCATACACGGTGACGAGCGATGCCAGACCCGTTACATCCGGCTTCCCCTTGTCGGTCTTCTCATCGTCCCGGGCGGATTTTTGACTCGTCGTGGCTGAGGCCATGGAGGAGTCCTTCTCTGCTGGGGACGTCTTCGTGTCCTCATCCTTTTCCTTCTTTGAGACGCGCCCATAGAATGACAGAGGAGTCATGTCCTTGACGAGCAGGATTTCGTCCACCGTTTCGAAAGAGCTGCTCCGGGCCTTGTAGGGTGGTGTCTGCTTTTGGTAGAAGGCGTCGTCCGCCCCTCCGGTCAGCTTCTGGCTCTCTGCCGAACGCCAGTTGATGATCGACTTGGCCGCTTCTTGGCTGATGTCTTCATCGACCTCCTCGTTGATCAGTTCGAGCTTCTTCTTTCTCTTGAGCTTCACGGTGAGAAAGAGGTTCGTGAGTGTGGCCTCGTTGGCCCGGTTGATGTTGATCAGCGAATTCTCGTCGACAAGGCGCATGGCGAGCCTGCCACCCTCGAGCGGGAACCCCTCCGACTCGGTTTTGACCAGGAGCTGGTAGATTTCGTCGATCTTCGTTTTGTCGCTCGACTTGTCCTCGTTCTGTTCCTCCTGTTCCGGGGTTGCCGCGTCTGGGGTTCCGGATGAGCCTTTCCGGTGGAGATAGAAGTACGGTCGGACGTCGACCTTCAGGATGAGCCTTGCCAGACAGACTCCGCTCCGTGCCAGCGAGAGAGCCTCTGCGTCGAGTGCGGCGGCTCGCGCTTCGAAGAGTCTGGTGGACATCTGGTCGTGAAACGTGATGGCCAGACTTGAGATGAGGACCACCATCCCCATAACCAGCAAGAGTGCGACGCCTCTCCTGGATCTAGCCAACGCGATCGCCTCCGTGGCTTTCCGGGAAACGGTCCGGCTGAAGGTCCATCAATGGCGTTCGATCCGTGTCGAGAGGCGAGCGGCGTCGGATCGTCCGGGGAATGGCCGCGCCGGATTGATCAGAGGGCTGTGGGGGCGGTCTTGGGCCTCCCCCAGGCGTCAGCCCGGGAGGGGGGCGTTCCATTCCAAGCGGTATCCTTGGCACCGACCCTCCGGCGATCGGGAGGTCCGCCTGGATGGGGAGTGATGTTTCGAAGTTCCACTGTTGGGGCGGAGACCCTTCGCCCTGGAGCACGAGCTCTATTCTCACCCGGGAAGGCAGTCTGCCCTTTTTCGTCGCCTCCCATTCCCTGACCCAGTCGGAATCATCCCAGTACAGGATGCGGAGCTTCTTGACCATGGGGAACGAACGCCTGATCCCCTTCGAAGGGTCGTCCTTATCGAGGAGGAAGTATGTGGGGTGGGTCAGAATCGAGAGACCCTCGTCCCGATCATGGGCGATCCGTACGAAAGCGAGAGTCCACGGGTGTTCGACGTCCACGCTCTGTCGATTGAGGGTCGTGAACTCCAACCGGCTCTCGTCGCCCGTGAAGACCGCCTTGGTGTTCGGCTGCTTGGTGGCCGAGGCCGACGCGAGGACGCGGGACAGGATCTTCTGGGCCATCATCCCGCTCCGAATCGGCGCGTAACCCGTTTGGCAGCGAGCCACGATTCGACTTGCGCCCGAGTAGCTGTCGTAGAGAACCACGAGAAACAGGGACATGAGGACGATCGCCAGCAGAACCTCCAGCAGGGTGAATCCTCGAAGGCAAAGGCGAGGGGGTTTCATGATCGATCGGATCACTTTCGATCACCCTGGGCGGTGGTGATCTGCACCAGTCGCACTTGGCGCTGGACCGACGAACTCCAACGCACGGTCACCTCCACGCGGAAAAGCCCGGCGAGATCGTTTTTTTCGAATCCGGGAAGCGAGAACTCCGTCACCGAGACCGCGTAGTCGAATCTTGGGTCGTCTTTCACTCTGCCGCTGTCCGACATCTCCCGGATCCTATCCTTGGACGAAAGGACCGATTGGAGTCTCTCTTGGGCGATGTTCGTGGCCACCGCCGTCTCCTTGGCGACTCGATAGATCAGGACGGCGTGGTTGATGTTCCCCAGAACGATCACCAGCGAGGAGCCCACGATCGAAAGAGCAATGAGGATCTCGAGGAGAGTGAAACCTCGTCGCGATCGAGCTCGATGGTCTGCCATTCCAAGCATGGAGTGCTCATCTCCCGGTAGGGCTATCAGACCTGAGACTGATTGAGTTCGAGCATGGGAAGCACGATGGCCATCACGATGAACCCGACGACGAGGCCCATGCACAGGATGATGACCGGCTCCAATATCGACGTGAAGAGGCTCAGGGCCGCCTCTACTTCCAGCTCGTAGTCATCCGCCAGCTTCAGGAGAAGGGTGCCGAGTTGGCCTGCCTTCTGTCCCGCGTGGATCATGTCGATCACCATAGGCGGAAAGATGCCGCTGGCTTTGAGCGGTTTGGCGATCGACGAACCCTGGCTGATTGCCACCTTGGCCTGCTCGATCGCCCGTGCCACGATGACGTTCGAAACGACGTGTTTCAGGATTTCGAGGGAGGATAGGATGGGGACATCGCTTTGGACCAGCACCCCGAACGTACGGATGAACCGGGCGATGATGATCTGGCGGTAGAGGGGACCGAACCCGAACACGTGCAGCTTGAACGAGTCGAACACCTCTTCGCCGGTCTCGGTCCGGACGTAGCTTCTGATAGCCAGGTACGTGAGCGCGATCACCCCCACGAATGCGTACCACCAGTTCTTCAGGACGTCACAGCCGAAGATCAGGAGCGAGGTCACCCATGGCAGGTTCATGTCTTCCTTGCGAAAGGTGTCCACGAGCGGAGGGATGACGTAGGTCAGAAGAAAGAGAACGACCAGCACAGCCATGCACATCATCACGAGCGGATAGGCGACCGCGGACATCACCCGCGTCTGGAAGCGGACACGGCTATCCATATACGTCGAAAGCTGGAACAGGATCTCCGGAAGCTTGCCCGATTTCTCCCCGGCCTTCACCATGTGCGGAAACATTCCGGGAAACGCGTCGGGATAGTCCTTCAACGTGTCGGAGAGCGACTTCCCTTCTCTGACTTTGTCCCGGATCCCCATGATCATCCGCTTGAACCGATAGTTCTCGGTCTGCTCCGAGAGCGTCGAGAGGGCATCCACGATGGGGAACCCCGCGTTCACCAGAGTGGCGAGTTGTCGGGTGAAGGCAGCGACATCCTTGGTTCCGATCCGTTTGAGAAAAAGCGAACCTGAGACGTCCGCGCCGGGCCGGACTTCGGTAGGATAGAGTCCCTGTTCGCGGAGCCTGGCCCGGGCAGCCTCTTCCGTGTCGGCATCAATGATGCCGCTCTGTTGGTTTCCCGCGGGATCGAACGCCTCGTATGAATAGACAGCCACTGTCGTCTGTTGCGGTTTTCCCGAAGGGGTCAGGTCCCGGAGGCGTCGGCCGGCTTGGCCGGGAGATCCGGCTCTTTCTCGAGGTCTCTCTCGATCCGTGAGAGTTCCGATCGGATCGCTTCCAGGAACGCCGGCATGAGTCTGCGTATGCCTCCCACCCCGGTCTTGAGCTCCCCGCGGCGAAGGCGATTGGCCTCAACGGCAACGTCGCCCGCCTTGCCTCCCACAGTCGAGGCGAACCAACGGGTCGCATCGCTTTTGGAGAAGGGGTGTCTCTCTGCCAATGTGTGGAGGATCTTCACGAGGCCGGTACAGGTCCCCACGTAGTCCGACACATCGGAATCGTCGTGGAGCTCTTTGGCTTTGGCCAGGCAAGAGTGAATCTCACCCAGGAGCTCTCTGAGCGAAGGACGCTTGAGTTCTTTGCGAATGTCTTGACCGAACAGAAGAATGCCGTGGTCGTGGAGAGAGAGCAGGTCGATCATCAGGAGTTCCGAAGGGTCTGATCGAACGACCTTTCCGGTGATCCCTTTGAGGCCGCGTCCGGATCGGCGGGAGGCCTTGAGCTGGGGGAGCGCGAAATAGTGGACCGAGAGCATTCGACCCCAGGGGGCGAACCCCTCGCTGGCCAGATACCGATGGATCACCGATATCTCTCCGCGTGCCGCCTCACCGAGGTCTCTGCGGGCCACTACCAGAATGTCGATATCGCCGTGGGCGGGAGCAATGTCGTCCAGAGCGGCCGACCCGAAGAGAAAAACCGATTGGATCTCCTGAAAGAGCCGTCCGGTCAGTTCCCTGAGGTAGAGCTCGAGGATCAGATTGAGCTCGGGAAGAGGGGTCAGCTTGCGCAAGAGACCGCAGGTGGTCGTCGCGGAGTCCGACTCGAGGAACTCCTTTGGGTCCAGCAGGCTGTCGTCATGTCTCGCCATCGGAGCACCATTATACCACCAACCTCGTGGATTCTGTGGGACAAGAGTTCTCGCGGAGCCTATCGAGTTTTTCCAGTGAGGACCCTTTCCGGAGACTGGCCCTTTGACACTCGGTTGATGAGCGTTTCCTTATGTTCGGTCTTGCTCCGACTGGATGGCTCTCAAGAAGAAGGCGCAATAGCGCTCGACCTGCTCGAGAAAGGCGTCTTCTTCGTATTTCTTCCGGAGAAGGATGCGTTCTCCGAGTAGTACGGATGGAACGGCGCTGTGGAACGCCATGACCGCGGCATCGAGATCGAGATCGGCCCGGAAGATCCCGCGGTCAATCCCTTCTTGGAGAACCTGTCGGATCCGTTCGAGGAACTTTCTCAGGCCGTCGAGGCACGGAGAGTCGGATTCTCCCAGGAAGGAAGCTTCTTTGTGAACGACCAGGATGAGGTCGCGGTTTCGGGCCGCGAAGACCGCGTGACGTCGCGAGAGTGCCAGCAGTTTGTCTCGTGGGTTATCCACGAGACCAAGGACCTCCTCGATGTCTCCGAAGGACTTCTTGGCCAGCTCGCACAGGATGGCATCGAGGATGTCTCTTTTGGTTTGGAAATGTCGGAAGATCGTGGCCTCGGACACGGAGGCTGCACGGGCGATGTCTCTGGTCGTGACATTGCTGAACTCATGGCTCGAAAGGAGCCTGAGTGTGCCCTGGACGATGGCCTCGCGAGTTGCGGGTGAAGGATGGCGCATTCTCTGGTTCGAGGGAGAGTGGACGCTTTCGTAAGGTAGAACACGAGGTGTCTGTCGACGATTCTACACACGAGGAGAGTCTTTCACAAGAGTATCTCCAGACTCTCTCCGAAACGTGGTGCAACCCAAATCCTTCACCTCATTCTGGCAAACCCAGTGATCATGAGCATTTCGAGGACATACACTTTCACTTCCCTGGACCCCAGATGTGCCCCGGATGCAAGAAAGAACGAAGTCGCCGCGACG
>Ga0074195_1003201_pt1 | contig 16017 bp, 13 predicted proteins | sample EPASupsiteHSE623_FD_64525 | JGI IMG/M metagenome (GOLD analysis project Ga0074195, IMG submission 64525) | Bioremediated contaminated groundwater from EPA Superfund site, New Mexico - Sample HSE6-23 | ecosystem: Environmental > Aquatic > Deep subsurface > Groundwater > Contaminated ...
GGCGGTTTTACGCTCAATTTTGTTCTTTGCATTTTTTTGCTATCTAAAACCTTCTCTTTGGTCGGTTCAGCCTATCGTCGCAAACAAGCGCCAAACGGTTCTGGCGTAATTTGAATGCCCATCCTGGTCGCAGCCTTTTAGAAGTCTCTTCGGCTCCTGTCTGACACACATAGATACATACGGCTGCATAGCAACCGACGCATCAACTGAGTCAGAATCAGGCTTTTTTTGCCTAAGAACTTATGCAAACCCGTCACGGCAATTATAGCTCGGGTTTACCGGGACTGCGCCCGTACTTGCATATCGAAAGTTCGATTTGCAGGGTAGTATTCAGGAACATTCTTCTTTATAAAGGTTGTCACGTTTTGGGCCGTATTTTGCATATGCCAAAACAGGATGGGTAACCGTGCATTTTATCAAAAAAAGCCCTCCTGAATACTTTGTTTGCGATTTCGACGCTTTTCCTTACGCTTTCCTTTCCCTGCGACCCTTGGCGTGGGTGCTGCGTTTTCGGGGTATTTATACCAAAAGCGATAGGTTCAAAACCCGTTTTCGCTTATTCTTGTATGGTTCCAAGACGCGTTTCAAAAGGCGGTTCTGCCGCGCTGAAGAAAACGGATTTTTCGTGCTTCCAATATTTTCCAAAGCAATGCCTTGATGTCCTGCGCAGCCTCGGTTCTCCGCGCAAGATACAGGAGTTCCTCGAAGACGGGCTTGAATACAACGACGAGTGCGATGGGGACACCTGCCTTTCCGCCCTCGAGGTGCTCCGGCAAAGGAGGGCGCACTGCATCGAGGGCGCGATGCTTGCAGCTGCGGCAAGGCTTTACCACAAAAAGTCTGCGCTGCTCCTTGATTTGCGTGCAAACAAAAGCGACGACGACCACGTCATAATGCCCTTTTTGGAAAATGGCAAGTGGGGTGCGGTTGCGCAGTCGCACTTCATGGGCCTGGGCTTTCGCGAGCCAATCTATTCCTCAACAGCAGAACTTGCAAGAAGCTATTTCGAACTCTATTATGACCTGGATTCTGAAAAAAAGACCCTTCGAGAGTATTCAGTTCCACTTGACGTGCGCACGCTCAAGCCCGACTGGCTGTACTCCAAGAAGAATGTCTATTATGTGAGCAAGGCGCTTGACAAAATTAGGCACTACGACGTGCTTTCGGGCATGGCTGCGAGGAAGTTGCGGCCGGCAGACTCGCGGCTGGTCGCTGCCGAGCGGCTTTTGCGCGCTCAGAGGAAAAAGTAGGCGAACGCCCAGACGATGGCCAGCGCTACGCAGAAATCCCGTATGAACCGTACGTGCTGTTCCATGGTGCCACCAAAAATGAACGCGGCCCGGCCAGCTATGGAGTTATAGTGGACGAAGCTATCCGGAGGTGTGTTGAATTGGTTTTGTCTGTGCGGTTTCATAAACGTTTTCCAAAAGTTGTCTGGTATCTGGGTGCATCCGCATTCTAACTCTGTCCAACCACCCAATTAATCGTCCTTTGCCGTATTTTGCATCGTCACTTGGGAAACCTTAATATTCAGAAGCGCCAACAACTATCCGTATGGAACAGCTAAAGGTAAAGATTGCAGGCGAAATCGCCCTCTCAACCGACCCTGGAAACACCATGAAGAAGTGGCGCGAGGTCTTTGGCATCAGCCAGGTTGACCTTTCCGAGTTCCTCAAAATCAGCCCCAGCACGATTTCCGATTACGAGTCCAACCGGAGGAAGAGCCCCGGAATCGCGGTAATCCACCGTTTCGTGGACGCAATCTTTGCAATCGACCTCAAGAAAGGCGGCGAGCTGGTGAGGCGCTTTGCGGAAAGCGACGGTTCGCAGAAGTACTTCGACGCAATAGACTTCAAGAAGTCCCTGCCTGCAAAGGAGTTTGTCAAGATGGTCGAGGGCAAGTGCGTGGCGAATGCCGAGAAGCTCGAGTCAATAGACATCTTCGGCGTGACCATACTCGACTCGATGAAAATCATACTTGAGATGCCCTACGAGTCGTTCATCAAAGTCTACAGCACAACAACACAGCGCGCGCTCATATTCACCCAGACTGCCGCGGGAAGAAGCCCGATGGTTGCGGTAAGGGTCGCTCCAATCAAGCCCGCAATCGTTGTGATGCACGACCTTGACGAGAGCAGCGTGGACAAGCTTGCGGTGAAGATTGCAGAGAGCGAGGGAATCCCGCTCATAGTCACGCTCAAGCCGATTGAGGAAATAAAGAAGGCCCTCAAGGATGCCCTTGGCGTGAGCAACTAATTAGTCCTGTTCAATCCAGACGCGCCTTTGGTGCTGATTGCTTATAGCCTCACGCAATACGTCCTGCGGTAGAGGTTCTTTCCCTTCTTCTTGCCCGCAAGCTTGTTTGCCTGCGTGTAGGCAAGCTTGAGCTTGGAAAGCACGTTGGTCGCGGCCCTGTAGCTTCCGACGTAGATGTCCACGCCTTCCTTGAGCTCCTCGACTTTTGACACGAAGCTTTCGTTGCCTATCATTGCCTTGATGAGTGCGGTCTTGCGCACAATCTTGGCCTCGTCGCCGCGAAGCTGGACAATCGCCTCGAAGTACCCGCCGCTTCTCTGGCTGCAGCTTACGCACTGCGTCGGAAGGAGCGTGACCGTGCGGGTAGTCTTTTTCTTTGCCGTGCTTCCTTGGGGAAGCTCAAGGGAAATCTCGATTTCGGCCTGGAGCATGTTGTTTTCTGGCGAGGAAAGCCCGACAGGCTTAACCGTGAACGGGTACTCGCTGCGGACCTTGCCTGTAAGGTACAAAGCAAGCCTCTCGGCGTTCGGGTATTCCCAAATCCCGGTGAACCTGGCCTTGCCGCACTTCTGGCAGTATTCAAGTTCGAGCGGAAGCTTGACTTCGAAGAGGCTTTTTTTGCTTGCAAAGCAGTCGGGGCAGAACGCGCCGACAAAAGGCTCGTCGAACGCGCTCTCGTCCTTTCCGCATGATGGGCACGATTTCATAATCATCAGGATGTGTTTAGGCAGTCTTTGAAATATAACCCCGCAGGCTTTGGCCGCGTTGGGGCGCCCGGCGCCACAAGTGCTGTCGTGGTTATCCCAAGTAATAAAACGGTTCACCGCCGTATTCTACTATCATGGCCGAAGAAGAGACTCTTTCAGAAAATTCCGAGATGCGCTTCCTTGTAATCGAGCTGAGCAAGCTTGCGGCAAAGAAGGGCACCAGCTTTGACTTTGAGCTTGCGGAGTTCATAGACAACACCTACAAGCTGCGCGAGGCCCTCTTTGACGAGCACGAAGTCTCGGAAGAGGAGCTCAAGGCAGGTCTTTCGGGAATCCTTTCGAAGGCGCCCGGGCTTACCGCAAAGGAACGCCGCTGATTGTCTGCGCCTTATTCAACCGCTTACTTCCCAGCCTGCGCCAGGCCCAGCGCGTTTAGCTCTGCCTGGCAACTCGGCCGGTTCAGGGTTCCCGGAAGTTCGGGGACGCTTATTTGTGTGCTAATGTTGTTGAGCGCGGTTATGTCCGGCCGGATTGCGTTCTCGCTTATGAGCGCGTCCTTAATGCACTGCTTGATTGAGCCCAACTCAAGCCCGTTGCCGGTTGCGCATCCAAAAGCAGCCTGCGGCGAGAGCTTGAGGAGTTCCTGTGCAAGTATCAGAAGGAATGCCGCAAGCACCAGTATTGCAAGGATCTTCGCCACTTTCCTCTGCGTCGCGTAACTGATTGTCGCTGCTGCAAGCAAAACAATCGTGTCGTAGAAAAGGACCAGCAGCACAAGCAGGACTATTGCCGCCAACGTGGCGTATGGCAGGGTCCTGTCCTCATACCTGATTTGTACTGCGCTATTTCCCTGTATTTGGAAAGTGATTCTTCCCAGGTCGTCCGGTGCCGTAGTGGCGGTTTTTCCGTTTATGGTCACGTCGTAGTTTTTGTTGTAGACCAGTGCTGCGGTGCAGTTGTCCGCGCCGTTTGCTTGGATTGTGATTTGCATTCCGTTGTCGGTGAGGTTGTATTGCACGTCGCTGGTTTTGTTGCAGAATGCAAGCGGCTTGGCCTGGTTGTTTTGTGCGATGAGCAGGCCTTGGTCTGCGTACTCTGTGTTGATTGGCATTTTCCACAGTTCGGGGTGGTATTTGAGCGAGTCGCAGGGGATGAAGACGTATTTGACTCCCCATTCCGAAAGCCACCAGACAGGCAGGCTCCTGTCGTTGGGCACGTCCCAGCGTATCGGAAGCTTGGTGACCTGGTATTCCGATTGCAGGGGTTCGTATCCTGAGATGCTGTACAGTCCGTAGTAAGTCGCAAAGTCGCGAGTCATGAACACTGACTCGTCGTATTGGGCGTCAGACTTGTCCTGCAGGTGGCGCAATGGCATTGCGTAGTAGCTTCCTGTTGAATAGTCCATCACGCGGCCGTCGCGGAACTCCGAAAACCTGTCCGCATCAATCGGGAATTGCGAGTGGTAGTTTGAGTACGGGACTTGGCTTGAGTAGTGGACGTTGAGGATCATTGCAAGAACGAACACTATTGTGATTGCGGCGGTGCACATCGTGCGTTTGCTTGCGCTAATTTTTTCAAGCAGTATTGCGAGTGCCTGCGCTCCGAACGCGGCGATGAAGAAGTCTGCGTATAGTGTGAATTTGAACGGGCTTGAGAACTTGTTCCATATTGGGACGATTGTCATCAGCAGGTAGATTATTCCGATTATGCCGAATGAGAGGAGTGTTGCGAGTATTGCGAGCGTGGCGAATGGGTATTTGGTTAGTGTTGCCTTGCCGTGTTTTTTGAACAGCATTGCTCCTGCGGCTAGTGCAGCAAGGAAGAGTATCGTGCCGGTGTAGTAGATGTTGCTGAATGCCGGCGGCGAGCCTGCAAACACCGTCCTTGCGCCATAAAGCGGGTAGGGAAGTATGTTGCCCAACACGAAATCAACCGGGTCTGCGGCAGGCGTGGTCAGGTACTTGCCCATCGCGGAAATGCCGTTCCGGCCGTAGCTTTCCGCGGTGTTTTGAGCAAACATCACTCCCAAAGGCAGGCACAGCACTGCGGTTATTGCGATTGAGGCGATGTAGTGTGCAAGCCTTGAGTTGGTCTCCTGCCTTGTGCTTTGGGTTTGTGCTGTTGAGTTTCTTTCAAGTGCAAGCAGCGCGACGTACACAAGTTCGAAGAAGCAGGTGTAAAGGAAGTACTGGATGTTTCCGGTCAAAAAGTACGTTGCCCTGATGATGCCAGACAGAATGGTTTTCTTTTTTTCGGGTTTTTCGAAGTTTGTTTTTGCAAGTAAAAGCATCAGGGGCAGGTAGAGTGCGGTTGGTGCTGCGTAGAACCAGTTTGATGATACGATTATGAGGTAGCCTGACATTGTTGCACCTATTGCGCCGATTAGTGATGTGGCTTCCGGGGCGTTTGTCTTGCGCAGCAGGACGTAGGTGGCAATAAATCCCAGCAGCAGGTGCAGTGCGACGAATATTTCAAAGAGCAGGTACTCGTTTCCAAGAAGGTTTGCGATTGCGTATGCTGCCCAGGTGAGGGGGTAGAGCACGGGGTACGTGCTCATCTGCAGCAGGGGCACGCCTGCGATTTGGTGCAAGTTGAGCAGCGGGAGCGTTCCTGAAAATAGCTGGTGCAGGCCTTCAAGTGTCGAAGGGAGGAATTGCACGTAGTTGTCGTCCTTTAGGAACGTGTACGGGCTGATGGTTTCGGCATAAAGCAGGAGGCAGGTGCAGATGACAAGCCCGGCAAGAAGATAGTGGCCATCCGTCCGCTTGGTTTTGCCTGTCAAGTCCATCTTTACCCCTTTGTCTTTGGATTTCAACATTTATAGTGGCCGTAGGCCAATCAGCGCGTTAAGGATTATGCGGGCGTTTCTTGCCTAAGCCTGTTTTTGCATGAGATTGTCCAGTGTTGTCATTTCGGCCTGGCAACTCGGCCTGTGCAGCGTTCCCGCGGGGTCCGTGACGTTTATGTGCGTGCTGAGGCTGTTGAGCGCGGTTATGTCCGGCCGGATTGCGTTGTCGCCAATAAGGCCGTCGCGCACGCACTTGCGTATTGCGCTGAAGTTGAGGTTGTTGCCTGTTGCGCAGTCAAAGGTTTCCTGGGGCGAGAGCTTGAGCATTTCCTGTGCGAGTATGAGCAGGAATGTCGCAAGCACAATTATTGCAAGTATCTTTGCCACTTTCTTCTGCGTAGCAAAATCTATCGCAGTTGCTGCAAGCATAACCGCGCGGCCGTAGAAAAGAAGCAGGCAGGCAAGCATTGCGATTGCAAGCGCTCCCGCATAAAGCAGGATTTTGTTTTCGTACCTGATGCTTACCGTGCTTTTTCCTTCCTGTATTTGGAACGTGATTCTGCCAAGCGTGTCGGGCGTTGGTTTTGCGGCCGCTCCGTTTATGGTCACGGCGTAGTTTTTGTTGTACACTAGTGTTGCGGTGCAGTTGTCCGCGCGGTCTGCTTGGATTGTGATTTGCATTCCGTTGTCGGTGAGGTTGTATTTCACGTCGCTGGTCTTGTTGCAGAATGCAAGCGGCTTGGCCTGGTTGTTTTGTGCGATGAGCAGGCCTTTGTCTGCGTACTCTGTGTTGATTGGCATTTTCCACAGTTCGGGGTGGTATTTGAGCGAGTCGCAGGGGATGAAGACGTATTTGACTCCCCATTCCGAAAGCCAGCCAACAGGCATGCTTGCGTAGCCCTGGACGTATGCGATTCCCGGCAGCTTGGTGACCTGGTATTCCGATTGCAGGGGTTCGTATCCTGAGATGCTGTACAGTCCGTAGTACGTCGCAAAGTCGCGCGTCATGAACACCGACTCGTCATACTTGGCGTCTGCTTTGTCCTGCAGGCTGCGCAGCTGGATTGTATAGTAGCTTGCAGTGGAGTAGTCGATTATGCGGCCGTCGCGGTATTGCGCGAACTCCTCGGCATTGATGGGCATCTGGACCTGATAATCCGTGAATGGCACCTGGCTGGAGTAATGTACGTTGAGAAACATTGCAAGCGTGAACACAACTGCGATTGCTGCGGTTGCCATTGTGCGGCGGTTTGCCTGGATTTTTTCAAGCAGGAGTGCAAGCGCCTGCGCTCCGAACGCGGCGATGAAGAAGTCTGCGTATAGTGTGAATTTGAACGGGCTTGAGAACTTGTTCCATATTGGGACGATTGTCATCAGCAGGTAGATTATTCCGATTATGCCGAATGAGAGGAGTGTTGCGAGTATTGCGAGTGTGGCGAATGGGTATTTGGTTAGTGTTGCCTTGCCGTGTTTTTTGAAGAGCATTGCTCCTGCGGCTAGTGCCGCGAGGAACAGTATTGTTCCGGTATAGTAGATGTTGCTGAACGCGGCTGGTGCGCTGGCAACCGTGTTCCTTGCGCCATACAGCGGGTAGGGCAGTATGTTTCCCAATACGAAATCAACCGGGTCAGCTGCCGGGGTGAGCAGGTAGTTGCGCATGCCCAGTAGGCCCATCCTTCCGTAGCTGTCGCCCATGTTCTGCACAAAGAGCATTCCCAAAGGCAGGCACAGCACTGCGGTTATTGCGATTGAGGCGATGTAGTGTGCAAGCCTTGAGTTGGTCTCCTGCCTTGTGCTTTGGGTTTGCGCTGTTGAGTTTCTTTCAAGTGCAAGCAGCGCGACGTACACAAGTTCGAAGAAACAGGTGAGTACGAAGTACTGCAGGTTTCCTGAAAGGAAATAGAGTGCGCGCACAATTCCGGATAATATTGCCGTCTTCTTTTCGGGTTTTTCGAAGTTTGTTTTTGCAAGTAAAAGCATCAGGGGCAGGTAGAGTGCTGTTGGTGCTGCGTAGAACCAGTTTGATGAGACTATTATGAGGTATCCTGACATTGTTGCGCCTATTGCGCCGATTAGTGATGTTGGTGCCGGGGTGTTTGTCTTGCGCAGCAGGACGTAGGTGGCAATAAATCCCAAGAGCAGGTGCAGTGCGACGAAGATTTCGAAGAGCAGGTATTCGTTTCCAAGAAGGTTTGCGATTGCGTATGCTGCCCAGGTGAGCGGGTAGAGCACTGGGTACGTGCTCATCTGCAGCAGGGGCAGTCCCGCTGTCTGATGGGAATTAAGCACCGGCAGTGTTCCGGAAAAGAGCTGATGTAGCCCCTCCAGGGTAGATGGGAGGAATTGTGCGTAGTTGTCGTCCTTTAGAAACGTGTACGGGCTGATGGTTTCGGCGTAGAGCAGGAGGCAGGTGCAGATGGCAAGCCCGGCAAGAATGTAGTGGCCGTCGTTGAGCTTTCCTGTGAAGCTATTTCTGTCCATAATATCTTGCAGGCCCGTTCTTGCGTTCGTAGTGCTTTGCGGTTATGTGCTTCGGGAGCGGCTCGTGGGGCAGCGTGTGCAATGCAAGGAACGCGACCTTCTCAAGAACCGCAGCATTGGACAGCGCTTCTTCCACGCTTTTTCCGAACACGAACGGCCCGTGGCCTGCGACAAGCACAGCAGGGACGTTCTCAACAACGGTGTCGCAGACTATTTTGCCGGTGTTTTTCTCGTACTCTCCAAGCTCTTCGGGCTTTGGCACCCGCGACACCGGCACTGCGCCTGCAAAGACGTCGGCGTGGGTCGTGCCCAGGCACGGAATCGGCGCCATCCTCTGGGCAAAGATTGTCGCATAGGGCGAGTGCGTGTGCACTATTGCGTTTACGTGCGCAAGCCTGCGGTAAATCTCAAGGTGCGTTGGCGTGTCAACTGACGGGTTGTTGCCGCTGATTTTGTTGCCGTCGATGTCCACAACCGATATCTGGTCGGGTTTGAGCGTCGGATACGCCACTCCGGAAGGCTTGATTGCGACTTTTGCGCGGGCCTTGTCTATGCCGGAGACGTTGCCTTCGGTAAGTATCACAAGCCCGTATTGGGGCAGCTGGAGGTTCGCTTTCCAGACCCGCTCAACAAGTTCGTCAAGTTCCGCCATAAGGATGCACATTGACCTTTTGGGGTCTGAATATTTTATATAGTGCCGGTAGTCCCGGATGCTCAGTCCTTTCTTTGCTTGAGCTTGATTGAGTACTCGAAAGTGCGCCTGATGAACTTTGCCTTTCCCGCAATCCCGGTGTTCCAGCTGGACGTGCCGTGCGCCCTTTGGAGGAACTTCACAGGGAAGCGCACAACGCGCATGCCGTTGCGCTTTGCTGTGTAGTAGAAGTACAGGTCGAACGCGAAGTCCTTGGGCGGGTTTGGGACGAGGCGCAAGAAGTCGCGGTGGAACAGGTTGGGCTGGGCGTTTATCTCGTAAAGCACCTTTCCCAGCAGGAGGCTTTCAAACGCTGACATCCCTACGGTAAAGAATTGGTCAAAGAGAGGGCGGCCCGTCCGGCTTCCCTTCACAAAGACTTTTCTGGGGTCCTTCTGGCCTTTCATTATCCCGTATGCCCGGATGCAGTCCTGCGGGTCGGCCTGCATGTCCGCGTGCGTCCAGCACAGGAACTCTCCACTTGCCTTTGCAAGCCCGGCCGAGATGCCGTTGCCGTAGCCTGAGTTCTTTTCAACTGTGACTATGCGTATCCGTTTGTCCTTTCTTGCGATTGAGTCAAGGGCCTTTGCCGAGCCGTCGGTTGAGCCGTTGTTTACAAGTATTATCTCAAGGCAAATGTTTTCGCAAGACATCCTTCCAAGCCTCTGCGCAAGCCCCGGCAGGTTCTTTTGCTCGTTGTAGCAGGGTATCACTATGGAAAGTGCAATTGCTTTTTTGGAGTCCGTTGCCATCGCTTTCACTTTCTTGAGAAATACTTCTTCAGCACAGCTTCCTTGTTACCGTAGCTTGCCATGGCTGGCAGGCTGTTTTCGAAAACGTATTCCATGTGCTGGTAGTCGTAGAGGTCTTTCGGAGTGCCAAAGCCAATGTAGTAGTCCACGTCAAACAGCACCGACCTTTTTTTTGCCTTGCGCAGAAACATTGGCAGTGCGTCCACGTAGAACTCGTTGTTGATGCGGAAGTCCTGCGCAATCATCGACCCAACCGCGTCGGCGAATCCTCCTGCTGTCTTGAAGAAAAAACCCGCGGTAACCGCGTGGTCAAAGAACGGGTCGGCAGAAACGGGCTTCTTTATCGACACGTCCTTTATCGTGATGCCGTCCCTGTCCGGTACCACCCAGCCCCAGGCGTTGGGGTTGCGCCGCAGGGTCTGCTGCTGCGTGAAAGTCCACACGATGGAGTCAACGGACTCGTCTCCTGCCAGCTTTTCGTACTTTTTCCTGTCATACGCCGCCCCGCTGTCGCACGATGCGATGAACAGCGGTTCGTCGCGGTCAACGTAGGGCATCGCAAGCATGCAGGTGCAGGCCTGGCCCTCGGTGGTCTTTTCAACAGGGACAACAGTTGCGTTCTTTGCGCACCTGCGTAGAATCTTGTCTATCCCGTAGTTGTCCACGTGCTCCTTTCGCACGAGAAAAACCCACTTGTCGCTCTTTGGCATGTCGCGTATCGCGGCCTCAATCATGGGCTTGCCGGAGACCGGAACCAGGGGCTTGGGAAGGACGTACCCTTCCTGCGCAAACCTGTTGCCAAGCCCTGCCATCGGTATGACGTTGACCATCTTACCTTCTTCCCCCTTTGCGATTTTGTCTCAACGGGTACCTTTTGAGCATCGCAAGCTTTTCCTTCCCGCCAAGCCTGTAAAGAACGAGTGCGTCGAACCTGAACTTTCCTTTCGGGCAGGATTTCTCAAGCGCCTTGTACACACTTGCAAAAGCGGCCTTCTCAAACGATGCAATCGAGATGTGCGGCTTCCACCCCCTGCCTACAAACGGGTAGCCGTATTTGTGCAGGTCTTTGCGCATCCCTTCCGGAAGCGTCCTGCTTGCCTTGACGTAGCGTTCGGGAAGTTTTGGCCTGCGCAACTTGGATATGCGGGCAACTGCCTTTTGCTGCATCACTGCAAGCTTCTTTTCGCACTTTTTTCCAAGTCCGCACACAAGAGTCTCGTTTCCGGTTATCACGTCGCCTGAAAACACGAGCCAGCCGCTTATTTCGGGGTTTATTCCTTCTTTCAGCGCGGGAGCGATTATCTCGTCGCGCACCATTGCAAGCTCTTTCATCAGCGCGGCTTTGTCTTTGACGTTGAATACCATCAGCGTGCAGTGCGGCGCGTCGGCAAGGTATTTCTGGTCGCCCGCGATTGACTTTGCCTTCCTTTTCAGCTGGAGTATGCGCTTTTTCAGCCGCATATCCGGCTCAAGGGCGATAACGTAGTCTGTCATTTCAATCAGCTTCCTTTTGGAACGTGATTTTTGAAAACATCCGCTGCCTCTGTTCCGAAGTGATGTTTGCGTAGGCCTTGCCGTTGGATGCGATTACGACGCTGATTGGCTCGATGTGCGGCACGTCTATTCGGTGCCACTGCGCCTGCGGCATGTGCCACGCCCTTCCTAGGATGCACCTGATTATGACGTTGTGGGTGCAAACCGCAATCGAGCGGCAGTCTGACTTTTTGTCCTTGCGCACGTCCGAAAGGAACGAGTCAATCCTCTCGCACACGTCCGCGTAGTTCTCGCCATTTGGGAACCTGGGGTCTCCTGCTTCTTTCCACTGCGCCACAATCTTGGGGTGCGCTTTGGAAAGCCAGGCAATGTCCTTTCCATCGGCTTCACCGTAGTCTATTTCCAGGAGCCTCTTGTCTGGGATTGCGTCCGAAAGCCCCGCGGCCTTGCCAACCAGCCCCATCGTCTGCCTGCAGCGAAGAAGCGGGGAGCAGTACGCCCTGCACGCGCCGTGCCCGCGCAGCGTTTCAGCAGCCTTCTGCACATCCTGCTTTTGCGGCGCGATTATCCCGACGTCGTTTTTGCGTCCCAAAAACAATCCGGGGCTGTTCATTTCGGTCTTCTGGTGCCTGACAAAATCAACTTTCAGCGCGTCGCGGCCAAACATCCCGTCGAACTGCTCCTTGAAGTCGGAAAGAAAACCTTCAATCGTCTCGTCGTCCTTTTGCGCCCACTTTTCGAATGCGGCTTCCTTCTTCTGCGCCTGCAGCCTTGCAAAGTACGCCGAGTATTTCTTGGAGTTCTTGGGGAATACCGCGAAGTACTCGCCTGCCGATGCCTGGGAGAACGGACTGTTCTGGTCGTGGTAAAGCTTGAGGAAGTTTGTGATGCACGAGCGCATTATGTGGTAGGAAAACTCGAACCTGTCGCGGTCGTCCATCTTCTTTGCCTTCTCAACAGTCGCAACGGGCTTTTTGGAGAAGTCGTACTCGCGGTAGGATATGACTCCTGCCTTGAGGTCCTTCAGGTAATCGTTGATTCCCCTGCGGGCGGAGAAGAAGTGGTTGGGCTGCAATGCAGTCACGGCGTAGACGCTTGCCATCGGCTTTTTGTAGTGCGTCCTTGAAAGCTGCCAGTCCAGGCAGGTGAACGGGCTCTTTATGCAGTGCTCCGCGTGCCCCGCCTTGTCATATATCATCAGGTGGAACACAACCGTGTTGGGCTGGTTGAATTTGAGCGGCCCGAACGTCGGGTTGATTATCAGCTTGTGGTCGTAGTTTGTCGCAATGGGCTCGCGCAGCTTCTCAAAGGCAGCCACCACCGTGTCGAACTTTGTTTTCGTCAGCTCGTCCACTATTATTATGATGTCGATGTCGCTTATGCCCTCCAGCCCCTCGCTTGCCTGGAACGAGCCGACCACGGTTGCCGACTCTATGAAATCAATCGAGCTTGAAACCTGGCGGATCTCGGAAGACAGGTACTTCTTGAGGTCGCGGCCGTGCTCAAGGTAGTACTTCGAGGACGTCTTGAGGTTGTGTATCACTCCCTTCGGGTTGTCCGCATTCAGCACAGCAGAGCCCGACACGATGTACTTTGCGTCTATCTTGTGTATGTTGGAAAGCTTGACCCCGCCGTCGAAGCACAGCTCGAAGCCGTAGTTGTCCCGGAGCGCGGAAAGAAGCTCGAGCTTGCTCAGCGCGCTTGCGGAAAGCGACTGGCCGTACTCGCCGGGCTTGCTGATTCCAAGCACCAGCACCAGGTCAAGGCCCTTGAGGTGCTTTTCGACGCTTTCGATTGGCGTTGACGGCATCAGCGCAATCCCCACCTTGCGGTGGCGCGCCTTGCACATCGCCTTGACCTTCTCGATGTCCTCGTCCATCTCGGCGTGGAATATTATCGCGTCCGAGAACGGCGCTATCTTGTCCACCCACTTTGACGGGTGGCGCGACATCACGTGCGTCATCGTGTGCAGGAAGGGCCACCGTTCCTTGACCTCGGTGCCAACTGAGACGTCGACTTCTGCTGCGTTCTCGTTGTACGTCCTGTCCACCAGGTCAAGGTGGATGTAATCGGGAAGCACGGTCATTTTCGCAAGCTTCTCTATGGAGTCGTCCGGCCTGCGCAGGTATATCGCGATGCCCACGTCCTTTACCCCGGCAAAAGTGATGCGGCGGTGCAACGTGTAGCTTACCGCAAACACCGCTGCTGCTGTGAAGAAGCGCATCACGTTGTAGTCCGTCTCGATGTAGTTGCCGGCGATTGCCATAAGCAGTATGTTGAGCCCGAACGCAAGAGCCGAAATCGCAAGGAACACCGAGAATGTGCGGGCGTTGTCCTTCTTTGACACCGGGAAGTTGAGCTTGGTATTGAGGATGAAACTGAACAGCACTCCCGAAAGGAAGCCGGTTGCGGTGATTATGTATGGGTGCACTGTGGCCGACTGTGCGGCAAGCGCGTACTTGAGCGCGGCGATTGCAAGCACCTCGACCACAATCGAGCAGAACCCGATTATGACGTACCTTATCAGGTACTTGTAGCGGAAAATCAGAAAGTCAAGCCGGCTTGCGTACTTTCTTGTCTCGAAAACGAACAGCTTGAGCCCCACGAAGTTGGTCACCGTGGTAAGCGCGATGTTTAGCACGTTCGCAATAAGCACCGGCACGCCCACCATCACCAGGCCCTCAAGGAACGCAAGGCCCATCAGCAGCGATGCGGCGTAGACCAGGAGATAGCGGATTATGAATGCCCTGTGCCTGCCCTTTGCGGTGACAAAAGTGAAGTTGCGGTTGAGGAAGAAGCCCACAAACACGCCCAGAATGTAGCCGCAGGCGGATGCGAGGGTGTAGTACGTCCCTGCTGAAAGCAGGACAAGAAACAGCGCATAGTTGATTATCGTGGATATGCCGCCGACAACAGCAAAAGTAATCACCTGCCTTACCAGCGCCTTCCTGTCGTCGGCATCGGAATGTTCCTGCGAGCCTTGTGTTTCCCTGTCCATAATCATCCAGCATAGCATCGCGTGCCTTGTGGCTTCACTGCCACAGGCCCGCGTTTTTCGGGTCGGTCATTACCGCGTCTATCTTTATCCCCTGGGACTTGAACCCGCTTACCATTTTTGGGATGTCCTGCGGCCGGCCCCACCTGTCCGGCGACACCAGGCAGATTCGAAAGCCAGCTGCCTTGAGCTTTTTGAACGAGGCGTAATCCAGCGGGTTCTTTGTGAACGTGTCCACCCACACCCAGTCCACCTTTCCCGCAAGGCTTAGGCAAGTGTCAATTGATTCGAATTCCGAGTACCGCAGCGCCATTTTCCTGATGCCCTGGCCTGAAAGCTGGTAGATGAACGGGAACGATACGCTCAGCAGGAAGTAGTTCTCGACCTTGTGCTTTTTGCACAGCGCAATCACCTGCTTTTCGATTCCCTCCTCCTTGATTTCAAGTATCGCAAGGCCGTGGCCGAACTTTGCAAGGTAGTCGTCAAGCCGGTCGCCCTTTTGGAAAGGCTCGTGGTTGAGCACAAGCTCGCCTGCAACGGTGCGAATGTCGACTTCGACGCCGTACTTTTTCGGGGTTGCCTCAAGCTGGCTTATGGTGTTGACACGGTGCATCGCGCAAAGCATTTCCAACTGTTACCCCCGTTGCCGCAACCGCGGCAAAACCCCTATTATCAGGTTTGGTTTGTGCGGCTCTTAAACCGTTTGGCTTGCATCCGGCCAGTTGCTTATTTAACGGACAACTAATATTATAGACAAAACCAATCAGGGACGATACGGGATGCAGGACAACCTAAACTCAAAGGCGGCGGACCTCACGCACTTCTTCTTCGAGGTGCCTTCCTACCGCAAGCTCATATTCGCCTCAATCACGCTCTCGTTCCTTGCAGGGTTCATCCTGCACTCGGTGTTCCGTTTCGGCGGCCACACGCACCTTCTTGACGCGCTGTTCTTCGGGGGCGCGGACGGGGTCATACTGTTCTGCGTTCCGGCAATTGTCGCATCCGTGCTTGCGACGTCGATACTTTCGCTTTCCTCGTTCAGGCAGGCGTCCAAGTACTTCCTTTTGATATCGGTCATCTCGATGTCTTTGTTCATCATAACCTACCTGCTTGGCTTGGTTGCGATAGAGTACCTTGCGTTCCCCGCAAAGGCAACTGAGTTCGCCCTCCTTGCGGGCGCGCTGATGATAACCCTGTGGTTTGTCAGCCTGCGCGTGCCCCTCACGTTCACCTGGAAGAAATCAATCGCAGTTGCGCTGCTCCACCCGCTTCTCCAGCTTTCCTTCCTGTTTCTGTGGCGCGCCTACTCGCTTGTCGAAGTGCAGTCGCCGATACTTTTTGCCCTGCAGTTCGCAGTCGCCTCCGCAATCCTACTGATTGCGATGTGGGTAATCACCGTCATAGTCAACGCGCCGGTCAAGCGCAACTTCGGAATCTCCGCAATCGAGGCTTCAGCGCTGTTCTTTGCACAGTGGATGAAGGGCGGCAAGGGCCTGGAGGAAGTGCTTGCCGAGGTCGGCACGCTTGTTGAGACCGAAGTCGGCGTCGTGGGCTTCCGCAAGAAGGACGGCAGCCTCAAGGCGTCGTTCGTGGTCCCTCTTGTGCACTTCGGCCCTGTAGGCACCCTTGGCGGCAGCGAGTATCCTGCGCTCATCTCCGCTGAGCTTTCAAGGCAGGTTGGCGGCATCCCCTTCGTGTTCCACGGCACTGTGACGCACGACTTCAACCCGGTGTTCTCCTCAAGCCACGTCCACATCTCGCAGAAGGCTGTGGAGCTTTTGGGCAACGTCAAGGGGTATTCGCAGGACGCGTCCGCGTGGGAGTCAAAGGACGGCAAGACCCGTCTGTTCATG
>Ga0074195_1003202_pt1 | contig 16013 bp, 18 predicted proteins | sample EPASupsiteHSE623_FD_64525 | JGI IMG/M metagenome (GOLD analysis project Ga0074195, IMG submission 64525) | Bioremediated contaminated groundwater from EPA Superfund site, New Mexico - Sample HSE6-23 | ecosystem: Environmental > Aquatic > Deep subsurface > Groundwater > Contaminated ...
GGTTTGGTGTTGATCTGCATCAGCAGTCAACGTTTGTGCTTTAAAAAAGCACCGCACATCTGGCATAAACCTTACTTACTTACATTGTTCAGTTTTCAAGGAACATTGTTTGCCGGCCGAAACCAGCTTTTATATGTTAACACAACCAATTCGCTGTGTCAACATCTTTTTTCTTTCATCACCGCTCATTGCGGCGACTTAGATATCTTAACATATTGTCCATTATTATGTCAATATGTTTTTTTATGCATTTGATTTGAGTCTTGAACTGCAAAATCAATGCAGTAATTATGTTACCATACTAGGTTAGCTATGTCAACATAGAGTTATATAAACCGATAGAAAACCCGGCTAACGCCGTACCTAGGCGAAAGCAATAGCTGTTGGCTGCACTTAGATCTATGAGAAAGATCGATATACTTCTTATAGAATAAAAAAGTGAAAAGCAGTAAATGTAACTATACTACTCTCCACTTTTTTTATTATCCGTGTTAGGTACTCGCGCTATTCACGATGCCTCATATGAGGGAACAGCAGAACATCCCTTATTGATGCAGAGTCTGTTAAAAGCATAACTAGACGATCAATACCGATGCCCAGTCCACCTGTTGGCGGCATGCCATACTCGAGGGCTGTTACATAATCGCGGTCCATCATGTGAGCTTCATCATCGCCTGATTCACGCTGAGAAACTTGATTTAAAAACCGACCTTCTTGATCAATCGGGTCATTTAATTCCGAAAAACCATTACACATTTCGCGCGCAAAAATAAAAGCTTCAAATCGATCAGTAATATCAGGATTATCTTTATTACGTTTAGCAAGTGGTGAAATTTCAGTAGGATGTCCGATAATAAAGGTTGGTTGAATTAGATGCTCTTCGGCAACTTCTTCAAAAACCTTATTCATTACCCCGCCAATACCATCTTTAGCTTCATATTTAACATGTAGCTTATCCGCAATGGCGCGTGCCTCTTCGATTGTTTTTACTGCATCAAAATCCTCATTGGCAAATTTTCTTATAGCTTCAGGCATAGTCATTCTGTTCCAAGGAGGTGTTAAGTCAATATCCTGCCCCTGATAAGTGATCTTAGTTGTCCCTAGCACTTCCATGGCGACACCGGCGACAACTTCTTCAGTAAGCGCCATTAAATCTTCATAATCAGCATAAGCCTGATAAAGTTCAACCATAGTGAATTCAGGATTATGACGAATAGAAATACCTTCATTTCGGAAAACCCGGTTTAGCTCATAAACCCTTTCAAAGCCGCCGACAATCAATCTTTTTAGATAGAGTTCCGGCGCGATACGCATATACAATTTCATGTCAAGCGCATTATGATGGGTAATAAAAGGCCTTGCCGCTGCTCCGCCGGCAATTGGATGCATCATTGGAGTTTCTACTTCTAAAAACCCTTTGTTATCGAGCTTATTACGAATTGCTTTAATTATTTTGCTGCGAAGAATAAATGTCTTTTGAACATCTGGATTCACGATTAGATCAAGATAGCGTTGGCGATAACGGGTTTCTACATCTTTTAAGCCATGCCATTTTTCCGGCAGCGGCCTAAGCGATTTAGCCAAGAATTCAAAACCAGTTACTTTGATGCTTATCTCACCACGATTGGTTCTGAAAACTTGGCCTTCAATGCCGACAATATCGCCAATATCTAAAAGGTGAAAGTTCTCATAAACCTTATCGCCAAGTACGTCTTGTCTAAAATAGACTTGTATCCTACCGGACATGTCCATTAAATGAGCAAAACTGGCCTTACCATGGCCACGAACAGACATTAGACGGCCTGCTACGCGTACAGTCTTACCTTCTAGCTGTTCAAACTCTGCAAAAACAGTCTCTGCATTGTGAGTAATATTATACTTGCGGCCAAACGGCTCTATTCCCTGAGCTTCGATAGCCGTCATTTTTTCCCGACGCACTTTCATAATCTCGTTTAGTTCTTCTGTTACCTGAAGTTCTTGATCCTTTATTTCTGTCATTAAAATTCTCCCCCAGTATTACAGTAGCCTATCGGTGCCTACCTCAGACCTAATATCTCATATTTCAGCACTCCAGCCGGCACATTAACTTCGACAATACTTCCTACCTTTTGTCCTAATATCGCTTCACCAACCGGTGATTCATTGGATATTTTAGCTTCTGTGGGATCAGCTTCGGCAGAGCCGACAATGGTATACTCTAGCTCATCGCCAAATTCAAGGTCTTTTAAAATAACGGTTGCCCCAACGGTAACAACGTCAGATTCACCCTTTTCTATTAGTTTAGCGTTACGGAGCATTTTTTCGAGGGTTAGAATTTCCCCTTCGATAAAAGCTTGCTCGTTCTTAGCATCCTCATATTCAGAGTTCTCACTTATATCACCGAACTCAATAGCCTGCTTTATACGTTCAGCTACTTCACGCCGGCGCACTGATTTTAAATGCTCTAACTTATCCTCTATCTTTTTCAAGCCCTCAGCAGTAAGCATAATTTGCTTTTCAGCCATAATTTTTGCGCTCCTTTGTATTTGAATTACCAAGTTTTACTTTGTATCATATTCATTAAAATGCTTTTTGACATCATTAGGGTAAAGACAAGCTCTCTAGGCAATATAAATAGTGTCAAGTGAAAAACTTGACACTTAGAATACCCACGCTCTCTGCAACTATTATAGGCATTAAGTTGCCGTTTGTCAATATTTTCTAACTAATAACCCTCCTCTGATTATCAGTCTTCGCAACGACGTTAGCTTTAATCTGCGCAATCTCTTCAGGGGCTATTGCCCGTTCAAAACTGCGGAATCCTGCCAATTTAAAGCCATGCTTATCGGCTAACTGGGAGATTGTTTCGATTTGTTTCACAGTCAGCGCTCTGCCCAATGTGAAATTTTCGTATCGCTTTTCCAGCGCAAGAATCATTGTTTCTGCCATGCAAGCATATGCCATGCCAGGCGGGAATCCAAAGTTCAGACCGAAATCAACATCTCCGGGCACTTCAACAAGTCCGCCCTCTATTACCAATATATCATTTCGCATTTCTGCCACGCGACGCGATACATTCCTAGGCCGCGCCACATCGCATACAATTGCGCCTGGCTTTAAGTCTTCGGGTTCGATAATGCTATCTACCGCGCTAGTAACGGCAATTATAATATCTGCCGATTTTAGAGCAGACTTAGTATTAGCAGTTACCCTAACTGCTAATCCTGTTGTTCGTAAAATTTGTTCGGCAAGTTTTTCCAGTTTAATTTCATTTCGAGCTGCCAACGTAAGATACCTAACCTCACGCGCCAGAATTTGTGCGCAGGCTGCACCAATCGACCCGGTTGCACCCAGGACAACTACATTAGCTCTTTGCATATCAATTTCCATAATTTTTGCTGCTTCACGTGCTCCTTGAAGCGCAGTCGCTACTGTATAGCTATTACCGGTTGTTACGGCAATATTAAGATTCTTTGCGACTGTAATCCCTGCATCACCTACTACTGAGGTAAAAGCGCCTAAGCCTAGTATCTTAGCGCCAAGCTTTTCAGCAACTTTTCCAGCTTTGATTATCCTCTTCATAACATATTCCTCAGGCATTTCGACCATCTGACGTGAGGTGAGAGGACAAGCTACAAACCAGCCTTCGGCCTGCTCAATAGGCGATTCTATGCCAGTTATATGAGATGCCTTAAACGGAGGAATAACCTTAAGAATTCCTTCAACCAATCCGTCCGGCCAGCTTTTTGCAAAGGGAAACTTGCGGCTAAAATCTTTAGCTGCAAGAGGATGTACCATAAAAGCGAATTTTTCCACGCGAACTCCCCCTTATTGGGACAACCGCTTTACACGCGGCTCCAGTCCTATTTCATCTAGTATACGTTCATAATCCTGTGGTGTTAGTTCTTCTTGACGCTTACCGGAAAGAGCTACTAATACTCCCTCCAAGACATTAGTACCAAAAGAACGCCCGCCTAAATCCGGGGTTGTTGTTACCAGTGTCTCAACGCCTCGTTCTTTTAACAAGATTTCGTCTTCTAACGTTACAGTATTGGTAATAATGGTTTTTCCATCCAATCTATCTGGCATATACCTACGTATGTAATGGAAGTCTCCTGCCACAATATCCGCCTTGTTAAAATAAGTGGCAAAACGCGGCTTTCGTTCTTGCTGACTTTTTCCAGTAGGATAAAACATACTGACAGGAAGCCTCGTTATAATAGGCGCTACTACGCAGGCTAACTGTGCCAGGCCGTTTAAACTTCGTATAGGCATAGGCAAACCAAGTCCGAATAGCAAGTCCCCGAAGACAGGCTTGCAGCCTGCCCTTACTAAAGCTTCAGCCAGTCCGAAACGATCAACTGCGCATACTACCAATACCGGCTTATCCTTAAAATCCATGCGGCATTTCTCAGTAAGATACTCTACAACTCGCCGTTCAAGCGTATTCTTCAATCCGCTGCCATCAACTATCGGTGTTTTTATCGCAGCAGCAGCAATTTTCGCAGTCTCGCGAAAAGTGTATCGTGTCCCGCCTGCAAATATATATAAGTCAGTACCACCCATTCCAATGGCATCAACCTTACCGTCAAGCTCACGTATCAATTCGATAGCCTTATTCTTATCACCATCTGTACCAATTCGCTCTATGCTAAAAGTCTGTCCGCCGAATTCAGCAATCACCTTATGATTGCGCTTTGATGAACCCAGGCTTACACTTACAATTTTTTTCATAAGTAATGCCCCCTGATGCTCTGCGCTTAGCGCAGCTGGTGAATGATCTTCCGCACTGTTTCCGGATCAACATATTTATCATCCGCAATAGGCGACTCACCAATCTCCACCCCTATAACTTCCTTATCAAGAAGCGCCTCCATAAGTTTAATGCGCATATTCGAGCAAAGCATGATAACAATATCATATTTGCGCAGCGTAGAAACGATCTCCATGATGTTATTAAACAACTCAACACCTGTTCTATTTTGCAAAAAACCCCAGCGCTCCTGCTCTGACATAAGCAAGGAGAAATCAATTCCTTCCTGCCTTGCCATCTGGCGAAGTTCTTCACAGTTCTTTATCGGAAAACCAACTAAGGCAACTAACCCGCCCTTTCGAACTTCACCCATTGTTTCAAGTTTAGAAATTACCGTGCGATCAAGGCCAGCACGGTTAGCAGCCTCCTGCTGTGAAAACCCTTTACTGCGCATCTCCAAAACAGCCTCTATCGTCTGATGGATTTTTTGCTTATTAACTATTTTTTCCCCAATCCGCAGCAACATCGGTAATCATCTCCATGCTCAACGCCGTTATAGTATATGTACACAATGTTGTGCACATGCATATATTAACATTTTTTTAAAATTTTCACAAACAAAAAAGATGATGGTATTATCCCCATGGGTCGAGGGGAAAACGCCCAATCACCTTCTTGCATATGTCAATTTTAAGTGGTGTATCGTCATGACTCATACCTTTCTTAAGTCCCTGCAGTATCCTGAGCCCAGGCTGCATGGTCAGCCCCAAGTCCTCAGTGATCTGGGACATGGCTTCCCGGCGAGCTTTGACAAGCGATTCATTTAATGTCTTGCCAGCCGCCACATTATTAACGAAATTCTGAGCTAGATAAAACTGAGCCAGATTTGTCATTGGATTACCGCAGGATCCGCTTGCTGTAACACCTAGAAGTTCGGGAAGGTTATACTTAATACTTGCTTCTACCGAACATTTCAGTTCATCCGTTTCTTTAACCATTGAATCAAGCAAAGTACGGGCAGTGCATAAGCCATATACCTTAAGCGCCCTAATTATAGCATGTTCTATAGTATGAGCCTGCTCCTCTCGGACCAAGCCTCCTAAATTCGCCGTAATTTCTACCTGCTGACCCGTTTGTAGGTCTGGTCCATATATAGTAACCGGGATATCTGACTTACCGCGAAATTCAGTATAACCGCCTTCCGGCATCCACCCGGCACCTGAAATACTTGGATATTCTTTGCGCATTCGCCGCAGGTTTACAAATTCAATATCGCTCGAAAATAAATAAGAGCCAGCTGTCCTCAACGTATGCCATCTTGCATGCTCACGTCCTTCCAGCTCTGCCATTACTACCTGAAGTTCATTGCCCTTTTCATCAGCAGCTGTCTGGGATGATACATCAGTCACTCGGGCGATGACTCCGATCGGATACAATGATTCGTTGTCAACAACCCATGGGCAGACAAATATATCGCCGCCAACTCCGACATCATGTAGTATTTGACCGCCTTGTTCCAATATAAACATACCGGTTATTTTACCGCCATGCGGCCGCGGCAGTACTCCATTTGCGACAGGCATTATAAGCATGTGCTGCATATCATCACCTACCCGCCCTAAATATCCTTAAGTCCATTCAGCACTTCTGCAAAATCCGACCTTTTCTCAGCGAGATTAAATCGGTTTCGCAGTTCCGCCGAATGAGGTAATCCTTTAGTATACCAGGCTGCATGCCGACGCATTTCGCGTATTGCTACATACTCGCCTTTATGTTCGACAAGCATCTCAAGATGTCTAAGAATCACTTCTAGACGCTCATTCATCGACGGTGCATCAATTAATTCGCCTGTTTTCAAATAATGAACAATTTGTCTAAAAATCCAAGGATTACCTTGAGAGCCTCGCCCTACCATTATGCCATCACAGTTCGTTTCAGTCAACATGCGGGCAGCATCTTGGGGAGAACGAATATCCCCGTTACCGATAACAGGAATACTAACACTGCGCTTTACATCTCCAATAATCTTCCAATCAGCACAGCCCGAGTAAAACTGTTCTCGTGTCCGACCATGAACAGCAATAGCCGCTATACCCGCTTTTTCGGCCAGTAACGCCATCTCAACGGCATTGACGCTATTGTCACTCCAGCCCTTACGGATCTTTACGGTTACTGGTACGCTAACTGCCTTTACTACACTTAGCATTATTTCATAAGCTAAATCCGGATTCCTCATCAAAGCCGAACCTTCGCCATTTTTTACAATCTTAGGAGTGGGACAGCCCATATTTATATCAATAATATCGGCACCCGCTTTTTCAACGATTAGCGCCGCGGCTGCCATACTATCAGGCTCAGAGCCAAAAATCTGAATACTGACAGGGTGTTCACGGTCATCCATCTCAAGCATGTTGAACGTTGTGCTATTTTTATAAATTAGACCCTTATCGCTAACCATTTCAGAATAAACAAGCCCGCAGCCCATCTCTTTAGACAGCAGACGAAAAGGTAAGTCAGTAACACCAGCCATTGGGGCTAAAATCACAGGATTTTGGAGTTTTAAACTACCGATCTGCATACCACCGCTCCTTAAAGCTCTAATTAGCATTCGACACTTGGCTAATTGCCAAGTGTCGTTTTTCCTTTACAGGATATATAGTTAGCAATTTCGTTCATATAAAATACGCAGACCTTCTAAAGTAAGGAAGTGTTCTACTTCATTTATTGTAGTAGAATCCTGAGCAATTAAGTTAGCTAGTCCGCCGGTCGCAACTACATAGGCGTCAGCCTTAAGCTCTTCTTTCATTCGCCGGACAATCTCATCAACTTGTCCGGTGAAGCCGAAAATAATCCCGGACTGCATGCTTGTTACCGTATTGCGGCATATTACCGACTTAGGCCTTACTAGCTCAATTCGCGGCAGTTTAGCTGCTCTCTGGAAAAGAGCCTCTGTCGAAATACCTATGCCGGGAGCAATAGCTCCTCCCAGATATTCGCCTCTTTCATTAATGGCGCAAAAAGTAGTAGCTGTACCAAAGTCAATGATGATAAGCGGTCCGCCATACCTTTCCAACGCAGCTACAGCATTAACAATTCGGTCGGCACCAACTTCACGAGGGTTTTCATATTTTATACATATGCCAGTTTTGATTCCAGGGCCAACCACCAAAGGATCAGTGTTGAAATACCGCTGGCACATTTTTGTTATAGGGACGACAAGAGGCGGTACTACAGATGAAATAATTACTGCTGCTATTTCTTTCATAGTCAGACCGGAATAAGTAAACAGATTGTTAAGCAGCATGCCATATTCATCACCGGTCTTCTGACGATCGGTTGAAATACGCCAGTGATGACGAAGTTCTTTTCCGTCATAAACCCCTAGAACAATGTTAGTATTACCGATATCAAATACTAAAAGCATAAACGTCCTCCAGCTTTAGCTAACTATAAAGCTAAAAAAGTTAATTTTATACAACCTTAAAGATCTGCGTTTAGAAGTGGAAGTTCCACTTTGCTTCGGTTGGTATAATCCACATTGAAGTCTCACTGTTCAGCTTTAGCTGAACCATCACTTGGCAAGACCAGCCCGCTCAAGCGCTAAACGTACTCGCGTTCCAATATAGGAAGCCATCAGCGTTTTTACTATATCAAATGGTAAAAACGGCGCAACTGCAACGGTAAATGCCGTCTGTAAGGTCATCGGTTTATGTAAAAAATATTTGAAGCTGAGCATAAAACCTGCAAGCCCGATGACATACGCCGCCACCAGCCCAGTAAGCATATAAATAGCTGTACGGCCTACTGTAAGCTTAGACCGCTCGGTTAGCCACCCAACCAAAAAGGCAGCTGCCATAAATCCGAACAAAAAACCGCCAGTAGGACCTGCCAGCACTGCAATACCCGCTTTACCTTGGGCAAATACCGGTAAACCAAATGCGCCTAGTGCAATCCAAACTGCAATACTTACTAAGCCTAATTTGCTTCCTAGAATTACTCCTGACAGCAGTACGAAAAACATTTGCAAGGTGTGCGGTACAGGACCTATCGGAATAAAAATCTGAGAGCTCAGTGCCATAAGAGCGGCAAACAGCCCTGCCAAAATCATGTTACGCGTTGACATTTCCCAACCGCCTTTCTTTTACAATGCTACTTGGCGCTGGGGCGTATAGAAACATCGCCTGCCAATACACGTTCCAGGGTGTCTCCCTTTTTCACTAATAATGCCCCATCATCATCAATGTTAACCGCAGTTCCACTAAACTTGCGGTTCGAGCCAATTACATCTACTTCTTGGCCTAAAGTAATCGACTGAGCGCGCCATTCATCAAGCAACCTGCCAAATCCATTTTGTATTGCCTCGGTATATGACTTCTCTAAATGTTTTAAAATAGCGCTTAGTAAGCCCACCCTGTCGATCTTACTACCAACTTCTGCTGATACTGACGTAGCAATTGCTGAAAGTTCTTCTGGAAACTCGGACACATCTATATTGACGTTTATTCCTATGCCGATAACAACATAGTTAATAGCATCCATTTCAGCACTCATCTCTGTCAGAATTCCTACAAGCTTTCGGCCATTGTAAAGAATATCATTTGGCCACTTTATTCCGCTATTTATTTGCGCTATTTCCCTAATAGCGTTATTAACCGCGACAGCCGCCATCAGCGTACATTTAGGTGCTTCTTGCGGACTGAACGGCGGTCGAAGCACCACCGACATCCATATACCCTTACCTGCAGGCGAAAACCACCCTCGTGACAAGCGCCCCCGTCCTGAATTTTGGCACTCGGTAACAACAAGCAGTCCCTCAGGACACCCCTCAGCCGCAAATTTTTTGGCCTCGTTATTTGTTGACTCTAGCGAATCAAAATAACGAATTTCTCGCCCCAGTATACTGGAATTAAGCCTTGTACGGATTTCATCCGGCAGCAGCGCGTCTGGAGCTTGTATCAAGGTATAGCCTCGCCGGGGATGAGCTTCGATGATATAACCCGAATGCTTCAACTCCCTCATGTGCTTCCAGACTGCTGTCCGCGATACTCCTAACCCCTGACTAATCTCTTCTCCAGATACATAGTTGCCCGAGTGCCGGCGCAGAAGCTCTAGAATTCTAGCTCGCACCGCAATCACCTCTTATGCTTTTTCTCCAAAATCCATTATAATTGTTATCATATACAATTTCCATAGTTAACACAATTAAATTAACGAATTTCACCATGTTTTTCAGCATAATTGGTCTCAGCTATTCTGTTATTATCATCAAGCACTACAACTGTAGGCTTAAAATCACGTGCCTCTTTATCCTCAATGATTGCATATGTCATGATAATAACCTTATCTCCTGTCTGCACCAACCGTGCAGCCGCACCATTTAGGCATATTACTCCTGAACCGCGCTCTCCTGGAATTACGTAGGTTTCAAGCCGCGCCCCGTTGTTATTATTCACAACCTGAACCTTCTCATTTACGAGAATATCTGCCGCATCCATTAAATCTTCATCTATAGTAATACTGCCTACATAGTTAAGATTGGCTTCAGTAACCGTTGCTCGATGTAATTTAGATTTAAAAACATTACGAAACATTTTTATGCCTCCCATACTACATTATCAATTAATCGTGTTTTGCCAATTTTAACAGCAAGTGCTAAGAGCGCCTTTTTATCAATAACCGTAAGTTCTTCCAGTGTTTCAGTATCACATATCGCTATATAGTCAATGCTGGCTAGAGGCTCAGCTGCAATCATCTCTCTCATAGCTCCCCGCAGCCTATCACCATTTGTCTCGCCGGTATCCATTAGGATTGCGGCCTTGGTTAGAGCCTGATTGAGCACTAGCGCCGCTTTCCGTTCCTCTGGACTTAAGAATACGTTACGTGACGACATTGCTAGGCCATCAGCTTCTCGCACAATTGGTACAGTGATAATGTTAATGTCTATATTCAGATCAGTAACCATCCGCTTTATTACAACAACCTGCTGCGCATCCTTTTGTCCAAAGAAGGCTGCATCTGGGCCAACAATATTAAATAGTTTTGTTACAACAGTTGCAACTCCCCTAAAATGACCCGGCCGCAAAGCTCCGCATAGCTTCTCGGTCACTTTAATGACATCGACAAAGGTCAGCATATTCTGAAAGCCTTGCGGATACATGTCATCAACCTCTGGTGCAAATAGAATGTCTAACCCGGCCTCTGCCGCATTTTTACTGTCTTTTTCCATATCGCGGGGATATACGGCATAATCTTCATTAGGTCCAAATTGGAGAGGGTTGACAAATATACTGGCGACAACTACATCACAGACCGTCTTTGCCTGCCGAATGAGCGTTAAATGCCCTTCATGCAAATAGCCCATTGTTGGTACTAGTCCCACCGTCTTACCTTGGCGCTTAAGATCTTTTACAATGCTTCTGATTTCTTCAACCCGATTAATGATTTGCATATTACATTCTCCTCCCAAATTTAAATGGGGCGGCGCGAAATGAAAAAGCCTTCCCGTACAGACAGGAAGGCTTAAATAGGCATCATGAATGGCCGTTCTGTCCGTCTCAGTCCTTTAAGATCTAAGCGGTATGCGAACAATATATAACTTTGAAGGCCCGTTCATAGGTGCGACTCAGTATGATGCCGCCCTCTTGGCTTGTATCCGAAACTATGATACCATTTTTGTTAGCAACGGACAAGACGTGGAGGAGTATTATGAGTATAAAAATTTTGTTAGCTGATGACGAAGTAAACATCTGCGAGGTAGTACAGCTTTACTTAGAAAAAGAAGGCTTTACTGTTTTTTCCGCCTATGACGGTGAGAAAGCGCTAGATATTGAGTCAAAAGAACGTCCAGACTTACTTCTACTTGACATTATGCTGCCAAAAATCTCTGGCTGGGATTTATGCCGCCAAGTCGAACGCCGTGTACCGATAATCTTTTTAACCGCCAAAGGTGCCGAAGAAGATAAAATAAAAGGCTTCTCGCTTGGAGCAGACGACTATATTACAAAACCATTTAGCCCACGTGAACTGGTAGCTAGGGTTAAAGCCGTCCTTCGCCGCAGCGGGCTAATAGCCAGCGAAGGAGCACTCTTGAACTTCTCAAGTTTATCTATAAACTTTGCTAATCAATCAGTTCTCGCGGCAGGCAGTCCCATAGCCCTAACCCCAAAAGAGTTTGAACTGCTGGCTTTTCTGGCCCGACATCCCAATATTGCATTTACACGCGACCAGCTTCTAATAAATGTCTGGGGATATGACTTCGACGGTGACGATCGTACAGTTGATGCCACTATTAAGCGTTTGCGCCAAAAGCTTAGTTGCTTAGATTTCAGTTACATCCATACTGTGTGGGGTATTGGTTATAAATTTGAGGTAAGGGCAAAATGAAACATTCTATTTTTAGCAAATTGCTTATATCATTCCTTGCAGTAATATTAATAGGCACTTTAACTTTGGGTTTTCTTATGTCTTATCTAATGCGCAATCACATTATCGAAAAACAGCGTAGCGATCTATTTAATAAAGGTCGCATTGTAATAACCCTCCTGGATCCAGCACTGAGCGATGGGCGAATGCCAGGCGAGAAGACGTTGGCAACCTTAGGTGAGCTAGTTGGAGCGACGATCTGGCTGAGCGATGCTGATGGCCAGATATTGGCGGGAAAACCTCCACAGCGTTGGCTGACAAGACGTTTCCCCGAAAACAACGACCAAATTGTTGAGCTTTTCACGGGAACACCGCAGTCTTGGGTTCGCACTGCACGCAGACAAACCGATCCTTCAATTGTAGTAGCTCTACCTATTCTGCCTTCTCTATCTTCTTCATCCCAGCCAGCCGCGTTATTTCTATACACCCCCATTACTGGGGTAAACAGATCAGCTGATGCACTGGAAAAACTATTGCTGTACGCCTTACTGATTGGCGTTATTATAGCCGCTGTCGCAAGCTTCTTTATCTCGCGCAGCTTCACCCGCCCAATTACCGATATCAGCGCTGCTGCCGCACGCTTTGCCCGTGGCGAATATAACGCTAGAACAACGGCTTCCAGTGACGATGAAATCGGCAAACTGGGCCATACCTTTAACAACATGGCTGATTCACTAGCCCATTCCGAGCAAAACCGCCGCGATCTTTTAGCTAATGTTTCTCACGAGCTTAAAACCCCCATAGCCTCAATTCAAGCTTTAACTGAGGCCATTCTTGACGGTTTAGCTGTCAAACCCGGTCAGCAGCAGCGGTACTTATCAACAATTGTCGATGAAACAAAACGTCTTGACAGGCTAATCGGGGACGTGCTTGATTTATCACAACTTGAAGCAGGTAAACTATTAATTACCCCTCAGAGTTTTAATCTAACGAAATTTATTGAAACTGAAATGCTTAAATATTCCTCTTTGCTAGATACTAAGCAACTCTCTTTCGTTTTTGACGACTGCCCACCTCTGCCATCGGTATGGGCTGACACTGACCGCTTAGCGCAAATACTTGGCAATCTTGTCAGCAATGCTGTTCGCTATTCTCCTCAAGGTTCTCAAATATTTATAAAGATAACTGAGTCGTCATCCTGCGCAATCCTCGCAATCAGAGATCTTGGCCCAGGTATTCCAGCAGATGATTTACCCTATATATGGGACAGATTTTACCGAGTAGATAAATCGCGATCACGCCTAGACGGCGGGACAGGATTAGGCTTGTCTATAACAAAAAAACTAGTTGAGGCCATGCATGGAAGTATAGAAGTCGAAAGCACTCTCGCCAAGGGGACTACTTTCACCTTGACCCTTCCCCTTACTAGTGAACAAACTCCTTAATATCCAAATACTGTCATACATTTGTCACAACTCCACTTTATACTTAGACCATCATTACAAACAGTATTGATAAGTGGAGGAGTATGAAAATGAAAATGCTATCAAGGAAGACTATTGCCGCTTTAGTGACCGGAACCTTTATCATGGCAGGGGCAGTCATCCCATATCTTGTTAGCGCCAATTCTAATTCTAACGATGATAGCCGTCCGGCTTATCATCAAAAGTTTACGCCTGAGCAAAAAACCGAACGCATATCCAAGGTATTTGGACTAAGTAAAGCTGACATTTCAAATTACCATGCTAACGGGATGAGCTATAGGGATATTAGTCGAGCAGCCTTTATCGCTAATGCCTCCGATAAAGAGCTCAGCGAAGTAATAAGCCATAAAACAGCCACTAATACCTGGAAAGACGTAACTAAAGAAATTGGCGTTACTAAGGATCAATTTAAGTCAGCTGCCCAGCGCATGACAGCTAAGCGCTTCAACGCCAAACTAGGTCTTAACGAGGCCACCGTCCTTGAGCTGCTTCACCAAGGCCAAAAACCGCGAAATATTGCCATGGCAGACGCTTTGTCTAAAGACACCGGCAAATCAATGACAGACATCCTTGCTATGAAGACCCAAGAAAATAAGTGGCAAGATGTCGCCAAAACTTTAGGTGTAGATGAGGATACCTTTAAGAAAGATGTTGAAAATGTTAAACACCTTGTACACCATAAGTGCAAACACTCTATTCGCTAATTTACAAATTATTTAACGGCGCAAGACTACTTTAGTCTTGCGCCGTTTGTTTACTCAATAATAGCCAAGCCATGATTGGCACCGCTTGCGATTGCCGTAACCTGACTGTTAAGCTTTATGACACTCACCGGAAGACTGCCAATATCGCTCGTTCCATTACCATACTGCCCAAAAGCGTTTAAACCCCAAGCCCTTATAGTGCCGTCACTTTTAAGAGCCATCGAATGGAAGGCGCCTGCTGCAATTGCCTCAACTCCTACAAGTCCCTTTACTGTAACAGGGATACAGCTGTCGACATTAGTGCCATTGCCTAATTGGCCAGCAAGGTTCGAACCCCACGCCCTAACAGATTGATCTTTCAGGAGCGCCAAACTATAGCTTCCTCCTCCGGAGATCCCAATAACCTTTTGTGTCAAGTTAGCTACCCTCACCGGCAAGGAGCTGCTGTTATTTGTCCCATTACCTATTTGGCCCGCATTGTTTAATCCCCATGCCATGACCGTACCATCTGATAACAGTGCAATACTATGAAAGGCGCAGCCAGCCATAGTTGTTACGTTTTTAAGATTAGCAACACTAACAGGGATATTGCTATCAATAGTTGTGCCGACACCTAGCTGACCGCTGTTATTGCTGCCCCAAGTCCTAATCGTTCCATCCATCAATAACGCAAAACTGTGAAAACCGCCGGCGGCAATTGCAGTAACACCTGACAGTCCGCTGACAGAAACCGGATAGCTGCTGTCATTATACGTTCCATTGCCAAGCTGCCCGCTAAAATTTCTCCCCCAAGCCTTTACTGTCCCATCCGAGAGTAAAGCTAGACTATGCGCCGATCCGGCGGCAATTGCTACTACGTCAGATAAACTCTTTATTTCCACTGGGACTGAGCTATCTAGTTTCAAACCGTTTCCTAGCTGTCCGTTAGCATTTAGCCCCCAGGCCTTAACAATGCCCCCAGATGTTAAAACAAGACTATGCGAACCGCCAGCAGCTAAGGCTTTAACATCACTCACATTTTCAATCACATGCGGAACACTGCTATTATCTCTTGTCCCAATGCCTAACTGGCCAAAAACATTAGCTCCCCAACTAACAACTCTGCCACTCATAAAATCACTCCTCGCGATTTTCACATTTCAAGCCGCCGTACATTAACTACTTTTAATAACCTATTCTCCAACACTTCAAAGGCGCATCATGACAAAAATATCACGACTGCTTGGCCTAAAGAAAAAAAGTGTGCCCATGCGGGCACTAATAAAGAAATATTTGGCGGTGGAATAGCTATTCACTAAGAATACCTTCAAGAAGCAGTTGTTCGTCAGATTCCCAAGCTTCTACGATTGCATGTGCAGTACGATAATCGAATCCCATTCCCATCAAATAGCTCATTAGAGCTATTTCAATTAGCACATGTCTTGAATTCGTCGCGGTTAATTCGTTAAGACCGTGACGTACTGCCGGCTGTACCTGCAGTAAAAAAGTACAAGCGGTCAGTGAATTAACTCCGGGAGCCAGCGGAAAGCAAGGCACTCGCCTTGATCTACCCAACAAGTTATTCAATCGACTCATGGACGCATCTCCTTTCAGTCTTTCTATAATATATTACGCAAACGCTACACGTTATGTGAAGTTTAAATAAAATAATCCGAGAAAGCAACTGTCTAGTTGTTCTCTCGGATCATTATTTGCATTACTATATTAAAGTTTCAATTGTCCCAATTACAT
>Ga0074195_1003203_pt1 | contig 16009 bp, 32 predicted proteins | sample EPASupsiteHSE623_FD_64525 | JGI IMG/M metagenome (GOLD analysis project Ga0074195, IMG submission 64525) | Bioremediated contaminated groundwater from EPA Superfund site, New Mexico - Sample HSE6-23 | ecosystem: Environmental > Aquatic > Deep subsurface > Groundwater > Contaminated ...
TTGGTCGCCCTGATAATCAGATCGTTCCGGCCAGGCTGGAAGGCATCGCTGGCAGTGAGCCTATTCGCCTGAATGATTTCCCTCTCTGTGAATGAAGCGGCTTGATCGGTGCGGCTTGCATGCCGAAATCCGGTAGGGTGTGGATCAGGTGCACCTGCGGCAGGCGGTGCCATTTTGTCCTTTGTTTCAGCAGCGAGCACCTCCGCAAAGGATACTCTCAAATATAATAACCGCCGAAAGAATGACGTTTAAAAAATAATGGGTCGGAAACAATGTCTGGGCTTATAGTCCTCATGATACTGGTGTCATTTCTCATCATAGCTATTCTCTGTGCAGCTGCACTTATAGCTGCCAACACATCTATCACTCAAAGGACCTTACAGGCTGAGATCGTCATCAATGCGTCCGCAACTGATGTGTGGAAGGTGCTGACCGACTTTGGAGCATACCCGCAGTGGAATCCATTTATCCGCCAGGTGACCGGGAAGGCCGAGCCGGGCGAAAAGCTAACGATTCAGATGCGTTTGGGCAATCGTACAATGACTATCAGGCCAACCGTCCTTTTCGTGCAGCCGCAACGGGAGCTGCGCTGGCTTGGCCACCTTTTCATCCCGGGAGTATTCGATGGTGAGCATAGCTTCGTTATCGAGCCGTTGGGTGAGAGAGAGGTGCGTTTTATTCAGAGCGAGGAGTTTAACGGGCTGCTGATACCGTTTTCTAAAAGCCTGCTGGACGAGACGGAGCAAAACTTCAATGAGATGAACAGGGCCCTTAAAGAGCGGGTAGAGCAGATTAAGTCAACTACCACGCCATGAAGGGCATGGCTTGCGGCTGCGCAAAAAGTCGCGCCACAATGGGCTGGTTGACATAGACTTGCAAGATCCATCGAGCCATTTCATGGTTCGAGGCAGCCATTAAACAGGCCATAGCGTCAAATGCATTTCAGCTTAGTAGTTGTAACGAAATAACTTAGGTAAATAATATGCAAAATCGATATTCCAACTCGCTTATTGATACCTATGTTATTTAGCTTCTTTGCATATTTCTTCATAGGTTATTTTGCTACAATTCCTTAGGCATTGCTGCCTATTCCGGTCTGAGGTATGTGTTGCTTCTCTTCATTCCCCGAAACAGTTTGCCCGGTGCCCATTCTTCCGGGAGCTTAGGCTGTTCATAGAGCCCAATTCCATCGTGCGAGTAGATGTATCTTTATCTTTCAATGATGTATTTTATGAGTTCTGGACTGATCCTGATCTTTTCTTTCATCTGGCTGGCTATTTCATCTATGCTTACATTGCATCCTGCCAATCTTCGGATCTCTTCGAGAGTGGCATCGTCTATGATGAAATCATCTTTAATATCTTTCCTGTAGCCCCAAACATCTCCCTCAAGAGTTACAATATCTTGCTGTTGGAAAATATATTGGCTTATTTTGGACATGTTTTTGTAGTAAGTATGGGGCATCTGAATCATTCTCAATCCAGGACATCTCTGAATCAGGTTGATGAAATCTACACTACTTGGTCGGAAGCCCAGGTGAACAAATTTTTCGCTGGGATTGAGAGTTGGGAGTTCATCTCTTTTGCTGACGATCTTAAGCTTCATGCATAATCCAATCTACTTTTGTTATTTCGCCATTATAAATAAGTAATGTAATAATAACTTTAAGGATTTGTCTGGATGAGTGGCCTTTTTGCTGGATCTAGGCAGGGTCCGTGAGCATGGAAACTGAGACGCAAAAATGAGTCTACCGTCATTGTGCTGATCCAGAAAAGCGTCTCCCTTAACCACGTTGATATAGCTCTCTGCGAATCGCATAACCAGGATGCTTGAATCATTTGCGATCATCTCATGCAGGCTGCTCGCCTGAAGATTGATGTCCAGTTTGAAGCCTGAGAATCAGGCTAATCGGAATCGCCAATGTCTCTGATCGGCTGGGCATGCTCGCGGGCCCGGAGGCAATATTGGCGACGGGAATGTATTCTGGCTGCGAATCTCATGGCCGTGGAGCTGCAATCCGCCAGGAGTTCCAGGCTGAGGACGGAGTCTATGTCGGCATAATCAGGGGTGGTCTTTTTCAGCCTCTTGGTCTCGATGCGTAAGGAGAGCAGCGAGGAGAGGACTGTGCTCAGGAAGCCCATCAGATCGGGGTGCTCGATGGTCCCGGGGGAGAGGCTGCAACTTCACGATGATCGAAGGGTACAGGGATGTGAAATCGATCTCGTGTACCTTCTCGTACACTCCCGGCTCCGGCTGGGACATCATGCCTCCCTCGTCACTGGCCCGCAGATCGGAGATGTTCCTCACAGCCTCGGAGTCTCGCTTTCGGAATGGCACGGCCACGCCCCGGCGCAGGGCCTCGAAGACCTTGTAGCTGGAGATGAGCGTGCCGGGCGTGAAGCGGGTAGGTGAGGTTCGGGGAGAGGCCAGAGAGCCGGGAGGCCATTAAGACCCCTTTCAGGCCGCTCTCGGCGTAGACGAAGCTTCTGGCCGTGTCTATCGGGATCCTGCCTTCTGGGATCACTGCACCCTCTTTGTGGTTGACTTCTCCATAGCTCCAGTAGGACCTGGAGGCCATGGGCTTGAGGAAGCCTGTGCGGCTGATGGTCGGATCCAGGTCGTAGCGTCTGGCCCTGCGGACTATCAGGGGGATCAAGGTGTTGGCATTGGGGGCAGAGAATCAGGTCCGGTCGTGGGTTTTGATCAGGTCCGGATGTCGGAAAGGATGGTTCGCTCCGGGCCCTGCAGCTACCTCTTGCGATCGTCCAGGACCTCGACCCGGGAGATCTCTGCGGGCATGGAAGAATCGCTGGTTACCCGCAGTTGCAGGGTGGTTAAGCGAACCTGGAAGTCGGACGAGAACCGGGATTCGTTTCTGTCTCTACAGGGAAAGAGGTCGTGCTTGGCCATGTAGCGCTGATCCTGGCGGACATCCACGTTGTAGAGCTCGGCCTGGTGATGAGTTTGGATCTCGATCTTCTCAGCGACTTTTTGCCTGCGTAGTATCTGGTGGCCTTGGAATAAGCCGAAGATGGTTCTGAGGCTGCACTTCTCTGCCTTGAAGCGGCTCTCCAGGGCCTCGATCATTTCCTGGTGAGCGGGAGGATCCTTGAGGTGGAGGTAGAACGAGGGTGGATAGGCTGCGCGGGCTCTCGTGAGGCCGCGCTCCCGGCCCCAAGGCCCTTTAATGCCTGCGCCGGTCCACCGAGTGTGATCCGCAGACCGTGTACGGTCCCGCCTTCGCCTGAATGGAGCTGGGCGACATCGAGCCGGCCCACAAGCATTTCCAGATGGTGCTAGAGATAGAGGCACCGAGGACCTGCGCTGCTTGGCCAGGAATGGGCTGTGAAAGATAGCGGTTCGGAGGCTCAAGGCCAGGGGGCCGAGGGTGGATGTGGTCTTCTATCTGCTGGATGCGTTTCGGCTGTTCCGCGTGAAGTTGGTGAAGGAGATCAAGGGCATAACCTTTGAGATCGGTATTCTGAGGTGGCACGGGCTGGACCCGGAAAATGTAAAGCTCGTTAAGATCTGAGTTGATTTCATTTGATTAGGACTTACGCAGTTGAAGCATCTGATAATGAATAATTAGGATATTTTATAAATTCGCGTATTGCTTTACGAATAATTCTTCGCTTAGATTCGAACCAGCTTATTCCTGTCCTAATCCTTTCAGCTTCTAATCGGAGAAATGCTCTGAGCGAGAACATTATGTGTGCTCTTTGGGACTGACTTTTTCTAGCTTGGCAGTTTTCGACTCCGCAGAATTGCTTTATGCCCCCGTGATATTCTTCAATCTTCCAGGAATATCCGCCCATTTTTTCTCTTTTAGCCTCGTTCATCTCTAGCACGTCTGTCGCCCAGTATCCTATGTCACCGTCATTAGAGACTATCTTGAATACTTTTATAAAACCATATGCTTTTAAATGCACTTCCCTGCCTTGCGGCGGTATCTCGATCTCCTGGATTTGGATATTTTTTGTGTTATCTGGATTCACGAGCCTATTTTTCTTTAACCGGGTCAGCCAGTGCCATCCAGACTTCCTTATGGTTTTGAGGTTATCTATACTGGCGTACCAGCTATCGAAGAGAATAATGCGAGGCTGAAAACCTCGTTCCAATGCTTTGCGAAGCATATCTCTAAAGTGATCATTTTTCGTTTTGCCGTCGGCATCTATGTGGTAGATTCGGAAATCAACAGGAATTATAGCATTTCCATCTGTCCAGAGCAACGTACAAATATTGATTCCATTCACCAAACGATGTTGTTTTCCGCTCCATTGATGATAGACTAAATCCATTTTTTTTGCATATGGTTTTTCTAACGTCGTATCGTCAATAACCAAGTAACCCTCTTGTAGCCGAATAATATCTTTTACCTCATCCCACAACGCATCCGTATCGGGAGGCTGTCTTTGTAGAAGACGGGTAAATGCATCATGCGACGGATTATCTTCTCTGATGGGCTAACACCTTGCGGCCTCGGCACAGGTAAAAACATCTACTGATGCGATCAGAAAGTGAATATAATCAAGATCATCGCACTTGGCAGGATTCAAGTTCAGCCCGGTTCCTTTTATTTGTTGGACTTAATATAGACTATGCAATATAAGAATGTTATGCCAAGTGCGTAAGTCCTATATTAATAACGCCATTGAGATACGAAAAGAAGTAAATAGCTTTAAAGCCTGAGCTACCAAACGGAAGATGCACTCTCATCGGGATGTCTGGGCGAAGAAATATCTGACAGAGCAATTTTTGTTTGCGCGGTAATATACGTTTATATCGGATGGTAAAAATATGGTCAACTTTCTTTTTTGGAATATCAATAATAATCATTCAGCTGATATAATTGCAAAGATTGCTAAAAAACATGAAATAGATATAATTATGCTTTGTGAATGTAAATCTAAATCCGCGGATGTCTTGGATAAATTAAATGTACATGATGCAGCTTTCTATCCTACAAATGGATTAAATAAAAAAATTAAGGTATTTACCAAATTTTCGAATAAATTTATAAAACCTATCTATGAGAATAGAAGACTAACAATTAGACATGTCAGCCTCCCATCAAGAATTGACATAATTCTCGCTGTAGTGCATTTTCCAGATATGAGAAACCATAACGCGGAGAGTCAATTCGCAGAATCAATAAATCTCGGCAATACGATCAGAGATCAGGAGAAAAAAATTGGGCATTCGAGGACATTGCTCGTTGGTGATCTAAATATGAATCCCTTTGACCCAGGAGTTGTTGCAGCAAATGGACTTCATGCGGTAATGACTCGATCCATAGCGAATAAAGGTTCACGAATTGTGCAAGAGACCAAATATCCATTCTTTTACAACCCGATGTGGAGTCTATTTGGAGACGGAACTCGATGTACTCCCGGAACTTATTATTACTATCATTCTGAACAGGTTACGCTTTTCTGGAATATATTTGATCAGGTATTAATCCGACCTGAGTTATTAGATAAATTTAACATCCATGATGTCCATATTATCGATTCAGATGGAGACGCATCATTGCTATCATCCGATGGATCCCCCAATAAATCCATCTCTGACCATTTGCCAATATTATTCAAAATAAATCTTTAGGAGGGGAAAATGAAAAGTCTATGGCCAAATCTAAATCTCTCTGATCTTCCAAAAACACCAATTAGCATCTTAAAGGAGCAAACAGCGTCGCTTGCAATTGTTACAAAAAATATAGTCCATGCAGAATTAAAAACCATAAATGGTCTTGAATTGGGTTATGATATCAATCAAGCGGTCCTTGATTTTAATTTGGTTTCGCCTTTATTAGATAACTATCAATATAATCTTTTTAGGGCGATCTTCGATTTAAAACAAAATTACCCGGTTACAATTCTCTTGGATGAGGCATATAATCCTGATCTATGCGATTTCACGACAGAAAATGGTCCTCTCAAAATTTCCAATGAACGGGAACTTGAAGCGGCTTTAGAAGCTATATTCCACTCCCGGGTAACAATAAATATATTAACTAATCTAATTAATATGAGTGCTGGATCAGGATCTTAGCTCGCTCGCCCTCCCATTGCGACGTAGAATTGGCAGGAGCGCATACTCTGCCGCTCCTCACCAACTGAGAAGAGACTATTCTCATCCACGCCGCTCTCTATCGCGCAGGCACCAGTCCAGGAACATACGTGTACCACCTCGGCTCCGTCATCATCAAGCTGGGACGCTCAGACCATAACTAGGGATGAGATGCTGGGACAAAAAGCATTTCGACAGTCTCGTATCTGCGTTTCCTGGGGGCCATTCATTCCTCCGGCCTCTAACTAGATTTCCGGCTGCGCTTAATGTGGCACAGTCAGCTTAGGGCGGACAAGAGCAATAGCTACAGAAAAAGGCAAAACATCTTTATGATCAACCACTCTTTATTTTTAAATGAATACCCCGCAGCTTGCAGCGGGGTGCGCTGTTTGACTCACAAAGATGAGAGAAAACAGGCATATCGCTTCCGCTTGGCAAAAGTGCCAATAAGACAACTATACGGATAGGTATTTCCTGCAATAATCTTCGAGAGCTTCTTTAACAGCTTCTGAGGTATTGCTTTTCAAACTTCCTTTTCGCTTTAAAACCGTTGTTCTGAAGCGAAGCATCAAGTCATCAGGAAGTTCGATATTTAATCTGGCCATTATTAGAATGGGCTTCACAAATCTATTTATATGTTTCTACGTGCGTACTTCAATACAATTCTACCAAGAGTAGAAAAGTATAAATAACATCGGCGAGGACTATAATGTTGTGGTGAATATGATGGCCGCTTCAACAATAGTTCAGCTCGCCCCCCAGGGCACGAAGATCGTGCAGATCTCGTTCGTGAGCCAATTGGGCAGAGAGAACACAATCTCTGTGGAGCATATCCCCGTCGCAGGCTATCGGATGCCCCTTGCGACTATGATCAATCTCTGGGATGTCTACGGCCACATGAAGAGCAAGACCTACCCCACCATCGAATCCCTTCTCGATGACGCCGCGAAGGGCTGGAAGAGCTGGCGAGAGCACATTCCCCTGCCAGCTCTCACCAACTCCGAAGAGACCGCCATCATCAAAGCCGCCCTTCACTGTGCAAACATCCACCCCAAGCGCATCCGCCACTACCGCGGCCCCGTGATCATCACCATGGACCGCCCGGAAAAATACGAAGGCGAGTTCCTTCAGATCGAAATCCTGGCCTGGGATGCCCTGGACGCTGCCCCCAACGCCCGCAACCTCTGCAGCAGCATCCATGTCTTCAGCCAGTTCCACGGCAAGCTCGCCGCAGGCTACGAGCGATACAGGAGGTGCAAGAGATGAAAACCAAAAGCAGGAGCGTACTGCAGCAGGAAGCGTCAAACATTTTCCAGGACCTGGAAACGAAATACCGGCCCTGCGAGATGCTCTACATCGTATCGGAACTGACGAAGACCATGTCCCTCGCGATGCTCCAGCGAGAGCAGGAGGAGTCGTGAAATGGACGGAAACGAAAGAGCAAGCCCCTTAGCCCTGCAGGCTCTTCCGAACAACCTGCGGGATCTCGCTGAAAGCCTGCGCCGGAGAGACGCAGGCCAGAAGAGGCCACTGGCGCGGGCTGAAATTGAGGCATGGCTAGGCTAGGCCAGTCATGGCGTGCCGCGGAGAGGTTTGGCAAGGCCCGGCTTGGTCTGGCGGGGCAAGGCAGTGCAAGGAAGCAAAGAGGAGCCGATCCGGCACCTCAGTGCAGGACCGGACCGGCATTCCCGCAATTGCGGGATATACGGCAAAGGCCAGGTCAGCAAGGATCTGACAGTGCGAGGCGTGGCCCGCTCTGATGATGCCTGGCCTGGCAGGGTAAGGCGAGGCGAGGTGGAAGAGGTTTGACGAGATGAGGTGAGAATGAAGTGAGCACAAAGAGAGTGGATTGCACAATCAGAGGCATGTCGCCTCTTCTCATGCATAGCTTTCCGATGACCGAGATCAAGGCGCTGGAGAAGAAGTCTCCCCTGGAGCAGGCTGAGATTGCAGCCTATCGGGATCCCGACACCAGGGATCTGTACGTCCCCGGGATTGCCATCCAGAGGTGCTTCATCTCCGGTGCCACCTATTCCAAGGGCAAGGGCCGGGCCAGCCTGCAGAAGCAGGTCGCTGCCTGTGTCCTCGTGAATCCGGAGCGGTGCTCGCTCGGCACGAAGGAGTTTGTTATCGATTCCCGGCCCGTGGTGGTTCCCGCCACGAAGGGACGCGTCATCAGACACCGCCCCAAGCTGGTGGAATGGAATGTCTCCTTCCGGATCGAGTATGACGACACACTCCTGAGAGAGACCGAGCTCCGGCAGGTTGTCGATGACAGTGGCTCTCGCGTCGGCCTGCTTGATTTCAGGCCCGAGAAGAAGGGTCCCTTTGGCAGGTTCATGGTCACGAAGTGGGAGGCATAAAATGCCTGAAGAATCGGACCTGAAAGCCGACATTCGCTGCCGCAGGTGCCACCGCGCCCTGACGAATCCAGACTCAAGAGCTAAGGGCTACGGCCCCATCTGCATCGCGAGAGAGGCAAAAGAGAGACCGGAAGCGCAGGAATTGGCGGAGGCCGCATCTTGAACACTCTCCACTATCTCCTCACTCTGCGCCGCATATCCTGCCGGCACCTCGCCGGGCTTCCCGGCAATAGGACCCCTGAACGCTGCGCCATGCGGGATCTCATCCAGTTCATCGACAACCTGCTGGGCCCCCGCACCTCGCCGGCAGTCGCTCTTGAGATCGCCTGGGATCTTTGGTTCAGGCTGGAGAGCTCGATGCTGAGGACGTGGTCTGAATGCCGAATACACGGAGCAAAAAAATGATAACCAAACTCACATTCCCCCAGCGCGCCGCCCTGGAAGAATGGAGTAGGAGGATCCGGTCCGACAGGAACTACTCGATCGGTGATGTCTTCCCTGACCCACGAGGCCGATAGCACCCACATCCGCTCCATGCACCACCTTGTGGCCCTGAGTAGCCTGAAACCCGGTACCTCCGGCGGCAATCCGCTGAAAGAGGCCGATTGAATCGCCTGCACTGCTATGTCATCAAGAAGGAGCTGAGTGAGTGGCAAGTGAAAGCAATGCTCTGTGGAGCATCGCCTGATTCGATAATTTCGCAATGATCAATGGCAGCAAGCCATTGCCCGAAATAAGCAAAATTGCCTGTACAAGCCCGATTACTTTCGCCCCGCGCGGCTAAGCGTCATATATCAGCCACACTAATGGTCAAGGGATGACGATGGACTACCAATACGATGATATTGAACGTGCCTATCACAATTTGATGGCCGCGAAGGAAATCCTTTTCGAGGCAATGGAGCGCGAAATTGAGGCCATCGAGAGCTTTGAGAAAGCGCGGAAAAAGGCAATGCAGGAGCAGCCCGAAGAGGACAAAGCTTCCGGTAATGTGATGGAGGCAAGTCTGCTCGACAAAATCGGAAATGAGTACAATGTGATGCTGGATGCCCAGAGAGACAAGCGCATGGCATCATATGACCACGAGATCGCAAAGACCAGGATGCAATTCTTCAGGGATCTGACGGACTGGCAAAAGCTGATCTCCACAATCACGGCCAAGAATGCTCCGGGCCTGAAGAATTCGCGCAGCCGGGCAAAAGCCGATATGATGCAAGTGGGATACCCCGTGAGAAATCCCATGAGAATACTCGCGAAAAATCACGCCAGGTACACCATGAGAAGCCTCGCAAGAAGAATCGTGATGAAACCTGTGAGAAGAACGGTTCTGACCATAAGGAATTAATTCAAGTTAGCTAACATGTAGAGCCTGATGTAACTAGAAGAAGATAGCCAAAGCTAAGAATAGTGCCAGGGCGGACCCCCTCAGAACTTCCAACGGCTCCGAGGATCGACCCAGGCGGTGAATAGTTGCGCGTCGTTAGCTTATGAGCTTTATCGTGAATCACGTGATTCACGTGAATCACGTTACTCGCACCGCACTATCGCCCGCCTGCTTTCCTGCCCTGTGCCATTCAGGAAGGGCAGAAGAATGCGTGATAAACCGGATAAAGTCGATAAACAGCTGATAAAGCGTGTAGAATCGCACTCTGGAGAAAGAGTCGATAAAATCATAAAGCAGCTGGACTGCAGAACATCAAAGACACTTCGCGAAAGGCTCGATGCCCTGGATGCGCGAGGATACGTTCGCTTAGACCGCACATCATTGCGCCGCCAGGTCCTGGCCTACATAACGCCTCGGGGGAAAGAGGCCATCTCGGGATGGCAAGATCGCCCAGACCAGGAGGCCTAGGCGCTATGGCATCCAACACAGCCACACTTCTCCCAAAAGATGCAGCGCAGGGCCCCGCAGTCCTTCCTCAGCCCTTCTCCCTGCCAGAGCTCAAAATCGTCCGGGGATTGCTGAGTGAGATCCAGCCCTTCAGTTCATGCCAGATTCTTGCATCCATCGGCCAGCAGCACGTCATTCTACCCTCTGAGATCGAAGAGAAGCTGAAAAGGTGCATCGGCTCGAAGATCGAGATCATGAGGCTCGACTGCAAATATACGATTCGCAGATCGCATAAGCCACCTCTATCTGCACCGTCGTGCTCTCAGCCGGATGCAGGCAAATTACAGGCCGACAGATCGCAGCCAGGAAAAGAGACGCTAACTGGAACGATAATGGGAAGGGCTAATCGCCCAAGCCGGGAGGCCTGAGCGATGTCCTCTTATCTGAGTGTTTATTCGCCTACAAATAGTTTTCCTGCAGTAACATTTCGTCTCATCAATGGCAAAGAAGTCTATCGCCTACTCAATGGCATCCAACAGATCGATGAGGACAACAGGATAGTCCGCGCTCAGATCGACCAGGGTTTGGTGCTTCATCCGGCTGGACTGATGCCTCCTGTCAGACGATGCATTTTCGTGGCACTGCCGGACGCTGAATGCCATTCTCTGGAGGTGCCGGCATGATCCTCATCTGCCTGCGCCGTTTCCTCTGCCTGGTCCTGGCCAGGCTGCCGGGCGACAGGACGCCGGAGCGGTGCTTCTGCGCCTGGCTGATTGGCCAGATCGATGCTATCAAGGGCATCGAGCCGGGGGTGGACTAGAATGAAGGCCCTCGAAGTCGTCGAGGAGACCGATCCCCAGGGAACCGTTGTGGGCGTCCTCGGCGTCGTCAATCTCCCGCGGGGCAGGATTCCCCCCCTTCTTTGGTATCTCCTGCTGGCTGCCATTGCCTTCATCCTGGCACTGGCGCTCCTGCACGCACCAGCAGGCGGCGTCGAGCTGCAGATCGTCTCGATCTCGGGCAACAGCTCAGGGCAGGGGCTTCATTCCCTTGAATTTGCCGGGGACCTCCTCAACGTGTCCATTCTGCAGGGCAACGGCTCAACGTGGCACATCAACGCCAGCGCCGGGGGGGCCCTGCCATGAGGCCAGACATAGCGGTCCTTTGGGTGGTGGCTTGAATGGCGAGAGAATCACTGCGCCCTGAAGCCTACGCCCACCTCACGGGCGATGAACTCGATGCAGCCATACTGGAGCTCGTGCGCATCCTGGACCCTCTGCGCCCCTGCCCCCTCTGCCATTCAGCCGGCAAGGAGCATCTGCAGGATTGCGCCTGCCTGCGCATCAAAGGCATTCTTGATCGGAGGGGATTGCTTTGAGACGCGATCTTGCCAGGCTCCGGGCAGCCGGCCTGAAGCGTGCCCGCTTCTCTGCCCGCGTGGCCAGAGTCACGCCAAAGGGCCTGATCGTCCTGGAGGACGTCTTCCTGCCGGTGGGCTTCGAGGATCATGCCTGGATCCGGCCCGAGCACTGGCGCGGCAAAACCCCTCAAGCCGGCGAGCAGGTTGAGTTTCTTGCATCCATCGAGCCCTACTGGAAAGGTTCTGGGGTAGAGGATCTCGAACTTGTCCGCCTGGAGGTGCTGCTATGACTTGCCTGAATGCTCCCTACTGCGAGCACCGATCCGAATGCAGTCCCATGATATGCGACTCTTTTGTTCCAACCGTCGCAGATGACAAACCGCTGGAGGAAACAGAATGAGCCGCCCCCTGCAGCAGGTGATGGAGGATATCGCCACCCTGCGCTGCATAGTCGAGCAGCTGAAAGAGGAAGCTTCGACAACAAGCGATGTCGCAATGGTACAGCATATCGGCCAACAGACTGCTGCACGCCTGCTGAAATACCTCCATAGAGCCGGGATTATCGAACATCCAACACATATCGGAGCTGTTCGCGGCAAAGTGCAGCGCGCCGAATCGCGAGAATGGCGGCTCACGAGAGCCTATATGCGCGGGGATGTGCCGTTCGAGCCTGAGAAGCTGGCCGGGGGGAAGGCATGACATTCAATGTCGGCTTTTTGACAGAATTTCACGGTGCTTTTGTCTCTCAAGTCCATGCTCCAAATTCTCTGCATGCTGAAATTTGTGCAGTGCGATTGGCGAGACTGCATCAGCATACCATTTGGATCGAGGACGAAGAGACCGGGAATGTCTATCTTCCGGATGAAAAGGTCGTAGCAGAATACGAAGCCCGGAGAGCGCGAATGGAGATGGTCTAAAATGGAGCTATTTCATCATGGTCGCCATCTCTCAGCCGGGATAACAGGCAGGTTAGTCTACCTACGAATAGGCAGATTTTACACCAACCTCCGTCTGGGCTACAACGGCTTTTCCTTCTCGTTCATTTTGGGGTGGAGTTGAATGGGCCGATATGATTTCGAAGGAGGGCTCATCCCACTCCCCCAGGAGCGCGTTTTCATCGATGAGATCATCCTCGACGAAGAGCTGCAGCTGGAAAGAGAGCTGATCGAGGAGGAGCTGCGCCCCGTCCAGGCCGCCTGGGATGCCCTGGAGCCGGAGGAAACCGGATGGATGCCATTGCCTATGCAGGAGTTCGAGCCAAGACCGCATTGGCACCTCAACTTCCTGCAGGTGGAATTCCTACGGCACCTCTTTTTCATCGGAGAGGTCGGCTATTCAGCGATTATCATTCCAGTGCATCATCTGGAGTTCAAAACCGCTCTGGAGCTGTTCCGAGAAAAATGGGGCGACTATCCGATCGCGAAAGTGACAGAGGCGGCAAACCTCATGTGGGAACTGCGGGCGGTGGCCTGAATGGCCCGGACCAAAATCGATTGGGCCGATATCACTGTCAACCCGATCACCGGCTGCCGCAACTTCGGCAGACCTGACATCTGCGGCGACTATTGCTACGCGGCCCGGATGGCCCGGCGGCTGAAAGGCCGATTCGGCTATCCTGCAGATGATCCTTTCCGGCCAACCTTTCACCCTGAGAGGCTCCAGAAAATCAACCGGAAACGCAGCAAGACCTCGGCCCGGATCTTCCTGAACTCTATGTCTGACTGGTTTGGCGAGGATGTCAATCCAGACTGGATCCGGCAGATCATCGAGGCCGTCCGCAAGAATGAGGATGATGTCTTCCTTGTGCTGACCAAACGGCCCGAAAGGATCCTGGAGCTGATCCACTGCATAACCCTCCCGGAAAATCTCTGGTGGGGCGTCTCGGTAACGAAGCAGCAGGACCTCTGGCGGATCGCCGCCCTGAGAGAAGCCCTCCCCACCGTCCATAAGTTCGTCAGCTTCGAGCCTCTGCACGGCCCGATCAGCCCGGATTACGAGGACATCGAATGGGCCATAATAGGTGCGGAGAGCCGCAACCGCGTGGGCAGAATCATCCCGCAGCCGGCCTGGATTGCAGCTCTTGTCAGCCGCATCCCTAGGCCAATCCCGGTCTTCATGAAGGAGAACCTCAGGCCGCACATCCCCGCCGATTGGGATCTCGTGCAGCAGTTCCCGGAGGCCTGGCCATGAAATGGGAAGGCTCACTCATGACCTCGTTCCAGATGATGGGCTCGCTGCACTTCTCAATGGGCCTGGCGGGCTACCCGGACCAGGGCGAGACAAACGCTCTCCTGGAGCGCCTGAAGGGCAAGAAAGTCCGCATCACTATCGAGGAGGTGCAGCAGGAATGACCTCCTCCTCGCTCAGCAGGAAGAATTGGCGCGAGGCGCACCGAGAAGTGGCGCGCAGAAGGAACCGAGAGTATAGGATATCACACCGAGAAAAGATCCGGGCACTTGGCAAAAATCGATATCAATACCTCAAAAGACAGGTAAAGGCCATAGTGCTGAACGAAGATCCGGAAAGTCTGCTCTATGCAGGAAACTTCAATGAGGTGCCGGAATGAAGTCCGATTTCCGCGACTCTCGCCACCTCGGACGCCAGGGAAGAGGCCGCATAGCCTTCGGATGGTATGGCGGCAAATTCTCTCATCTTGGCTGGCTGCTGCCCCAGCTTCCCAAGACTCATCACTACTGCGAGCCTTTCGGAGGATCCGGGGCAGTACTCCTCAACAGAGAGCCCTCGCCTCTGGAAACCTACAACGATCTGAACGGCGAGGTTGTCAATTTCTTCCGTGTCCTGCGAGATTCGAGCGAGGACCTCATCAGGGCACTGACCCTCACGCCCTTCAGCCGGGCCGAGTATATCGATTCCCTGGAAATATCACCGGATCTTCCGGAGCTCGAAAGGGCCCGGAGATTCTACGTGAGGACCCGCCAGGTTTTCTTCGGCCTTTCAGAAAGTGCCTCGCCAGGCCGCTGGGCCTACTGCAAGAAAAGCACCCGCCGCGGCATGTCGTGCAGCGTGAGCAGATGGCTGGGAGGACTCGAGGGCCTGGAAGAGATCGCCGAGAGACTCCTGAGAGTGCAGATCGAGCATTTGCCGGCGCTTGACATACTTCAGAGATACGACGATCCTGACACGCTCTTCTTCCTGGATCCTCCTTACCTGGCCGAGAGCCGGTCCTGCAAGAAGGCATACGGAGCTTTCGAGCTGTCCGAAGAAGGGCACAAGGATTTGGCTGAGGTCCTGCACAGCCTCCGGGCAAATGTGGCCATCTCGGGCTATTCCTGTCCTCTGATGGATAAGCTGTACAGAGACTGGCGAAAGGTCGTCGCACCCTCGAAGAGAATCAATTCTTCGACCACGGGATCCATGCGGGCCGAGTGCCTGTGGATGAACTACCCCGAGGTGCCGGCATGACCCAATCCCATCCCAGCATCCTGCAGAGCATCTACAACCGCGCCCGTCGCATATGCGCCGACAAGGCCCAGGCCCATCTCAGGGATTTTGCCGCAAAAGGCGAAGGCTCAATCGAGAATGTCCTCCAGAAGGACCCGGAAGAAAAGACAGCCCTGTCTGATGTGCAGGAGGTCTCCTGATGTCCGGCAACAAATCCAGCCAGGATGTGCAGCTGACCGTCTCCCCTGATTATCCGGATGTCTGGCTTACACAGACGGAAGAGTGGCTTGAGTGGCTGGATGGGCAGATCGAGTGCTCTGCTAATGATGTTGCGGAGATGCGCTCAGAGCTGCAGAAGCTGAGCGAGAAGCTGGAAAAGCGAGAGGCGCAAAACGCCATTCTCACCAAAATCACCCAGAATCTCCGCGGGCAGATCTACGATATCCGTGAACTTCTGAAGGAGCGGCAGAAGAACCGCGAGGGGGCCCGAGCATGATACCGGATGCGCAACTGCCCGAATTCGTGCCGGCTTCGGATATTCCATCCCGGAACCTGACCAGAGAGGAGGAGCTCGAGGAGCAGGTCCGTCAGAGCAAAGCCGAGACTTTACGAGTCCTGGAGTTGTTGGGTAGCGAGCCGGCCAGGAATCTCACAACAGGCCCAAAGCCGCAAGAATGGCAGGCCCTCCAGACAGTTCTCAGCGATCTTCTCGAAACGAACAGAGATCTGCATGAGAGACTTGGGAAGCAAGGTCGGCAGATAGAGGAACTAAAGAACACCAATAAGCAGCTGCAACGAGATGTTCATGATATCCGAGAATTGGCCAAAGAGTCCATTGAGGGAATAAAAGCTGAAGTTGTGAGTTGCAAACAACTGATCGATGATTTTTCCGGCAGATTGGCCCTTGACATAGCACTTGACAGACAGCGCCTTGCGAAGCTGGAGCATCCTGAAATCAACTCCAGGACAAACGTCGAGCGGGCT
>Ga0074195_1003204_pt1 | contig 16007 bp, 12 predicted proteins | sample EPASupsiteHSE623_FD_64525 | JGI IMG/M metagenome (GOLD analysis project Ga0074195, IMG submission 64525) | Bioremediated contaminated groundwater from EPA Superfund site, New Mexico - Sample HSE6-23 | ecosystem: Environmental > Aquatic > Deep subsurface > Groundwater > Contaminated ...
GGGGAGAGGGGGAAAGGAGGGAGGGGGAGGGAGAAGAGCGGGAGAGGCAGCAGCGCGAGCGAGTAGAGCGGGATAGGCAGCAGCGCGAGCGAGTAGAGCGGGATAGGCAGCAGCGCGAGAGAATAGAGCGGGATAGGCAACGAGAACACAAACGTGACGGTCGTTGGCACGACGGACATCATGACTGGTCTCATCCTGCATACAATCGTGAGCATTGGCGACCAGTAGAATATCCATCTCATGAAAGGATCCCATTTAGATGGCATGAAAGAGTTGAACGTTATTCATCCGAATATCATATGGAGCGGATATATGGCCACGAATGGCACGATAGATTTCCAGGCTTACGTCCATATAAGTGGATTGATAGAAATGGTGAAGGCTTTTGGTATCGTCAGCATCGGGTAACAGAAGCCATTATGTTTTATAACGATTCTGACGAATTAGTAAGCATAGGATTCTTCAGAGACGGAATATTTGTCTTGATTCGTGACGACAATCAGTGCTATGAAGACCATGATTCTTTTTTCTCCTTGTGGCTTAATATATGGAGGAATTAGATAGGAATCACGCTTGACTCGGGCAACAATGGAAGTATACTGCTAGTAAATTAGGACGCCTATGAATGAAAGGAAGCCTGAGAATCAGGCTTCCTTTTCATTCATAGGTCTGTCGTCCGCTATTTTAAAGTGCTCTCTTTTTTAAAATATTCTTCTGCACACGCGAGCCATAGTAGGGCGGCATGTGACATGTAATGTCCCTTTCGCCAAATAATTGACATCTTATGTAAAATAGTGGGTTTTAGCAGCGGTATGGAAATAGTTCGGCTGGGATCGAGTCTTTCGCAAGTCTTGCTTGGCAGTAAGGTAATACCTAGATTCGCTGCTACCATCTGAATCATTAGCTCGAGTTGTGAAGTTTCAAAGACAATTTTAGGCTGAAAACCAGCAGTCTTGCACTGGCTAAGTATTTCGCCATGAAGGCTAAAATCTTTCGTGTATAATACAAATGATTCATTTTCCAAAGAAGCAAGGCTAGCTGATGGGAATTTACTAATAGGGTGATGGGGATGAACGACGACTTGAAGAGGATCATTTGACAAAGGCATTGTCTCAAACATATCATTTTCAGGCAGGTTACAGATAACTCCAATATCGAGTGTACCATCTTGGATACCAACTACTACCTTCTTAGAACCATATTCATATAGCTCTATATCCACTTGGGGATGCTTTATTCTAAAGTTTGCCAGTAGTTGGGCAAATATACTAGCACCAGTAATAGGCGGTAAGCCAATAGTAATCTTGCCTTTTTCCAACTTCAACTCAGTTTCGAAGTTGGCGGTGAGATTTATGAACATTGACACGATTTGTTGTGATTGGTTCAAAAAAATAGCTCCTGCATGAGTTAAGTGGACATATTTTGAAGTGCGATTAAAAAGCGCTGTTCCGAGTTCATTTTCCAGATCTTTAATTGTTTTACTGATGGCCGATTGAGACACGCAGCATACCTCGGCAGCTCTAGTGAAGCTTTTGTGGCGAGCTACTTCAATAAAATACTTTAAGTGATGAAGATCCATATGCCACCTCCTAAATACATTGTACTATATAAAATATTCATGACAATCATATTAACTATATATTTTACTAATTGGTAATTTTCGGATAGGATTTAAATAAGTGATCTGATAAATGTTAGGGGGGGTTAATTTGCTGAAATTCGCAGCCAATTTGACAATGCTATTCACGGAAGTTCCATTTCTGCAACGATTTTCACTAGCTCGGAAGGAAGGCTTTACTTTTGTCGAATATCTTTTCCCTTATGAGTATGAAGTGGACAAATTAAAAGAGCAGTTAACATCTAACGGACTTACGCAAGTACTATTCAATCTTCCAGCAGGAAACTGGGCTGCGGGAGATCGAGGCATAGCGGCTAGTCCAGGACGAATCAACGAGTTTCGGGCTGGAGTTCCAAGGGCAATTGAATATGCGCTAGGATTGGGAGTAAAGCAGCTAAATTGTTTGGCTGGAAAGAAAGTACAAGGCTATAGCGAGGAAGACCAGTGGGCGGCTTTAGTAGAAAACGTGCGCTATGCGGCGAAGGCATTACATGATAAAAAGCTGAATTTGGTAGTAGAGCCAATCAATCACATCGATATACCTGGATTTTTTCTAAATAAAACAGAGCAGGCAATAAAATTGATAGACGATGTACATATGCCTAATGTCTTCGTTCAGTATGACGTTTATCATGCACAGCGCGAAGAAGGTGAATTAGCGGCTACCCTTCAAAAATTTATCAATAAAATAGGTCATATTCAGATAGCTGATAATCCCGGAAGACATCAGCCAGGTACTGGAGAAATTAACTATCCGTATATTTTTAGTGTGATAGAAAAGTTAGGTTATCAAGGATATATCGGATTGGAATATGTTCCGCTCGCCGATAGCAAGGAATCTTTAAAATGGATAAAAGAATTGGGCTATAAACTGTAGCAAAAAAATAGGATGAGGAGTGAAAAATATGAAAGTTGGTTTTATTGGTCTTGGCATAATGGGTAAACCAATGAGCAAAAATCTCTTGAAAGCTGGGTATGAACTTGTTGTGTATGATATAAACAGGTCGGCAGTCGATGAGCTAGTTAAGGCCGGAGCAAAGGCTGCGGTTTCTCCTAAAGAAGCCGCTGAACAAGTTGAACTGGTTATCACTATGCTGCCTAACTCTCCCCATGTAAAACAGGCAATATTAGGTGAAAATGGTGTAATTGAAGGTATAAAGCCCGGAACTATTGTAATTGACAATAGCTCTATTGCACCGCTTGTGAGCAGAGAGATTGCTGCAGCTCTAGCTTTAAAAGGAATTGAGATGCTGGATGCTCCGGTAAGCGGGGGCGAACCCAAAGCAATTGATGGAACTCTCTCGATAATGGTCGGTGGCAAACAGGAAGTTTTTGACAAATGTTACCCAGTACTTAAGGCCATGGCCGGATCTGTTGTATTGACAGGCGATGTTGGAGCAGGAAACGTAACGAAACTTGCCAATCAAATTATCGTTGCCATTAATATAGCTGCAATGTCGGAAGCACTTGTTTTGGCGACTAAAGCCGGCGTTGAGCCTGAGATGGTGTACAAAGCCATACGTGGTGGTTTAGCTGGCAGTACAGTGCTAGATGCAAAGGCACCGCTAGTGATGGATCGGAAGTTTGATCCGGGATTTAGGATTAACCTTCATATCAAAGACCTAACTAACGTCTTGGATACATCCCATGAAATCGGCGTGCCGCTTCCTCTTACATCAGCTGTTATGGAGATGATGCAAGCCTTAAAAGTAGATGGCTTGGGTGAATTAGATCACGGCAGCCTAATCCAGTTTTACGAAAAACTAGCCAAGATCGAAGTATCAAGGTAATAAAAAAACTCCTGCCAATTTAATTTGGCAGGAGTTTTCACTTTGGGTATCGAAGCTGACTGCGGCAACGTATAATAGTTAAATAAAAACGTGCGAAGGGTAGAAAACTATGGAAATGAGCTTTTTGATCAAAGGTATAATACTAGGATTTTCTATTGCGGCTCCCGTGGGACCTATCGGAGTCCTTTGTATACGACGAACACTTTCTAATGGTATATTAAGCGGGTTGCTTTCGGGCTTAGGGACAGCAACAGCTGATGCTATATACGGTTGTATAGCGGCCTTTGGTGTGACATTTATTTCTTCTTTTTTGATAGATAATCAATTTTATTTGCACTTGATCGGCGGGCTGTTTTTACTGTATTTAGGCTATTCAACGTTTAAATCTATTCCCGCTGAAGCAGAAGTGGAAGTGGGAGACAATAGTCTTTTAGATGCCTATACGTCTGCTTTTTTCTTAACATTAACGAACCCAATGACAATCATGTCTTTTAGTGCGGTATTCGCAGGGCTGGGAGTTGGCGCAACAGGGGGTAGCTACCTCCAAGCATCATTATTAGTTCTAGGAGTATTTCTTGGTTCTATGCTATGGTGGTTAGCACTAAGTGGAATGGTCAATGTGCTTCGCTCGCAATTTGACCAAAAGCGGCTAAAATGGGTTAATCAGATTTCCGGGATAATAATATTCGGATTTGGCATATTAAGCTTGATTGCAATTTAGTATGCTTAATCTTTTGGTTTTTGCAGTGCTTCTACTAAACGAATAAAGGTCAGCTTATTAAATTGGAATTTTTTTTGCGGCAGTGACATCATGTTAAAGCCTTTGTCATAAATTTGTCATAAGTCTACCTTACAATGGTATTAAAACCAAATAAAGGAGATGTCCTATGAGAAAAGTGACATGTTTAATAGCGATGGTCTTTGTTTTTGTAATGATGACAGGAACTGCTTTTGCATGGAGTGACCGTTCCGAAGGTCGCCCGCATCAGATTGCATCAGGTAATAGGGAGTCAGGAATATTTGTCTGGCACGATAACAGCAATGAACTCCACATGAGGATTGCTGACTCAGAGCGCAAGCATGTATATTCAGGTATTATTCAAACTGACGGACGTTTCTTTGGTCTGGAAGAAAAGCAGCTAGAAAACGGAGATTATCTTACTATTGACCGTGACCGCAATACAATCCGATTCCGATTTACATCAGATCGCGACTTCGATGGAATCAATTTCAAGATTCTAGGTGGAGATACCGTTGATTTTGACCTTTATAGAGATGGCAAGGAGATATCTCGAAAAGACATATTCGTAGGTAGACGGGGCTGGCATCCTTGGCACAACAACTTCTACTTAGAGAAATAGAGGAACGACACATTTTAAAAGCACTATTCGTCAATTGAAGACGAATAGTGCTTTTTGACGTTTAGCAACACCTTAGGGCAAGTGCGGACTGAATGAATATCCCTTTTCAAAAACTCGCAGGCAAGCATTCACTATATCTGATCTATAGCGTACGCCTTTATGTAGAGTTATTTCATTTATCGCGTATTCTAGTCCAAGTGATGGCCGGTATGGACGGTGAGATGAAATAGCCTCTACTACATCTGCCACTGCAATTACACATGCCTCTGTCATTATTTCCTCACCGCGCAGCCCTTGAGGGTATCCAGATCCGTCTAGCCGCTCATGGTGCTGACGTACAATCTCGGCAACGGGGAAGGGAAAATCAATAGACTTTAAAATTTCATAGCCGGTTTGGGAATGTTCTTTTACAATAGCAAACTCGTGGAAAGACAATTTGCTAGGTTTTGTTAGGATTTCGGCCGGTACAGAGATTTTCCCCACGTCGTGAAGAAGAGCGGCAACTTCAATAGCATGAACAGTCTTATCCGTAAATCCTAGCTCAGTGGCAATGGCAACGGAAAGTTCGGAGACTCGCTGTTGATGACCAGCGGTATATACGTCCCTCATTTCAGTAATTGTTGCAATAGTTTGTACAGTCTGATTGAGAACGTGGTTGAGTTTCTCAGTGCTTCGTTTAAGAGCCAAATCAGTCTGTCTTAGTTCAGTAATATCCACAACTACCCCAACCAGACCGTTTAGCTCATTAGATGTGTTGTTAAAAGTAGCCTTGTTAAAAATAACATTATGGATGGTCCCATCAGAATATTTAACTTCACTCTCATAAACTTGTGTTCCGCGCCCATCCAGTAATTCCTTATCCATTTCATAGTATTTAGCGGCCAGTTCTGCTGGAGATATTTCAAAAACTGATTTTCCGATAAGTTGATTTCTCGTTAAGCCGAGGTAATTTTCAAAGGCTGAATTGCAGCCTTTATAAATGCCGTCTTTATCTTTGTAAAATATTGGGTTTGGAATTGCATCGAGGATATTCTGTAAAAAGTGGACTTGCTCTTTGAGTTCGTGATCAATTTTATTGATTTCACAAATATAATCCAAGGATGATTCAACACAGAAGCCTTTTTTTGCAGCATTATTCACAATTACCCACTCCACATCGTTCTGGACTAATAATTACATATTTCGCCAAAATTCGCACTGTACCTGCTACAAATGACCTGTAAAATCATTGCAAACAAACAATCATCTTGATGCATATGATAAAGTGGGGCAGTGGTTCGGATGCTTCTTAGAGTGACTGGTTATCGGTTAAATGCAACAAAACGGGGAGTGTTAATTAAATGTCACCTGATGAATTTATAAGCTGGTTGGTTCCGGCGGCACAGGAAGCCGTAAAGAATTATGGGTTGCCGGCTAGTGTGTTAGTAGCGCAAGGAGCCTTAGAGAGTGGTTGGGGAAAATACATTATTGGGGAGTACAACTTATTTGGGCGAAAGGCTATAGATGGTGATAAAACTATCCTGGTTTCAACCCAAGAATATAGTAACGGTGAGTGGGTAACAATCGAAGCGGGATTCAAGGACTACACTAGTTTGGCAGAAGCATGTGAAGATTGGTGCATACTCATTACAGAGGAGCCAGCCTATGCTGAAGCATGGAATATCTGGTGCGCAACTAAGAATATCGAACAGTTTGTTCAAACACTAGGCCCAGTATATGCTACCGATCCTCAGTATGCCGATAAAGTAGTTTCAACTATTGGTGCGAATGATTTAACTCAATATGACTTTTACTAGAAAGTCATATTGAGAGTTTTGGGTTATGTGGTTTTTTGAGACCTCAAGGTAGACCACATATAGTATGAACACAGCAATATGTAAACAATAAGCGACCAAAATTCAGGATTAGCGGTATGGCCCCAGGAAAGTTGGGCAAAGTCATAGCCAAGTATACGAAGGCCAGCGCTTAATACCCCCATGATTGAGCCGCCGGCAATAAAACCCGAGCTGATAAGTATGCCGCGATGGTGGCGCAATTTATTGAGAGCGCTGTCTTTGCTGCTGGTGGAAGCAAGGTGTGCAATGAAGCCGCCAATTAAGAGTGGCGTGTTAAGCTCCAGGGGAATATATAGCCCAAGCCCAAAGGCAAGTGACGGCACTTTCATCATTTCCAGGGAAATTGCCAGTGCAGCGCCTACAATATACAGCATCCAAGGCGCAGATTGACCTGACATTAACGGATTGATGACGGCTGCCATGGCATTGGCTTGCGGGGCTACCAGCGAGCCTGAGCCAGAAAAGCCGTAACTTTTTGCCAATATCATGACTACCCCGGCTGCAACGAACGCGGAAAAAATAACATTGATAAGTTTCCAGATCTGCATTTTTTTTGGCGTAATACCTAGCCAGAAGGCGGTTTTCAAATCCCCGACAAAACATCCCGTCATAAATAAACAGGAGCAGACAACGGCAGCCATCAGCATAACAACCATAATACCGGCATCACCAACTAAGCCAGTACTTAGCATGGCTTGCGCGCCGATAATGAGCGTCAGCAAGGTAAGGCCGGATACCGGTTCTGAGGCTGTAAAGGCAATCGAGGTTGTACCCACAACTGAAAATAGAAACGAACCAAACAGCAGCACAAGAGTAATAAGTACGGACTGCAGCCAGGTATCGGCATAACTAGATTTGATGATAATAGCAAAGGCTATCATGACAAATGCAACTATGCCAAGAGCCCAAGAGATCGGAATATCGCGTCGCGTGCGCAAGATCTTACCACTACTGACGCGAGCTTTAAGTACTCCGCGCAGCGCGTCTTTAAAAGCAATACTGATAAATGGCGCCATTTTGATAACTCCTAATATACCAGACATCGCAAGCGCGCCAATGCCTATGAATCTGACGTAATTACGGAATATCTCTTCAGGCGACATATCTTTAACCAGTTTTGCCACATTTGTTCCCACTGGAATGGTTTGACCATCAGCTAAAAAATTAACAAGCGGAATGAGACACCACCAGCCAAAGATAGAACCGGCAGCAATAATTGCAGCATAACGAAGGCCGGTCATATATCCTATAGCCAATACAGCTGCTTCTATATTAACCGAAAATAGTACCTTATACTTGCTTGCCAATTGCTCGCCCACGGTGCAAAATCGCGATGTGAATGCCGAGTTCCACCAAGCAAAAGAATTGGTTGCGAAGTCGGCCAGACCACCAACAATACTGCTATGGAGGAGGATCTTCAGACTTTTGCCGCCTTGTTCCCCTGATAGTAGTATTTCGGTGGTTGCCAGCGAACCTGGGAATGGGTAGCGACCATGCATATGCTCGACAAAATAATTGCGGAGAATAATTGCGTAAGCAATGCCAATAACACCGCCCATGATTGTTGTCCAGACAAATTGGCTGTAAGTAACTTGCAGATGTAAAATAAACAAGGCCGGCAGTACAAAGAGAATACCTGAGTTAACCATTGAGCCGGTAGAGCCGATGCACTGCATCATTGTATTCTCACCCAAAGTGTTTTTTCGGCCAAGAACGGCAGCAAGACCTATGGCAATAGCGGCAATCGGCGTATCGGAGGTCACGCCCTGACCGACTTTTAATGGCATGTAAGAGGCCGCAATGGTAAAGATCGCGCCGAGAAACAGGCCCAGAGATACCGAATAAGGTGTGGTTTCCTTATACTCTTTATGCGGGGATAATACTGGTTGATATACTTCTCCGTCTTTAAGTTGGGTAAAGGCGTTACTGGGAAGGGCATGCACCTTTTCTTCACGTTCTGAACTAGCGATAAAGTAGCCCTCCTTTATATGTGAAAATTAAACTATACATAGACGCAATGGCAGTAGACTTTTGCCAGCTATTTCGGACCTATCGCTAAAGATATTCTGCGTACAGGGAAAAACTTCCTTTTTTCTTTTACTTCGATGATCGAGCCGAGCTAAGCGCTCCTTTAACTGTGCCTGTTAGGTATAAGGGGGGAGTTAAGAACGGCTAAGTCCATGGACAGTTGAGCTAAGCTTCATTCTACGCAAGACTCACTTTATACTTCTGGATAACTGTCAGATTAGACCAATCTTTATAATGGAATAAATCACCTTACTGGTAAGAGAAGGGAAATAATTTAATGTTGTAGAATTTTGGAGAATTATAGGAAATAATGAGCACTCTGCAATGTCTAAATAAGGTCAATTAATCATTTATAATTAAGTGCACCTAGATAAAAGGATGGAGCGGTTATGGAGACTTTAGGGACACTAAACGATATAGGCCGTCGCAATATTTCTGAAACAGATCAAAAGGACGCAATATGGTGTCAACAAATATTTAATCATAGCTCTTTAATTTGGCTGATTATTGATGAGGATACCGGCAGCATCGTTGAAGCTAACGCAGCGGCAGCCGAATTTTATGGATATTCTATCAAAGAACTAAAATCCATGAAGATTTTCCAAGTTAACTTGGGTATGGCCGAGAATTCTAAGGAGTCTATGACTAGTGAAAAATCTAATAGCGATATGCCAATCTTTCTTAAGCATAAGTTAAAAAGCGGCCTAATTAGGGATGTTCAAGTTTATTCAAGTCCGTTTCAAATCAACGACCGGATATTGCTCTCGTCTATTATCATTGATGTAACCAGCAGTAGACAGGCAGAAGCAGAACTTCAAAAGAGCCGTGATCGTCTTGCACTTGTCGTGGAGGCAACCAATGCAGGAATATGGGAATGGGATGTAGCAAACAGAAGGCTATCACAAGATAGTCGGTGTAAGGCCATGCTTGGTTATGCAGAACACGAAGTCGGGGATTTTGTTAGTGAATGGCAAAACCTTTGTCATCCTGATGATATAACGCATATTAAGCAAGCGGCTGACAAATATTTGGCAGGTACAGTGGATAGGTATGATGTTGAGTGCCGCTTGCAGCACAAGGACGGTTCGTACCGTTGGATTCGTTCCACGGCAAAGATCCTTTATGACCATGATAAGCAGCCTATAAGTTGGGTGGGATCATACCTTGACATTACCGATAGTAATAGGATGGAGGAGTTACAAAAAGAACATGCCCTCAAACTGAGAGATTTTATCCAGGTGGTATCTGACGTAAGTTTTATTATCGATGAGGATGGCCGATATATTGAAGTTTTTGGAAATGACGAGGACATGTTTCCAACTCCTCGTCAGAGTATGCCTGGACTAACACTATTTGATGTAGTACCACACGAGCAAGCCAGTAAAATCCTAGAAGAAATCAGGATAGCACTTTCGAGTCAAGAAACTCAGAGCTTTAAAAATGTAATGCATCTTCCCAAGGGGAAGCGGATTTTGGTAGCCCGTATGGCATTGATGAATTATATCGTTGATGGTAAAAGGACTGTTGCCATATCTATTGTAGATGTAACAGAACAGGAGAAAGCGAGAGACATGCTGCAGGCGTGCTATGAACTGCGACGAAGAAGCGATGTGCTTAATGACCTCCTGAATGGTACAAGGTCTGCAGATGAAGAAACAATGGCTTATATTAAAAGTATGGGGCTGGACTTTTCTCTGCCATTGTTTTGTTGTGTGATAAATCTAGGAACTGCAGCTGCAGACAAATCCAGACAAGAAATCAATTCTGTTGACTTGCAAGAAATTCAAGATGTAATAATAAATGAATTAAACGGCGTAAAGGGCTGCATTACGTGGGGATGTCGCGGCAAAGTAGGAGTGTTATTCCAAACAACGCATTCGGCTCAGAATCACAAAAATCGGAGTATGCAATTGGCAGGATGCCTGCAAGAAAAGATTATCGAGTATTATCCTGACATGGCGCTTACGATAGGCATTGGTGAAATCCAAAAAGGACTTAAAGGTTTTGGAGAAAGTTTTCAGCAGGCATGGGAAGCAATTACCGCATCGCGGTGTCGGAATGGAAGCTATAAAGAAATTATTCATTTTAGGGATTTAGGGATTTTTCAATTGCTTTCGGAGCAAAGCGGGCAAAAGCGTGCAACTGAATATATTGCAACTACAATTGGCAAGCTTATTAGCTATGATAACGAAAAAGGAACAAACTATCTAGATACGCTAGATGTAATACTAAAATGTGCAAACTTGAAAGAGGCGGCTCAAATGCTGTTCTTGCATCATAACACCCTAGTATTTCGAAAACGACGTATTGAAGAAATGTTAGGGGTATCCATAAACGATTTTGAAACGAAGCTCACTCTTGCATCGGCAATCAAACTGTATAGACTTAAGTCTTTAGAATGATTTTTTCCAGATATATCAAATGATTGTATTTGAAATACAATCATTTGATATATTTTCTGCGCAAAGTTTAATATAGGGCGACAATAGAACTTTGGTCCCATATAGTTTAGAATGTCATATGAAGGTAATATTAGCATCAGCTCAATTATTGGAGGTCAGAAGCCTGGCCTTTTTTATTTTGGCAGAAATCATTTATAGCAAATAAGCCTCTTGGATAGAGGGTCTGTTAAGTTTAAATTAGTCTAATGATTGCCTGGCACATATTTGTTAATAAAATATTGGCAAACTTATCGAAAGGTAAGGACGCAAAGCCTTGGGTCTACGGATTTACTATCTACGATTGCCAGGTTGCTATTTGATAATTACTAAGATTTCTCGTCAGATTGGCAACATACAATCTGGCGTTTTTTTATTATGTTGTTACATGTGGGGGAATAAGTTTGAAATCTGAAATTGCGAGCTTTATTACTAATACTGTTGACACTCAATCGAACTGTTTTATTGTTATTGATGATAAATTTATCGTTCAATACGTCAATAACGCTTTTTGTCAGTGGGTTGAAAAAGAGGCGTGTGACCTGCTAGGGCACTCCATATTTGATTTATTCTTTAAAGGAAAGCAACCCGATTTTTTTGACACTTATTCTTTTCCGCTAATTGAGACAATGAAAGAAAACCGGGAATTATCGGGGGTAGAATGCTATCTGTCGGCATCTAATCAAGGCAACTGGTGCCAGGTAAATACCTACCTTCATCGGTATGAAACAGGCCGCCCCCAATATGCAGCAGCATGCTATGTAGTAATAGATAAGTATAAAGCTATAGAAGAAAGGCTAAAGGGTATGAGCGTAAGTGTTATCAAGTCTTTTGCGAGAGCGATAGACGCTAGAGACGTTTACACTGGAAAACATAGTGAAAATGTTGCGAGGTTGATGGTAGACTTTGCGGAGCACTTGGGATTATCAAAGGAAGAAGTAAGCTTGGCTTATTTGTCAGGTATGGTGCATGACATTGGTAAAGTTGGGATTCCTGAGAAGATTTTAAATAAGCCAACGCGATTGGAGGAACATGAGTTTACTTTTGTTAGACGTCATCCTGATATAGGCGCTGACATACTTTCAGAGATTAGCGAATTTGCAGAGATTACAGAGGTGGTTCGCTACCATCATGAACGGTATGACGGAAAGGGATACCCGAATGGTATTCAAGGGCTTAGCATACCATTTTTCAGTCGGATGCTGACTCTGTGTGATTCTTATGATGCGATGACCACTGTACGCTGCTATCGGGAACCATTTGCACAAGATAGGGCTTTACGGGAAATTGCGGAAAACAGTGGGATGCAGTTTGATCCTGAACTTAGCAGGCCATTTATTACTTTTATTTTAAAATCACAAAAAGCCAGAGAATGTGTGTACTAACTAACTATTTTTAAAGTGAGTATAAAGGAGTCAACTAATGAAATTTAAAAACATTCAAACTAGGTTATTAGTTATTCTGTTACCCCTGATTTTGGTATTATTATCCACATTGTCAGGCGTTAGCTACTATCTATCGAAGCAAGCTCTAGCAAAAAGTGTCGATGAAACTGCTTTCGCAGTGGGAACAGACTATGCAAATAGAATACAAGCTGACATGGAGATTATGATAGCTCATTTAGAAGACTTAGCTAGTATTCAACGTATTCGCACAGGTTCCAATAAGGAGCAGATTGTTGAAGCTATGGCAGAGATGCAAAAGCGAACTGGAACTTTTGACGTTGTAATTTTCATTGCTCCCGACGGATCAGGATGGACTAGTACGGGAGCAACAGCTTCATATGGTGAACGTGAATATTTCAAAAAGGTTCTAACTACTCAAAAAGCCACTATCTCAGATCCGCTAGTTTCTAAGGCAACTGGAAAGTTGGCTGTTGCCTTGGCCGTACCAGTCAAGTATAACGGACAGTTTACAGGGGTACTGGTTGGAACATTCTCAATGGAAAGATTGACTGAAAAGATTAAAGATCTTAAGTTCTTAGAAACAGGTTACGGACAACTTGCCGATGACACAGGAATGATTATTGCGCATCCTAAACGGTCTGACCTTGTAAATAAATTAAATCTCCTCGACAAGAAAATCAATCCTGAACTTAAGCTGCAGCAAAATGAGTTAGATGATCGCTTAATTAATTTATTCAAGTTGGCAGCCCAATCAGGGAAACAGTCAAGGGGAGTATATAGCTTTGTTGATGGGGTAGATAGAGTAGCAGTATGTACGCCAATTGACTTGCCAGGCGGCCAACGCTGGGTAATGACGGTAGCGGCGCCTGAAGTGGAGGCTACTCACGCAACAAGCGCCTTGGCGCGAACAATGCTTATAATTTCTCTGTTATGCTTAATTGTCGCCACTGTATCTATTGTCGTATTAGCAAAAAGGTTCGCTAAACCAATCTCTTTAATTCGAGATGAATGTGTACTTTTGGCTAAGGGCGATTTGCGGGAACGTGAAGCTAAGGTTTCTTCCGAAGACGAAATTGGCCAACTAGCAAAAGGGTTCCGGGAAATGCGGACAAACTTACATAATCTTGTTGCTAAAGTGCACTCGCAATCAGAGCAGTTAGCTGCTTCCAGTGAGGAACTGACAGCTAGTGCTGATCAATCGGCGCAGGCAGCCAATCAAGTAGCAGCTTCCATCACCGATGTAGCAACAGGCGCGGAGGAGCAGCTTACAGTTGCTAATGAGACTTCGGCCATAGTCGAACAGATGTCGGCTGCCATCCGGCAGGTCGCAACTACTGCTAATGATGTAGCCGGACAATCGGCGCAGGCTGCTAATAGAGCCAATGATGGTACTGCTGCGGTGAATAAAGCGGTAAATCAAATGAAACAAATTGAACAGACAGTTAATTCCTCGGCTAAAGTAGTTGTTGAGCTGGGCGAGAGATCTAAAGAGATCGGCCAAATTGTGGCGACTATCTCTGGAATTGCCGGACAAACTAATCTACTGGCTCTCAACGCAGCTATTGAGGCTGCGCGGGCCGGTGAACAGGGGCGCGGCTTTGCTGTAGTGGCAGAAGAAGTACGTAAGTTGGCTGAACAGTCTCAAGAAGCGACTGAGCAGATTGGAACGCTAATTGGGGGAATACAGGGCGATACCGATAAAGCGGTCTTGGCAATGAATGACGGAACCCGGGAGGTTAAGCTCGGAGCAGAAGTAGTCAATGCTGCCGGACAAGCTTTTCAGGAAATAGTAGCTTTAGTAACTCAAGTATCGGATCAGGTTAAGGAAATTGCTGTCGCAATTGATCAGATGTCTACCGGCAGCCAAAAAATTGTTGGATCGGTGAACAGAATTGACACCTTGAGTAAAAGGGCGACAGGGGAAGCTCAAATGGTATCGGCGGCTACCGAGGAGCAGTCGGCATCTATGGAAGAGATTGCTTCTTCTAGTCAAAGTTTATCTAACTTAGCGATGGAACTGAGGGAAGCTGTTAGTAAGTTTCATGTCTAATCAGCACACATTAAGTCAAAAGGTCGCCCCAATAGCTATAGCTTGGGGGCGACCTCTTTTTTTATCTACGTGGATAACATTGTCTAGGATTGCAATTTTGACGAGGGAAGCAGTTTTGACGGGGGAAACAATTTTGACGAGGGAAACAATTAATTCTCGGGAAACAATTAATTCTAGGAAAACAGTTTTGCCGAGGAAAGCAATTTTGGCGCGGGAAGCAGTTAATTCTAGGAAAACAATTAATCCTAGGATAGCAATTCTGTCTAGGATAACAGGTTTGCCTAGGAAAACAAAAATATTCCTTAGCGACTATTACCCTATCGTCGTATTCGTCATCTTCATCGCGCATTTCTTCATCCCAATCGACAAATTCCGGAAACTCGTCATCCCAATCGAAGTGCTTGCGGTCTGACAATTTTGACACCTCCACTACCTAATATGGTACCTAGTACATAATATTCGTATAGGTGAACTGGGGTGACTATTTTCGGTCATCTTTTCATTTATGACGGGCAAGGTATTTATTGCTATAATGAAATTCTAAAAAAAATTGGGCATACTTATCGTACAGATGAATAATACTAGAATATTCTTGTTAAGGGGGCCGCTACAAAAGTGCAGTATTTTCTTTATTTCATAATTGCTATTAGTGTTACAGCGCTGTATTGCCTAATTCAATCTATCCCAAGCCGTGATTAAAAATGGCAAAAGCCGTCTATAGCAAAAAAATAGACGGCTTTGTCATTTGAGTAAGAAAAAAGCGCTCCATGCGGAGCGCTGCGAGAGTATATGGATAAATATGGAGTTTGCCACTAGAAGTTGTAGGTTACGCCAAAGCCCCAGCCCTTAATTTCAGCGTCAGTTGTAAGGTTGTAACTCTTTTCTGGGGTTGTAAAGTTGGCAAATTTCATGTCGTCAACTTTCAGGTCACGATAATTTACGTTAAATTCGAGATCTTTGGCAACTTTATAGCCCAGGCCAACTTCCAAGTTGCGGTAGTCACTGCCTACTGAAGCAATGCCGTAAGTTGTGAAATCCTTATTCAAAGGTTTCACAGCTACTACACCAAATTGCCAAATGTTTTTGTCATGGCCTTGGATACTAACGTCGCCGCTGTAAGAAGCATCGTCCCAATAAAGTTTGGCACTTGCATTCGCTTTAAGGCTAGGGCTTGCTTTTACAATACCTGTAAACAGAGAGAAGTTTTTATCAAGCTTGTACATTACGTTGTATTCTTCTACTCTGGTTTTAGAAGTAAGACTCAGTTTAGCTGCATCGAAAGGGGAGTCCTCAAGAATATCTTGAATGATATTATTACTTTGCGCAGCTTTTAGAGTAAGAACTTCGCCATCATCGCCATCATTATTCTTATACTTGTAATCGACAAGTGTTAGCTTTCCTTTAGGAGTTGCTTGGCGGTATTGCAATGCCCAATTGTTCCCAATACCATAAGTGAAACCCCATTCAAGGTTGCTGTCACC
>Ga0074195_1003205_pt1 | contig 16004 bp, 21 predicted proteins | sample EPASupsiteHSE623_FD_64525 | JGI IMG/M metagenome (GOLD analysis project Ga0074195, IMG submission 64525) | Bioremediated contaminated groundwater from EPA Superfund site, New Mexico - Sample HSE6-23 | ecosystem: Environmental > Aquatic > Deep subsurface > Groundwater > Contaminated ...
CAGATTGTAATTCTCTGATTGTTTGCCAAGTATAATAAATAAATAAAATTAGTTACAATTTCCTGAACACTTTTTCCTTTTGCAATTTGTGAAAACATCACCATGCCTTGACTATCAGACAGGCATTTAATATGAAAAAAAAGTTTGTTCATTTCCTCGTCAATATTAACGTCCTTTAATTTGATTTTAAAATCATCAACTTGGCCGCTGATTTTATTTACAAATGCCTTACCATCCTTTGATTTACTCAAAATATGTTCAATAATGCCCACTAAAGAATCAAGAGTTATTTTTCCTTCTCTTAAAATTCGAGGCGGATTTAATTCAGGCACCATTTCTTTTAATTCCGCAAAATCAGGGTTTGCTTCAAAAAAGTCTTTAATGATTTTTTCATCTGATGCAAATGCATCTTCAATTGTAGTGAATTCAAGAATTTTTGCCTTGAATTTAAGAATAATTGCAAGCGCAAGAATTGCATTCGCAGGAACTCGCAAATTAGTTGTTTCAAGTGCGCTGATTTTATGCAAGTATTTTTCACTTAATTCAATTAAGTCAATATTCCACGGGTCCATTCGATTTTTTGCAACTAATTCAATTAAAATGGTCTTCCAAGCAGGTTGGTCAATTAAATCAAGCAAATCAATTTTATCTGGCAATTCAATTTCAAGGTCTTGTTCATTTTCAACTTGTTCTTGCTTGTGTTTTAACATATTGTTCAAGTAAGTAAAGATAATTGCATTATTTAAGGTTTATTATTAAATGTAAATTATGGCATCAAAAGAATTAATTTCATTTATCAAAAAAAACTTGCTAAAGTCAAATGCAACTCCATTTATGGTTTTCAGCAAAAAAGAATTAAAAGAAAATTATCTTGACTTTAAATCAAAATTAACAAAAATAATTCCAAATAATGAAATTTGTTATTCAGTCAAAACAAATGATTTTCAAAACGCCTTGCAAGTTCTTGCTTCAACTGGTTCTGGATTCGAAATTGCAAGTTTGAAAGAACTTGTTTTGCTTCCAAAAACACCTGCACTTGTTTTGTTTAATGGAATTGCAAAAAAAGAAGCTGAATTAATTCAAGCAATTCAGAAAAACGTAGTAATTATAATTGACAATGAATCAGAACTAAATAAATTAATTTCATTAAAAAAACGCGGTTTCAAGCCACGGCTTGGATTGCGTTTAAATTATGAAAACACTAAATTTGGTTTTTCTGTTCAGCAAGCACAACAAGCTTTGAAAAAATTAAAACAAGAAAATATTCTTGTTGAATTACTTCATTGTCATCCAAAAATGATTTCAAAAGAACTTGATTATGAATTATACTTGAAATTTGTCAAGAATGCCTTGCGTGACTTGAAATATGATTTCAAATTACTTGACTTGGGCGGAAGTTTTCCCAGCGATTCAAGTAAATGGACTGCGTTTTTTAAATTAATCAAAAAAGTTTTAAACGAAGAATTAAAAGAAAAAAAACTTGTTCTTGAACCAGGACGTTCTTTAATCAACAATTCATTTTACCTTGTGTGCAAAGTGCAAGTAATTAAAGAATTGCATAATCAAAAATACTTGGTTCTTGATGCAGGAATTAATTTACTTCAAAAAATCACTTTAAGTGATTACAAATTTATTCCCTTGACAGAATCTGCAAAGCAAGAAAGCGATTTCAATTTAGTCGGACCCATGTTATTTGCAAGTGATTTTCTAGGTAAAATAAAAGCAAAACTTGCAGAACATGATTTTATTCTAATTGAAAATCTTGGTGCTTATTCACTTGGTTTAGCTTGGTCAATTAGTTATCATAAACCAAAAGTAATTACTATTTAAATGAAATATTTTTTATGCACTGGCAATTATTTTGTTATGCAATATCTGCTAAAGTCACTTTTTTCTTTTTTTCAAATATTTTTTGTTATGCAATGTCAGCTAAAGCAACTTTTTTCTTTTTTTCAAATGCAATTATTATCACGCCAACAAGAACAATTGCGCTGCCAATTAATGCCCTTTGATTTGGCATTCCAACCATAAAAATAAATGCATAAATCACTGCGAAAATTCCTTCACTTGCCTTGATTGCATTTGCATAACCAAGTTTCATCATGCTTAATCCTTTGTAAAACAATGCCATGCCAATTACTGGACTTAATAAAGCGCCAATTAAAAACAAGTTTAATTCACTTGCACTCGGCAAGACAAATTTTGAAGTTAAAATCATTATTATAAATGCAAATAAACTAATTGTTGAAACGCGCATTAAATTAACTGTAATTGGACTTGCTTCTTTTGACGCTCTTTTTGCAGTAAGAAAAGAAAATGAATAAAAAATTGCTGAAAAAATTCCTGCTATTATTCCAATTGAAAAGGAAAAATGCACTGCTTCTAAATTAATTAATGCAATTCCAAATATCACTATTATTGCACCGCAGATTTGAGTTTTTCTTGGCATTTCCTTGAAAAACAAAAATGCAAGAATAAATGAAACAAAAATTGAAAATTGATTTAATATTGAGCCTAATGCTCCGCCTAAATAAAGAATTGCATAAGTCGCAGTTAAACTTGCTAGTGTATTAAAAAATCCTGTAAGTACAAGTTCTTTTTTGAATTTTTTAATTAATTTTACTTCTTGACTTATTTTTTTGCGATTGTAAATAAAAAACATTGCTGCAAGCATGAAAGTTGCAATAAAAAACCAATAAAAATTCAATGCTTCTGGGCTCATTGTTTGTACAATAATATTTTTTATTAACCAGTAACTTCCAATGAAAGCACCTGAAATAAATACAATTAGTGCGCCAATTAAATTTTGTTTGTCAAACTTTGACAGGAAGGAGTGCATCTAAATCAACTTATAGGGATTAAATCATAATTTAGTTAGTTTTTTAATACTTGTTTTTACAAATAAATAGATTTATTGCATTTTTTTTCAATTATTTCACTTTAAATCTTTTCGCAGATTTTTCTCAAATCTTTTTAAAATTATTTTATTTCTATCCATTTTAGTATTTGCTTTTTTGACAAGTAATTCAATATATTTTTTATCAACCAATAATTTATTTTCTTGTTTGACTGGCAAATAAAGCAATTGAGTCCCAAATAATTCAATCAAGTATTTTCCTTCTTTGAAATAATTTACTGCAACTCTTTTGATTCCTGAATTACGCGCAATTTCAATGAATCTTCGTGCATTATCTGCGGTATTTGTTCCGGCTAACATACAAAAACTTTCGTATTTAAACCAGATTTCTTCTTTTGTTTTTTCTTGCAAGGCAGACCAAATTTCATTTACTTTAACTTTTCTGTGCCATTTTTTGTAAAATGCATTTTCTTTTTTTTCTTCGCTTTCACTTAAGTTCATCAAGCAAATTCTGCCCGAACAATTACTTGCAGTGAAATATTCTGGTAGCGAATTAATGTATTTAACAAGAGACAAAGTTGGCAAGTCGATTTCTTTGTTTGCAATCGCGCTTTTAATTGCTAAATGATATTTTTGTTTCAGCATTGAAAACATTGCTTTTTCTCCAAGTTCTTTTTTGTTTGGTTTTATGTTAGTCATCTATTACTTGATTAATAATTAGTTTAATAAATTATTGCAAGCAGTTTAATTTGTATTATGGCTGAACTTATTCTGAAAATCAAAGTTGATGAAGATTGCAAGGATATTGAATTACCCAAAAGGCAATCAAGTGAATCAGCCGGCCTTGATATTCGCGCTGCAGTAAAAGAAAAAACTATTTTAGATGTAGGCGAAATTAAATTAATTCCAACTGGCTTAAAATTTTCATTTCCACACGGTTATGAAATTCAAGTGCGCTCGCGTTCTGGCTTGGCATTAAATCACGGTGTTTTTGTCTTGAATTCACCTGGCACAATTGACTCGGATTATCGCGGGCCGATTGGAATAGCTCTTTGTAATCTTGGAAATAAACCATTTGAAATAAACCGAAATGACAGAATTGCTCAATTAGTTGTAAACAAATATGAAAAAGTAAATATTGAAGTTGTGACTGATTTAGATGCGACAGAAAGAAATCAAAACGGTTATGGCAGCACTGGACTTAAATAAGCAAAAGCTTTTTAAGTTTTGAATTCTTTTTTAATTATGGTAAGTAAATTCAAGAAATATATTTTGAAAGGAATTAATCAACCCCTTGATAAAATGCCTTTTCATGATAAAGTTCCTTTCACAAGAAAAGTAATGCTTGACAATAAATTAGTTCCTGAATCTGAGTATAAAATTGCAGTTCATTTTATTGACAAATTACCAAAAAACAAAAATTACAGTAAATTACACAAGCATTCTTTTAATGAAGTAAATATTGTTTTGTCTTTTGATAAAGCGTTTACTTTTAGATTTCAATTAGAAAACGAAATTTACATAGTCAAATCTCCAACAACAGTTTTTATTCCTGCTAATGTAAATCACAGTTCTAATGTTTTGAACGGAAAAGGATTTTTGTTTTGCATTTATTTTGATAATTCAAAATAACTATTTTAATTCAAAACCTGAATATCTAATGTGAAATGACTTTTGTGCGGCGAAAAAGATTTGACTTCATTTGCCTTGATTAATTTCAAAGTTCTTTTTTGTTCAATTGCAAGTTTTCTTACTTCATCAAATAATTCATCTGGATTAGTTGTTGGTGCAATGCCCTCAAAATGAATTATAGTTCCTTTTTTGCTTAATGAAAGTGCAGACGGAAATGCAAAAAAAGGACTTGGAATCAAACCAAGAATAATCCTATCAGCTGTCACGCCTTTTTCAGAAAGCTTTTTCGCAAGTTCAACGCAATCGCCGTTTAAAGCTTCAATTTTATCACTTAATAAATTTAAAATAATGTTTTTTTGCAGGAATTTAAATGCAACAGGGTTTAATTCAAATGCAATAATTTTTTTTGTTGAACAATGCTTTGCAATTGGAATTACCCAATAACCTAAGCCAGCAAAAAAATCAATTACCACTTCATTTTTCTTGACTAATGACGGCAATCTTTGTCTTTCATTCATATTTCCTTTTGACCACATTACTTTTGAAATATCAAATTCAAAAACGCAATCAAATTCGTGATGCTTGACAATAAAATTTTTCTCGCCTGCAAGCCATTCAATTGAAGGCTCGCGAAATTGCCCTTTAATTATGTCAGTTTTCAGACAAATTGTTTTTGCGCTTGGAATTAAATTCAAACTAACTTCGCCAATTATTTTTTTGTATTTATGCAATTCAGGTTTTAAATTCAAAATGCAGATTGGTCCAAGTAATTGATACCCTTTTGGCAATAATTCTTGATGTATTTCAGGAATTTTTCCGTTTAATTTTTCTTTTAAAAAATCTTTAAATGAAGCCATAAAATCACTTTTTTTTCTGCAATAAATTCTTGAAGTTAGTCATAAAATCATTTTTTCTTTTTCCATTTATTTTACTTGAAAGTCAATTGCAATTAATGACTTTCTTTTTGAATAACTTGTAATAAGTCTTTTATTCAGCACTTTGAATTTTTTCACGCGCTTTTTAATCAAAGCAATTGCATAATCACAAGCATCCAAGCGTTCAACAATTTTTTGGAAATGAATTATTCCATTTTTTTTCAAGCAATAAAGCGCGTGTTTCAAAAACAATTCGTTTTCAGTTGGATGAATCATTAAAATTCTGTCAAATTTATTTTTGAATTTTTTATAAGTTTTTTTCAAATCGCCTTTCACGCATTCAACCTTGCTTTCAAGTTTATTTAACTCAATATTTTCTTTAAAGTATTTGCACGCACTTGGATTTAATTCAAAACCAATTATTTTACTTGCTTTTGAGTGTTTTGCAACAATAATTGCATATGGGCCCACGCCTGCAAAAAAAACTCCAATTACTTCATTTTCCTTTGCAAGAGACGCAATTCTTTGTCTTTCAAAGCTTGTTTTTGTTGAAAAATAAACTTTATTTAAATCAAGCTTGAATTGACATTTATTTTCATTATGAATTGTTTCAAGGCTTTTATTTGAGTTTCTTGACTTAATTATTTTTAATCTTGCAATTCTGTATTTTTTTGTTCTAGTGGTTGTTTTAACGCAAACCAATCTAATGCGGGAATTTTGTTTTAAAATCAGATTTGCTTTTTCAGTTAATTGCTTTTTTGTTTCGCCAAGCGAACTTATTTTTGCAATATCGCCAATAAACTCAACAGCCCCAATTTTATTTATCATTTTAAATCACTTTTTGGCACTTGTTTTCCAACTAATTCAGGAAGTCCTTTTGAGGGCAGTATATCAAGCAAATCTTCAACCTTGTTTTCAATTGCTATTCTTGCAAACAAGTATTTTGCATAAAACTTTTTTGGATTTTTAATTAATTTATTTAATTCTTCTTTATTATTTTGAGTTAGCGCTTTAAATAAGTCTGGACTTTGTTTAATTTTCAAGGCTCTGCAAGTATGTTCCATTGCAAACATTGAAATAAGATTTTTTGTTACGTCTAACTTTAAAATATCATTAACCTTTTTTGCTTGTTCTGCTGCAAAACCGCGTTTTACTGTTTTTTGTTTTTCCTGCATTTTCAAATAATTTAATTCAGTTTTTGCTCTTGAAATTATTTTTTCTGCAAGAAAAGTCTGTTTTTTTACAGTTAAGCCAATTTTATTCAGTTTTCTTGTTTCAAAAAATTTTGTGAGAGGTTTAAATAATTTCATTTTTAATTCACTTTATTTTATGTAATCGTCCACTGAAAAACGCTTTTTTTTAATGAGCAAAGTTTCAGGATTTTTTTCAAGCAAATCATAATATTCTTCAAGAATTTTTTGTTTTATTTTTTCTTTAATATCAATTAATTTTTGAGTCTGAATCTTGTTTTCATTGAATTCTTGGGTTAATTCAAAAAATCTTTTATCGTAATTTGCGCTTAATCGCGCGTACTCTTTGCTAGTGAGTGGTTTTTCAAATGCGCTAGTGAATTCAGCGGCTGCAATAAATAATTCGTTGTTTTTTTGAATAATTCTTGTTTTTTGTTTTGCGTCTTTAATTCCAAGCATATTTAATGCAAATGCGATTGCGGTTATTTCAAGTGGAGTGGTAAGCACAGGAAGCAATAAAGGCACAGTAACAAGTTTACCGTGAATGTATTTTTGTTTTGAAAATTCAATGTAACTTACTTTTGTTTTTTTTAATGCGCTTGTTAAAAAAATATTTTTGGCAACAATCTTGAGTGCTTTTTCTTTTGGTTTGATTTGACTTGAAATAATTTGATTTATTTTTTCTTTTAATGCAGTATCAAAAAGAATTGTTGTTGTCAGTTGATTTTCAGCAAGTAATTCCGCTTTTTTCATCCCTATTTTTTTTTCAATAAAAGTCATTAATTCATCAACGCTTACCTGGGATTTTTCTTTTTCAATTATTTGAGTTGCAAGTGATTTTGCTTGTTTTCCCGAAAAACCACTTTTTAATAATGAATTGTAAGTCAATAAAACTCCCACTGCAGGACTATGTCCCATTTCACGATGAAATTCGTATGATTCTCGAGGATACTTTGATTTTTGTGAATGAAACAAAACCGCTTTACCAAAAACATTTCTTTTTTTTACAGGCATAAATAATTTAATTACTTGCATTGTTTAAATTACTTTGTTATGGACTTGAATTTGTTTATTGAACAGAATTTTTTGAATCCAATTAAGTATACTTCAGGTTTTACTTGGGTGAACACGTTAGTCTATGCAATTATCTTGCTCGGAATTGCATTCTTGATTGTCTTTCCTTTATTCAATAAAAAAAACATCAAATTTGATGCAAAATTCTTTTTTGCTTTATTGCCTTTCATCATATTTGGTTCTGCACTACGTGTTTTAACTGACCTAACGCTTTGGGAAAAAACAGCCAATCCTTTTGACTGGCGTTTTTACACTGTGACTCCTGGCATTTACTTGCTAGTGGGCTTGACTGCAATTCTGGGACTTGCATTAATTTTATTACTTTCAAAAAAAATGAAATGGAATTATTTGAATGCATTTCGTAATTTTGGCTTGATTCTTGCAATTCCAACTTTGCTTGTTGTATTAATGCATTTTCAATTTTTTGGTTTACTTGGAGTGATTGCAATTCTTGCGATTGTTGCAGGAATTTCTTTTGCGTGTTATAAATTAATTCCTTTTTATTTTATCAAGAATTTTTTTATTGAAAAAATGAGTTTAATTGCGCTTGTAGGGCAGTTGTTTGATGGTTCAGCCACTTTCATTGCAATTCAATTTTTTAATTATAATGAACAGCACGTTGCAAGTAATTTTTTGATTTCAATTAATCCAATTTTATTCTTGATTGCAAAACTTGTTCTTGTGCTTGTGATTATCTGGGCAGTTAATGAGTATTTGAATGAAAAAAAGCACGCTAACTTGAAATTATTTGTTTTGTTATTCATCAGTATAATTGGTTTCGCGCCTGGAATTCGAGATGCCTTGCGTCTTGGTTGCTTGAGCTAATTGGTTTGTTTTGCACAGCTTTAAATTAATTGCTTTTCAGTATTAATTATGACTTTAAGTTTAATTGGAATTGGCTTGACAGCAAATCAAATTTCAGTTGAAGCACTACAAGAAATCAAATCTTGTCAACAAATTTTTCTTGAAGCGTACACATCAAAATTTGCTTCTGGCTCAATAAAAGAATTTGAGAAATTAATTGGAAAAAAAATTACTTTACTTTATCGAAACGAAGTTGAAAATCAATTAACTGACTTGCTTTCAAAAGCAAAAAAACAAAAAATTGCATTGCTTGTGTATGGTAATTCATTGAGTGCGACTACTCACAGCGAAATTTTAATTCAAGCAAAAAAAATGAAAATTCAAACAAAAATCTTTCTTGGGATTAGTGTTTTTGATGCAATTAGCTTGACTGGATTAAGCCAATATTCATTCGGCAAAACAATTTCAATTCCATTCTGGCAACCAAACTTTAAGCCAGAGAGTTTTTACGATAAAATTAAAATTAATTTTGAAAACGGATTTCATTCTCTTGTCTTGCTTGACTTAAAGCCTGATGAAAATAAATTCATGACAACAAAACAAGCGCTTGAAATGTTGAATTCAATTCAGCAAAAAAGAAATGAAAATTGGTTATCGAATGCAAATTTAATTTGTTGCGCTGGATTGTCATCAGAAAAACAACAAATCAAGTTTGGCAAGCTTGCTGACTTGCAAAAAATTGAATTAAAGCAATTTCCTCAATGTCTGGTTGTCTGTGCAAAATTAAGTGAAAAAGAAATTGAATTTTTACAAACATTTTACAAAAGCAAGAAGTGATTTTATGGAAATAAAAATTAAAAAACAAAATGAAGAAATAATTAAATTTTGCCCGCATTGCGGTTCAACTGAACTTAAATCATTAGTTTGGTTAGCTTTGTCTCCAAAATTTGATTGCATTTCATGCGGTTATCAAGGAACTGTTTTTGAAGGAACCAAAGATTTTATTGAAACATTTAAAAGAAAATTAGCTAAAAAAAATAAGGCGTGATTTTATGGAAACAAAAATTAAAAAACAAGATAATTGTGTAAATGACAAAAAAGTAATTGAAAGAATTGAAAAATATCGAACACTTACAGGAAAAGCGCTTGTAAAAATCAAAATCAAAAATGGATTGACAAGTGAAATGAAAGAACATGCGCTCGATTTTCTTGAAATGGCTCGCGCTTATTATAATGACTCAATTTATCTTCAAGAAAAAAAACTTTTGCTTGAAAGTCTTTGCGCGTTAAGTTATGCTCACGGCTGGCTTGACTCAGGCGTTCGCTTGGGTTTGTTTGAAGCGTTCGGCGACAATAAATTATTTGTTTTGCCAAAAAAAGAAAAATAAACAAGTGTTTTATTAAATAAACATGTGTATTTTATAATGAACATACGCTATTTTGAATACATTTAAAAATACATGTGTTTAATATATTAAACATGCTTGACCAATATGCAATTATAAAAGCAATTCAAGAAATAACCTCAAAACCAAACAAAACTTTTTCAGTCAGAGGACTTGCTTCCAGTGCAAAAATTAGTCCTGGCGCTTGCAAAATTGCACTCGCATCAATGACAAAACAAAATTTAGTGAGTTTTAGTGTAATTGGCAAAAGCCATCAGTATAAAGCAAATTTAGACAATGCTTTATGCAAGCAATGGAAAATTCTTTTTAATCTTAATGAATTAAATGAAGCTAAAATTCTTGAACAAATAAAAAAAGAAATTTCAAATGTTCAAGCAGTGCTTTTATACGGCAGTTTTGCTAAAGGCACTAATGATGAAAAAAGCGATGTTGATTTACTAGTAATTGCGTTTAATCCAAAAAAAATCAGTTTTGCGGGCAAATTAAAAAAAGAAATTAATTTAATTGCATTTAGTCCAAGCGAATGGAAAAAAAAAGCTTTGCAAAACAAGGTTTTTTATGAAAACATTATTTATGATTCAATTGTGTTATTTGGCGCAAGACCAGTGATTTTATGAATGTAAATGACTGCTTGAATGAAGGTTTGCTTGTAAAAATTAAACCCAATATTGAAATGGCAAAATCAAGCATTGAAATGGCAACGCACAAGCTTGAAATAAGTGAAGTTGAATTTGAAAACAAACTTTTTGAAAGTGCAATAATCAGCGCGTATTCATCAATGTTTCATTCTGCAAGAGCGCTTTTATTTAAAGACGGTTTTAAAGAAAGAAGTCATTTTGCAGTTTTTGTTTTTGCAAATGAAAACTATTCTGACAAAATTGAAAAAAAATATTTAAATGAATTGAATTATTTACGCCTTCAAAGACACAAAGTAATGTACGGACTTGAAAACAGCGAAATTCAAGAAGTTGAAGCTGAATCTTCAATTGCACTGGCAAAAGGTTTTCTTGAATCAGTGAAAAAAATTATTAAATAAATTTATTGTTATTTGCTTTTTTTCAATTTTGTTCTTACTGCTTATTAGTTTCAAAAAAGCATTTTTTCGCAAAATTGTTTGGATTGTAAACTCAAGCCAGCCATTTGATTTTGTTTTTTTATAATATAACTTTATTAACTAGATTGCACTTTAAATGAAGTGCCTTTATGAGCTTTTTTTTTAAAAGTTCATTTTACCTCTAGAAAAGTGGGTGTTTTAATGATTAAGCAAGCGTTGACAAGCACTATCTCATTGCATAAAATTGCAAACAAGATCGTCAACGCGCCATCTCACACTAGATTTGAACAACCAGTTAAAATGACTCGCAAGCAAGTTCTAATGAAAAAATGTCTGCGAATGATGTTGAATGTTGCAAAATCGGGCGAGGGCGCTTTAATTGTTTTTGGCCCGTGCAATGAATTTGAAACTTTATTTCCAAATTTTTTCAGACAACAAGACTATAACATTCTTGATGAAGGACTTGATAAAGTAGTTGAAAAACTTGCTTGCGTTGACGGCGCGGTTGTAATCGATCACACTGGCTTGGTTAAAGCTTATGGCGCAAGAATTCTTGCTCAAAAAAATTTTCAAGGTAAAGGCACCAGGCATTCTGCAGCGTGCGGAATTAGTCATAAACGCGGTGTGCTTGCATTCATTGCAAGTGAAGAAGATGGCTTAGTTCGTGTGTTCAAAGAAGGCTCGCCAATTATTCAGTTAAATCCATTTAATCCAACTTCAAAACACGGCTTGAATCAAGTAGTCAATTTCATTGAACGCAGTGATTTGCTTCCATAAAAAAACGAAGTTCCTTTTTCTTTTGGTGAACTTAAGCTTTTCTTTTTGGAAAAAGAAAAGATTAGGAAGCGAGTAGTCAATTTCATTGAACGAAGCGACTTACTGCCGTAGACAAAAAATCTAATTTAGAAAAAGTGGCGTCGTATTTTAAAATTTTTTAAATTACTAATTAGGGCTATCTACTCAACCTTGATGAAAACTCTTTTTACAATTGCTTTTCCATTAAAAACGGTTTTCAATTCAATTGCATAACTGCCTTTCAAGATTCCGTTTTTTGGTTGAACACTGTATTCCAAGCTTTTCTCGGTTTGTTTTTCAAGAATCGAGACATTCTGCACACTTGGAAAAACATTAATCGAAGCAGAATCAATTGCAGCTGCTTCAACAACTAAATTATTTAAATCAAATTCTGAATTATTAATTAATTTGACTGACATTAAAGTGCTTTCACCAGCTTGAACCGGGTTTTTTGCAAAATTAATTTGCAATGGCCCTGAATCAAAAGTATTTCCTAATCCAGGTAAATTAAAGTAAATTACTAGTGCAACAATTACAATTATTATTGCAATTGCAATGTACTTTACTAAACCAAGATCGAATTTTCTTGGTTTGTCAAGTTCTTCGTCAATATAATCTTCTTCATACAAATTAGACATTTTTATTCACTTCCAAGGCAAGCTTGTTTTAATTGATTAATTGAAATTGTTAATACATCAAGGTTTTCTTGAATGCCTTCATTATCAATTCCAGTATTAATTACATTTGCTGTTTGAGCTTGTTCCGGATAATTCACAACAAAATTAGTTATTTCAGTATTTAATAAAGTTGATTTTGCAATCCAGCTTTTGAAATCAAGCACTGCAGTTTCCAACACACTTTCATTAGAACAAACAAATTCATCAGTCAAGTTTTCTTCTGAAATAATCAAGCGAGAAGCAATATTTTTTTGTTCTTGCCATAAATCAATTGAACTTAATTGAATTTCGAGCAAGTCATTTAAGGCAGAAGCATTTTTTGAAAACAAACTAGTTGAATATTTTTGTTTTAATTCAAGCAAACTTTTTTTTAACAAATTAGTTTGTTCAATTGCACTTTCAGTTGCAGGCACTTGAAAATCGAATGAAAAACTTTCATTAGTCAATCCAGAGTCAACCCAAGCTTGCTTGATTTCATTATAACCTTGTTCAAATGAAATCTCGGTTTTGAATGGATTAATCAAAAGAAAGGCAATTACAAGCACAATAATTATAGTAATAGCAATAATCAATATTTTTTTCATTTAAATCAATTTAAATAAAGTAATTGAACTATAAAAACTTAATTACTTTAATGCATCTCGACTTGTACCTTAAAGTATTTAAATGCTTTCAGAATCAATCTTAATGAATGTCATTAAAGGAAATTAGATTTCACGGTCGAGGCGGTGATGGAGTAGTCACTGCATCAGAATTATTGGCAATTGCTGCTTTTCACGACAAAAAATTTGGACAAGGCTTTCCAATGTTCGGCGTTGAAAGACGAGGCGCGCCAGTACAGGCATTTACTCGCTTGAACGAAAATCCAATTAACATTCGCAGCCAGATTTACCAACCAGATTATGTAATTGTTCTTGACCCAAGTCTATTGAATGTGCTTGACTGCACAGCTGGATTAAAAGAAAATGGTTTATTGATTGTCAACACTGACAAAAAAGCAAGTCAGCTTAATTTGAAAATTAAAGCAAGAATTGAATGCATTGATGCAACTAAAATCGCGCTTGAAGCAATTGGCAAACCAATTGTTAATGCCGCAATTCTAGGTGCTTTTGCTTCAATAACAAAAGAAATTAGTGTTAATGCACTTGAACAGGCATTAAAAGAAAGATTTGCAAGTAATCCTGCAATGGCAGAAAAAAATATTAAAGCAATTCACGGCGTGTTCAAAGTCTGTGAATCTTGCAAGGTAAAAATTTAATTTGATGAAAATAATTATATGATGAAAAGGAAAAATGATTTTGGTAAAAAGCAATTATAATGAAAAGTGATTATATTTATGGCAATTGAAATTTCAAAAGGCGGTGTAATGAAGTCAAATGGTTCGACTGACAAAAACTTGACTGGTGGCTGGCGAACTTTTCGTCCCAAAATCTTGAAAGACAAATGCAAAAAATGCGGTTTGTGCTGGCAAGTCTGTCCCGAGGGATGCATTAATAAAACAAAAGATGGTTTTTTTGAAGTGGATTACAATTACTGCAAGGGTTGCTTGATTTGTTTCAAGGAATGTCCTTTCAAAGCAATAATTAAAGAGAACGAACAAAAATAAATGCAAGAAAAAAAAGTTGAGAAAAATTTAATTTTAAAAATAAATGAAAAAAAACAAAAAAATGGAATAAATGATTTAAAAAAATGAAAAACAAAAAATGATTTGATTTTATGGCAAAAGAAAAATTAAAACAAGAAAAAATTTCAGAAAAGAAAATTGCTGACAAAATTTCAGAAAAAAAAGTTTCTGAAAAGAAAACTGGCGACTACACAACAGTTTTGTCTGGAAGCGAGGCAATTGCGCACGGCGTTAGACTTTGTCGCCCACAAGTTTGTCCAATGTATCCAATTACTCCTTCAACAAAAATCCCTGAAAAAATAACTGATTTTGTTGCAAACGGCGAATTAGACACTCAATTAATTTTAGTTGAATCCGAACACAGTGCGTTGAGTGCGTTTATTGGCGCTAGCTTAACTGGCTCGCGAACTTTCACTGCAAGCGCAAGTCAAGGCATTGCATTAATGCACGAAATAATTCCAATTGTAAGTGGAATGCGTGCAAGCGGAGTAATGGCCGTCGGTAACCGAACATTAAGTTCACCAATTAATATCTGGAACGACCATTCAGACACCTTAAGTGAACGCGACCAAGGCTGGATTCAATTGTATGTTGAAACCTGCCAAGAAGCACTTGACACAATAATTCAAGCATATAAATTAAGTGAAACTTCCGAAATTAGTTTGCCAGTAATGGTTTGCCTTGACGGATTTACACTAACTCATGTTTTTGAAACAGTTAAAGTTCCAGCGCAAGAAAAAGTGGACAAGTTCTTGCCTCAATTCAAGCCAAATGATTTTCTGGATATTGAAAATCCAAAATGCTTTGGCGGAATTGCATTTCCAAATTCATTTTTTGAATTCAAGGAAAGTCAGCAAATTGCAATTCAAAAAGCACTTGATTTAATTCCAAAAATAAATGCAGATTACGAAAAAACTTTTTCGCGAAGTTATGGAAACGGTTTAATTGAATTAATTGAAATGGCTGATGCTGAAATTGCAATTCTTGGAAGCGGAACTTTAATTGGAACTTGCCGTGAAGTAGTAAAAGAATTGCGCAAACAAGGCATTAAAGCAGGAATAATTAAATTAAAGTGCTTACGTCCATTCCCTGAAAAAGATTTAATTGAAGCAACAAAAAAATTGAAAGCAATTGCAGTGCTTGACAGGCACATTAGTCTTGGTGCCAAGGGCCCGATTTTCACTGAAGTAAAAGCGCTTTTGAAAGAACAAAAAATTTTGGTTAATGGTTATATTGCAGGTCTTGGCGGTCGAGACATTACTCCAAGTCATTTAAAACAAGTTTATTCTGAATTAAAACAAAATAAAAAAAACGAAGAAGGTTGGCTTAAGTGAAATTCAAAATTAACACTGAAGGTTTTTCAAAATGATTCGCGGTTTGCCTGAAGAAGAATTTTTTAATAAAGGACACGGTGCGTGTGGCGGTTGCGGTCCTGCTTTAGTAATGCGAACTGCATTGAAAGCGTGCGGCAAAAACACAATTGTTGCGCACAACACTGGTTGCATGGAAGTCATTTCAACTCCGTATCCACTAACCTCTTGGAAATTGCCGTGGATTCACGTTGCATTCGAAAACGCAGCTGCAGTAATTAGTGGAGTAGAAAAATCTTTGATTGCAAAAAAAATTCGCGATAAAATTAATTTATTAGTAATTGGTGGCGATGGAAGCACTTTTGATATTGGCTTTCAAGCATTGTCCGGCGCAATTGAACGAAAACACAAATTCACTTATTTAAATTACGACAATGAATTTTACGCTAATACCGGTTATCAGAGAAGCTCTGCTACGCCCATATTTACAAATACAAGTACTACTCCCGCAAGTTTTAAAATGCAAGGAAAACTTGAACCAAAAAAATTAATGCCTTTAATTATTGCAAGCCACGGCGTCGATTATGTTGCAACTGCCTCGCTTGCAAATCAACTTGACTTATACACTAAAGTCCAGAAAGCATTGAAGGTTAATGGCCCGAGTTTTATTCATGTTTTGAGTCCGTGCCCAATTGGTTGGCATCAA
>Ga0074195_1003206_pt1 | contig 16002 bp, 13 predicted proteins | sample EPASupsiteHSE623_FD_64525 | JGI IMG/M metagenome (GOLD analysis project Ga0074195, IMG submission 64525) | Bioremediated contaminated groundwater from EPA Superfund site, New Mexico - Sample HSE6-23 | ecosystem: Environmental > Aquatic > Deep subsurface > Groundwater > Contaminated ...
CTTCGGGTCCCTTTTTATTTTCAAGTTCTTTATTTATTTCATCAATTAACTCATGGTGTGTTATTCGAACCGATTCGTCGGTCAAATTAAAATCAGACAAGATCTTTTTTAAATGATCTGTAGCTTTTAGTGTAATGCTGAGAATATCCTTTGTTAATTTTCTTTCATTATTTCTTATCTGATCATAAAGAGTCTCGAGCATATGTGTAAGATGGCTTACGTTTTCATATCCGAACATCCCCGATGACCCCTTAAGGGTGTGCATACTTCTGAAAACAGATGCAATTCCCTCCTTGTTTTCCATTTCATTGTCAAGCAGCAATAGAGACTTTTCAAGATCGTTAATCAGTTCATTCGCCTCAGTCATAAATATCGCATGCATGTTATCCATATTCAAATCTTTTCGGTTTCTAATAAATGGTTAAACCAGACATAAATGAACTTGTTAGTTCGAATTACCTATCAATCGCCTTATTATATCAACCAGCTTTTGCTGAATAAATGGCTTTACTATCCAACCCGTTGCTCCTGCAAATTTTGCTTCTTCAATTTTCTGAGGAGAAAGTTCGGTCGTTAATAAAAGTATTGGAGTATTGACATGAGATTGCACCTTACGAATCTTGCGGATAAACTCAATACCATCAATATTTGGCATGTGAAGATCAGTTATTATCAATTGAACTTCTTCATCATTAAGCTGATTCAATGCATCTAACCCATCAACAGCTTTTACGACAGTAAAACCTGCTGATTCCACAGTATAAGCAACAAGTTCTCTTATGCTTTCTGAATCGTCAATAATCAGTACACATTTAGGCATTATTACTGAGAATTAAATTATAAAAGCCGGTTTGTTTAAGTGAAATTATAACCGATGATTTCTGAGGAGGAACGATCACTACATTTAAACCTTTCTTCTTCATATCCTTTACAAACGCACGGATAAGCTGTATTGACGTAACATCGATATTGGTTACTTCCTCAAGAAGTAAAATAATGTCTGTACTTCCTTTTATTGCTTTAGAAAGTAGCTCTTTGAATGCTATACTATTCTTTATTACCAGATCGCCGTTTACATAAAGAGTGGATTTTCCTGTATTACTCTTTTTGATTTTTCCTGAAAAAGCAGTTTCTGCTAACATATTACATGTACAATTTAAATAAAATAAACAATCGGATTAACAAAAATAGTACATTGTGGCTACCCGAGTAAATAGTTAAAAGAGCTTAAATAATATAGTTGAAATGTACTATATTGATAATTGTGTTCAAAACAACATAAGAGGCAGTAAATGAGGACGAAATACTCATTATGTCATTAACAACGCTTGCAGATATTAATATTCATGGAAGGTAAAAATCTACTATATAACTAACAATTGTTATAAAATAAATATAATATAATATTATTATACGTTTAAATATTATAACTATATTTGTGATTCTTTTCATAATCTAAAACGACTAATAAACAGTTATTATAATGAGAAAGAATGTTTACACGGGTATTATATTAATTATGATAATATTAAGCGGTGTAAGTCATAATTCGTCTGCTCAGAATAATTTAAAATTTAGTAAGAACTTCGATAAAACATTGATCTCGGTAGTAGTATCGGGAGACAATAATTATATAGCAAGTTTAAGCTCAGATAAGATAATTAGAATATTCGATATTAACAGTGGAAAAGTGATAAAAACACTGGAAGATAAGGGAGATGGAAGCGTAGGACTGTCATATAGTCCCGATTCAAAGAGTTTAATTACAGCTTCAGCCGATAATACAATTACAGTATGGGATATTGAAAGCGGTAATGTCTCAAATAAATTATCAGGACATACAATGCAGGCAAGGTCTGTTTGTTATTCAACAGATGGAAATTTCATTATTAGCGGTGCAAACGACAATACTATTCAGGTGTGGGATAACCAGTATAAGGTAAACATAAAATCATACAAGGGTCATAAACAAAGTATTCGTGCAATTGCTGTAAGTCCGGATGGTTTATATATTGCCAGTTCAGGTAATGATATGCAACTAAAACTCTGGAACTTTATAACAGGAGCCGAGGTTTTCTCAGTCAAAGCCTCTTCTTTCCCTGTTGAAACTGTGTCGTATAGTCCCGATGGCTCATACATTGCCACAGCAGGAATGGAGAATACTGTAAAGATATGGGATACAAAAAAAGGGGGGCTTGTAAAGTCACTTAACGGGCATAGTGGTAATGTCTACTCTGTTTGCTTCAGCCCCTGCGGAAAATACCTTGCAAGCGGAGGTGATGATAATATGGTTAAAGTATGGGACGTTGAGAAAGGCACTGTTGTATTGGACCTGAAGGGACATAGTAAAAGTATCAGGTCTGTGTTTTTTTCAAGTGATGGAAAGACCCTTGTTTCGGGAGGAATTGATAAAACAATGAAGGTCTGGGATGTCAGATCACTGAACATAAAGCCGCTTTCTAAAAAACAGCTGTTTGTAAAGACCATTGAGAATTCTGACCTTGAATGGAACCCCGAAAATAAAAGTATAACGCTGAATAACCAGTATACTATTAAGATTACAGTAAAGAACAAGAACCTGACAAATTTTAAATTGTATAAAAACAAGACACTGTGCTGTGATAATAAAAATAACAGTTTAACAGAAGTCCGTCCTAAAATGCAGATTAAACCAGGAAGTATAACAGAACTTGAATATAATGTAGTTCTTGATTGCAAGGAGAACGAGTTTGTTTTTTATGCAGAAAATCTGGAAAAGAAAAGTTATGTTATATCCCAACCATTGAACGTTACATTCTTTAATATCAACGAATTCAGAAAGACAACCAGGATGAAATCAATAATAGTAAGTCCTAAGAATTATAGTGATAAAAAACTGAATATGGCATTTGAAATTAACGTAGATTTCGAAACAGAGAATACAAAAAGATTCGTTGAATTATGTAAGAATCAGCAAGGAAAACTTTTCTCATCTGTCACTGCCCGGTTTCCTGAAGACAACAGGTCGTTGTCTAAAAAGAATCTGGTTAAATCAATCGACTCTCTTTCTTCTTCTTCAGGAAGCAATGACCTTTTCCTTATAATTATCTCCGGATTATTCATTAAAAACACCGATAATGAGATCTTTTATATTGCACCTACATCTAATATGAAAGATTTTCAAACGGACCTTATAAAAATTGATGCATTCTGTAATTCTATTAATAACTCAAAGGCTTTTTCAGGAATAATTGTTGATCCATCCAGAAAGCTTACAAATTACCCAAAGGGATATTCTGCTGTGGAAAGCAAGGAAATATTCGATTATATAAGCAAGTCAATAGTAAACAGAGACAATTATGCAATCCTTGTTATTTCATCAACCGAATACCTTCAGCTGTTCGACCTGCTTCATACTGCCTACGACAGGTACAATGACCTGAATAAGGATAAAATAATTGACTTTAAAGAATTGAACACGTTCATCAATTTTATGTACTCAACAAACTTTAAATGTACCGGTTCGTTTATGCCGTTGTTCATTTTTGAAGACAAGTTATAAAAAAGAAGTGCCCGGCCTTACCGCTTTGGATTAATGTAATATGTGACATATAATCTGCTAACCAGAACAGTAAAAACCACTAAACAATACTAGTGTAATTACAGAAAAACATAGTACTATTATAATATATCTATAAATATTACTAATTATTATATACTATATCGTAATTATTAATTAACTTTGAAGAATCTTTTATTCTAATAGTTAGAACAGATGCTGTCAAAAAGAATTCTGATAATAGAGCCTGCTATTATTGACCGGATCGGACTTAGGGTAATTCTTTCTGATATATATGGTGAGGATGCTATAGATGACACTGATAATTTCCAGGAATTGATTTACAAAATCGATACCGGATGTCCAAAAGTGGTAATATTATCCGGAGTTAGCAGTGACAATCTTGATAGTTTGTTTATTAAAATCCAGAATCTGCCTTCTTTCAATAATACAAATTTTATGTTGTATTCAAATAACAGCGACGATGTGATGATAAACAATGCTGTAAACTGGGGTGTTAAAGGTTGCATACTTAAAACAGATAACATCATTGAACTAACAACAGCAGTTGAATACCTTATGACAGGCAGAAGTTATTTTAGTCAGAAAGCTTCATTTATAATTGTCAATTCACAGGCAGAAAAAAAATTCTATGGAAGCCATCCCAATGTAAATCAAAAATTAACAAAAAGGGAAATGAGCGTGCTTAAACTGATTGTTAAAGGATATAGCAATAAAATGATATCCGGTCAATTGAATATTTCTGTGCATACCGTTGCAATTCACAGGTCGAATATTATGAAGAAAAACAATGTGAAAAACGCAGCTGAGCTTGTTTATCGCTCACTTAAAGACAAGTATGAAAGAACTAAAAGATAGAAATGCACGTTGGTTTTTATTATCAAGATATGAGTAAAGACAAAATTGCTTCATGCTGGGCTAAAAAAATTATATATTATTTAATATTCAAATAATTTATATTTGCTTTAAAAATAAATGTAAAAGGGTAAAAAAAATAACGAAGTCTTTTCAAGTAACAAAAAAAAGAACAATGAAAACCGACAATCAGGAAATAGCAAGTCTTAGAAAAGAAATCGAGAAATTAAAAGCTCATAATGAGTTTCTTACAAGTAAAATGCTTTTTAACGATGGCAGATACCTTAATTTGTTCATGCATCTTTCTGAAAATGTCGATCTGGCTGTTGTTGTCAGAACCGAGAATGAGCTATTGTTTGTAAATAAAGAATTTGAAAAAATTTGGGGAGTAAGTGCAGCTGTAGCTTATAGTGGGTTAGATCAGATTATAAACATGATTCATAAAGATGACCGGGAAAGAGTGTTGGAGGAGATGTCTTTTAAAAAACTCATGAAAGATAAAATCAGAAAATACAGGTATAGAATTATAAGAAAAGATGGAACGGTCAGGTGGATTTATGCAAGGTCAATGCCAATTTTTGAGAAAACCGGTGAAATAAAAAAATGCCTTTGTATAGCACAGGATATTACTGATGAAAAGGAGAATATTGAACTTAACCAGACATTGGCAGAGATGCTCGATATAGCTCCGGATTCAATAACTGTGCACGATGAAAAGGGAGAGCTTCTGTATGCTAACAACAAAACGTTCAGGTTACATGGGTATACAAAAAATGAGTTTCTTAAGCTTAAACTTACTGATTTTGTTGTTCCTGAGTCTGCATTATCATTTAAAAACCGCCTCGACCAGATATTGAAAAAAGGTGAGGCTTCGTTTGAAGCAAGGCATAGAAGAAAAGACGGAGAAGTATTTCCACTTGAAGTAAATGCACGTTTGGTAAACTGGATGGGAAAAAAAGCGATTTTGGGAGTAGCAATTGATGTTACAGAAAAGAAAAAAGTTGAATCGGCAATAATTGCGGCAAAGGAGAAAGCTGAAAAACATGATGAAATTAATAATGCTAGACTCGAGCTTATAAACTATTCTTTTAACCATTCCATCGACGAATTGCTAGAGGAGTCATTAAATAAGATGGAATATTTTACAGGGAGCAGTATCGGCTGTTTTCACTATGTTAATGACGAGCAGAACGGACTGTCTCTTGGAGCCAGATCAACTAATGCAAAAAAGAAGCATTTTGGAAGATTAGTTAAGGATATGTCGCAGGTTATTGAAGAAGATGATCTCTGGAACGAATGTCTTAATAAAAAGAAAATACTTGTACAAAGTATATTTAATTCATTGGCCCATAAAAGGGGATTGTATGATAAGTCTAGAGAAATAAAAAGAATAATGCTGGTTCCTGTTCTTCGTGGAAAAAGAGTTAATGCGATAATTAGTTTAGGAAAAAAGGAGGTTGATTTTAATCAGAATGATATTGAAATCGTTTCAATGTTATCAAATCTCACATACGAGATTCTGGAAAGAAAACTAGTACAGGAAGATTTTATCAAATCCAAGTTAAAAGCAGAAGAAAATGAAAAGCAGTTTCGGCTTTTATTCCAGAATATGGAACAGGCGTTTTCGCTGCATGAGGTTATATGTGATAACAAAAATATTCCTGTCGATTACCGGTATGTAATGGTAAATAGTGCTTTTGAGAATCAAACCGGACTTATTGCCGAAAAAATAATCGGAAGAACAGTAAAAGAAATAAATCCAAATATTGAAAAGGTATGGATTGAGAATTTTGGAAGAGTTGCAAAAACAGGACTGCCGCTTACTTTTGAGAATTACTCCGAAAATCTTGGAAAACATTTCAACGTAATAGTATATTCTCCCAAAAAAGGCTTTTTTGCTGTAATATCGACCGATGTAACCCAGAACAAAATTTATCAGAACGAAATTATAAAAGCAAAAGAAAGAGCCGAAGAAAGTGAATCGTATTTTAAAATTCTTTTTGAAAAGTCACCAGACTATATAATAATATCTAATATACAGGGTGAATTTATTAAATGTAATGAGGCTGCTATTAAATTAGCCGGTTTTAACTCGCTTAACGATATTCAGAAATATAAGACAGAAGATTTCTTTTACAACCCTGGCGAAAGAACCGAGTTAGTAAATGAACTTCTAAAAAACGGGTTCATATCTAATAAAGAAATTAAAATTAAATCATTTAACAGAGGTATTGTATTAGATTGTTTGCTTTCGGCCGGAACATTTGAGATTAGGGAAAATGAACGAATATTAATTACTTCTTTAAGGGATATAAGCGAGATAAAAAAACAAAAGGAGGATTTAAAAATAGCAATGAAAAAGGCCGAGGAAAGCAACAGATTAAAAACGGCGTTTATTCAAAACATGTCACATGAAATCAGAACACCGTTGAATGCTATAAATGGTTTTGCCAGTTTTTTAAATAATCCCAGTATTAATGATGAAAAAAGAAAAGTATTTATTTCAATCATTCAAAACAGTTGTTTTCAACTCCTGAATATTGTCACTAACATCCTTACAATTTCATCTCTTGAAACAAAACAGGAATCTGTAAATCTATCTTCAGTTAATATAAATATATTGCTTGTTGATCTTCTAACTATTTTTAAGCAGCAATCTGTAAATCATAATATATACTTATATACAAAACAGGACCTTAACAATGATCATGCAGTGGTATATGTCGATAAAACTAAATTAACACAGATACTATCAAACCTGATATCAAATGCAATAAAGTTCACACATGAAGGATATATTGAATTCGGATACACTGTAAAGGAAAAAGAATTATTATTTCATGTAAAAGATACTGGTATCGGTATTGGAAAATCACAACAATCGGTTGTTTTTGAGAGATTCAGGCAGGCAGACACAACTATTAATAAAAAATATGGAGGTACTGGACTGGGGCTTGCCATTTCGAAAGCTTTCACAGAATTAATGGGTGGTAAAATATGGATAGAATCGAAGTTGAGAAAAGGCACTACTGTTTTCTTTACTGTTCCGTATCTTCCGGATGCAAACATTAAAGCAAATACAGATAGAACAATAATAGAAGAACGTAAAACCATTATGGTGGCTGAAGATGAGGAATACAATTATCTTTATATCGAAGAGATCCTTTCCGGGCTGAATATAAATGTATTACACGCCAGGGACGGCAAGGAGGCAATTGATATAGTTCAAAGCAAAGGACCAATAGACCTTGTACTGATGGATATTAAAATGCCTAATGTTGATGGCTATTCTGCTGCTCTTGAAATAAAGAAAGATTTTCCGGAAATTCCAATAATTGCACAGTCGGCTTATGTGTTAGCACATGAAAGAGAAAAGTACGGAACCTTGTTTAATGATTATCTTACTAAGCCGATAAAAGAAGCCGACCTGGAGTCAATGTTAAATAAATATAGTATATCCAGCAAGTAGTACTTACAAAAGAAACATTGTAAAAAAAAGGTAGATCTTTTATAAGTTTAATATATTGTGCTTTAAAGTATAGGAAACCAGTTCTGCTGCATTTTTAACACCAAGTTTCTTCATTATATTTGTTCTGTGAATGGCAACTGTGTTTTGTGAGATTCCAAGACTGGTTGCAATTTCTTTATTATTTTGTCCTTCGATTATTAATTTTAATATTTCTGACTCTCTGGAAGTAAGTGCTTTGTTGCTATTGGAAACAGGGTTGTTTGAATAAATATTATTTACCACGATAAACGAAATTTTTTCGCTGAAGAAATTCTGACCGGCGTAAACCATTTCTATTGCCTGTATAAGCTGTGTAGGATCACTGCCTTTAGAAACATAGCCATTTACCTTATGTTGTAATGCAATACTAATAATATCAGATTCTTCGTGCATGCTGTAGATAATAATCTTTGAATTCGGTGCTTTAGCTCTTATTGTTTTTATTAGGTTGAACCCGCTCATATCCGGAAGAGAAACATCAAGTATAAAAATGTCTGCTTTTGTATTCTTGATATTATTGATTGTGTCATGTCCGTTTATTGCTTCACCAACAACTTCAACTGAATCAGAAAGATCAAGTATGGTTTTAACACCAAGTCGGGTAATTCCATGATCATCAATCAGAAATACTTTAATCTTTTTTCCAGACATAATTACCCTTTTTTTAATGTTGCTATATTTTTGACACATTGTTTATGAACAAACAAATATAATAAATGTATTTCGTCCTTTTTAAAGTATTTATCACTTTTTTACTTGATATTGTAAATTGCTCTGTGGAAAAATAATATTAAAAGATGTTATTAGTGACCCATTTCGGACGGAATGTTAGTTAATTAAGAATATTTTTATCCTGCTAACCGGCTTGCCCTTAAGACAAAAAGACTAACTTAAAAGCAATTGTAATTCACTTGTAACCTACAGAATTTAAACAGAAAAGAATAAATATTCAATAGATTATTAGCAGACACAAGAGATGTGCTCCATATGTTGCTTAATAAAAAGTGCTTATTCATAATATTACGTTTTATAATGAGAGTCTGTCAGTTCTTACCATATAATAACTGAACCCCACCTTTTTATCACTCAAAACAACGAAGAGAATGGCAGGTCGGAAATTAAAATTAACTTTGCAGAATTAATCCTGTCAGTATGGATATTAAAATCACAGTCCGGGAAGTTGCCGGAATTATAAAAGGAGAGGTTGACGGAGACCCCGAAGCAGTCCTTAACGGGTTTTCGAAGATAGAGGGTGCAACTGCCGGAACAATTACATTTCTTTCCAATCCGGCTTACGAACAGTTTCTTTATTCAACAGGTGCTACCGCCGTGATTGTGGCGAAGGATTTCAAACCATCATCAAAGGTTGCAACCACCCTTATCCGGGTCGAGAATCCCTATGCATCGGTAGCTGTTCTGCTCGAAAAATTCAGCCCCAGGCAGCATCCCCAGCCCGGAGTTCATGCAATGTCGGTTATTAGCGAAACAGCAGTTTGTGGTAAAGATCTGTCGGCCGGCGCTTTTACTTACGTTGGTAAGAATACAAAGATCGGAAACAATGTTGTTCTTTATCCTCAGGTCTTTATCGGCGATAATTGCGAGATAGGTAACGACACTGTTCTTTATCCCGGTGTTAAGGTAATGGCCTCGTGTAAGGTTGGAAGTTTTTGCACAATCCATTCCGGTTGCGTAATTGGTTCCGACGGGTTTGGATTTGCGCCCACGGATACTGCAAATTACCGTAAAGTGCCTCAAACAGGAAATGTAATTATTGAGGACTATGTTGAGATTGGAGCAAATACAACCATCGACCGGGCTACGCTTGGAAGCACAACCATACGCAGGGGTGTAAAACTTGATAATCTGATTCAGATAGCTCATAATGTAGAGATCGGAGCAAATACAGTAATTGCAGCACAATCAGGCGTTTCGGGCTCAACAAAAGTGGGAGAGAATTGCATGATAGGCGGTCAGGTTGGGATAGTCGGTCATATAACAATTGCCGACGGGGTAAAGATCGCAGCTCAATCGGGAATTGCCAGCAGTATTGAAGAAAAAGAAAGCATTATACAGGGATCTCCTGCTTTTGATATAGGCAAATACCGTCGAAGTTATGCTGCTTTCAAAAACCTTTCCGATCTTCTTTCGCGCGTCAATGAACTTGAAAAAAAGGTGAACAGCGACGTTAAAACGGAAAAAAAGAAATAGTAACAATATCGGAATAAAGCATAAGAATCCATGCCAAGAAATCCGGTAAAACTTGTTGATTATAATCCCGACTATAGCCCTCAATATTGTATTAAGCCTGAGGTTTTACCAGACAGCACTGGCAGTTTAACTCTTTCAGTAGAAAACCCCTGGGGTCAGAAATTTTTCTTTACCAAAAAAACAGAAATATCAACAGGCAGGTCGGTGCATCAGGAACTCATTCATCCACACAGCAGAACTACCGGCCCGGAATTCTATGTATCAAACGGGATTTTTATTTTCTCTGTTCTTATGCTTTTTGCATTGGCAGGAATGAGGATCTTTTATGGAAAGGCAATGTGGGGGCTGGGCAAGGCAGTTTTTAATTATCAATGGGCTGTGAAAATGTATGAAGAAAAAAACAGTCTTCTCGAAAGAGTTTATGTTACTTTAGATATTATTTTTCTCCTGAATGCAACTCTTGCTATCTATTTTATCTCTCACTATTTTGTAAAAACACCGCCTTTTTCTGTTTATATTCAGCTTGGGATTGCGGCAGCCTGTGTTTTTTTCGTCTATTTCTCAAGGGTTGTAGCAATCTGGTTTGTTGCAGGGATAACCAAGGAAGTTAAAAAAGCTTCAGAGTTCCTTATGGTCACCAATGTGTTTTATAAAGCAGCCGGAATGATCCTTTTTGCTCCGGTGATTTTGTTTGGTTATGTATCAGAACAGGCCATACCGGCAATGACAATACTTACGATTTCGATACTTGCAGCATCATATATACTTACCATTATCAGGGGATTGTATTTTTCTTTTAAAACAAAATTTTATTTTTATTATTATTTTTTATACCTTTGCGCCGTGGAAATTTTGCCCCTTTTGCTAACAACGAAGTTATTTATGTTAACAAATGGCATTTGACCACCAAACATAAAACCGCAATACCTTGAAGATTAAAAGAGTATTGATATCCCAGCCGGCACCACAGACAGAAAAATCGCCCTATTTTGATATCGCCGGGAAATATGGGTTTAAAATTGACTTTAAGCCATTTATTCAGACTGAGGGCGTAAGCGTTAAGGAATTCAGACAACAGCGGATAAACCTGAGCGATTATAGTGCTGTGATCTTTACCAGCCGGACTGCTGTAGACCATTTTTTCAGAATATGCGAAGAAACCAGGCATACTGTTCCGGATACTATGAAGTATTTCTGTGTAACCGAAGCAACAGCCTTCTATCTGCAAAAGTATATTGTTTATCGCAAAAGAAAGATATTCTACGGTAATAATGTTCTGGAAGACCTTACTGAATATTTCAACAAGCATAAAACCGAGCGCTTTCTTGTTCCGCTTTCCGAACCTCATAAACCCGATGTTCCAAAGTTGCTCGACAGCCATAAGCTAAATTATAATAAGGTAATTCTCTACAAGACAATTCACACCGACATGTCTGCAATTAACCTTAGGGAGTATGAAGTGATACTGTTTTTCAGCCCTATAGGGATCAAATCACTGTTCGTAAACTTCCCTAATTTCAAGCAGAACGGTACTATTATAGGTGCAGTTGGTCCGGCTACCCAGAAAGCGGCGGAGGAAGCAGGGCTAAAGGTTCAGATAAAAGCCCCCACTCAGCAAAATCCTTCTATAACATCTGCTCTTGAGTGCTTTATTAAAGCCAATAGCAAATAATTTATTCCAAAGTGAAATTATTTTCGCTCGGCAGGGACGAACGGATTAAATCCCGCGCCATCTTTGATGAACTCTTTGAAAACGGAGTTTCATTGTATGGACAGTCAATTAAGATCATCTACAGCGTTTCCGGATTTAACGAAAAATTCCCTGTGCAGGCCGCCTTTATTGTCCCGCGTAAAAATATCCGTCATGCAGTTATGCGGAACCTGATAAGGCGCAGAATGAAGGAGGCATACCGGAAAAATAAGAATATTCTTTACGAAAAGGCCACATCTGCAGGCAAGGGCATCAGGGTTGCTCTTATATATACAGGTACTGCCCCGATTAAATACTCTGATACAGAAGAAAAAATAATTGTAATTTTGCGTCGTTTAATACAGGAACAGGTATTTTCAGAATGAAGATAATAAACATAATTTTTTCTGCTCCGCTTATTGTTTTGATCAGGGTATACAAAGTTGCACTGTCACCTTTGTTGGGGCGCAATTGTCGCTTTACTCCCACCTGCTCTGATTATGCTCTTCATGCAATAAAACTGCAGGGCCCTTTCAGGGGTTCTGTGCTTGCTTTCTGGAGAATTCTCAGATGCAGCCCATGGGGTGGATTCGGATACGATCCTGCTCCTACAAAATTCATTTTAAAGAAATACAAAGCAACAGAACATGAAAATTAAAATTAGCAAATGGACACGCAGAATTGTTTTGCTGCTTGTGCTTCCCGCCTCTCTTATTTTTACAGCAGCAACATTTCATCCCGACGACGAAAAGGATTTTGAATTACTAAAAAACCTCGATATTTTTCATTCGCTGATGCGCGAAATCAATATCTTTTATGTCGATCAGATTAGTCCTGCCGACCTAATAGAAGGCGCCATTGATGCAATGCTCGAATCACTCGACCCGTATACAGTTTTTATTCCCGAATCAAGAATGGAAGATCTAAAGCTTATGACTACCGGCGAATACGGAGGTATTGGCGCAATGATAAGACAGGATGGGGAATTTGTAATTGTTACCGACCCTTACGAAGGATTTCCTGCTCAGCGAAATGATGTAAGGGCTGGAGATATTATTACTGAAATAGATGGCAAATCAATAAACGGAATATCTTCTGACGAAGTAAGCGAGCTGCTGAAAGGCCAGCCAGGAACTAACCTGAAACTTATGCTTAAAAGACCCGGAGAAGAAAAACTTATAGAGAAGAATTTATTGCGTGAGGAAATTAAGATTAAAAACGTCCAGTATTATGGTATGGCCGATGATGGCATTGCATATGTCAACCTTTCAAATTTTACCGAGAATGCTGCACAGGAAGTAAAAAAAGCTCTGACTGATCTTAAGGAAAAAAATACAATAAAGGGTGTAGTTCTGGACCTGCGTGGAAACCCCGGAGGACTACTCATAGAAGCTGTATTTGTATCGAATCTCTTTATTAATAAAGGCGAGGTCATCGTTAGTACAAAAGGGAAAGTAAAGGAATGGGATAAAGTTTATACTGCAACAAATACTGCATACGATACTGAAACTCCCGTTGCTGTTCTTGTAAACAGTGGCTCTGCTTCTGCTTCAGAGATTGTGGCCGGAGCAATTCAGGACCTCGACAGGGGTGTAGTGATAGGGCAGAGAACATTTGGGAAAGGTCTTGTTCAGACCACCCGCGACCTTAGCTACAAAACAAAACTAAAGGTTACAACAGCTAAATATTATACCCCATCGGGACGCTGTATACAGGTTATAGACTATTCACACAGAAACGCCGACGGCAGCGCAGGAAAGATTCCCGATAGTCTTATAAATAAGTTTTATACAAGAAACAAACGAGTTGTTTACGACGGAGGAGGTGTAAACCCCGATATCATAACCGAATCGGAGAAATACAGCAACATTGCTATCAGCTTAATGAACAAAAATCATGTGTTTAATTATGCAACTGACTATTTTTATAAGAATCCCAAGATAGCTCCGGCAAAGGAATTCAGTATTAACGACGAAATATACAACTCGTTTGTAAGCTATCTGCAGGACAAGGATTTCGACTACACTTCCCAGAGCGATGAAGTGCTTAACAAGCTTGTTGAAGTTGCTAAAGAAGAAAAGTATTATACAAATGCCAAGGATGAATTCGAAATGCTGGAGAAAAAACTGGGACACGATAAAAACAAAGACCTGCAGACTTTCCGTAGTGAAATATCTCGCCTTCTTCAGGAAGAAATAGTAAGCCGCTATTATTTTCAGACCGGACGAATTGAATCGTTCCTTAAAGATGATCTGGAACTGAAAGAAGCCGTAAAGATACTGAACAATAAAGAAGAGTACGATAAGATACTTCGCGGGAAATAAGGTCTTTCTTTATTTTGGCTTTTGTTCAAAGTCTGCAGTTCCCTTACACAGTAGTAGATACAAAGATATAAGTAACACAACTTCTGTTTTCCGATTTCATGCTTTCCGATAATCAGGTTCAATAACCACTATTCTATGACCTGGAACTATTCAGGGTCCCGATTCCTAATATATAGATTGTATGTTGTGGTTGGAATATTTACCCTGGTGTATTTTTCCTGCAAGCTGTTTTTTACCCTCGAGTCAACAACAGCATATTTGTTTGTGTCAGAAGTCTCAACGCTGATGTTGAAATGTCGTATAAGATAACTTTGCATTGCAAAATCGGGCCACATTTCGTCTGTTACAGATATCATTGATCGCTCTGGAACAATTTTCCCTATAAGATATACATCATGCAGCAGTTCCCTGTCGCGGCTTGTTTTGCCTGTATTCACAACTGTCAAAGTCATAGCTCCGGCTGCAAGTATAATTCCTGTAATTAATAAAATTCTGAATGTTACTGAACCCGTATTTAATTTTTCTGCCAGATGCGAGACAACAGGAACAGCAACAAGCGATAATCCTATTGCAAAAAAAGGAAGAGATGGAACAAAATAAAATCCTTTTTGTACCATGGTAAGCATAAGTGGCGCTGAGCCGGCCAGACCTGCAGCTATAAAAAAGAATGCAAGAGATAAAAGGCCGGGGTCTTTTATAAATGATTTTCTGAAACGTCCAATTCCCAGAAAAACAAGAACAAGAGCAATTTGACCGGCAAGTTCCTGAAAAAGTCTGCCAAGAATATAAAAGCGTGAATCTGCTGTTGGAACCTCGTTTATGCGGTGAAGAGCCCTTTCGAAAAAATATACCGACAGACTTTCCCTTGCTTCACCATTTAGAAGGACCAAAGCAAAAATGGTAACAGGTGTAATGATTATAATTGCAGTATGCAATATCATCTGCCAGAATTTGGTTTTTCCTAAAAAGAGCCAGTAAAGAAAGGGTACTATTACAGGGAACAGACCCGGGAGACCTTTGCTGAATACTGCCAGAAAAATGAATATACCGGAGAAAAACAGTAATATGAACCTGTGACTGTCCCTCTGGAATCCCTTTATCATTATCAGAACCGCTGAAAGTGTAAAGATGCCCATTGTGTTTTCGTGCATGTTATTGGTGTATGACCAGAAACAGACAGGTATTGTTATCCAAAGCAGCAATGGAAGCCAGCTGTATTTTTTTAAAACAGTATTATTTCTGAATAGTTCTCTCCACAAAACAACAATAAGTATCGCTGTAATTATCATTGTAACAAATGTGTAAAACCGCTCAACATAAATACTGTCGCCCATTGCCATAAAGAAAACCGACTGAATTCCCGATACAAGGGGAGGTTGTTCGGCGAAGAATTCTGTACCTGCAATATTGTGAATACTGAACTGAGGGAACCAGAAACTGCCGATGCCCTGACTAAGATTGTGAGAGACGCTTGTATATAGAACGGCATCCATGAACATGCCGTCCTGAATAAGTACAGGCAGTGTCAGTCCTGCTGCTACGGCAAGGGTTATGAGCCAGAAAGGAAAGAGTTTGTTATTCTTTAAAGCAGACATCAAGTAATAATAACATTTCGCTCAAAATTAACATAAATTTTAGTTTTGCAGGAAAAGGTATTTTTACTACTTTAGCAAAAAAACTAATTATGAGAATATTTATTTACCTTTCAATTCTTGCAGCTGTTGTTCTGTCATGCAACAGCGGGAACCAGCAAATGCTTGATGCACTCAATCAGGCACAAAATGAACTTAATAATATCCCGGAATCTGAAACTACAACCGCAGATGATGATACGTCAGCACTTGTATTTTCGAATGCA
>Ga0074195_1003207_pt1 | contig 16001 bp, 14 predicted proteins | sample EPASupsiteHSE623_FD_64525 | JGI IMG/M metagenome (GOLD analysis project Ga0074195, IMG submission 64525) | Bioremediated contaminated groundwater from EPA Superfund site, New Mexico - Sample HSE6-23 | ecosystem: Environmental > Aquatic > Deep subsurface > Groundwater > Contaminated ...
TACGGTCTTGGCCAAACATTGGCTATTAACCGTAATTAGGGATTCATTACTAAGTTTCCTTAATAATGGGCAAGGTTTTGCGACCCACCATGGAGTTGCTCTACCACTGAGCTACATCGGCATTCTGTGCCCTTCGACAAGCTCAGGACACTTTGCTTTACAAAGTGGGCGCGGCAGGACTTGCACCTGCGAAGGTCGGAGACCGCCACATTTACAGTGTGGTGCCTTTGCTGCTCAGCCACACGCCCAGAATTTATATCTTTTTACAATATTCTTTAATCCAGTTGTCTATTTGATAAAGTAATTTTTTATCGGCATATCTTATATGGGCCAAGCCATATTTCATTTTACCGCTTTTCTCTGGTAAAAAATCTTTCTTCACGTAGGGTTTCGAAAACTGGCTTTTGGGAATATTGGTTAAACTATACCAGTAATTTTTAATATTTTCAATATCCTGATCGGCATAACAGTATAAAAAAACTCTCAATCTTTTTTCGTCAACTCCACAAATTTCTCTCAAAAATCTGACAAATATTTTAATCATTTCAGGATTACTGTTGGCAAAATCAACACTGCAATTTTTTCCATTGGCTTTAGCGCCTTCGGCCCAATAGAGAAACACGCCGGCCAATTTTAATTTTTTGTCTTTTGCAGATAACCGCTTCTTTAAATAAAAAGTTAACTTTTTATTCTCAAAACAAATCTGATTTGCTTCTTTAAAAGTCCTTCTCGGAATATTGTGTCTTGCCATAAAACCCAATACAGTCCATGGAGTAGTTTTTAACTTTTCAGCAATCTTAATAGTGCTTAATTTATTTTTATTGTAAAGTTTTTTAACTAAACTTTTAGACAAAGTAACCATATTGTAATCTGTTAGCTTTGTCTATTATATCATTTATAAAAGCACTATTCAATGATTTTGTTGTGCTGTTTTTTCCATTCTTCTATATTTTTGTGGTTTCCGGATAATAAAACTTTTGGCACTTTCCATTTTTTTCCTTTTTTTGGCTCAAATATTTCGGGCCTTGTGTATTGGGCATATTCAATAAATCCGCCGGATTTTGTGATTCTTTCTTTTAACAGCTGGGGCTTGCCCAAAACTCCGGGAATTAATCTGGAAATTGTTTCTATTGCCACCATTGCGGGCAATTCGCCTCCCATTAAATCATAGTCGCCAATTGATAATTCTAAATCTGCAATATTTTTTGCCACTCTTTCATCTACTCCTTCGTATCTTCCGCATATAAAAATTATTTGGTTTAATTTTGATAATTTATAAGCCAGTTTCTGGTTAAACTTTTTTCCGCGCGGAGTAAATAGAACTATTTTCGCCTTATTTTTTTTTATTTTTTTTACTGCTTTATAAATTGGCTCTACTTTTAAAACCATTCCTAATCCCCCGCCAAACGGCCTGTCGTCAACTGTTTTGTGGCTGTCTGTTGTCCACTTTCTTAAATTATGAATATTTATTTTTATAAGTTTCTTTTTTTGGGCGCGCGCAATTAAGCTCTCGTTTAAATAAGAGTTAAAAATTTCCGGAAAAATTGTTATAACGTCAAACTTAATCATAAATATACAAAAACCGTACTTAATTATAGCACGGCTTTTGTTTTTGAGAATTAAAGAGAAATGTTTTCTATTTCGTCTGAAGAAACTTCTTTTCTCTCAGGTCTTGGAGCACGTCCGCCTTCTGGTTCCTCAATTTTGAGGTTCACTCTGGCGTGGTTCTTTAATCCGACAATTCGGACTAAGTTCCTGATTGCCTTGGCAGTTGAGCCTTCTCTTCCAATGATTTGACCCATATCTTCTGGGTTTACTTTCAAAGAAAGCAATACTCCCATTTCGTCAACTTTTCTGTCAACTTTGACGTCTTTAGGATGGTCAACTAACTCTTTGACAATGTACTCAAGAAATTCTTTATCATTTTCTTTTGCCATAATTTCCTGAATCATTTAATCTTTTCTAATATCTCGACCTTATGTTTTTTATTATACTCCCTTATAAAAACTTGTCAATATTTTAGGCTTTTCCCTTTTTTCAAACCACTAAACCCTTCGATAAACTTAGGACAGAAAAATTATAACTTCTGGAAAATCAAGAATAAATCTGATGTTCTGTTGTTTCCTGTATTGAACTAATGATTTGAAAAAAGGGGAAAAATTTCAAGGCGCTTGGGGGATCTCTCCTTGTTCTCTTAAAAAGTTATTGAACTTTTTATTGAACCTCATTTTCGCATTCAGAAGCCGGAGCTGCTGAACCGATTATGAAAGAGAAATCTCCCAAAAGCCTTATTTTATATAATGTATTAATGATAGCATATTTAAGATACCTTGTCAAGTGCCTACGCCCTTTTATAACACTAAACTAAAAACTCTCCCGAAAGGAGAATTTTAGCTGTTTTTAACTAATTATATTCTCTTATGCTGTTGGGGGTTCTTCTGCGGGTTTTTCGGGTTCTGCTGGTGTTTCAACCGGGGCTGGAAGAGCTTCAACCGGAGCTTCTGCTGGAGTTTCGGCTGGAGCTTCAACTTCTGGAGCTTTGGCTTCTGCTGGTTTTGGCTCTTCTACCTTTGCTTTGGCAACTGTCTCTTCTTTTGCCTTAGCCATTTCTGCCTGCTTTTTTTTGCTTAATTTAGAGACGTGAATTTTTTTTGCATCTACAATTTTTTCTGAAACAAATAAATTGTGCACAGTTGGAGATGCTTTGGCTCCTTTTGAAAGCCAATATAAAATTCTGTCTTTTTTAAAGTTTCTTTTTTTGGTTAACGGATCAACATTTCCCAAAATTTCAATGGCGCTTCCGCTTTTTGCCGATTTTCTTTTATCAACTAAAACCACCCTGAAAAACGGCTGATTTTTTTTACCTTTTCTTGTTAATCTAATTGTAAGCATTTTATTTTATTTTATTTTTATTTCCACTTTTTAACTTTTAACGCTTGTGATGCCGCTGCCTCTTCTGCTTCTTGCTTTGAAGAGCCCTCTCCGTCAGCCACATGTTCTTCTTGAAGAAAAACTCCCACCACAAATTTTTTTTCGTGGTCGGGCCCCCATTCTTTTATAACTTTATAAGACGGGGTAATCCCCTGCTTTTCTTGGGCTTGTTCCTGAAAGTGCGACTTTGAATCTTTATAAGAGCCGGTTTTTATAATTTCTGACAAATTTACAAGCAAATATTTTTTAAGAAATTCTGCAGTAATATTATATCCCGAATCAAGATATAAAGCGCCAACCAATGCTTCAAAAGTATTTGCTAAAATATACGCCCTTGCCTTGCCCATTTCTTTTGACTCGCCTTTTGAAAGCAAAAGAAAATCGTTAAATCCAAGTTCTTCTGCAACTGATGTAAGCATTTTTGCATTTACCAAAGCTGCCCTCCAGTTGGTTAATTCTCCCTCTGCTTTTTCCGGATATTTTTTATAAAGGTTTTCTGTAACAATTAATTCCATTACAGCATCTCCTAAAAATTCTAGTCTTTCGTTGTGCTCTAATCCAAAATCCGGATTTTCGTTTAAGTAAGACCTGTGCGCAAAAGCCTGTTTTAAAAGCTCTTTATTTTTAAAATTTAATCCTAATTTTTTTTCAAGCTTTTCAAAATCCTTCATTTATTTTTCTTCGCTTAGTTGTTTAAAAACTGTTCCCAAAACGCCGTTAACAAATTTTCCCGATGTCTGCCCCGAAAAAGTTTTGGCAAGCTCAATTGATTCGTTTATGGCTACTTTTGGCGGAACCTCTTCTTTGTTAGCATATAAAAGTTCGTAAAGCCCTATTCTTAAAACATTTCTATCAATAATTGGTATTTGGGCAATTGGCCATTCGGGAGCTGCTTTTTCAATTATTTTATCAATTGGAGTTAAGTGCTCTTCTATTCCCTTAATTAAATCCCAAATAAAATTTAAACTTTCAAGGCCGGGTCCAAAATCTTTAATATTTCTTTCGGTTATGGCTTTTAAATCGTGCTTTTTGCCATAAAAATCCCACTCATAAAGTGATTGCATTACAATTGAGCGTGATAAGTGCCTTGATGCCATAATTTAAAATTTTAAATTTAAAAATTACTTCTTTGATAATTCTTCCATTGTAACGGGCCTATCCTGTTTTTCTGCATCTTTAATTTCCTTTTCTTTTACCTTTTTTTCTTTTTTTGTAAGGTTAGCTAACACATCAATAATTTGGCTTCCCTTGTAATATCCGCAATTTTTGCAAACTGTGTGCGATAAAATGGGTTTTTTGCATTTTGGGCAAACATTCAAAAACACACGTTTTATGTGCTTATGCATGCGGGTTTTGCCCACTTTTGACCTTGTATGACTATGTCTTGGAACTGCCATATTATTTATAAAATTTAAGCAATTAAGCGAGGCAATAAACTTTTTGCAGTCCCTGGTCCACTTGCCCGAAGGGCAAGAGGGGCACTTGCTGGCGGAAAAAAGTTTGTTGCCGAGCGATATATTACATACAGTAGTATAACAAAAAACGTCTTTTTTTGCAAGCCCCGGCAAGGACTTTTTTAATGTCCTACCTAAAAAGGTTATTTTGATAAATTTTTATCAATGCCAGCGTTGAATGCTGGGTATAGTCGCACCTTAGGCTTATATTTAATGGAGATTGCTTAAATCCGCCCAGCGCTTTTTGCGGATTTTTAAGATAAAAAACATCGCTTTCTTTAAACTGGGTTTGCAAAACAAAGCGCGCGTCCTGCCTGCATGCTTCTGCATATTTTGCAGTATGCTCTTTGTCACCTACTTTTTTGGCAAGATAATAGGCGTCGGCTAAACCCTCTAAATAAGAAGCGCTGGCATTTGAAGGTTTTTCTCCAAATCCTCCTTCATAATCAGCATAAGCAACAGATGTTTTTTGATAATTATCAACAACCCAGTCGTTCATTTCAAAAACAAAATCTGTTAATTCTCTGTTTCCGGTTATGTCAAAAAGTAATTTGTAGGTTTGGGTATGCCATGGAATAAAAGCTGTGTTTTTATTTTCTCTCCAGTAATCACGGTAATATAAAAATGCTTTTTCAACTGCCTGTTTATATTTTTCCTTGCCTGTTTCATTATACAAGCGCATTAAAGCCAGCATTGCCTCTCCCGGATAATAATTGTTTCCTTCGTCGTCTTTAGGAATTTCTTTTTCAAAATCAGTGTTAAAAGACCCGTCTTCCCTTTGTTGTTGTAAAACTGAATCAGCCAGGCCGGTTATAAGGTTGTCTCTATCGGGGTAGTCCTTTTGCTCTAACAAGGCAAGCATTAAAAAAGCGTTATAAGCCATTCTGCTGTCGGTTTTAATTTTAATATATTTAGCTCCGTTTTTTTCTGTTAAAAAATTTAAATAATGGTCAATGGTTTTCCATGCTGTTTCTTTTAAATCTTCTCTGCCCAAAAATCTGCCTATTTCTCCTGCGGCCCAAGCAGCTGCCATTATTCTGCCATGGCTGGTTGTTTTGGCATAAACATCTCTTTCCGGATAATAAATATAACTTATAATGCCTGTATTTGGGTCAACATTATTTTTAAACCACTGGTACGCTGAATCAATGCTGTTTAAAATATACTGCCGGTTAATATCAGAAAGCTCCACAAGTTTGCTGTTTCTGTAAAAACTATCAACTTTACCTTTTTTGTCTGCTGTGAAAGAAACAGAATTATATTTATATAAAATAACTTCCGGATTTTTATAACAATCTTTTTTTCCTCCGGCTTTTTTGCACATTAATTGCAAAGAGGTTTGCAAGGAATATCTTTTTTCTATAGGATACGATGCTTTTATATATGAAGAATTTCCGTTATTTTCTAATTTAACAGCATTAATTCCTAATTGAATTTCGTTTTGCAAATCTGAATTTGTTCTTGATTCAATCTTTTTTTCGCCGTACAAAATATCAACTACAATGTTTATTGAATCAATATTTTCTTTTGCAATTTCTTTTTTTGTTTTTGTAATATTTTCATTTAGACATTTTTTAACTGCCTCTGCAATATCTTTTGAAAGCCTGTAAGAATCTGTTTTTTGGGTTTCTCCGCCTTGAGAGCATAAAGTAGCGCCGTTTTCAAAAAAAGTGATAAAAATTTTGTCATACTGCTTTAACAAGGGCAAATTGTTTGGTAAAGAAGAAATTTGGCTTTTGTTAATTTCGCTGTTTAAAACATTATATGCATATTTTACAATTGCCTGTTTCTGCCAATTGTTTATGCTAGAAACATTTGTTGAAAAGTTGCAAAATATAGCTATTATAAAAATCGCAATTATTAAAAAAACTCCGGCAAGCTGGTATAAAAGTGTTTTTTTATCAAATTTATGTTTTTTCATTTTTTTATTTTAATTTTAAAGGGCGGTTTTTTTATGACCGCCCTTTAATAAGCTTATAATTATTTTAGAACGGAGAAATTTCTTTCCAAGTCCCGCCCCCCTCTTTGCCTTTAAATTTAAGAGGATGAGAAATACCGCAACACTGGCCCAATTCATCGCAAACTTGCAGGGTAACTCCTGTGCTGGTTTCGGTATATGTATGAGAAACATCTCCAATATGAGAAACATCTTCAAGCTCTGTTCTATCGGCAGGAAGAGTATACGCGGCAGCACCATCGCCAAACCACCAATTGTAATCATTATACCCGTTGTCTGTTCTTTCCTCAAAGCACGAATAAGCGTCGAAATTAGAATAGCATATAGATTTATCGTCAAAATCAATTTCTTCGTTTAAGTCAACCTGGATAGTAGGAGCAATAAATTCCGTGCTTGGAGCTGAGTGGCCGGTAAAAGTGTAAGATGTTTTTGAAACAGGGTCTGTTGTGCCATTGTTACCGTTTCCGTTAAAATAAGTCCAAGCAGAGTCAAGGCCATGCTCATCTGAAACCTTTACTCTCCAATAATATGCAGTGTTATAATTTATAGAATCATCATTAACCACTCTACCAGGAGAAACCACATAAATGAGCTGCTGGTTTGTTGATTCCGAAGTATAATAAATTCCGCTGACCACTTTCCTGACCGGAGAACCAAATCCAGAATCATCATCTATTTCAAGTATAAATCTTATTTCATGATCAAGGTCAGTGTCTTTATATTTCCAAGAAAATAAACCGCCTATGCCCATGCAATAACCGTCTGAACTGGTTCTAGAAACATTTAATTCATAAGCTTCGGGAGGATTGTTTTGGTCTACGCAATTTGCATTGGTTTGGCATTCATCTGTTGCGGCTCCTGCTACCACTACGCACTGATTTAAATGGTTGCACTCGTTGTGATATTTATCTTCTTGGCAGTCAATAGAATTTGCCCCAAGAACATTACAATCATTTTGACCTTCTTCGCCTGGCATATCCACACAACTGTCATCTGTCATGCAAACATTGCGATGGTTGTCGGTGTCATTTATGCAAAAGCTGTCGGGGTCTGGCCCATAGCATGCATCTACGCCAATTCCATTTATAACTTCGCATTTATCTAAAACGCACTTATTATGAGTGGCTGTGCAATCTGAACTATAGGTACAAGTGCTAATGCCCCCTATTCCATATATAGTTGTACAGGTTTTCCAAGGAGTGCATTCTGAATGCCTTCCATTTTGACAATCACAAATATTAATACAGCGGTCTACGCCTTCACCAGGTACTGCCACGCATTGGTTTCTTACATTGCACTCGTTGTGATATTTGCCTTCTTGGCAATCTGCGTTATCATTGCACAAATCATCGCCTTCACCGGCCACAACAACACATTGTTTTTGAATATTGCATTCATTATGTGTAGCGCACGATGTGGTGCAAGTATCAAAACCAGGACCAAATACAGACAAACATTGGCCATTTAACGCGCATTCTTTATGCGAAGAGTTCAGGCAATCGCTATTGCTAACACAAGAATCTATCCCCCTGCCTTCTACCACTATGCATTGTGAGCCATCGCACTCATTATGGCTATTGTTTAAGCAATCTCCATTGGTATAGCACAAATCATCTCCACTACCTGAAACCACCACACATTGTTTTATGCGATTGCACGTGTTATGAGTGCCTACGCAATCTGAATTATAAAAACAAGTATTTTCTCCAGGTTTATACACAACCTGGCATACTTCATTTAGTCCGCATTCTGTGTGAGAGGTATTTTGGCAATCAAGGTTTTCTTTGCAAGAGTCTATTCCAACGCCAGACGCAACCACACATTGCCCGCGAAGATTGCATTCTGTATGGGTTTTTTCTATACAATCCGGAGATGACAAGCAGGTATTAAGCCCGGGCTTTTCAATTTTAACGCATTGCTTATATGTATTGCATTCATAATGGAAAAGATTAAGGCAATCATTCTGGTTGTTGCATATTTTTTCCATTGGAACTCCATAATTAGGAATCGACAAACATATTTTTCCATAACATATATTATATGTGTCCTCGTCTCCTTTTGGAAAATCGTCATCGGGAGTTAAATCGTCTGGAATTAAGTCATCGGGTTCCGGCACTATATCGTCTGGTATAATATCATCTGGCACAGAATCATCGGGAATTGGCATTATATCGTCGGCAATATCATCCGGGCAAACATCATCGGCAAATGGTTCAGAGCCATCGGGGCATGTAGGGCAAGTTCCATCAAGCTCGGGTTCTACATCATCAGGACAAAGGCCATCAGGAGGAATTAAGTCGTCTGGAGTTAAATCATCAGGAATTAAGTCATCGGGCAACAAATCATCAGGAATTAAGTCATCGGGCAACAAATCATCAGGAATTGAATCTCCAGAGCCGGCGTCGCACACGCCATCACAAACAATATCTATAGTTGGCGCCGTACAAACAACATTTGGACCACATGTTCCAGGATAATTTGCTGTATAAGTGCAATTAACTCCCTGTGTGCCAAACTGGGGTTTCGCGCACCAAGAAAATTCAACAGTGGACGGCGGACCGCAATTTAACACCATAGCAGGAGCTGGGGAACCATAAACGCATTCTGCATATCCAGTAGCTCCCTGACAAGTTGTGCATACTTGATCTTTGCAAATTCCGCTTCCATTTGCAGTTGTACAGCAATAGGGGTCGTGAATAAAAGCGCAGTCTCCACATGTATCTTTTAATGTGCTTGATATTGTTATTGGGCAGCTTGGCCTGGAATTTGGCTCGCCAGTGCCCGTGCAATTATAATATGAAACATTTTCATGCACATTGCCTTCATAACAATAAGACAAACCTGTTTCTGGCGGAGGACACGTTTCAATAACACGATCTTCTGGTTCCGAATAACAGTTAGCCATACCCTCTTCTACCCTACACCCTTTATCAAACCATCTTTGTTTTATCAAGCAATCATATCCTGAACAATCGCAAGAATAATAAGCAGGGTCTGCCCATCCATCCTGTCCGCAAAGTTCAACCATTGTTTCTTGCGTGTTACATGTACCATTAACATTTTCTGTTATCCTCCACTTTTCCCATCCATTATTTCCTAGACGACAAACATAATTTACTATTTCCTGCCTTGGCGTACAAAAACCCGAGGGTTTACTTGTAAAACTGCATTCTACAGGATTCCCGTATGTCCCCATAGACACAAACCTTAAATCAACATATCCGTCTCCCACGCAGGTTGTAAAGCCCGTACTTGCATCTCTTATCTGCAAAGAATCTTGGCCCTGGTATACTCCAGAGCAATCATTAATATCTCCAGTTTGAGGATAATCCGCCATGCGAAGCATATTTACTGAAAAAGTAGGATTTATGTTATATCCATAAGGAGCATCGTCGGGTAGCCAAGAAGCTATTTCTGCGCTTAAGTAGCATTGATCGTCACCCTGCGCACGATTTTTTTCAAAAGACCATTTATAAGGAATGTCTACATAAGCTGTCCCATTTTCGCATCCTGAAGTGTCAACAACGCAGTGTATTGTTATATCATAGCTAAATGTATAACGAGTTACTTCTGGATGGGGCTCCGGGCATTGCTCCGGGCATTCTTGCTTAAATGGCCCTATAGTAGTTACGTTATCATTTATGTTTTGAGTTACTACATCTATTGGGAACCATCCTCCATCGCAATCATTTGTTGTCATAGTAATTGTCCCGGTGCGCGTGCAAGTTATGGGAACAGAAACAGGCGCTACTTGAGCGCTGACAATGCTAAAAAAACCGAAAGAAAAAAACAGGCAAAATAAACACGAAAATAATAATGCTGTTTTTTTCATATATTTTATCAAATAAAATTTTTAATTTTAGCTGTAATTATTTAGAACCAATAATTATTACCGACTGGCCCTGAAGCTGACCTTCTTGTGAAACAGTCATAGTAATGTTTAACCTGTCGCCTATTTTTATGTCGCTAAATTTAACTGTTGGAAGAGCTGTTGTTTTTGTTTCGGTGTTGGGCACTGCAGAATAAATTTTGGCAGTTTTACTTATTTCTATTTGCATGCTTTTACCGCTATAACCCAACGTAATATTTTTTCCGTTTATAGCCGAAACTTCGCCATAAGCCACTATTGATGGCACCATTCCTGAACTTAAATTTTTAATAGTTTCCGACATTTTTTCTCCTGCTTGTATTTTAGGGCTGTCTTTTTGCATTTGATAAAAAATTCCAAGCCCGGCGCCCAAAACTAAAGAAACTAAAACTGCTGTTATTAAAATAATTACTGTTGTTTTGTCCATATTTTTTATTTATTATTTATTAATTTGCAAAATTTAATATTATAACCGACTGGCCCTGCAACTGGCCGTCGGGCAAAACTTTTAAATTAACGCTTAAGTCGTCTCCTATTTTAATATTTTCTAACAACGAAGCTGTAGGCGTAGCGCCTGCAGTTTGGTTTGAAGAAGTATATATTTGAGCATCGTCGCTAATGCCTATTGTTATAGTGTCTCCGTTATAATCTAAAGTAATGTTTCTGCCTTCTATTTTTGAGGCCTTACCAAAAGCCACAATAGAAGGAACTGTTTTTGAGGACAAAGATTTTATAACATTTCTTGCTATATTAAGCTTTGGCGCATCTTTTTGAAACTGAAAATAAACGCCGATTGCTCCGCCTATTATTAAAGCTGCAATTATAGGAACTATTACAGCTATTTTTTTTTCATCCATTTTTTAAAAAATTATTTATATTTCTTTATTTTATATCTTTTAAAATAACAAAACAACCTGTCAATTTTTTGCGCCTGTGGATAACTTATAGCGAGCTATCATTTTTTAACCAAGGTAAAAACTTTTTCTATGAATTTTGCACGGCCCAAATTTTTGCAAACAGGCAAAATGGGCTTTTGTGCCATAGCCCTTATGTTTTAAAAAATTATATTCGGGATATTTTTTATGATATTTTTTCATTATTTTATCACGAGTTACTTTGGCTATAATGGAAGCTGCAGAAATTGAAAAAACTTTTGAATCCCCTTTTATAATGCTTTTTTGGCTAATTTTGCTGTCAATTTTAAAATTTCCGTCAAGCAATAAAAAATTGGGGCTTAATTTTTTAAAAGATTTTTTCATTGCCAGCTTAGTTGCCTCTAAAATGTTTATTTTATCAATAACTTTTTCTGAAACTATGCCTACTCCCCACTTTATATCTTTGTGATTTATTAAAATATTATAAATCTCTTCTCTTTGGCTTGGTGATAACTTTTTTGAGTCCCGTACGTTTTTGAAAATTGAATAATTGGGATTTGATTGAAAATTGGAAATTGAAAATTGAAAATTTACGCAAACAGAAGCTGCCACAACAGGCCCCGCCAAAGGCCCACGGCCGGCTTCATCTAATCCGGCAACAAAATTATATCCATTTTTCCACAACTTTTTTTCTTCATTAAAATTTGGGAAAATCATAACTTGATTTTAGCATTACAAAAGGTAAAATGGTATATTAGATAAAAATATGAAATTTACTCACTTACACGTTCACTCGCACTATTCTTTGCTAGACGGTTTACCAAAAATTGACGAGCTTTTAGATTATGTAAAAGAACTGGGAATGGATTCTGTTGCAATAACCGACCACGGAGTAATGTATGGGGCTGTTGAGTTTTACAAAAAAGCAAAAGCCAAAAAAATAAAACCCATAATTGGATGCGAAGTTTACACTGCCTTTGAAAAAATGACCGATAAAAGGCCAAACATAGACGCCCCAAGAAACCATTTAATTTTGCTGGCAAAAAACCAGCAGGGATATAAAAACTTGGTAAAACTTGTGACAATTGCCCACCTTGAAGGATATTATTATAAGCCAAGAATTGACGACGAAATTTTAGAAAAATATGCCGAGGGGCTGATTGCTTTGTCGGCCTGCATTCAGGGAAAAATTCCAAAACTTCTTTTGGCAAACAGAATGGATGAAGCAGAAGCTCTTGCAAAAAAATATGAATCTATTTTTGGCAAAGGAAATTTTTATTTAGAACTTCAGCACCATGCAAATATTCCAGACCAGGAAAAAGCAAATAAAAAACTTGCTGAACTTTCTAAAAAAACCGACATTCCTTTGGTTTGCACAAACGACATACATTATTTAAAAAAAGACGATGCAGAAGCCCAAGATGTTTTAATGTTAATAAACACAGGAGCTGACATAAATGACCCCGAAAGACTATCTATGACCCAGGATGATTTTTCAATGAAAAGCCCGCAACAAATGGCAGAAGAATTTAAAGATTTTCCAGAAGCACTAGAAAATACGCAAAAAATTGCTGAAGCCTGTAATGTAGAAATTGAACTGGGCAAAACAAAATTGCCGGTTTTTCCATTGCCCGCAGGAAAAACAGCAGAACAATTTTTAGAAGAATTATGCCAGCAAGGATTAAAAACAAGATACGGAGAAACTCCGGACCAAAAAGTAATTGAAAGATTAAAATACGAACTGTCGGTTATAGAAAAGACCGGATTTGCCGGATACTTTTTAATTGTGCAGGATTTTGTAAACTGGGCAAAACAAAACAGAATTATTGTAGGCCCTGGCCGTGGGTCGGCCGGAGGCTCTATTGTGGCTTATTTAACAAACATAACAAATGTTGACCCGTTAAAACATAATTTACTTTTTGAAAGATTTTTAAATCCTGAAAGAATTTCCATGCCCGATATTGATTTGGATTTTGCCGACAGAAGAAGAGATGAAGTTATAAAATATGTTGCTGAAAAATACGGTCACGACCATGTTGCCCAAATTATAACTTTTGGAACAATGGCAGCCCGTGCGGTTGTGCGAGATGTGGGCAGGGCTTTGCAATATACATATTCATACTGCGACCAGCTGGCAAAAATGATTCCAATGGGAATGGATTTAGACGAAGTGCTGGAAAAAGTTGACGAGTTTAAAGAAAAATACCAAACAGACGAAATGGCAAAACGTTTAATTGATTTGGGCAAAAAACTTGAAGGAGTAGCCCGCCATGCTTCAACCCATGCCTGCGGAGTTGTAATTTCGGCTGAGCCGTTAACCGAATCTGTTCCTTTGCAAAGATCAACCAGAGAAGGCGAAGAAGGAATTATTACCCAGTATGAAATGCACGGCATTGAAGATTTGGGGCTTTTAAAAATGGATTTTTTGGGTTTAAAAAACCTTACTATAATAGAAGACACGTTAGCGCGCATTTATGTTTTGCATAATAATTTAAAAATTGATTTAGATAATATTCCATATGACGACCCAAAAACTTACAAACTTTTGCAGGACGCTTTAACAACTTCTGTTTTTCAACTTGAAAGTGACGGAATGAAAAGATATTTAAAAGAACTGCATCCCACAACTTTTGAAGATATTACAGCCATGGTGGCTTTGTACCGCCCGGGGCCTATGCAATTTATCCCCGATTATATTGAAAGAAAGCACATGCAGGCCCTGCCTGCCGGCAGGCAGGAAAAAATAGAATATTTGCATCCAAAATTAGAGCCAATTTTAAATGAAACCCAGGGAATTTGCATTTACCAGGAGCAGTTAATGAAAATTGCGCAAGAAGTTTGCGGATTTACTTTGGGCGAAGCCGATGTTTTAAGAAAAGCTGTTGGCAAAAAAATTAAAGATTTATTAGACGCGCAAGAACACAAATTTATTGACGGAGCTATAAAAAACGGGGCTTCAAAAAAAGTTGCCCAAGAATTGTGGCAGTGGATTTTGCCGTTTGCAGCTTATGGATTTAACAAATCGCATTCGGCGGCTTACGCCACCATTGCCTACCAGACAGCTTATTTAAAAGCCCACTTTCCTGTTGAGTTTATGGCTTCTGTTTTAACTTCAGAAAGAGCCGACGTTGAAAGAATTGCCTTTTTAATTGATGAATGTAAAAAAATGGATGTTGAAGTTTTGCCTCCAAACATAAATGAAAGTTTGAAAAACTTTACGGTTGTTGAGGGCAAGAATCAAATTAGATTTGGCTTGCTGGCAATTAAAAATGTGGGCGTAAACATTATTGAGGCAGTGACAGAAGAAAGAAAAGCCAACGGGGCTTTTAAATCAATTGGGGACTTTATACACAGAGTAAAATCAAAGGACTTAAACAAAAAATCAATGGAGGCTTTAATTAAAGCCGGAGCGTTTGACCAGTTTGCCGAAAGAAACCAGCTTTTGCAAAATTTAGAAAAAATGCTGGAAATTGCCAGAGAAAACAATAAAAATAAAAATACAAACCAAATGGGGCTTTTTGCAAACACAAATGTAGAAATTAACCACGATATAAAGCTTGAACCCTCACCCGCTGCCACAAATTTTGAAAAGCTTGGCTGGGAAAAAGAACTACTTGGGCTTTATGTAAGCTCGCACCCTTTAAACGATTTTAAAAAACTTTTTGAAGCAAGAACAACTGCCATTTCAAAAATTGACGGCGCATTTGTAAACAAAAAAATTATTGTGGGAGGATTAATTTCTTCTGTTAAAAAAATAATAACCAAAAAAGGCCAGCCAATGTTATTTATGAAGCTTGAAGATTTAACCGGAAAAATAGAAGTTGTAATTTTTCCTAATTTATTGGAAAGAAATCCTGTTGCTTTGCAGGAAAACAAAATTGTGTTTGTTGCCGGCCGGGTTGACGACCGCAATGGCGAAATTAAAATTGTAGCCGATGATGTGCAGGAAATTTTAGTGCCTCGCGAGAACTAATTTTTGCAAAAAAAATTCCCGACAGAAGTCTTTCGACGTGTCGGGATTATGTTGTAGCAGTAAGCCCGCTCAAACCTTCAGCGGCGCTAGGATGATGAACCACCAAGAGAAGATGCAATCTTCTTGGCGATTGATTGTTCGTCGACGTCCAAAGTTTTGCACGTCGTCGACGAAACGAGAGACACATCATTGCAACCAAATTGAATGATATCGTTGCATCGGTTTATCTCCCAAAGGGTGTTAGAGCTCACCAGAGATACTGTTCCAAACAATGTTGGAACCGGAGGACACTCCTGCGTCTCAAACTCTTCTGGTGATTGCTGGTGCCAGTTGTAGACCATCCTCCACAAGATCAGCCTGTTGGTTGGGTTGGTTCGGTTGGTTTGGAGCTCCATCAATTCTTCGACTTTCTCTGCCACCGCCTCCCAAAGACCGATTAGGATTCCTATAGTCCCAATCGCCGAATTTGGGGCTGTCTGCAACTCCAATCTTGTTCTCATACTATATTCCCTTATTTCGGTTTTTTCTTGCTCTGCTACAAGCTCAGCAAGAAAAAACCCACATTGTGTACTATATTAATCATAGCATATACAAACACTCTTGTCAAGTCTTTTAGCTTGCCGATAAAGGTGGTAATATTAGAAAATATACTTATTAAATAATAAAAAATATGGCAGAAAATATAGACCCATCACTACCATCTGACGATGGTGTGAGGGTAAAAAACATTCGTCATTCCCTATCTCATATAATGGCACAGGCTGTGCTTGAATTTTGGCCCAAAGCAAAATTAGGAATGGGGCCTGCAATTGAAAACGGGTTTTACTACGACTTTCAATTTGCAAAACCATTACAAGAACAGGATTTGCAAAAAATTGAAAACAAAATGAAAGAGCTGATTTTGCAAGACCAAAAATTTATTAAAAAAGATATTACAAAACTG
>Ga0074195_1003211_pt1 | contig 15990 bp, 13 predicted proteins | sample EPASupsiteHSE623_FD_64525 | JGI IMG/M metagenome (GOLD analysis project Ga0074195, IMG submission 64525) | Bioremediated contaminated groundwater from EPA Superfund site, New Mexico - Sample HSE6-23 | ecosystem: Environmental > Aquatic > Deep subsurface > Groundwater > Contaminated ...
GCGTCATTGCAGTTGGCGTACAGCAGCAGCCGGTCATGGCGGGGGGCCCGGGGCAGGGACTCGTCCGGCGGTTCGGCCACGGCCCCAAGCCCTTCGGGCAAGGTCGGAAGAGGGGCGGGGGGGGGGAGATGGTGTTGGGGGGTAGGGCGTAGGCGTAGGAGGACAAGGGGTTGGTGGCGGTGGGGTCGGTGTTGGAGTAGGGGTGGGCGGACATGGAGTAGGTGTGGGACGCGGTTTCGGAGTCGGATGAGGTTTCGGCGGACATGGTGGTGTGGGTGGTGGTGGAACTGGTTTAACACAATCATGACAAAGATGTGGCAAGATTTTGCATATTTCCGGGTGCTTGAGCCAGCAGGAATAAGCATCAGCTTTAGGAGTAGCTACAGTAAAAGCTCCTAATAAAGCTGTTGCAAAAACTAAAACCATCAGCGATTTTCGTAATTTCATTTTTATCACCCCCTTCTTAACTAGTAATTTTGAACTACAAAATTCAAACAGGACATAAAAATCTTACTTGTGATTTTAAAATATACAACTAAACATTTATTTTTAGTGTCAAAATAAAATAAAAACACGCTCTAGAGCGTGTTTTTATTTATAGTTTATTTTCTTTCATTTTTCCTCCTTTTTACCCGGGTTCCTCGACTAGTCGAAGAAATATTATGCTATCTTCTTAACGATTAATGTTCCAATAGTGGCAACTGTTCCCGAGAAAGAGATAAGTTGACTTACCACGTCTAACGGGAAACCAGTTTGAGCAGTAACTGGAACTGGAGCAGGTGTAGCTGGGGTAATAATTTCAGTTACCTCGGCTTTGATTATCGTAACGTCAGTTGCGGATAATCTTACTCCTGGACCATTGACGATCACTGAATTTCTAAGAGCGTAGTCGTTTGGAGCGTCCGCTGCGACTCTAGCCTTGAAAGCGAATGTTACTTCTGAGTTAGCAGAAATAGTTTGGTTGTCCCAAGTAATAGTTCTGTTAGCTGCACTCGCGCGGGCATCAGGGTTTGTGGACAAGGGAATTAAGTATGATGGAACATGATCAATGATTTTTACTTCAGTTAAGTCTTCGTCTTTAGGATTGTTAATTACAATTCTGTAGATAAGAACCTCTCCTGGCTTAGCAAAATCACGATCATCAGTCTTATACATACTTAAACTTTCATCCTCATCATCGTCTTCCTCCTTTACAACTACAACACTTTGGCTTTGGTACTGGTTTGTAACCACGTTAACTTGGTTGCAAGTAGAGCAAGGCGTTGGTGTAGGAGTTGGTACCGGCGTCGGTGTAGGCGTAGGAGTTGGAGTTGGCGTCGGTGTAGGAGTTGGAGTAGGAGTAGGCTTTGGGGTTGGCGTCGGTGTAGGAGTAGGCTTTGGGGTTGGAACTGGACAATCGTAGCAAAGATGTGGAATCTTCGCGCAAATATCCGGATGCTTGCACCAGCAGGAATAAGCATCAGCTTTAGGAGCGTTAATAGTAAAAGCACCCAAAATAACTGCTGCAACAACCAAAACCATTAATAATTGGCGTAATTTCATTTATATCACCTCCTTTGAAGAAGAATTCATGAATTTTTTTAACTGATAATTATATAACTTTAATTAAAAACTGTCAAACCTGTGAACTTACAATAAGTGGGCTAGATTTTATGAGCTGAGCATCAACAATGATTCGGTTTTTTGTAGTCCATAAGGGCCAACAAGCCATCAGTGACAAAACGGGCTTTGAGTTATCGGAGGATATAAATTTTAAATTGCTCGGATCAATAATGGATGATTTTGTGACCCTGTAAGAATATCTCGTGCTGTCAAAATCAATAATTATCTCATCTCCAGGCTTGAGCTCGTTTAAGTGCATAAACACAAACCGATAGATTCCTTTCCATGGTTCTCCCGTACTATGGCCAGAAATAAATACTTTTCCTTGCTGACCAGGTTTAACCCCATTGGGATACAAGGCCACGCCTTTAGAGAGTGTTTTAAGAACGTCCGCATCGCTCATTGAGACGGCAGAATTAAGAGGAGCGTTTATTTTTAAAGCAGGAATCCTAATCCAATCGCCGCCATCTTTTGTAAAACTCATAGCGGAAACAACATTTAATGAGTTAACTAAATTTGATAGAAAGGAGTAATTGTATTGAGGATAAACAATGACCCTGTTTCCTGCTTCCGGAAGCTGACTTTTTCTATGCACTGAAGCTTGAGATTCGTTGTGCCCGAGCATAAAGCCAATGCTTCCCGAAAGGGCAGAAAACAAGAGGATTATGGGAATAGAAGCCAATAAGAGGCTTTTAGAAATACCCTCATTACTCCGAAAACTTTTTTCTGGATATTCAAACATAACCGGTGTTTTTACCAAATTTTAAGATTTTTGTCAAGTATTATATTTCTATATCAATCGAGTAAATAAATTTCAAAAAAAGCAAAGTAAATCAAAAAATAAAATATTATAAAAAATAATTAAAAATGAAAAAGCTATAAAAGTTGATAGTTTTTGTGAATAAATTCACAGCTTCTTTGTAGCCAATCCTTATATTTGATTAATAGCTTCCCAAATATAAGGAAGGAAGCGGAGAAGGATTTATTGACTTTAAGCTTTTTTAAAACTTTAAGTTTTAAAAAAGAACAGGAAGGGGGGTGAGAGTAAGTGATAAAAAATATAGTGAAATATTCATTTGTTCTTTGCGCTGCCGGGTTTCTATCTACAGGAGCTGCTTTAGCAAGTAGTTCTGAAAACTCAATGACTGGAGCGGATTCTATTAACAATAACGTTGCGACAGAAACGCAAGTTTCGAATCGCAACTTTGTTAATAGTGCCTTTCCAACATACGTAGGCAATCATTCTGCCGTTACTGGAAATAATCTCGCCAACAACAATGTTAGTTGCGGTATTGGTCTGTGCGGAGGAGGAGAAGGTATTAGTACGGGAGCAGCTTTAATTGGAGGCGATATTGAAAATGAAATTAATAATTTCAATGCCTATTTTGCCGAGGACTTTGGAAATGTTAATTGGGATCTTCTAAACAGCTGCACTGGTTTTGATTCTACAAATATTAACCAAGTAGCTTTGACCCAAGCAAGCAATCTAAATGTTCTAAACACTGCCACATTAGTTAACGCAGTAAATTTAGCGGCATCTTCTGGAAACAACGTTTCTACAGGTAATGTCGGAGGCGGAAAAATTTTCACTGGTAATGCAGGAGCAGGAGTTAGTTTGCACAACGCGTTAAACAACGCAGCTCCAGTGCCAGTATCTGGTCCTCACTTTGGAAACGTATTGGTCTCTGAAGAGAATAGTCGAACTGGTGCAGCTTCAACCAATGTTAATAACGTTGCAGTGAATCAAACCAGCAACACGGCTATTACTAACAGCGCCAATGTTGTGAACAGCGTTAATTCCAGTTCTTCATCTGGCAATAACGTTTCCAGTAACAATGTTGGTGGTGGCTTAATAGCTACTGGTAATGCTAACGCCCATACCAATATTGAAAATGTTGTTAATCAGGGAACAAGCGTAGGTCATGTTGATTTTTCAAATGTGACTGCGAATATCGGAAACGATCTTACCGGAGCCGGATCGACAAACACTAATACTGTTGCAGTTAATCAAGCTTCTAACGTAGCGGTTAATAACACCGCCACGGTAACGAACACGGTTAATTCATCAGCATCTTCTGGAAACAACGTTGCAAATGACAACGTTGGAGGCGGAAGCGTGGATACTGGCGACGCGTCTGTCGATATCAGTGTCAGCAATGTAGTTAATTGATTTGCTGATATCTCTTAAGGGAAGCAAAAAACTTTTGCTTCCCAACGAGGGAAAATAATTTGTTGACCTTTATTATATGAATCTAAAAAAATATTCCTTTATATCTACAACACTTGCAAGCCTGTTAATCATCGGTACGGTGTGGCTAACGCCGCTGTCATATGCGCAAGAAGTGGAATCAAATGGGGCAGCGCCAACTGAGACAAGTCAGAATTCTAGCCAGGAGCAAGGTTCTGGCCAGGGTTCCGATCAGGGTTTAAACCAGGGAGAAAACCAGGGAGTTAATCAAGGTGCCGATCAGGGAGCGGGACAAGGTGCGGTTGACTCTAATTCAAGTGCGGTCAGTAATGGAGAGACTTCGGCTGGGTCAAATGATCAACAAGCTCCACTAACACAAAGTCCAACCAATAGTGAAATTCAAGGAGTAAACCAGGGGACAAACCAGGGTGCAGACCAAGGTACTAATCAAGGAGTGGGACAGAATGACCCTTCTGCCACAAATACCGGGACTGGCACCAATTCAGATAATTCATCAACTGTTGATACTAATAATAGTTCAACTAATAATTCAAATAATTCTTCTAGCCAGAACAATAATTCAGCTGGGACGGCCACCAGTGGTCAAAGTTCAGCTAGTGAAAATACGGGGCCCGGAAGCGTTACCACGGGAAATGCAGATATAAGCATCGAACAGGTGGTTAGCGACAATTTTAATACTTCTGGATCAACGGGGGATATACAACACAACGTTACACCTGGTGATCATAATGGAGATTTAGTTTTAAGCTTTAATTCTTCTAACGACCCAGCTCTTACCAACTCATTTAGGTCAGTTAATACAATTACGGGATCAGATTCAAACAATAACGCTACTGTAAATAGTAATCGTACAAATCTTAATGAAATTCAAAATGATGGAACAATAAATAATTCATTAACCGCAGGAGCGATTACAGGACAGAATCAAGCTGTTCAAAACACGGGCAATGCCTCGGTTCTTACGGGTAATGCAAACGTGGCGGCTACCTTAATAAACTTTTTAAATTCAAACGTTGTTGATGGAAATTTGCTTATTGATGTTACTGATATTTTCGGTGATTTAAACGGCAATATTGTTATTCCTGAAGAGGTTGTTGCTTATTTAGAAAGACAACAAAGGTTGCTTATGGGCATAGACGCTTCAAATGAGGGAACTGGTTCAAACTCGGACAACAATGCCACCGTTAATGTTAATGACACCTCTAACACAAATTTGAATAATAATGCGGATGTTAATAATGATGTGGATATTAATGCGGTAACCGGTCAAAACGAAGCCACTCAAAATACAGGCGGATCTACCATCGATACAGGTGACGTCCAGACAACAACTAATACCGTTACGCTCGCGAATGCCAATGTTACTGATGGAAACTTGGGAATAATAATTATTAATGCCTTGAATAAGTGGATGAGTTTCATTTTGGGAAAAGATGGAAAATTGACGCCGATTGATCACGATTATTCAACGATCCAAGCAAGCAACACTGGTACAGGATCGGATTCTAACAACAATGCGACGATAGATGTTAATAATTCTGATACGACAAACATCAGCAACAATGCAAACATTGATAATGAAATAGATTTAACTGCCATTACGGGGCAGAATGTTGCCAATCAAAACACGGGCAATGCTCAAGTGATTACCGGAGATGCGCGGGTCAATGCCAACGTAGTGAATATTGTTAATACAAATGTCGTAAGAGGTAATTTAGTGGTTGCTGTAATTAACGTTTTTGGTAACTGGTTGGGTGATCTCATTTTTGGAGGTCAAGTTGTCAATGAAGCCCCCGCAGGCTCAGTGGTTGTAAATGCCGAAAATTCAAATACTGGCTCAGGAACAAACAATGAAGTTAATGTGAATGTGGATAGTGAAAATAATTTGGCAATTAATAACCGCGCCGATATTAACAACAACCTAAATGTAAACGCAGACACCGGAAACAACGAAGCTGATCGCAATACTGGTTTAGCTAATGTCCACACTGGAGATGCTTTAGCGGTTCTGCACGCACGAAATATCGCCAATGTAACCTTGGCCGGTATTTCCAGTCCTTGGATGAATATCACTTCCAATCTTGTTAACGCAACGACTGGTGTAAATTCAACTAATACCATCAATACCAATATTAATGACCAGAGACGCTTGACGATTCTTAATGATGCGGATGTTAACACAGCTATCGGAGCAGTCGCGAACACGGGTTTTAATACAACCAATCGGAACACGCTGGGTGGAATTGTCACCACTGGTTCTTCAAGAATCGATGCCTTAATTGAAAATCTTTTAAACCAGACTTGGCTTATAGGTTCTGCTTATGGGGATGACCCAAATTACGGAATTGATGTTGACGGCGGGAACGTCGTTACTGGCGCTGGTTCGGATAATTCAACTGAGACAAATGTTGACATAGAAGGTAACGCTAATATCGACAATGACGCCGACGTTGATAATTCTATAAACGCAAATTCCAATACAGGATTCAACGAAGCAAATGAAAATACTGGAGGGGGAGAAGTCTATACTGGTTCAGCGGATATAGGTGGAGGAATTGATAATAATGTTAATCAGGTTGAAGTCTCTGGCAATATCGGTCCTTGGGATATAGAAGTAAATAATGATGCTGACATAACAAATACTATAAATGCAATTGCCACCACTGGCGGCAATCAAACAGAAAGGAATACTGGCTGCGTTAGCTGCGATGATCCTGTTGTTCCGCCTCCGGTTACTCCTTCTGTAGAAAAAGTGGTAGAGGAAGAAGGCATTGAAGGAGTTGGTGGGGGTGAAATTGTTGAAGAAGAAGCTCTTAATCCTAGTGTAGGAGGGGCAGCTTTTGAAAAAACCGCTTCGGAAATACCTTTGAAATTTCCTACAGCCGGAGGAACAAAATCTTCGAAGTCCTTCGACGCAAGTTTGTTCGGCCTGCTAGCTGTTGTAGGGGGTACCGCGTTAACAATGCTAAGTGGGGTCAGGAGAAAACTCACCATTGGGAGAAAATAACAATTGAAAACGTTTCAAAATATTAACCGAACATTTGTCATTATCATCCTGAGTGCTGCTGTTTTACTAATAGTTGCCACCCTTGTTTCCTTCTCTGCTCAAAAACAAAAACCTCCCAGAGAAGCAATCTCCTCAGCTCTTGTTGATTTGTCTTCAGTCAAATCAAAAAACGTAAACTTAAATTTTATTGTTCAATCAAATGCATCAAATAATAGTTCTCGTTATTCTCTCAATTTAAAAGGGATAGCTGAGAGGAGGACTGAAGACGAATTTGCATTCGACGGTACAGGTAATGTCGGCATTAGAAAAAAGGGAATTGAACTGATTATTTCGTTTTTTCTAAGATCAATTAACGGAGCGAATTATTTTAACTTTAAAGAATTGCCGGCGTCAAAAAAAGTTACAGATGTTTTGGTTGGAAAATGGGTCGAAGCCAGTCAAGAATGGAATAATAAAATTTCTGTGAAGAGTTCTGACATGGAACCGATAATCAATAAAATAACTTCTCCAGAAATTTTAAAGTCAGCGGATTGGAAAGGAGCCGATAACGTTCAGGGAGTTTCTGCTGATAAATACGATCTCGGCTTAGATAAAGAAAAATTAAAAGCGTATCTCGGAGAAATCGAAAAAGATAATGAAAAGCAGCCGATAAAAAATAGTGCCTATAATCTAAAAAATCTGTTGGAAAGTTACGACCTTCAGGATACATCTGTTTGGGTTAAGAAAAATTCAAATGAGTTATTAAGAGTAAAGGGAGATTTTAAAAGTAAAAAAGATGACCAGAGTACGGTCACTTTCGACTTAATGCTGTCTTCCTTATCTGGCAATTCACAACCCTCAATAGAGCGTCCTTCAGAAATACAAAAAATAGACAAGCCTGACGCAATTTACCGTTTAATATTTCTTGGTTCATCATAAAAAAGTATAAATTTTGATATTTTTTAGGCTTGCCTAAGAGGAATTATCGGGCCACAATAAAACTAAATGGAACCTTGGTTAGATTTGGTTTTTAAAAAAATACTTCAAAGACGAGGTATTGCGTCTTTTCGTCATCACGAACATCCTATTTTGGTTCCCGGACAATTCGATTGGAGTGCCGGACGGGTTTATAATCCAGCCGCCGTGGTAATTGAAGGTCGAGTAGGTTTAGTTTTTAGAGCTCAAGGAATTGATAGAAAACAAGTCGGCAGCAAACTGAGTTGGATCTCTGTTTTGGGAATTGCGTGGAGTGAAGATGGGTTTGAGTTTGTTACGGAAAAAGAACCAATAATGTCTCCCACTCAAGAATGGGAGACAGCTGGAGTAGAAGATCCAAGGATTTCCAAGATAAATGATAAATATGTTATGACCTACACTGCTTTCGATGGGAAGAAAGCACGGTTGGCGTTGGCGGTTTCAAAAACAATAGATCTCAATAATTGGGAACAAAGGAAGATAATTTTTCCTGATCAGGAAAAATGGACTAAGTCTGGAGCAATAATAAACCGGCAGATTAATGGTAAATATCATATGTATTTCTTGATGCATGATTACTATCCCCAATCAGGAGAATCACATATTTGGCATGCCAGTTCTAATGATTTATCGGACTGGGAGGTGACAGATAAGCCAGTTTTAAAATGTCGACCGGGATTTTTTGATGATCATGAGCTAGAGCCTGGTCCACCACCTCTTTTAATTCCTCAAGGCATTCTCCTTATTTATAATGCCACTAAAGTTTCACAGAACGTTAATAAAAGAACTTTTGGTATTGGATGGGCTCTTTTCGATAAGGACGATCCCAAGAAACTTATCGCCAGAAGTAAGGAGCCATTTTTAAGGGGCGAAAACACTGTTTCACAAAAGGGATACGTTCCGAAAGTGCCATTTAAAAATGAGTTAATGAATGAAGGTAGAATTGTTGGAACTATTTTCTCAAATGGGATAGTTAATTTTAAGAATCGTTGGTTTCTCTATTATGGAATGGGTGATTCACACGTAGGTTTAGCCGTGTCTGAATCAAAGAGAATCTTAAATTTGTGAGATTATCCACTTTGATTGCTTTTAAGGATATGGCAATCTAAGTAGTGATTAACTTAATGTTTTTCGGAAACCACTAATGGAGGCAAAAACACAAGACATAAAATACAAGACTCTATATGTTCCTGGGACCATCAAGTCAAAGGTTAGTCTCTTTAAGAGAGCTCCTAATAATCCCATTTTGTCGCCGACGAACAAATGGTGGGAATCAGAGGCGGTATTCAACCCTGGAGTAGCAGAAGATAAAGATGGCGTAATTCACATTATTTATAGAGCCATAGGGAGGGATGGAATTTCACGCTTTGGACATGCCACTACCAAAGATGGTTTCAATATTGTTGATCGGGATCCTGAACCGGTATTCGAGCCTGGAGAAAATAATGAATACGAAGTGAAAGGAGTTGAAGATCCCCGTATTGTATTCATTGATGGACTTTATTACATCATTTACACAGCGGCATCTTGTTATGAAAAAGATGAATTTCCAAGATTGCCCAAGGGCGACATGCCATGGAGAGTCCGGGTGTCGTTGGCTTTGACGAAGGATTTTAAAGAATTTACCAGGCACGGAGTGATCTTGCCTAATATGGACAATAAAGATGGTGTTCTTTTTCCTGAAAAAATTAATGGAAAATATGTTTTGTTGCACAGATTGCCGCCAGATATTTGGTTGGCATATTCAGACAACTTAAGAGATTGGTCAGATCATCAAAAAGTAACTCATACTCGTCCGGGACATTGGGATGAAAAAAGAATCGGAGCAGGACCAGCACCCATAAAGATACCAGAAGGTTGGCTTCTCCTTTATCATGGAGCGGATCATCACAATGTCTATCGCGCCGGTTTTTTACTTTTGGATAAAGACCATCCTAATAAAGTTATAGCGCGATCTGATATGCCGGCCCTCGAACCGATTGAAAAATATGAGAAAGAAGGCATTGTTCCGAGAGTGGTTTTTCCGGAAGGCCTTATTCTTAGGAATCAAGAATTGTTTATGTACTATGGAGCAGCTGATAAATATATCGGAGCGGCCAAAGCCTCGCTAAAAGACATCCTCGCTTCGTTGAAATAATTATGAAAGAAAATCAAAAAGTATTATGTGCTCTCAAGAGCCACTTTTCGGGAATTAATTTACCTTTAGGTTTTACTCCCGACCCAAAGCTATTTGAACAAGTTTCTGAAGTCTATAAAAAATCGGGTGAATTTCTTTTGAGATCTGATGTTGAAGACCAGGAACAAATTTTGCAGGCTATTGTTTATGGGATAGTGACTGACGGAGAAAAAGTTCTGGGACTATGGAGAAAAGATCGGTCTCCTAAGGAGAAGCGTTTTGTCGAAACCAGACTCAACAAAAAATTAGGACTAGCCTGCGGTGGTCACATTGAACCGCATGACGATATTAATATTCCTGATTTTTTTAACAATGCCATGTTGAGAGAGTTTTCTGAGGAGTTGATTTTTCCGGAAATCCCCAATCCGGTTCCCGTAGGAGTTATTAGATATGAAGAATCTCCAATTGACCGCGTTCATCTCGGACTCATATATAAAGTTTTTTCTCGTCCCAATGTGACCTTGCCCAAGGAGAGTGATGAATACGAAGAGGTTATTTTTCTGACCCCAAAAGAATTAGAAGTTTATCTTCCTAAAATGGAGGGTTGGGGGAAAGCTATTGCGGAGGCCGTTTTTTCAAAGAAATTTTCTTTGATTTAGTATTTTGTCTAAGTTCTTGGAAGATGGAAATCTTTCAAGTATATTTAAACAAAACAGACATGAATAAATTATGGAGTATTCTAATGATTGGGCCGGTATTTTCTTTTTCGATTTTTCCTTTAGTTACTAATGGACAGTCGGTTTTCAGAAAAAACAAAGACGGAGCTGTTGAATATTTTTATTGCCAAAAAAACTGTCCCGAAATTATAAATGGCCCAAAGGTTTTAGGCATTGAAACCTCAAAAGACAATGAAGAAAAATCAAGCGAACAGGTGAATTTCTACGAACAATTGCCGACGCGTCCTATCTTAACCGCGAGCGCGGGAATTTTACCTAATAATGGTTTCTATTTCTTAGATAAATTTGATGAATGGACGCAAGAAAATATTTTTTCTTTTGGAGTTTCCACTCTTAAGGTCCAGTCGCTATTAGAATCGGCTTCTGAAAGAGCTGCAGAAATTAGACAATTAGAGGTAAGCGGACAATTGACTGATAAACTTAGCAGAGAATTAACTGAAAAAATGATGAACAGTCTGGAAACAGCTGCAATTATTGTTGGGAATCAGTATCGGTCTGGATCTAACCCAGTCAAGCTTACTCAAAATGTCATACGAACTACCGCTGCTTCCATAAATTCACTTGATAATTCTTTCAGGGAAGCCGGCAGCTTTTTTCTTGAAGATAATGGAAAATCAAATGTTGAGGCGAAATTGGGATCAATTCAATTTTTAGGGGTCGTAGAGGATAGGGTGTGGTCTGAATTGTTTCCAGAGGATGTTGTTATTGCTCCCGATATTTTAAAAATGGCAGTACAAGAAAGAATAGCTGAGACGAGAAGTGGTTTAGATCAATCAAGTGGGCTTATAAGTTTGGATAATAATTTTATAGTTGGGGGAAAACAACTGATACAAAACGCAGAAGAAAGTTTTGCTCAGGCGTTACTTCTTTATCAAAATAATAATTTTCAATTAGCTATTGATCTATTGAAACAAGCCAGAAATAATTATCTATTTTTGAATTCTCCTTCCATCCAAATTGATCCTTTTATCTTTACCGAACTTGAACCAGAAAAAAGAATCAAAGAAATGTTAAGTATTGTTCAAAAGAAAGGTTACATAGACGACGAACAATCTAAAGAAGCTTTAGCGGAAGCAATCGCTAATCTTAAAACATTAAAGGACAAATCAAGCGAGGAAGAAACTAAATGAAATTGGCAATTATCAGACCATTATGTCTTATATTGCGCAAGTTACCTAAATTTGGCATGTTGAATTTAGTGCTATGAAAAAGAAAATTGCTGGTATTTCATTATTGCGTCCTATTCCAAGGGGAAAGAAGATTGCATATTTATCAACGTATCCTCCCAGAGAATGCGGATTAGCGACTTTTACATACGACTTGTCTACGGCCATAAACACGCTTGGTGTTTTTGCTCGTCCTGTAGTCATTGCGATTAACAACTCAAACTTATTAACCAGCCAATACAACAAGGAAGTTAAATTCTTAATTGAACAACACGATCGGGAATCTTATATTAAGGCCGCTGAATATGTTAACAATAGCGACATTGCTTTAGTAAGTTTGCAGCATGAATTTGGAATCTTTGGAACAAGTTCTGGAAAAGATGCCTGGGACGGAAATTATATTTTGGAATTTTTAAGACATGTAAGGAAACCTGTTATCACTACTTTTCATACGGTAATAAAACATCCTAATGAATTACAAAAATCTGCCGTAAAAGAAATCGCGGAAAGAAGCACGAAAATAGTCCTTATGGCAAGAAATGCAAGAAGAATTTTAGAACCGGTCTATGGCATTTCCAGAGATAAAATGGCATTTATTCACCATGGTGCTCCCGATATTCCTTTTCACGGGAGTGATTATTTTAAGAGAGTTTTTGGACTTCAAGGCAGGGAAGTGTTGATGACTTTTGGGTTAATCGGACCCGGTAAGGGAATAGAATGTGTTTTGAAAGCCTTGCCTGAAGTTGTTTCAAAACATCCGGAAGTGATTTACTTGATTGTCGGGGCAACGCATCCAGTTGTTAGAAAAGAACAGGGAGAGAAATACCGTAGGGAACTTAAAAAAATAGTAAAAGATCTTGGCCTGACGAATAACGTAAAGTTTGTTAATCAATATCTGACGCTTAACCAACTTATCCTGTTTTTAAGAGCTACGAATATTTACATTGCGCCTCAGACCAACCCGGAACAATATGCCTCTGGGACATTGGCATATGCGGCAGCTTTCGGAAAAGCCGTAATTAGTACAAAATTCAGATACGCAAAATACTTGCTAAGAAGAGGCAGAGGAATGCTTGTGCCATTTAAGGATTCTGTTTCTGTTGCTAAATCACTTAATGAAATACTAGAAGATCCAAATAAAAAAAGAGATTTAGAAGAAGCGATTTATATCTTTAGTCGAAAAATGACTTGGCCCCACGTGGCTAGTAAATACGCAGATCTTTTCAGGAAATCTTTATCATTAAACAAAAACTAAATGCCTGCTAATCTTTGTGAAGCTCCAAATCTTTTTTACTTTAGAAAAATTACGACCGATAAAGGAATTTGGCAGCATGCGGTAGGCAAAGAGCCAGATCAGAAGATGGGATATTCTATTGATGATATCTCTCGTGCGTTGATAGTAATTAATGAAATTAATAAGTTTTATCCATCGTTAAACTCTGGAAATTATCGAGACAAAAGGCCGCTAAAAGACCTAGCTCAAATTTTCTTGAATTTTATTGAAGCAAATCAACTTGCAAAAGGGAATTTTAATAATTTTGTGAACGCAAAAGGTGAGCCTCTTCCTGAACCAGGGTCACCGGATTCTTTCGGGCGTACTGTTTGGTCTCTCGGAAATACCATTCGTGACGGTATTACCGAAGAACAAAAGAAAAAAGCGCGTGATCTTTTTGAAAAAGCTGGCAAAAATTTTATGGCTGAGAAATTTATTAGAACAGAAGCTTTCATTTTATTAGGTGTCGCTGAAGCTTACGCTGCCTCAAATGATTCTTCCCTCCAAGATTATGTTCAGGCAATTCTTACCGAAATGTTGAACCAGTTTAAGTCCGCAAAGTCGGCTGAATGGCCATGGTTTGAAAATGAACTTAAGTACTCAAACGCCATGCTCCCGTATGCATTGTTAAAAGGCGCGGCAGTTAGAGAAAAAAGTAATAAAGCTTTGGCAGCTGAAGCTAAAACGGTGGCCTTCGAATCCCTAGACTTTTTAATTAAAGAAACAATGCACGAAAATGTTCCGGCTCCCATTGGGAACAAAGGTTGGTATAAAAAAGGAGGCCAGAAGGCTTTGTATGACCAGCAACCTGTTGATGCGGCCGGGATGGTAATTGCTTGTCTCGAAGCTTGGAAGGTAAGCAAAAAGGAAGACTACAAAAAAACCGCCGAGGCATGGTTGCGCTGGTACGAAGGGATAAATGTTTCTCAAAAACCAATGATAGATGAGGAAGACGGGGCTATTCACGATGGCATCAACGAAGGCAACGTTATTAATCCTAATTGTGGTTCAGAGTCTATAGTGTCCTATTTGTTGGCTCGACTTAAGTGGACTGAATATTGCTGTCAAAAAAGTTAGTCAATTTTAAATTTCTTTTTTCTTGATTTAAGTTGGGAAGACTGCTACTTTTCATTATTATTTATTGAATCAAACTTGAACCCATGTTAACCATGAACGATCTTCGTCAGGGAGTAACCATTACTGAAAACGGTGATCCTTGGATTATTTTAGAATCGGACTTCATGAAGAAAGCTCAACGTCGTCCTGTTATGAGAACAAAAATGAGAAATTTGAGAACTGGACAAGTTGTTAGTAAAACTTTTAAGCAGGGAGATTCGGCAGAAGAAGCAGACATTGCCAAAGCCAAAGCTCAATACCTTTATATGACAGGTAATGAGTATACCTTTATGAACCAAGAAAATTATGAACAATACTCCTTGAGCAAGGAACAGCTTGGTGACGCTGTAAAGTATTTACAGGAAGGAATGGAATTAGAAATTTTACTTTTTGAAAATAATCCGGTATCCGTGAAGCTTCCCATAAAAGTTGAAATGAAAGTCGTCCAAGCCGCTCCCGGAATTCGTGGCGACAGTGCTTCCAATATCATGAAAGAAGTGGTTGTGGAAGGTGGCAGCAGGATGCAAGCCCCGCTATTTATTAAAGAAGGGGACATTATTAGAGTAGATACAAGATCAGGCGAATACGTAGAAAGAGTTGGAAACTAATTCCTCGGCAAATTAGTTAAGGAGGAAGTGCTATTATTAAAACATGAAAACATTAACGTTTTGGAGTTTCACTCTATTGGTTTTGTCTGGAGTAATGTTAATTTTGCCTTTAATCTACCAAGGATTATCGAGACTTACTTTCGGATATCCAATATTTCAAATAATCACCGGTATTGGATGCCTAACATTGGCAATTTTAATATACAGAAAAAAAGCAAACTAAAATTTTAGGGAAATTGACTTTTAAGTCAACTAGTACTATTTTGGTACGAGTTAATGTTATCTCTTTCTCGAAAAACCGATTACGCATTATTATTGCTTTCCGCGCTCGCCGAAAAGCCGAATGATTATATTTCTCTAAGTCTTCTCTCTAAGGAGAGGAATTTGCCTTACCGTTTTATTGCCCAGGTAGCTAGAGCACTTCTTAAAAATAGGATCATCGAAAGCCGTGAAGGCTCGTCAGGCGGTTATAGGTTAGCGAGAAAATCTTCTGATATCACGGTTAAAGACGTGGTGTTGGCCGTCGAAGGAGGAGTGGCCTTAGCTTCTTGTTTAAATCCAGAAAAAAGCTGTAGCCAGTTAAGTTTTTGTCCGGCCAGAAAAGGTTTACCGGCAGTTCAAAAATTAATAATGGATACGCTTTCAGCAAAAACGATTGAAGACTTGATGTTAAGTAAATGAAATATATTTTCCAAACAAAACAGGGTTTAGACAAAGAAGTTGTTAAAGCAATTTCAGATAGGAAATGCGAACCTGACTGGGTTAAAGAAAAGCGTTTAGAGGCTTTAGATTTTTTTAAAAAGAGAGATTTACCAAAATGGGGACCAGATTTGAAAGAATTAGATTTAAATAAAATTGTTTATTACGCTGAACCAGATTTGAAAGAAACAAGATCTTGGGACGAAGTTCCAGAAGAGATTCGGAGAACATTTGAACATTTAGGAATTCCTCAAGCTGAACAAAAAGTATTAGCCGGAGTGGGTGCCCAATATGAATCGTTAATGGCCTACCACAATTTAAAACAGGAATGGGAAAAACAAGGAGTGATATTTGAGAATTTTGATGTAGCTATTCAAAAACATGCGGATTTGGTTAAAGAATATTTTATGACCAAATGTGTAGGTATCAATGATCATAAATTTGCTTCTCTTCACGGTGCAGTATTTTCCGGAGGAACTTTCATCTATGTTCCAAAAGATTTT
>Ga0074195_1003212_pt1 | contig 15982 bp, 9 predicted proteins | sample EPASupsiteHSE623_FD_64525 | JGI IMG/M metagenome (GOLD analysis project Ga0074195, IMG submission 64525) | Bioremediated contaminated groundwater from EPA Superfund site, New Mexico - Sample HSE6-23 | ecosystem: Environmental > Aquatic > Deep subsurface > Groundwater > Contaminated ...
GTGGAGTCCGGGTCGGTCGGACCACCATCGGAGGTGTCGTCGTCGAAGGAATCGCCATCGCTGGAGTCGCCGTCGGTCAGACCACCATCGGAGGTGTCGTCGTCGAAGGAATCGCCATCGCTGGAGTCGCCGTCGGTCAGACCACCATCGGAGGTGTCGTCGTCGCCGGGTCCGCCATCACTGGAGTCGCCGTCGGTCGGACCACCATCAGAGGTGTCGTCGTCGCCGGAGTCGCCGTCGGTGGAGCCTCCATCGAGGTCACCATCGGAGCCAGCGTCAGGGCACTCGGGGCAGGTTCCGCAGTCGGAATCCCCGCCGTCGCACTCGTTGCAGGTCGGGCAGTCAGCGTCCGGGCACTCGCCCGCGTCTCCGCAGCTGCCGCAGTCGGCGTCGCCGCAGGTCGGGCACTCGCCCGCGTCTCCGCAGGTCGGGCAGGCATCGCACTCACCGCACGGGAGGTGCGGGGGGCACTCGCCGCCGGCATCCAGGTCTCCACCCTGGGTATCGCCGTCGGTCTGGATGCGGGGGTCCTCGTAGGACTGGGTCCCGCACGCGTTGAGGGAGGTGACCAGGGCGCAGAGGGCCAAGGCCGTCAGGAACTTCGGGAACGGGATCTTCTTCATGGCGAACTCCTCGTTTGCCTCCACACTCTCGGTGGGAGGGAAATGGAACCGATCCGGGACTTTCTTTCCGTGGTTCATGAACCGTAGACACTGACACTTGTGGACAGGGAGCACTATGCTAGCACGGCTTTACCGGCCGTGTGAGAAAAGGGATTTATATAGCAACCCAAGAGGTAGCCATCAGTCTCTTGGGATTATCTTCATGGAGACAACATGCCTAAAAGTGCCCGCTTTTAGAAGGATTGTTGTTGTCTCCATGGGGGATAACCCCAAGAAACGTAAAATAAAATAGTCTAATGCGAGTTGTTAAAGAACTCTGACTAGTTACTTTGAGACCACATAAAGACTATTTGTGATAGACCTATTGGACTCGCCAATGGCCTATGAATACTTGCATATAGCGGGCATTCTATAGGCAGTAATAATCAGGAGAGAGAATATACTCACAATATTAGATTTTGTCAACATTTATTCGGGCACATACAAACATAAAAGTTTTCTGAGCGGTTACAGAAAAAACCCACCGATTGCTCAGTGGGTTTTTCCCCTCATTCCTATGAAAAATTTCTTTCGTATTAGTGTTTAGTCCTTACAATTCTTAGTTCGTATATCCAACCGCTTTGTTTAGTCTGTAAAGTAGCAATGCAACTTCACCTCTTTGTACGAACCAAGCTGGATGTAAGTAATTTTGTCCATTGAAGTAGCTAGGTGTGTATAGTCCGTAAGAATAAGCTGCTCCAATATATTTTGTATACCATTGAGTATAATCAGCATCTACGTAGTTTGAATTCATTCCGATTAGGTTTACGCCTTTGAATGACTTCATAGCCTCAAGAGCGAATTTCAAGAATTCAACACGGTTGATATAAGTATCTAGTCTTGCAGATCCATCTGGATGACCTGACAACATTCCGTAGAATTGAGCTGTTCTTGCGTAAGTCATATACCATTCGTAAGGGTTCAAATCCCAGAATCCTAGGTTTGTTCCATTTGGTGGAAGAAGGACAGCATTGAATGATAATAGTACAACTTTAAGTACTTCAGCTCTGTTGATATTTGAATAAGGTTGGAATGTTCCATTGTCATAACCGTTGAAGATTCCTTTACCAGTTACCCAAATGATAGCTTCACATAGTTCTACATCAGATATGCTTCCGACATCTGAATATTTAGTATTTTTGCAAGTTGTAGGAGATGGTCCTTCATCGCCTTCACCAACTACGAATCTACCAATTTCAGTATCTTTGTTGCTGCCATTTGCACGGCTTACTATCTTATAAGAATAGATATCTTTCTTTAGAGATTTTCCATTCTCGTCGACCAAATTCCATTCTACATCGTGACATCCAGCATTTTGATCAACATAATCCAATAGTTCGATTTGTTCTTTTCCGCTACCTGATAATCCTTTGTAGATAGCCATATAAACCTCAGCGTCTTGGTCGATGCAATATTTGATTGTCAATTCTTTTGCGTCAGCGGTAATAACTGGGATTGTATAGTCATTAGTAACGTAAGCTTTCTTTGTAGAATCTCCGTCACTCTCAACATTTACGTCTACAGTTATAGTGTTGTTTACATCATCATCTGTAGGGTTTTCAGCAGTGATCTTGAATTTCCAATCTTGTCCTTCGTCTACAGGATCTCCGTTCTCATCAAGTCCATCCCATTTAATTGCATACCATTTATTCTTCTTAACATCCATATTCTCAACTAACTTGAATTCTTTCTTTGCTCCTTCATAAACCTCAACAGTTACTTCTGAAGTCTGATTTATCTTGAAAACTAGGTTTGTGAATTCGTCCTCTTCAGGATCGAAAGAAGTCTTTGTTACGAAAGCCTCACTTATAGATGGGCTATCATATGTTACTGAAACGTTAAGTTTCTTAACATCTGTATGATTGTCATCAGTGATAGCTGTAATAGTGATATCCCAAGTTGATCCATCTTCAATATAGTCACCATCGTCATCAGTTCCATCCCAAGTCTCTGTATATTCATCTGAATCTACAGAAGAATCGTCGATGATTTCGATAGTTTTTGAACCGCCTAGAACCTGAACAGCCTCGACTTTCAATGTCTTAACATCTTGTGTAAGTTCGTAGTCGATTTCCATGTCCTCACTTGAAGGATCCCAATCTGAAGAAGGCTCGATTGAGAAGTCAGTGATAATTGAATTATCAACTACTCCTCCAGAAACTACAACTGTCTGAGATTCTGTATCTTCTCCGTATCCGTTTCTTGCAGTTACTACGAATTTATAAGTTCCAGCTGAAACTAAATCATCACCATCATCTCTACCATCCCAAAGTACAGACTGAGTAGTGTTTCCTTCGTACATATCATTTGTATAAGCAGAGAAAGATCTAACTAAATAGTTGTTAGAAGATTTCTTTACTTGAACAGTAAGGTAAGCATCTTCAGTAGATTTGAAACTTAAAGTAGAACCACTAACTCCATCAGCGTTGAAGCTTGATGGATTAACAGTCATGTTTATAATTTCCGGAGCTTGATTTACTACTCCTCCAGAAACTACCTCAACTGTAGTTTGTCCGTAACCGACGATTCTGTTTAAAGAATTTCTAGCAAAAGCTCTGATAGTATAAGTACCATCAGCTAGAACTGCACCAGTAGCAGAGTTGTTTGCTTTTCCTCTCCAAACATAAGACACGCTACCAGCGGATGTCTGTGCATAGTTAGAGAAAACAAAAAGACCAGAATCAGGATATGCAACGTAAGCGTAAACTTCTGCAGCCTCAGTCAAATTGAAACTAACTGTAGCTGTTCCATCATTTGATGGATTAAAAGAAGTTGGGTTAACAGAAAAATTCTGAACTGTTCCTTGTGAAACATTTGTTCCAGAAGGGGCCACTTCAACTGCTAATGCTGTAGAAGTAGCTAATGTTGCTACTGCGACGATTAGAGTTAACAATTTTTTCAACATAGTGATTGTTGTTAAGTTATTAATTGTTGTTTTTATAAGGTATATATATGTAAATTTTTTGCTTACGAAAATTGCAAAGGTTGCTATATTACCAGTGATGAAAAATTTGTCAAGTATTTTGTCCGCTATAATTACGCAACAAAAAAGCCCCCGCTCTGCGGGGGCTTCTATAAGCCAATTTTATAGTGTCTTACAATAGTCCTGCTGAATGTAATTTATACAGTGCAGATGCTACTTCGCCTCTTGTACCATAAGCTCCCTTGTCGAAGGTATAACTGTTTAACGGAGCGAATAAAGAATATTTATTTGATTCGCATACATACTTGTAATACCAAGCGCCTCCATCCAAATCTGTATATGAGATAGAAGAACAGCTGGCATTTAGGTTGTAAGACTTAAAAGATTTAAGTCCCTCAAAAATGAATTTTAACATTTCAACTCGATTTACGCTCGCTTCAGGTCTAGCTGTAGATTTTCCAGAATCTCCGTTAAATATTCCTTTGTCTTTACCAATCTTGATATAAGGCATGTACCATTCATTAATTTTTACATCAGTGAATCCAAGATTCCCTGACACTGAAGTAGGTACGGAAACATTCAAGGCTTCAAAAATTACCTTTAATGCTTCACCTCTATTTATAGCCTGATATGGTTTAAAGCTCCCATCATTGTATCCGGAAAAAATTCCTTCTGACTTAGTCCATGTTATAGCGGCACACAAGTTTGAACTGGCATCCACGTCAGTGAATCCTGCACATTTTGTTCCAATACTTCCAGAGCTTCCACCGTCTACAGTTACATTAGCGTTAACTTTACTTGAAGAACTTGAACCAGAAGAAGAACTGCTGCTTCCAGAGCCAGATACATCTCCAACGTCTCCCACTACGAAATAAACATATTTAGTGTCAGTAGAGGAATCTTTTGAAACAATCTTTAGAGTGTAAAATCCTTTTGCTAGTTTATCCCCATCATCATCTTTCCCATTCCAGCTGATTGTATGATCTCCAGATGTTTGTGACTGGTCGTCTACAAGCTCTATCATTGTTGTACCAGTAGTGGATTTTCCTTTATGAATAGTGACTGTGACATCTGCATCATCTTCCAATTCATAGAACACTTCCATGGTTTCATTCCCATTTGTGATCACAGGTTCAATACTGTAATTGGAAATTCTGGATTTGCTGCTAGTATCAGTGTTCTCTGTAAGATCAACAGTTACTTTCTGAGTGTTATAAATATTATCATTAGATATATTCATGACCTTCAATTTTAGGCCAACACTATCATCGTAGTCATAACTCCCTCCATCCCATTGCACCGCATACCATTGATCCTCTGATACTTCCATATCTTCCTCAATAGTATCCTCTTCAGAACTGCCATCCATCTCATATAAGTTAATTCTAGCGTCCTGATTTACTCTAAATATAGCGTAGGTATATTCTCCTAAATCATTGTCAAATTTTGGGTGAGATACAAAGAAATCACCTATAGTTGGTTTATCATACTCAACGTCGATCGAATCAGCTGCTACGAGATTGCTTGATCCAAGTTTAGATTTGAATTGAATCTTCCACGTACCCTCATCTGCATATTCATCATCATCTTTCATCCCATCCCATGTAACTTCTAAGTTATTCTCCTTCTCTACATCGCTCTCATCAAAAAGTTCAACACTTTCAGTGCCTCTGGATGCATAGATCTGAAGTTCATCCAGGTCCTGTAAAACATCAAACTCTATGACAAGTTCGTCATCAACTCCGGGTTCAAAACTTGAAGATGGATCAAAATCAATTCCGGAAATATGAGAATTACTTGTAGCGCCGCTGCTATTCGGTCCGGTTACAACCACATCCTTCTGTTCAACATCAACGCCATATTGATTTCTAGCAATTATAACTACTTTATAAGTGCCGTTATCTACTCTGTCATCTGAATCGTCTTCACCATTCCAAGGAATAGAATGCTCTGAATCTGCAGTATAATTATCATCATCATAGTTAGAGAATGTTCTCTCAACTTCACCCTGGTCGTTTCTAATCTCAACGGTTAAATCTGACTCCTCGTCATTCGTGAATTCGATTATTGCATCTTCTGTACCAGGATTGAATGATGAAGGATCGATAGTGACTCCAGAAATAGAAGGTTTATCAGCATTTGTATAATTAACAACAACATTCTTAGTTTCTGTCACAGGCTGAAATCCTGTCTTTGAAGCGGAAATAATGACTTTATAAGTTCCAGGTTCAACAAGATTTCCACTTTCTTGTCCATCCCAGACGAAATTTCCGGTTTGTAAACTTGTATTGGAAGCGTTGAAAGATTTAACTTCAACATCATCGGAATTTTTAATATCAACAGAAAGTGAACCAGCAGAAGTGGAAATAGCATAATTAATAGTAAGATATTCTTCTTCGTCATCAGAAGAGTCCGGATCAAATCCCCAAGTATATGGAGAAGTGGCAGATCCATTTAAAGTGAAAGTGTTGATAGCCAACGGAGCGGCAATAACAAGTTGTCCATTGCCAGTTTTTACGATCGCTCCAGAAGTAGCCGTAACTTCAACAACATAAGTTCCAACAGCAAGTGCAGGAGTAATAGTGTTGTCAGCAAGTGTCCAAGTTGTACCATTATTAGTTGCAGTATAAGGAGCACCAACAGCTACGTCTCCTTGTTTAATTACTACAGAAATAGTCGCAGTACCGTCATTTACAGTTCCAGCCAAAGCAGGAGTTGTATCATCAGTAGTAAGTGCGGTTACTGTTACGGAAGTAAGCTCAGCAAACGCAGTCATTGGTACAAGCGTGAAAAATATCGCTACCAATCCCAAAAGAGAAAGAACTTTCTTTTTCATAAAAAAATTGATTAAAGTTTATATTAATAGGAGGCGAATAATAAAACTTTATTCTATCGGCAGTCAATATAACTTTATTCTTTTGCGTGAGAAAAATACCTGCGTATGAAAATAAAACTTAATATTATCCAGAATAAAATTGAATTTTCCTCTAGGCCATAAGGCAAATCCAGTAATCCATGTCCTAAGAAATAGAAAAAAACCAACAGATAAAGATTTTTGTCCGGAGAATTGAATTCTTTGAGAATATTAAAAATTACCATTATATACATGGCAAAAATCGCCATGAGACCAAATATCCCAAGGTCACTCCAGAAATTGACAATCAGGTTATGTGGATGAGGAGGAATCTCTTCTTCCGGGATCATGTTTTCCAGATAGGCGATCTGGTTTTCTCTAAAATAGCTTTGATAGTTTCCAAGACCTATCCCTTTTAGAGGATGATCCAAAAATGCATCAAAATTAAATTCATAAATTTGGATTCGGCGTTCTATGGAATTTGCTTTTTTATAATTTCCAAGAAGTATTTGGAACTTCTCAGTATGATATTGTGAAGCAATGCCGACAATCAATAAAACGACAATTCCAAGCCAAAAAAACTTTCTTTTATCTCGTGGTAGATATGCAAATACAAGATAAGCGATAATAAAAAATACAACAAAAAGTCCAGTGTAAGATTTCGTCAAAACCAAAATCATCCCGGAAATTGCGATCGTCAAAAATTCCAATGCATATTTTCTTAATCCCATCTTTTCTTTAGTTTTTTCGACAAGGTTTACGGCAGCCAGAATAATCATTGGGCCAAATAAGTATGCTAACCAATTCGCACTCTCGGCTTTCATGGATACAAAAGGATCTATATATGGCCATACGAGCCTTCCCAGAAAATCTTTGTTTGCTCCAGGAAGGAGATCAGTGAAATATTTAAAGAGAATAATTCCGCCAAAAATACTAAATGTGATAAAGAATGCTTTTTTTAGACTCTTGAATAATTTCTCGTTTTTCACTCCAAAAACCAAAACGAAAAATAGAAGTATTGGATTCGCATAGTTCAAATAAGACTGGAACCAAAAAGATTTTATGGAAGGCTCAATTTGAATATAAGTAAAAAGTTCCACAATCCCCCCGACAATTATCAAAGCAATTGGAAGATTTATCCATTTAGACCCTTTATCCATTAGAATTTCTTTCATTGCCAAAAGGATGAAGAAAACCACAAACAAAAGTGCCAAATATCCATCCAGTATACTGAAAAAATCAAACATTCTTATTCCAGGAATAATTCTGAAAGAGTCCAGATCCTTCCAGAAATAATTGTGGAAACGATAGTCGAAAATCCCAAGAACTATAAATAGGGGAATGCCGCATACGAGTCCTTGAAACACTTTATTGAGGATTTTTCTAATCATTAGAAATATTTATTCATCAAGTACATAGTGCCTTTTTCATGCAGTAATCTTTTCTTTTCGCTATCATACACCGCATGTGGATATTTCGATTTTACATGATTTTCTCCGACCGTATAAGGTGTTCCATATTTCCCATTCAAGAAATAGTAATCATTTCCGCCTTTCTGCTGACTGTCTCCAATTACAAGAATTTCTTTGAAGTTTTTGCTAAATTTCAAACCTCGAGTTTTTCTTAGGAACTGGCCAAGTTTCTTGATCCCGTTGTCTTTGTCTCCATTGGCAGGACAAATTATAACTCCAATTCCTGAGTCTCCTATATGTAGATGTTTTTCGTGATTTTTACTTAATTTCTCCAGGTGGGTCTGAACAATCTTGAAGATCTCGGTGGATCTCTTATATACGAGATCGATAGGGGTTTTATCCAGTTCATTATAAGCTCTTATCACCAGAACTATTCTATGAACATTTATTATTTCACCGAACTTGGAAATCTTTTTATTTAGATCCTTCATCAGTTTCTCTTTTTTGATAAATCTTTCAGGCCATTTAGATCTGTAAAATTCTTTATAATCATGAATGTCTGTGTCGAAGAAATAACCAATAGAGCCATTTTCCCCAATCAGAAATATATTTTTTAGAACAGAATCGAGATCTTTTTTTGGAATATATTTCAACAGCTCGATCAGCCCATGTTTTTTGAAAGATTCGAGCTGTCTTCCGGTGCAAAAAGCTACGGGAACTTTCTTCGCAGTAGAGATCAAAAGTTTTGCAATTTTTTCGGAAGGAACGGCACTCCCTTTTTCAGTTATAGTACCGTCAAAATCCATCATTACCGCTTTATATTTCATTATTATTTTTTGTTGTCTTTCTTGATAAGATTCCAGTGATAGAGATACAGAGGAAGGGCGACTATAAACATTGCAATGTATTCAGCAAGCTCCCTTTTTACGTCATTAGTGTGACGAGCTTCATTTCGTGCTTTTGCTTCTGTTTCGCACTCAGCTTTCTTTTTATCAATTTCTTCAGTAGAAAGATTTGAATATTTAGCCATTTTAACACCCTTATCGTTATAAGAATAAAGGAGAGTGTCATCCATACATTCATAAGGTTTTTCAAACTCCATATAATCTTTTACCTCCAAGACGTATTCTTTCAAGCCAAGTCCAAAGAATCCAATTGTAGAAACAACTAAAATAACAATCCCGACAAGAGTCATCAAATATAGATAAACAAATTTCACAAAAGATACTCGACTTTTCTTTTTCTCCAATTCGTTAACGGGAGGTTTTGGCGTTGGCATAAGAATTTAGAGTTAGTAAATAAATGCTTCAAAAGAATACCAAATTTAACCGGAGAATGAAACTAAAAATCGATCACAACAAATTCAGCTTTCTTGCCTTTGTTTAGATTCCCATGCTCTTTCGAGATTCCCATTATTTCAGCTCCGGCAAGAGTAGCGCGATATAATGCATCTACAAATGTGATTTCCGGAATTTCCAATTCGCCTTTTTTGATACCGCTCTTTTTCTGTTTGTCTCGGGCTTTATTATGAATATCCATATAAGTAGACATCACATCTAGCATGCTTAGTTTTGGACCGGCACCAATATCCGTAGCCAACGCAAAAGGAATTTTATACTTCATGAATTTTTCAACAGGCATTCTTCCACTGAGTAACGCGATATTTGAAGTAGGGCAGTGAGCGATATTTGTTCCGGTCTTTTTTAAAATTTCAAATTCTTTTTCTTCCAAATGAATTGCATGTCCAAGAATAGTTTTTTTACCAAGAAGTCCTGCCTTCAGGTACACTTCTGTATAAGTTTTTTGTTCAGGGAATAATTCGCGGACCCAAGCGATTTCTCCTTTATTTTCAGATAGGTGAGTTTGAATAAAACTTCCATGTTTTTTTGCGATCGCAGCAGTCTTTTTCATTAATTCCATTGTGCATGTTGGCGCAAATCTAGGAGTTACTGCATATTTTTCTTTATATTTTTTTGCTAAATATTCTACTAGTTTAATTTCATCGGAAGTTTTCATTTGAAGATAATCTGGAGAATTTTGATCCATCAAAACATTCCCAATAATAAAATTCCCATATTTTTTACCTTCTGAAATAGCTTTTTCCAGCGCATATTTATGGACAGAAGAATAAATAATTCCATTTCTAGTTCCATTCTCTGTTAATTCTTTATAGAATTTTGCGAGCATCTTGTCCGTGTATTTTTTATCTTTGAATTTTGATTCTTCCGGCCAGATATATTTTTTTAACCATGGCAAAAGTTCAGTTCCGGAAAAAGTGCCTTTTACTCGATTCTGAACCCAATGCAGGTGAATATCGGTGAAAGCTGGAAAGATTATTCCTTTAGTATTTTTAGTTTCAATGTTTTTATATTTCTTTTTTAATTTTTCGTATTCGCCAATATCGATAATCTTACCTTTTTCTACAACAAGTCCACCATCTCCGAAAATGTCACAGTTCGTGCTACTCTGAGGATTAAAAATTTTGCCTCGATAAATCATAGGAAAATGAGTTAAGATTAGCTTGCTAGGACATTTTCTATCATTAGAATAAGTCAGTCAAATTTTTAAATAAAAACTCTTTGTCATCAAATCAAAAACCTAAAGCGATATTAGTAGATGTCATTCCGCCAGAGATGTCTAAAATGGAAGCATACAAGCGCTTGGAAGAGCTCGAGAGTTTGGTAAATACATATGGAGGAATAGTAGTGATAAAGACAATCCAGAAGCGCACAAATCCGGATTATTCCACTTTTATTGGTAAAGGAAAAATTGATGAAATTTTGGAAATTGGAAAAGAAGAAAAAGCTCAGTTGTTAATTTTAAATAACATCGCAAAACCGGGACAACTTTTTAATCTGGGGGAAATTTTCAGAAAAGAAAATATGGAAGTGTGGGATAGAATCGATTTAATTTTAAAAATATTTGATAAACACGCAACGACATCGGAAGCGAAACTACAAATAGAACTGGCAAAAATTCGACACATGGGGCCTCGCATTTTCAAAATGGGAGTTGATCTGATGCAACAGGAAGGTGCGCGTGGAACTCGTGGTGGGCCTGGAGAGACAAACATTGAGATAATGAAACGTCACCTGCGAAAACAGGAAGACAATATCATGAAAAAACTCGAACATTATGAAGTAATAAATCGTGGTCATCGCGAAAGAAGAAGAAGACAAAATTTGAAAACAGTTGCACTAGTGGGATATACAAATGCAGGAAAAAGCTCTTTGTTAAAGGCTTTAACTGGCAAAGATGTCTACATAGCAAATGAACTTTTTGCGACTTTAGACACGAGAGTTGGGAGATTATATATCCAAGACCAGCACAGAGAAATATTGATTTCAGATACGATTGGATTCATTCAGGATCTTCCTCCATCGCTTATTAAAGCCTTTAGATCTACATTGTCAGAGGCGATAGATGCTGATTTGTTGCTTCACGTTATAGATATTTCCGATCCGATGATGCATCAAAAAATAATAGTAGTGGAAGACATTTTGAAACAACTTGGAGTAGGAGATAAACCGAAAGTTTATGTATTTAATAAAATAGATGCAGTCGATTTGAATAAAAAAAAGAAAGAAGAAGAGATAGATGAAAGAGTTCAAAAAGATTTGATTGATGCTGGAATTTTGCACCCGGAAACTCACAATGTTTTAATAGCGGGACATAATACAGCAAAGTACCTTGGATGGCTTAGTGAAGACGAAAGATGCATGGAGGAAATTACCAGAATCTCAATAGAAAGTCTTACAAAAAAACATCAAAAATACAATCCAGTGTTTGTATCCGCTTCGAACAAAACAAACATGGAAGAATTGATAAATAAAATCGCGAAGATCGTGAAGTAATCATTCACTCATCAGCACCTTAAACCCCTCTTTCTCAAGTTTTTCCCTAATTCCAATGACTGTTTTAGGAGCAGGGGGTTTTATATCTGAAAGTGTATATTTCAGTCCGAGTTTCTCCCATTTATAAACTCCGTAAGTGTGATAAGGGAGAAGTTCAATCAGCTCAAACTTCACGCAATGGAGGAATTTTACAAGAGCTGCCAGATTACTGCGAGTATCGGTATATCCAGGCAGAATCATATATCTAAACCATAGCGAAGGAGCTCTTGTATTAGCCTTTTTTGCTTGTGCAATTTTCTTGTTCAAGTATCGCACATTTTCTAAGATCACTTCATTTGGAACTCCGGTCAAGCATCTGTGAATTTTTGTATCAAAGTGCTTCAAGCTGATCATAAATAAATCTACATATGGGAAAACTTCATCGATCACTTGTTTAGTAGTAAAGAACGAAGTGTCCAATGTCGTATGAATTTTTTCTTTCTTACACAGCTTCAAAAATTCCAACAAAAATTTTGGTTGAAAAACTGGATCTCCACCGCTTATGGTAACTCCACCTTTTTTCCCAAAATACGGCTTATAGTCAGCAACTACTTTGAGTAATTGTGCAGGAGTCATCTTCATGTAATCTTTCATGTCTAGCATGTCACGATTATGACAAAATACGCATCGTAGAGGGCATCCCTCAAAGAAAACAACAAATCTCAAACCCGGTCCATCTAGTGCTCCGAAAGTTTCGAATGAATGAATCATTCCAATTAATCCTCCTACAGGAGTAGATTTTTCCAAATCCTTTGGAGTTAAAACTGCACAATGATCTTGTTGTAGTTTTTTATGAAAGAGTCCAAACATAATAATTTATTTTAGTAGAATTTTTTGTGAAAAGTTCTTGATATAACCTCTTTTTGTTGTTCCTCCGTGAGCTTTATAAAATTGACTGCATAGCCAGAAACTCTGATTGTGAGTTGTGGATATTTCTCAGGATGTTTCATTGCATCTTCGAGAGTTTCACGATTGATTACGTTAACATTTAGGTGAAATCCTTTCTTTGTGAAGTATCCATCGAGCATATCAACTAAATTCTCAATACGAACGTGTTCAGATTTTCCAAGCGTCTGAGGAGTGATGGAGAATGTGTTTGAAATCCCATCACGACAATATTCATAAGGAAGTTTTGCAACAGAATTTAAAGATGCAAGTGCTCCATGTTTGTCTCTACCATGCATTGGATTAGCACCCGGCGCAAAAGGTGATAGAGCTTTTCTCCCATCAGGAGTAGCGCCTGTATGGCTACCATAAACCACATTGGAAGTGATAGTAAGAATTGAGAGAGTATGCTCAGCATTTTTATACGTCGGATATTTTCGCAATGCTGTGATGAATTTTTTGCAAACTTCCTGAGCAATTTTATCAGCGCGATAATCGTTGTTTCCATAACAAGGAAAATCTCCTTTTATTTTGAAATCGGTAGCGATGCCATCTTTGTCATAAACAGGAGTAACTTTGGAATGTTTAATTGCAGAAAGTGAATCTGCGACGATAGAAAGTCCTGCTATTCCAAAAGCCATGAATCTATGAATTTCGGGGTCATGAAGAGCCATTTCACTGTTTTCATAATAATTATGATCATGGCAATAATGAATAATATTCATGGTCTCTACATATTTCTTAGCAAGCCAGTCCATAAGTTTGTAGAATCCGGTAGAAATTTCTTTGTAATCTAGAACGTCCTTGTGTTTTAACGGTGGCAAATCTTTGATTACCAAGTTTCTTGTAAATTCATTTTTTCCACCATTTATCAAAAGAAGGAGAAGTTTTGGTAAATTACATCTAGCTCCAAAAAACTGCATCTGCTTGCCGATAGTCATGGCAGATACACAACAAGCAATTCCATAATCATCTCCATGAAGTGGTCTCATTAATTCGTCATTTTCAAATTGTAGAGAACTGGTGTCTACAGAAATTTTAGATGCATACTTTTTGAAATTTTCTGGAAGTTTTGGAGACCAAAGAATTGTAAGATTTGGTTCTGGAGCTGGCCCAAGATTTATCAAAGTACGAAGTAAACGATAAGAAGTTTTTGTTACAAGATGTCTGCCATCCTTTGACATTCCGCCAATACTACACGTAATCCAAGTAGGATCTCCTGCAAATAGGGCATTGTATTCAGGATGTCGTAGATGTCGAACAATTCTTAATTTAATTACAAAATCGTCTATGAATTGTTGAATTTCTGATTCTGAATATTTCTTGGATTTCAAATCTCGTTCAGCAAAAATATCTATAAACGCATCAATTCTTCCCATGCTCATCGCAGCACCATCCTGCTCTTTTACCGCAGCGAGATAACCAAAATACAACCACTGGATCGCTTCTTTTGTGTCAGTGGCAGGTTTTGAAATATCAATCCCATAAGATGCCGCCATTGTTTTTATATCTTCCAAAGCTTTGATTTGTTTGTGGAAAATGAAACGCTGACGAATATTTTCTTCATTCATATATTTTCCACACATTCTTCTCTCATCTTGTTTACGAGCCTCAATCAAACGATCAATTCCATATAGCGCAATTCTTCTATAATCTCCGATAATTCTTCCACGAGAATAATTATCTGGAAGTCCTGTGATGATATCTTCTGATCTCAAAAATTTTCCTGCAGGTGTATAAAAATCGTCCCAGGATTTATAAATGTCAAAAACTGCATCATTATGACTAAAAATATATTTGCTATAAATTTCACTGATTTTTGGATCAAGTTTATATCCAAGAACTTCACAAGTTTTTTCAACAAGCTTCACTCCGCCAGCTGGTTTAACGGCTCTGACTAATGGTTTTTCAGTTTGTAGTCCGACAATAGATTCATATTTTTTATAAATATATCCAGGACCATGACTGGTTATAGTGGAAGCAGTGTGGGTATCAATTCCAAGAAGTCCTTTTCTCTTAAATTCTTTTTTTAAAAGTTTTTTTGTTACGTTCCAAACTTTCAAAGTGTTTTTTGTCGGACCCGCAAGAAATTTGTCATCTCCACCATAAGGAGAGTAATTCTTGTTTATGAAGTCCCTGACATCTATTTCCTTTTGCCAATTACCAGCTTTAAGCCCACGATATTGGCCTATCACCTTGTCATTCCCGCGAAGGCGGGAACCTATTTTTAAAACCATATTGAAGAGATTAGGAATGAGAAAAAGCTAATAAAAATCATATAATGAAAACTTCAAAAATGCAAAAACTTTAATTCTATAAGAAAAATTTTCACATCGGTTGACATTTAACGATTTAGTAGTATGCTAACAGCTCTTGCAAATTTCTCTCCATTTACAAGGAATTTAGCAAGAACGATCTTTTAAATTTGTTATGCTAGTTTAATTGGCCGGGGATTTATAGTTTTCCATAGAGATAAAAGCTATAAACCCCTGGCCAATGCGTATTATTTTTGGCTAGGCTCCCTATATCCCATCTCGCAAGAGATGATCACATAAGGCGTCCCATTTCGAAACCCAAACATGGAGGTGACCCACACAGAAAGGCTCTACAACAACAGTGCGAAGGTGCGAAGGAAAGAGTTCGAAGTTTCACATGACAAGGCCGAAAGGCCCCCCGCGTAAATCCACTGCGTAGCGGGGAACAACGAAGACAGAGGAGAGTCCCATGCAGAAGATGACGAAGCCCGAGTTCCTGGCGGCCCTGAGCCCCGATTTCCTGGACAAGGCGAACCGCATCCGCGTCGTCGGCGACGAGGTCCTGATCCTGAGAGAGGACGACCCCGACCCGACCGAGCCGCTCCCCGCCGGCATCGACATCGTGCGCCTCTCGGTGTACGAGAAGGACTGCCTCGTGGTGGCCAACGGCTTCCTGGGCGAGTTCGCCGACGAGCTGCTCGCGGCCCTGGACGACAAGCTCCAGGAGCAGGGCACGTTCGTGTACGGCGGCAAGTCCACCGGCAAGCTGTTCGTCATGACGACCGGCAGCGTCGTGCTGGTGATCGACACCACCGGCCTGAGCGACGTGCAGTTCTACCTGGACTCCGCCAACAACGCGAGGGTGATCGGCGAGACCACCGAGGGCCTGCCCGTCCGCCGCGACGCCGAGCTGTACGAGCCCGCGCCCGCCGAGGAGCAGCCCGCCGCCACCGAGGCCGTCGCCGAGGAGCAGCCCGCCGCCACCGAGGCCGTCGCCGAGGAGCAGCCCGCCGCCACCGAGGCCGCCGCCGAGGAGCAGCCCGCCGCCACCGAGGCCGTCGCCGAGGAGCAGCCCGCCGCCACCGAGGACCCCGCCGC
>Ga0074195_1003214_pt1 | contig 15958 bp, 16 predicted proteins | sample EPASupsiteHSE623_FD_64525 | JGI IMG/M metagenome (GOLD analysis project Ga0074195, IMG submission 64525) | Bioremediated contaminated groundwater from EPA Superfund site, New Mexico - Sample HSE6-23 | ecosystem: Environmental > Aquatic > Deep subsurface > Groundwater > Contaminated ...
GCGCGGGTGACGGGTGCCCGGGTAAGCGGAACCGTCCGGAGGGCGAGCATACGAAGCGCGGAGCCCGAGGAACGGAGGCGCGCGCACGGTGTGCGCGACGCCGGTTCCGCGTCCCGGACACCCGGCAGGACCCGCGCCCCTTATTTGACCAGCCAAAGTTTATGGGACAGCCGTGGCCCTAAAGTCCCGGTTTGTAGTGAGCCGTTAAACTTCCGGAGTCCGGGTCTTTCGCCTCTTACCGGCCGCTTCCCGGAACTGTAAACTATATACGGCACAAAACAAAACGGAGGTCCTCGCTAATGAAAATCTCGTCTCTCTGCATATCTCTGCTGCTGGCCCAGGGCGTTTCGGCCTCGGCCCAGTCTTTCTCCCTCGGGCAGTTGTTCGGCGGCGCCGCTCCCGGCGCTAATATGACGCATCCCCAGCCGGTGGCCAAGGCTTATACGCAGGGCGGTGCGGCCGCCGGCGGTTCCGTGCTTCGCGGGCGCGTAAAGGTTTCAAGGTGCAAAAGAGATCAAAGAGGCATAGAGACATGTTCCGCCGCTTCCTCCGGCGGGGCTTGCAGCATCTCTCTGGACTGGAGTACCGGGCGCGCAACCTTTACGATCCCCGCCTTAGGGACGCTGTCCTCTCTGGTGCCGGATCGCGCCCAAGTATACTATTTGGGAGGCGGTCCGCAGGAATTCCCGCTTAAAGAGGGCTTGGGCTACCTGAACAGGGGGCGGCTTAGAGCGACCCGCAGCGGGCATGCCATCTGGGGCGAGATCTATGTGAACGACGACACCACCGGCAATAGCTATACCCAGTACCACTGCCAGTAAACCGTACAAAAAGGCATGCCAAAAGGAGGGACCGTCCGTGAGGGCGGCCCCTCCCGGTTTTTCTACGGTTGAAAAACCGCGTTCAAAGTGATTAAATATATATAAATAGAGGAAAAACGGGGGGCAGCCGTTTTTCCGGAGGAAACAATGAGAATACATATCGTGGCCAGGAAAACCAGGCTTACGCAGCCCATCAAGAGCTTCGTGGAATCCAGGCTTTCAAAACTCGCGGAGTTCGTGGATAATATCGTGTGGGCGCAGGTGATCCTGGGCGTGGAGAAGAAGATCCATCACGCCGAAGTCATTGTACACGCCGGCCACCAGACCATGAAGGCGGCGGCGGAGTCTGACGACCTTTACGCCGCGATGGACAAAGCCATGACCAAAATGGAGGCGCAGGTCAGGAAATACAAGGAAAAATTCTCGGAACACCGCGGACTTTCCATAACGGAAATAAGCGAGCTTTCCATGCTTGTGGGGCCGCAGGCGGTCTTCTCCGTGGTCAAGGATGTTCCGATAAGACCCATGAACAAGGAAGAAGCCGTGCGGGAAATGGAAAAACAGGGCTATAATTTCTGGCTTTTCATGGAGAAGGACGCAAAACGGATGCAGGTCGTTTTCAAAAGGCTCGACAACACCTACGGCCTTCTGCAGCCTGTGAGGAAGTAGTCCCGCCATCCGCTTGCGCGAAAGCGGGCGTTCCGCCCGAAGCGGGCGGCGGGGTAAGAGGGACGACACAATTGGAGGCCGGATGCCGGAATCAGGCGCTAAGTCCATAACGGTAAAGGAACTCCTGAAGGCCCGCGGCAAGATACTCGGTCTTAAGGTGGCCGGCGGGTCGAAAAATCTAGGCAGCCGCATAACGGTCAGCGAGATAAACCGCCCCGGCCTGGCCATAGCGGGACATCTGGAACAGTTCCGTTCCGAGCGCATCCAGATAATCGGCCAGGGCGAACACGCCTATTGTCTCAAGGAGCCGGCGAAAAAGATAGCCGCCAGCCTCGGGAAGATGTTCGCTTTTTCCGACATCCCCTGCGTGATGGTCACCGGCGGCCTGAAGCCGCTTCCCTGCATAAAGGCCGCCTGCCGCAAGGCGAATATCCCGCTGCTGACCACCAGCTTCGATACCTCCTCTTTCATCCGGGAGCTCACCATCTTCCTGGACGACAGGCTGGCCGCCATAACTTACGCGCACGGGGTGCTGGTCAGCGTCTACGGCCTGGGCGTCCTGATCCAGGGCGACTCCGGGGTCGGGAAATCGGAGTGCGCGCTGGAACTGCTGAAGCGCGGGCATATCCTCATCGCCGACGATGTGGTGGAGATCAAACGCCGGATCGGCTACATGCTGGTCGGGAACTCTCCGAAGAATATTAAACACTACATGGAGGTCCGCGGCCTGGGCGTGATAGATGTCGAGCTGCTTTTCGGGGTGGGTTCCATCCTGGACCAGTCTATGATCGAAATGCATGTGAAGCTCGAAAGCGTGACCGGGAGCGCCAACCTGACCACCTACGACCGTACGGGCCTGCAGACCAGCGAGGTCTCCATCCTGGATGTCCCCGTGCCTTCGCTGCGGCTGCCCGTGACGCCCGGGAGGAATCTCGCCGTTCTTATCGAGGTGGCGGCCCTTAATCAACGGCTGAAGAACCAGGGCTATTTCACGGCCAAGAAATTTAACGAGAACCTTATAAGGGAGATGGGAAAGAAATGATCATAGCGCGGGCGCTATGATCGCCATAAGCTATACGCCATAGGCCATAAGCGGCTGTTAAAGCTTAACCTATGGCTTATGGCGGAGCGGAACACCGATATGACGATGAAGACCGCCGGCGGGAAGATCTTTATAATTACCGGGATGTCCGGCGCCGGGAAAAGCCAGGCGCTGAAATGTTTCGAAGACCTCGGTTTTTACTGCATAGACAATCTGCCGGTGGCGCTCATTCCCGCTTTTTCCGAGCTGGTTAAGACCAACCGCCACTTCAGGAATGTCGCGCTCGGTATCGACATCCGGGAAGGCCGCTTCTTCAAGGATTTCGTCAAATCCCTGGACACCCTTGGCCGGCTGGGGCTGGACTACAAGGTGATCTTCATGGACGCCTCCGACACGGTCATCTTGCAGCGTTTTTCCGAAACCCGCCACAGGCACCCCCTGGGCAGGAACATCTCTCTGGCGGTTAAAGAAGAACGGCGCATGCTTTTCGCGCTCAAGGAAAGGGCTAACAAGGTGATCGACAGCACCAATCTTACGCTCGGGGAACTGAAGGAAATACTCGCCGGCGCGCTGGAGCTGAAACGCTCCACCGAAATGAAGCTTACCGTGATTTCTTTCGGTTATAAATACGGCATCCCGCTGGACGCGGACCTTGTGATGGATGTGCGGTTCCTCCCGAATCCGAACTATATCCCGCGGCTTAAGAGACGGACGGGGCTGGACGCTTCCGTCGGTTCGTATATACGCGGCAGGCCCGGTTTCAGGAGCTTCATTACCGATTATACCGGCCAGATAAAAAATCTGCTGCCGCTGTACATCAAGGAAGGCAAATCCTATCTGACCATAGCCATAGGCTGCACCGGCGGCCGGCACAGGAGCGTTTTCATCGCGCATCAGGTCGCGGAAACCCTGTCGAAACTGGGTTTCTCGGTTTCCGAGTTCCACAGGGATATCAGGAAGTAAGACGCCATAAGCTTTAGGCCGTAGGCGGATTCGGGGAAATTCTGCATATGGCTTATGGCCTAAAGCTTATGGCGGACGATTTCGGGTTTATGGCTTTCGCATGATCAATATCATAGTGATAACTCACGGGGAATTCGGCGCCTATCTGATAGAGGCGGCCGAGGGCATCGTCGGCGCCCAGAGCGACGGCGTGAAGAGCGTCTCGATCTCCCAACGCATGTCGCTTGAAAGCGTGAAGAACTGCGTGGAGGCGGCCATAAGGGACATGAGGTCCGAAGACGGTCTGATCTTCCTGATCGACATGCCGGGCGGCACCCCGATGAATGTGGCGCTGCCGCTTTCAAGGGATATTCGGAAGAGCGCGGTCATCTGCGGCGCCAATATAAACATGCTCACCTCCGCTTTCGCCTACCGTAAGACCCTGGGTTTCGAAGAGCTGGTGAACAAGATCCTTGACGACGGCCGGAAGGCCGTCTGCGAGGTTAAGAAACTGCTGATAGGCGGCCGGTAAGCCGGCCGGCGCCCGCGGTACGGAGAGCGGAGGCAGAATTTATGCCCATAGTCATGTTCAGGATAGACGACAGGCTTATCCACGGCCAGGTGGTGGAGGCCTGGGTGCCCCATCTCAAGGCGGAAGAAATAGTGGTGGTCTCCGACGAAATAGCCGCGGACGAAGTGCGCCGCGCCATAATGCGCTTTTCCACTCCGGAAGGGGTGGAGCTGAGGATCTTGCCGGTCGACGAAGCTTTCAGATACCTTAACGGCGCTCCCGGGCCTGCCAATATCCTGGTGCTGCTGCCGGGGCTCAAGGGCATGGCGGACATGATTTCGAAAGGCCTGCCGATAAAATCCCTGAACATCGGGGGGATGCATTATTCGGCCGGGAAGAATTTCTCCATAGGGAAGGCCATATTTCTGAGCGAGGAGGACCGGGCCTATCTCAAGTTCATCTCCGGCGCCGGTGTCGAGCTTGAAGGCCGCGGGGTCCCCACGGACAACGCGATAGATCTCATGGAAGCGATAGCGTGAGGCGCCGCCGCGTCGCGCCCGCCATACGCCTCAAGCCATAGGCCGTAAGGCGGAGGCCATAGGCGGGAATTCAGGGTTCCGAAGCTTATGGCATATGGCTTAGGACCTATGGCCGGCGAAAGACACTTATGGTTAAATTCATTTTTGCCGTTCACAATCATCAGCCCGTGGGTAATTTCGATCATGTGATCCGGCAGGCTTTCAATATAAGCTATCTGCCGTTCACCGAGGTCCTGAAGCGGCATCCCTCCGTAAAAATATCCATGCACTTTTCCGGGATCCTTTACGACTGGTTCGAAAAGAACGAACCGGCGTATCTGGAAACCCTGCGCGGACTGGCGGTCTCGGGCCAGGTGGAATTCCTCGGCGGCGGTTATTACGAGCCTGTCCTGGCCGTGCTCCCCGAGGAGGACAGGCTCGGCCAGATAGCCAGGATGCGGGAGTACCTTTCCGGCCGTTTCGGTTCCGCGCCCGGAGGGGCCTGGCTGGCGGAGAGGGTCTGGGAGCCCCAGCTGGCGGGGAGCCTGCGCGAGGCCGGCGTCAAATATGTCGTGCTGGACGATGCGCATTTTTTTTCCGCCGGCCTCGCCGAAAAAGACCTGACCGGTTATTTTATAACGGAGTCGGACGGTCTCAACCTGCCGGTCTTCCCCATAAATCACCGTCTGCGCTATCTGATCCCGTTCTCCGATCCGGAAAGATCCGTGGAGTATCTGCGTTCTTTCGAGGGGCGGGACGCGGCGCTGGTCATGGCGGACGACGGAGAGAAATTCGGCCTGTGGCCCAAAACCCACGATCTGGTTTACGGACGGAAATGGCTGGAGAGGTTCTTCACCCTGCTGGAGGCCAATTCCTCCTGGCTGAGGACCGTCACATTCTCGGAATGTCTCGCCGGGTCCCGTTCCAGGGGGCTTGTCTATCTTCCGGCCGCTTCCTATCACGAGCTTTCGCAATGGGCTCTGCCCACGGCGTCCTCCGGCCGGCTGGAAAAGGCGTGGAAGAGCGCGCCGGAGGAGATCAAGCCGTTCCTGCGGGGCGGCTATTTCAGGAATTTTTTTTCCAAGTACCCGGAGTCCAACGGCATGTACCGCAAAATGCTGCGCGTCAGCGCGCGAGTCGCCGCCGCGAACGGAGCCGGGAAGGAAAGCCTGTGGAAAGCGCAGTGCAACTGCGGATACTGGCACGGCGTATTCGGCGGAGTTTACCTGCCGCATATCCGCAAAGCCGTATACGCGAATCTGCTTGCGGCGGAGGCGGCGGCCGGCGTCCAGGGAGCCGGCGAGGGAGGATTCCTGGTCGGCGAAGAGGACCGGGACGCCGACGGACGGCCGGAGATCATCGCGGAGTCCGCCGGGGCGGGGTTCTGCCTGGCGCCGGCCAGGGGGGGAGGGGTGCTGGAATGGGACTGTCTCGCGCGCGGGGTGAACTTCTGCTCGGTCATGTCCAGGTATCCCGAGGCGTATCACGCGGAGGACGGGGTCGAGAGCATTTCCGGCTCCGGACGCCATGCCGGAGGCCTCAGGAACCATGTTTTTTACGACTGGCACAGGCGCATGTGTCTGCTGGACCATTTTTTCCACCCGGACACCGGGCTTGATTCGTTCAGGAAGGCCGCTTACGGGGAACAGGGGGATTTCGTGCTCGGGGAGTATTCCTGTTCCACCGCGTCCGGCCCGGAGGGTTTGACCGTGTCCATGTCGCGGGACGGGTTCGTCTGGACCGGCGACCGCCGCTGCCCGATAAGGGTGGAAAAATCGGTGCTGCTCAGGCCTGACGCCTCCTGGAAAGCGGCCTACAGGGTTTCCAATTCCGGCGGCGAAAAGGCGCGCCTCTGGTTCGCGCCCGAGCTGGCCTTCGCTTTTTCCAATCCCGCGGTATGCCCGGAAGGAGAGCGGCGCGGAGTTTCCGTGCTGCGGCTGGACGATCCGGTCCTGGGCGGATTGGGCCTGGCTTTTTCGGAACCGGTTCTGCTGTGGGTATTCGATCTCGACACCGTTTCCAGGTCAGAAGAGGGCGTGGAAAAGACATATCAGGGCGCCGTTCTGGCCGTCGGAGTCAAAAAGGAGCTGGAACCCGGCGGCGCTTTTGAGTTCTCTCTTTCGGCGGGACCGGTATGACCATGCTGATAAAAGCTCTGCTCTCCAGCGCTTTCGCTGGGCTGCTGGAACTGGACACCGTCCAGGCCGGGCAGTTCCTGCTGGCGCGCCCGGTCTTCGCCGGACTCATTCTGGGCTGGTTCAACGGGTGCCCTGTCGAGGGAGCCAGGATGGGGATACTTGTGGAGCTGATCTACCTGGATTTCATCCCGGTGGGCGGCGTGGTGCCGCCGAACGGCCTGATAACGGCCGTTTGCGGGGTTCTGGCGTTCGCCTGGGCCGGCCTGCCGGAATCGGTCTCGTTCTTTTCCGGGGTGCTGGCCGGTTTTCTTTACCGCGGCGTGGAGCGCCGCCTCAGGTCCGCGCGGTCGGCCTGGACCGCCGCCGTGGAGAGCGGGGTGCGGAAAGGAGATTTGCCGCTGGAGGGCCGGCTGGCCTTTTCGCTCCTGACGGAAAGCGCGTTTTCCGGTGCGTTCATGTTCGCGTTTTCCGCTTTGCTGGTCCTGGCCGCTTCCGCGCGGCCGGCTTGTCCGGCGGCCCTTCCCGCCGCGGCCGGCCTGGCCTATTCCCTGATGCCCTGGCTGGGATTGAGCGGGCTTTATTTCAGGTTCAGGACGCAGATCTATAAAAAGGAATAGGGGAACGACGAGGGTTTGAGGGTTGGAAGGTTTGAGGTTGTAGCTCCTTGTTACGCTTCGCTTTTTCTATGGCTGAAACTACCGCGAAAAACTCCTGCATACCGGACGCGCACCCGGTGAGAATGCCTTCGGCCCTGCCGGTGTTCCTGCGGTCGTTTTTCATACAGGCGGGCTGGAATTACGAGCGGTTCCAGAATCTGGGCTTCGCTTTCGCCATAACGCCCGCCCTCAGGAGGATACACGGCTCCGGGGAAAAACTGAGCGCGGCCCTTCTGCGGCATCTGGCGGCTTTCAACACGCAGCCTTACATGGCCGGATTCGTCCTGGGCAATGTGGTCAGGATGGAGGAAAACCTGGCCGGCGGCGGCGCCGACGCCGAAAGGAAAATGCTTGAGGTGAAGGCCGCCCTGTCTTCCGGTTTCGCCGCTATAGGCGACCGGGTGTTCTGGGGCCGCCTGAAGCCTATGACCACCCAGCTGTGCCTGATGATCTGGCTGTCGTCCGGTTTTTACGGCTGGCTTTTGCCGGGCGCGGATTCCGGCCCGACGGCCGCGGTCCTGTTCGGAGGGCCGCTGGCCGGCATGGCCGTTTACGGGGCGTTCGCGCTTTATCTGCGCTGGACGGGCCTGCACAGGGGCTATGCCTGCGGCGGCGCGTCCAGCTGCGGGTTTGACGCGCTTAACTGGGCGGGGCTGATAAGGACGCTGAGCCTGGCCGGGTTTGCGTTCTCTTTTTTGATCGTGGCCGGCGCTTTCCTGCTGCTGTGGCTGCGCGGCCGGCCGGCTGAGGCCGGTCCACTGCCAAGAATAGCGCTGGCGCTGGGCGCCATGGCGCTTCAACGGGCGGCCAGGAGGCTCGGCCGTTCGATCTTTTCGGCTATGGCGGCCGCGCTGGCCGCGTCGCTCGCGGCGGCTCTTTTGCTTGGGCCGGAGAGGCTTCGCTTGTACCTATGATCAGGAAAGAGATAAAGATAGCCAACGAAATGGGCATACATGCGCGTCCGGCGGGTATGCTTGCCAATGCCGCCTCCCGCTTCGCCTGCGAGATCAAGCTTGTGAAGGACGGCATGGAAGTGAACGCCAAGAGCATTATGGGGATCATGACGCTAGCCGCGGGTAAAGGCTCGGTCATAACCGTCGTCGCCAGCGGCGCCGACGAGGCGCAGGCCGCGGCGGCGATAGACGAGCTTTTCAGGAAGAAATTCGACGAGGAGTGAGCAGGGCCGTTCTCCGGAGACATTTATGCTTATAAAAAAAGGCATCGCGGCCAGCCTGGGTATCGCCATAGGCAAGGTCCACATAGTGAAAGAGGAGAACATCCTCATCGAGCAGAAGGATATCCCCAAGGAGAAGCTTAAGACCGAGATCAAAAGGTTCAAGGACGCGCTCGATAAGACGCGCTCGGACCTGGACACCATCCGTTCCAAAGTGCTGAATGTCCTGGGCAGGCAGCACGCCAAGCTCATAGACGCGCATCACATGATCCTGCAGGACCCCCTGATAACCAAGGAGGTCCCCAAGCTCATCGCCGCAAGAGGAGTGAACGCCGAGTTCGCCCTCTCCGAGATCCTGGACAAGGCGGAGGAGGAATTCGAGAAAATAGACGACGAGTTTTTCCATGAGCGAAAACACGACCTGTTCGATGTAGGAAAGAAGATTCTCTCGAACCTGGTCAATCGCGAAAAAGTTAACCTGAAGGACCTCAAGGAACCCGTGGTGATAGTCGCGCATAACCTGTATCCGTCCGATACTTTGCATATCAGGGAGTCGAACAAGGTGCTGGGGTTCTGCATGGACCTGGGCTCCAAGTCCAGCCATACCGCGATCTTCGCGCAGAGCATGGGCATCCCGGCGGTGGTCGGGCTGTCCGACATAAGCCGCCAGCTCTCCAGCGGCGATACCATAATAGTGGACGGCGAGCAGGGGATGGTCATAATCTCCCCGACCGCGGAGATAATAGAAAAGTACAAAGCCAGGAAGGAGGAGCTGCACAAGCAGGAGCATTTCTTCCTGAGGCTCAAAGGGCTTCCGGCCACCACCAGGGACGGGCACAAGATAACGCTCATGTGCAATGTGGACTCCTCAGAGGACGCGCAGGAACTGGCCAATATCAGGTCGGAGGGCGTGGGGCTTTTCCGGACGGAATTCCTTTACATGAACCGCGAAGCGGTTCCCTCCGAAGAAGAACAGATAAAGTCGTACTCCGCCGTGGCCAGGGCCGTGCCTAATCTGCCGGTGACGATCAGGACCGCCGATATAGGCGGCGACAGGGCCACCCAGCTCGGGATAAAGGGCCTCAAGGACGAGAGGAACCCGTTCATGGGGTTCCGCGGCATCCGGCTGTTCATAAAATATCCGGAACTGCTCAAGACCCAGCTCAAGGCGATATACAAATCCAACTCCGAAGGGAACATAAAGATAATGATTCCCATGCTCTCCTCGCTGGATGAGCTGATCACGGTTAAGAAGATAGCGCAGGATGTAAAGACCGAGCTGATCGAAGAAGGCTATCCGGTGAAAAAGGATCCCGAATTCGGGATCATGATAGAGATCCCGGCCGCCGCCATCATACTGGATTCGCTGCTGGGCGAGATCGACTTCGTCTCCATCGGCACCAACGACCTGGTGCAGTACACGCTGGCGGTGGACCGCATCAACCAGTATGTCTCCGAGCTTTACGAGCCGTTCCATCCGGCGGTGCTGCGGCTGATCAACCTGGTGGTGCAGACGGCGCATAAGAAAGGCAAGCCGGTTTCGGTCTGCGGCGAAATGGCTTCGGATCCCTACGCCATCCCCGTGCTGATCGGCCTGGGCGTGGATATGCTGTCCGTGCCGATCAAGATGCTGCTGCGGTCGAAGTACGCGGTGCGTTCCATGAACTTCGAGAAATTCTCGGCGCTGGCCCAGCATCTTCTGGGCTGCTCTACCTCGGACGAGATCCGAAGGATAATAGAGGAGGAAGTGAAATAGGTGAATATACGCAATTTTTCCATCATCGCGCACATCGATCACGGCAAATCCACTCTGGCCGACCGCTTCATACAGCTCACCAATACCATACCTGAGCGGCAGATGAAGGAGCAGTTCCTTGACGGCATGGAACTGGAGCGCGAGCGCGGCATAACCATAAAGGCCAAGGCCGTCAGGATGCTTTACAGATCGGAGGCGGACGGCCGGGAATACATACTGAACCTGATAGACACCCCCGGCCATGTGGATTTTTCGTACGAGGTCTCCCGCGCTATGGCCGCCTGCGAGGGAGCCATCCTGCTTGTGGACGCGTCTCAGGGCGTTGAGGCGCAGACGCTGGCCCACGCGCATCTCGCCCAGTCGCTGGGCCTGAAGATAATCCCTGTCATCAACAAGATAGACCTGGAGCACGCCGATCCGGACGCCACGGAAGAGCAGATCTGGGAAGTGCTGAAGGACCCGTCCGACGCCTCCCGGATCAGCGCTAAGGACGGCCGCGGCGCCAGGGAAGTGCTGGAGCGGGTCATCCGCGAGATCCCGGCCCCCCTGGGCGTTCCCGAAAGACCCCTGAAGGCCCTGGTTTTCGATTCGTTCTACGATGTTTACAAAGGAGTGATAATCTTCACCCGCGTGGTGGACGGCTCGGTCGCCTCCGGGAAACATATAGTGTTCCACTCCAGCGGCAAAAGCTACAAGGTGGAAGAGGTGGGCTGGCTTACGCCGAAACTTGTGAAAGCGGACTCCATAGGGGCCGGCGAGGTGGGCTATATCATCGCCGGCATCCGGGATATACACGAGATCAAGATGGGCGATACGATGTATGAGAAGGGAAAGCCCATAGACGCTCCGCTGCCGGGCTACAAGGATGTGAATCCGGTGGTCTTCGCCGGTTTCTACCCCGTGAATACCACCGACTATACCGCTCTGAAAACGGCGATAGAAAAATTGAACCTGACGGACTCCTCCTTCAATTTCCAGGGAGAAACCTCCAAGGCCCTTGGTTTCGGCTTCCGCCTGGGCTTCATGGGCCTGCTGCATCTGGACATAATCCGCGAACGCATAGAGCGGGAATTCAATATCCCGCTGATAGCCACAAATCCGAATGTCATTTATAAAGTGCTGGCGAAGACCCATTCTTCGTCGAAGGACGAACGGCATGTGGAAGTGACCAACCCCTCGGATTTCCCGCATTACGGCGATGTCGTGGATGTTATGGAGCCGTTCGTCCATGCCACCATCATCGCGCCTCTCGCCTATATGGAGGGGATAATGAACCTGCTCAAGGAGAAACGAGGGGAGCATATAGGCATAGAATATATTTCCACCACAAGGGTGATAGTGCAGTACTACCTGCCGTTGAGCGAGATAATCATAGATTTCTACGACAAGCTGAAGTCCGTGTCCAAGGGCTATGCTTCGTTCGATTACGAGCCGTACGATTACAGGTCCTCGGACATGGTGAAGATAGAGATCCTGCTGCACGGAGAGACCGTGGACGCGCTCTCGTTCATAGTGCATCGCTCCAGGGCGCTGTACAATTCCAGGGTCCTTTGCGAAAAATTGAAGGAGCTGATCCCCCGCCATATGTTCGAAATAGCCGTGCAGGCGCAGGTAGGCGGCAGGATAATAGCCCGGGAAACCATCGGCGCCATCCGGAAAGATGTTCTCGCGAAGTGCTACGGCGGAGACATCACAAGGAAGCGGAAACTGCTGGAAGCCCAGAAAGAGGGGAAACGCAAGATGAAGCTGCTGGGTTCCGTGGAGATTCCGCAGGAGGCCTTCATGTCCCTGCTGAAGATAAGTCAGGACAAATGAGAAAAAGCGAGGATCAGAGGGTTGGAAGGTTCGAGGCGTTGATGAGGGAACACATTCCTCCAAACCTCTAACCCTCCAATCTTCCAGCCTTCAGGCGAGATTTTGGGATGCTATCAACTGGAGAACAACCTATATGGAAGAAAAACTTTTCTGGGTGGGCATACTGGTGGGGCTGCACCTGTTCCTGACCCAGCATTTCTGCGACAAGGGCAGATTCAGGTCGGAAAAGTTCACCCGCGCCTGGCACGCGTTTTTTATCGCCCTGATCTCCTTCGTGGGCGTGCTGCTGCTGATGGTCAGCCTGGACAACCGCAAGGGGGATGTGGTCACGGCCATGCTTTTTTCTTTCAGGCAGCTTTGCTACGGTCTTGCCGGCGGCCTTGCCGGCGGTCTCTGGGCTTATTTCCGGTCGGGAGGATTGAGAGCCGGCAGGCATGCGGCCTCGGAGAAACAGGCCGCGAAGGATAAAAAAACGCGCGCTGACCAGCCGCGTGCGATCATAGACGACCTGGAATGGTCCGAAACCGTGTTTTCGGCCGTGCTGCTCGCCTCGGTGGTGATGTATCTGTTCGTGCAGGCCTTCAAGATCCCGTCGGGTTCCATGAGGACCACTTTTCTCGAAGGGGACCATCTTTTCGTCAATAAGTTCATCTACGGTTTCAGGATACCTTACACCCAGAAAAAGATCCTGAGGCTGGGCAGCATAAAGCGCGGCGATATCGTGGTCTTCCTGTTCCCGTCCTTCGACCCGGAGGAGGACCAGTGCGGCGGCCGGCAATATGGCAAGGATTTCATCAAACGCGTTATCGGCCTGCCCGGAGAGACCGTGGAACTGAAGAACGGCGCCGTATATATCAATGGGAAACAACTGCCCGAAGAGGAATACACACAGTATGTGGACGGCGCGCGGTATCCCGGCGCGCCGCGCGGCAGGATAACCCCGGCGAACTACCAGATTTTCTGGGAGAGCCGGACGCTGGCCAAAATGGTCTCGGAGCTTGTCCGGGATAATTTCGGTCCGGTGATAGTCCCGGAAGGACATTACATGGTCATGGGGGACAACCGCGACCGCTCCTGCGATTCCCGTTATTGGGGCCCGGTCCCGGAGCACCTGATAAAGGGAAAAGCGTGGTTCACCTACTGGCCGCCGTCGCGCATCGGCTTTCCGAAGTAAAGAGAAACCACGAGGGTTAGAAGGTTGGAGGATTGGAAGATTGGCGACGGCGCGGATTATAATGCCAACCTTCAAACCATCCAATCCTCGAACCTTCGAGTAGAAGTTCTGGCTTATGAAGATAACGGAAAGACTTAAAAAACCGGAAAAACTTTTTTCCTTCGAATTCTATCCGCCCAAGACCGAGCAGGACACGGAAAAATTGTTCGAGACCATCTCCGACCTGAAATCGCTCTCGCCGGATTTCGTCTCCATCACCAATTCTTCCACCGGCGTCGCTCCTTACCGGACGGTGGCCCTTTCCGGGGCTATCAAGGAAAAGCTGGGCCTGGAGGTAATGGCGCATCTTACCTGTATAGGCCACACCCGGCCGGAGATACAAGCCATAGCCGAACGGCTGAAGGCCATGAAAATAGAGAATGTCCTCGCGCTGCGCGGAGATATTCACAACATAGAGGGACTGCCGCCCAAGCGGGAGTACAGCTACGCCTCCGAACTTGCCGCCGACCTCAAGGCCGCGGGCGGTTTTTCCATCGGCTGCGCCGGTTATCCGGAAAAGCATCCGGAGGCGCCGGATTCCGAGTCGGATCTAAAGGCGCTGAAAGCGAAAACCTCGGCCGGAGCCGAGTTCATAATCACGCAGCTTTTTTTCGATAACAGGTATTATTTCGACTTCGTGGAGAAGGCGCGCGGCGCGGGCGTGGAAGCGCCGGTCATACCGGGGCTTATGCCGCTTACCAGCTACAAGCAGCTTCAGAATTTCACGCAGATGTTCAGCGTCGCGCTTCCGGCTGAGATCCGGGCGGGCGTGGAGAAATACGCCTCGGACAAGGATTCGTTGCTTCAGTTCAGCGTGGACTGCGCTTCGAGGCAGGCGGAGGAACTGATAAAGAAGGGCGCCCCCGGGGTTCATTTCTATACCCTGAACCGTTCCCGCGCCACCAAAGAGATCCTGAAGAACATCAGATGAACCGGAAAAAGAAAAAAATATTCCTGAGCGATTGGGAATTGCGGCGCATGGCGCGTGAAGGGACCCCTCCCATTCCCGATAACGCCATAATCAGCCCGCTGGCGCGGGAGTGGCTTAAGGACCCGGCCGCGCGGCCGGACCGCGGCGGAGACGGGAACGCCGCCGGGGAAAAGACCGAGGTGGCGCTGCGTGTAAAGATTGCGGAAGTGGGGCGGAGGCTTTACGCTCTGGGCTTCGTGCCCGCGACCGACGGCAATATCAGCGCGCGGCTGGGTTCCGGCGCGGTGCTGATAACTCCGTCCGGCGTTTCAAAGGGCGCGCTGACGCCGGAGAATATTGCCAAAATAGATATGGAAGGGAAGGCGCTGAGCGGACAAAAGCCCTCCTCGGAATACCTTCTGCACCTGTGCTTCTACAAGCAGAGGCCGGACGCCGGCGCGGTGGTGCACGCCCATCCGCCTCTGGCCACGGGACTGGCTTCGGCCGGGGTCGCGCTGGACAAGCCGCTCACCTCGGAAATGATAATCTCGCTGGGCAGAGTGCCGCTGGCCGCCTACGCCACGCCCGGCACCACCGAGGTCGCGGATTCCATCGCCGGACTTGTCGGCGATCATAACGCCATAATGCTGGCCAATCACGGCGTCGTTACCTGCGGCAGGGACCTTGAAACGGCTTTTCAGCGCATGGAAACGGTGGAACAGGCGGCAAAGATATCGTTGGCCGCCGCGCTGGCCGGCGGCGGCCGCATGATACCGCCCGGGAAGGTGGAAAAACTGGAAGAGATACGCCGGAAGCTGGGGCTGTAAAGGAAAGGAAAAACATATGAAACTGATGCATACCACCGAGGTGAAATCTCTCATCGAACTGCAGGCGAAAGACAGGGCCCTGGACGAAATGGCGGCCAAAATAGCTTCCGCGCCCGGGGAGATGGAATCGCTCAAGGCGGATTTTGAGGAAAAGAAAAGCGCGATGAGCGCCGCCCATGAGGCGCTGGTGAAGCTGCAAGTGGAGAAAAAATCCAGAGAAGTGAGCATCGCCGCCAAAGAAGAGGAAATAAGGAAACATCAGCGCGATCTGAACTCCATAAAGGACAATGAGGCGTTTAAGGCCATGCTGGCGGAAATAGAGCGGGCGAAAAAAGAGCAGGACGAACTGGAGACCGGCGTCCTCGGCATACTGGAAGAAATCGATAAGGCCGCGGCGGAGGATAAGCTGTCGCAGCAGGCGGTCAGGAAACTCCAGGAAGAGACGGACCTTAAAATCAAAGCCATCGAGGCCGTGAAAACGGAGGCCGAAAGTTCGCTGACGGCGGCCAAAGCTTCGCGCGAGGAACTCGCTGCCAAAATAGACGCCGCGGTGCTTGAAAAATACGGATTTATCAGGTCGCAGAGAAAAGGTCTGGCCATAGTATGCGTAAAAGAGGACAAAACCGGGAAGATCTCCTGCGGGGGCTGCAATATGGGCCTGACGGCGCAGAAGATCGTGGACATAAAGACCAAAGACGCCCTGGTCTTCTGCGAAGACTGCCAGCGCATGATCTACCTGGAAAAAACCGTCTACGCCTCCTGATATTAAATACTTTCTTCGCCGCGCGACCCGCCGCCGAAAGGCGCAGGGTTTAAGTTTGAATAATTCTAAGGCTTACAGTATGGAGCGGGTGGCGGCGAATCGGGTGAGGCAGGCCTTCACGGAGGCCGACCTGGTCATACAGGAGGGCGGGCCGACTTGGCCCCCCTAATTTTTTTCTCCCACCCCCCCTCCCCTCTACAGTG
>Ga0074195_1003215_pt1 | contig 15951 bp, 16 predicted proteins | sample EPASupsiteHSE623_FD_64525 | JGI IMG/M metagenome (GOLD analysis project Ga0074195, IMG submission 64525) | Bioremediated contaminated groundwater from EPA Superfund site, New Mexico - Sample HSE6-23 | ecosystem: Environmental > Aquatic > Deep subsurface > Groundwater > Contaminated ...
GCGAACCTGGTCGTGATCGACATTCCGGTCGGCAGGACGACGAAGATCGCCGACATCGCCGAGGGGCGCAAGCTCGCCCGCGAGTTCATCGACCTCGGCGAACGGCTGAAGATGCGGGTCGAGTGTGCGATCACCTATGGGGACGCCCCGGTGGGGCACACCATCGGCCCGGCCCTCGAGGTGCAGGAGGCGCTGGCCGTCCTCGAGGGGGCGTCCGAGCCGCAGTCCCTGATCCAGAAGTCGCTCTCGCTCGCCGGGATCGCCTTCGAGATGGCCGGCAAGGCCGCACGGGGCCAGGGGTACCAGCTGGCCGAGGACCTCCTCCGATCGGGAAAGGCGCTCGAGAAGTTCCGGCAGATCATCGAGGTCCAGGGGGGAGATCCGACCGTGACCGCGGCCTCGATCAAACTCGGCGCCCATACCCACGTGGTCAATGCACCGGACTCGGGGTACGTGGTCGAGCTGAACAACCGCTCCCTCGTCTCGCTCGCCCGGCTGGCCGGGGCCCCGCAGGACCACGGGGCCGGGATCCTCCTTCACGCCAAACCCGGCGAGCGGGTGGACAAGGGGCAGCCGATCTTCACGATTTATGCGGACCGCGCATGGCGACTCAAACTCGCCATCGAGGAGGGGCGACGCCTGATGCCCGTCCTGGTCGAGGGGATGCTGCTCGACCGGGTCCCGACCGAGTACCGCCTCTGATCGGCCGCGTGCTTAATGTTAGCACGGGGCAAATATCTTCCCGGGAGAATGCGGGGGAGAGGTGCTCTCCCTCCGCGACCGGGATATGTACTGGGACGAGAGGCATGAGACGATCCGGCCGGCCGAGCTCGAGGCGCTTCAGCTCCGGCGGCTGCGCGAGACACTTGGACGGGTCCAGAACGTCCCGTTCTACCGGGACCTCCTCGCGCGCGAGGGGGTGCGGCCCGACGAGATCAGGACGCTCGAGGACGTGCGGAAGCTCCCGTTCACGAAGAAGCAGGACCTGCGCAACGGCTACCCCTTCGGGTTCTTCGCCGTCCCCATGCGCGAGGTGGTCCGAATCCACACGACCTCGGGGACGACGGGCAAGCCGACCGTGGTCGGGTACACGCGCGGGGACCTCGATCACTGGTCGGATCTGATCGCCCGGAACATGACCATGATCGGCCTGACCGAAGACGACGTCTTCCAGAACGCGGTCAACATGGGGATGTTCACGGGCGGGCTCGGGTTCCACTACGGGGCGGAGAAGGTCGGCATGACCGTGCTGCCGGCCGGGACGGGGAACACGCGGCGGCAGATCGAGATGATCGACGACTTCGGGGTGACCGCGATCCACTGCACGCCCTCGTATGCGATGCACCTCGCCGAGGTGGCCGAGGAGATGGGCTCGGACCTACCCTCGCTCCGGACCGGGATGTTCGGTGCGGAGCCCTGGTCGGATGCGACCAGGACCGAGCTCCAGGACCGCCTCGGGGTCACGGCCTTCGACAGCTACGGCATGTCCGAGCTCTACGGCCCCGGGGTCGCGTTCGAGTGCCCCGAACAGGACGGCCTCCATATCTGGCACGACATGTACCTCGTCGAGATCATCGACCCTGCCACCGGCGAGGTCCTCGGGCCGGGCGAACGGGGGGAGCTCGTCGTGACTCCGCTCGTCAAGGAGGCCATGCCGCTCCTCCGGTACCGGACGGGCGACATCACCATGCTCCTCGAGGAGGACTGCCCCTGCGGCAGGATGCAGCGCATCGCCCGCTTCTCGGGCCGTGTGGACGACATGCTGATCATCCGGGGGATCAACGTCTTCCCCAGCCAGATCGAACATATCCTGATGGCCCTGCCCGAGGTCGGCGACCAGTTCATGGTCTATGTCGACCGGAACGAGCACCACCTCGACGAGATGACGATCCACGTCGAGGTAAAAAGGCAGTACTTCTCGGGCGAGCTCTCGGACCTCGCACGGATCCAGCAGAAGATCGTGCGGGCCCTCCGCGACACGCTCGAACTCCGGACCGCGGTCCAGCTGGTGGAGCCGGGGAGCCTGCCTCGGTTCGAAGGGAAGGCCAAGCGGGTCGTCGACCGGAGAACCACCGTATGAGTCACTGGAACCCACGCTTCGAGGAGATGCCGGCGGCGGAGCTCGACCGGCTTCAGTACCGTCTTGCCAAGACCCTCGCCTACCGGCTCTATGCCTTCTCGCCCTTCTACCACGCCCGCATGCGCGAGGCGGGCGTCCACCCCGACGACGTCCGCTCGCTCGAGGACGTGCGGAAGCTCCCGTTCATGTACAAGGGGGACCTCCGGGACAACTATCCCGACCGGCTCTTCACCGTTCCGCACGAGGAACTCGTCCGCTACCACGTCTCGTCCGGCACCACCGGGAAGCCGACCGTGGTCGGGTATACCGAGAAGGACATCGAGCTCTGGACCGAGTCCCTCGCCCGGGCCCTGACCTCGATCGGGCTCTCGCGCGGCGACGTGATCCAGGTCAGCTACGGCTACGGCCTCTTCACGGGCGGGCTCGGGCTCCATTACGGCGCAGAGCGGATCGGTGCGACCGTGCTCCCGACCTCGGTCGGGAACACCGAGCGGCAGATCGAGCTGATGCAGGACCTCGAGGCGACCGCGATCTGCTGCACCCCGTCGTACCTGCTTCACATCGGCGAGGTGGCCGAGAGGATGGGTATCAACCTCGGGCGCGACACCTCCCTCCGGACCGGGATCCTCGGTGCCGAGCCCTGGTCCGAAGGGATGCGGCGCCACATCCAGGAGTGGCTCGGGATCCGGGCCTACGATATCTACGGCACGAGCGAGCTCTCGGGCCCGATGTTCACCGAGTGCGCCGAGCAGCGCGGCATTCACATCTGGCGGGACCTCGCCCTGATCGAGGTGATCGACCCCGAGACCGGCGAAGCCCTGCAGCCCGGCGAACGCGGCGAGCTCGCGATCACCATGCTGCAGAAGGAGGCCCTGCCGATCTGCCGGTACCGGATCGGCGATCTCAGCTCGGTCATGGTCGACGACTGCCCCTGCGGCCGCGCCCACCCGCGGATCGAGCGGATCACGGGCCGTGTCGACGACATGCTGATCATCCGGGGGATCAACGTCTTCCCGAGCCAGATCGAGCACGTGCTCCTGGGCCTCCCCGAGGTGGGCGAGCACTTCCAGATCGTGGTCGATCGGAAGGGTACGCTCGACGACATGCTCGTCCGGGTCGAGGTGAGAAAGGAGGCGTTCTCGGACAAGATCGCGGACCTGATGGCGATCCAGAAGCGGGTCGCCGATCGGCTGAAGAGCGTGCTGAACGTCGCGGTCAGAGTCGAGCTCGTCGAACCCGGTTCCCTGCCGCGCTTCGAGGGAAAGGCCAAACGTGTGATCGACAGGAGGGTACTCTGATGACAGGTAACGAGTTCATTATCAGGCAGATCTCGGTCTTCTCCGAGAACCGCCCCGGCCGTCTGGCCGCGATCGCCCACGCGCTCGAGGAGGAGCGCGTCAATATCTTCGCGTTCTCGATCGCCGAAGCGAGCGGCTTCGGCGTGGTCCGCGCACTCGTCGACCGGCCCGAGAGGGCGCATGCCCGGCTCACCGAGGACGGGTTCAACGTGGCGTTCACGGACGTGATCGCCGTCCGGATGCGGGACGAGCCGGGCGGCCTCTACGAGGTCGCGAGGCTGCTCGGCGACGCCGGGGTCAACATCGAGTACAGCTATGCCTACAGCGGCCCTGACGGTGCCGTGCTGATCCTCCGCGTGGACCGGCCCGAAGAGGCGATCGAGAAGATCCGGGGCGCGGGAAAGGAGCTGATCTCCTCGGCAACCTTCACCTAGGTCCGCCTCTTCTCCCACTTCAGGAGCTCCGAGACCGAGGCGAGCGTGCCGCCGCGGCGGAGCTCCTCGCGGATCCTCTCCTCGGTCTTCCGGACCTCGACTGCACGCCGGGCGACCTCGTAGGCTCTTTCGCGCGGCACCACGACCACGCCGCTCTCGTCTCCCACGATCCAGTCCCCGGGCCGGACCTCCTGGCCCGCGCACCGGATCTCTGTGTTGATCTCGCCGAAGCCCTTCGGCTCGCCCGCATTCGGACAGGTCCCGCGACAGAAGAGGGGAAAGCCCATCCGCCGGATATCGTCGACATCCCGGGCCGCGCCGTCGATCACGACGCCGGCTATGCCGCGGTTCCTGGCCGAGATGGTCGCGAGCTCGCCCCAGGGGGCCACGTGCGTGCCGCCGTCGTTGTTGATCACGAGCACGTCCCCGGGCCGCGCTCGATCGATCGCCTCGACCGGCTTGGCCCAGTCGCCGGCAAAGGTCTGGACCGTCACGGCCGGCCCGACCATGCGGAGGCCGGGCGAGAGCGGGACCATTCCGATCATCGCCCCGTGCCGGTGCATGGCATCGGTCACGTGCGGGGCCGAGACCGTGGAGAAGAGGGCCCGGACCTCCTCATCGAGCGTTCGGACCGCCCGTTCCGGCAGTTCTCCCGAGGCGAGTGCCTCCTTGACCTGACGGGTCGAGGCCTCCACGTCCGACGACCTGACGATCGCACCGCCCACGATCACCACCGCGGCCCCGTGACCGACGGCCTCGGCGGCCGTCGCGGCGTCGAGCCCGCCCGCGACCGCGAGGGGGGCCCTGACCTCGCCCGCGAGCCGTTCGATCAGATCGATCGAGGAGCGCCCCATCATCTGCTGGTCGATCCCGACGTGCGCGTTCAGGATGTCGACGCCGAGGTCGACGAGGCGCTTGGCCCGCGCCACCGGGTCGTCGACATTGATCAGGTCGGCCATGATCCGGACGCCGTAGAGGCGAGCGGCCCGGACCGACTCCGCGATCACCGCATCGTCGGCGTCGGCGAGCACGCAGACGATCGTCGCGCCGGCCTTCGCGGCCATCTCGACCTCGATCGTGCCCGTGTCCGCAACCTTCATGTCGGCCACGATCTCGCGTCCGGGGAAGCGCTCAGCAAGGGCACGGACTGCCGCCATCCCCTCGCTCTTGATCAGCGGCGTTCCGACCTCGAGCCAGTCTGCGCCGCCGGCGACCGCTTCGTCCGCGATGGCGAGGGCCCGCGGGAGTTCGAGAAGGTCGAGCGCGACCTGGAGGACCGGCGTACTCATACCGGTAGGGATGTGCATCCGGCTCCGATTAAGATTTCTCAATCCCGTCTCCGAATCGCCAGGAGTTATGTCCCGTACGGGCAGAGCGACGACGGTTCTCCGCTATCTGCGGGTCTTCGTCCCCGGACCTGCCGCCCCCCCACGAGGTGTGCAGCTCCGCGCCGGCGGTCTCTGATCCTGCAGGCCCATGCCTCCGATCACCTATCCACATCCGGCTCTCGTTCACGGTGGCGATCGACGTCGTCCTGTTTATTCCTGCGATGCCGCCCCGGCTGTACGGTATACGTCGGAAGCTCAGGTCCGGGCCTCGACCCGGCGACGGCGATATCGGCCCCGGGGTGAACAACGACAGCAGAGATAGAAATTCTTAAACTATTATAATAATAGCAATGTTTATATTGAACATCCTGTCATCTAGGGACATGGATTCGAGAAAATTGGTTATTGTCCCGCTCCTGCTCGCACTCTGCTGCGTTTCGTTCGCATGCGGGCAGACCCTGACCACGACGGTCACGGCAGGCGGAGGGACGACGAGCAATCAGACCATCGTCCAGATAGCCCAGGCCAACCCGAACTTCTCGACGCTGATGACGGCCGTGCAGGCGGCCGGGCTCGTGGAGACGCTGAGCGGCCAGGGGCCCTATACGCTCTTTGCACCGACCAACGCCGCGTTCGACGCACTGCCTCCCGGTACGCTGAACTCGTTGCTCGCGAACCGAACCGCCCTCACCAGTGTCCTGACCTATCACGTCTCGCCCGGGAACTACCTGGCCACAGACGTGGCCTCCATGCCTTCGCTCCCGACCGTGCAGGGCCAGCCCCTCGCGGTGACCGTGCAATCGGGCGGCGGCGTACGGGTGGACGGGGCGAACATCATCCAGACCGATATCCGGGCGAGCAACGGCGTGATCCATGTGATCGACGCGGTGATGATCCCGACCGCCGCGACTGCGACACCAACGCCCACGCCTGTCCTGACAGCCACCGCGACGCCCAGCCCGACGCCGGCCGGCTTCGACGCGGTCCTGGTCTCGGTCTGTGCGCTCGCCGGGATCGCATTGATGATCGCCGCTCGCAGACGGTAACCCCCCCAATCCGGGAGTGCGGCTCCTCGCCGGATCGCGGTTCAATCCGCGCCCGGCCGGGGCCCGGCGCACCCGGTTTAACCGGGATCTTTCGCAGATTCGGCCGAATCTATAAGTAGTATCCTCCCGGACGGTTCTGGAAGAATGGATATCCTATCCGTCATCCTGATCGTATTCGGCCTCGTCCTCTTCGAGACGATCAGCAGCATCGACAATGCGATCATCAACGCCGAGGTCCTCTCGACCATGGGAGCCCGGGCGCGGCGCTGGTTCCTGATCTACGGGTTGTTCTTTGCCGTCTTCGTGGTCCGCGGCGTGCTGCCGTGGCTGATCGTCTGGATCGCGACGCCCGGCCTCGGCCCCATCGAGGCGCTCACCGCGACCTTCTCGAACGACCCGCGGGTGCTCGAGGCGATCGAGGAGTCCGCTCCGATCCTGCTCGCAGGCGGCGGTACCTTCCTCGTCTTCCTCTTCCTGCACTGGCTCTTCGTGGAGCCGAAGCACTTCGGCCTCCGGGGAGAGCGGTTCATCCTCAGGAAGGGGGTCTGGTTCTACGCGGTTGCGTCGCTTGTGCTGCTCGTGATCGTCTGGCTCACGATGAACCGCGACCCCCTGATGGCCTTCGGCGCGGTCGTGGGCTCGACTGCGTTCTTCATCGTCTCCGGCTTCCGAATGAACGCCGAGGCGGCCGAGAAGCAGCTCACCAGCGGCTCAATGTCCGACTGGTCCAAGATCTTCTACCTCGAGATCATCGATGCGACCTTCTCGATCGACGGCGTTATCGGGGCGTTCGCGTTCACGCTCTCGGTCCCGCTGATCCTGATCGGCAACGGCATCGGGGCGTTCGTGGTACGTGAGGTGACGATACGGCATGTCGATCGGGTCAAACTCTACCCGTTCCTGAAGAACGGGGCCATGTACTCGATCGCGCTCCTTGGGGTGATCATGCTCGTCGACAGCTTCGGAATCCACATTCCGGTCTGGGTCTCGCCCCTGTTCACCTTCGCCATCGTCGGCTTCTTCCTCCTCAAGTCGATCCGGTCGAACGGGCAGGAGGAGATGGGAGACCTCACGGAGTCCCTTCCCGACCCGTTCTCCCTCGGGGGGGAGAATCCCCCGGAAATCAAGTGAAATTGAAATTTAGCTCCTCGATGCCGGATTTTCCCTTTTTTTTCGCGCAACTTTTAAATATAAAACATGCCGCTATTGTGGACCATGTACGGATTGAAGGTGATCATGACCCTACTCCTGTTTGCCCTCTGCGGGGTGTCGCTCGCAGGGGCGGCCGGGGTGGGGACATTCTCGATCGAGAAGACATCGACGGACGTCAGCGTGAACGGGTTCGGGATCGCGACTCTGTACATGGACAACACCTGGGACCCGAAGGCCGACGACGTCTTCATCTATCTCACCTGGGACCCGGCGGTCCTCCAGTACGTGAGCACCGACTGGAAGGTTGGCAACTCGGTCTCGGCCACCCTGAACAGCCCGGGCGAACTCTTCCTCCAGTATGCCGACTGGACGAACCAGTACCCGACCGGACGCGTGTCCATCGCCGACATCAATTTCAAGGGCCTCGCGGAGGGGCAGACGACGATGGACCTCCGCGTTGACCACGTCCGGTCCCACATCGCGGCGAGCCCCACGAACTTCGTCGACCTGACCCAGTCGGCCGTCACCACCCCCGGGGTCTTCGCCGTGGGCGCCGGCGGCGCGGTCCCGACCGCGACCATGACCTCGCTGCCGACGGTAACGCTCGTTCCGACCGGGACCATGACCCTGCTGCCCACGGTCACGCTTGAGCCGAACATGACCTTCACGACGATGCCGACCGTGACACCGATCGGGACCCAGACCTTCCCGACCGTGACGCCGATCGGCCCGGTCTCCGGGTCTGACGGCGGCAGCGAGGACTACACGGGCGTGATCACCGCGACGGTTACGGCAACTCCGACGGCCACGATGACTGCGACCATGACTGGTGGAGCGACCCCGACCACCGGCACCGGGACGGACGTGACCGGGACGACCACGGTCACCCCGAGCGCCACCATGACGCCCGACACGGGCATGCCGAACGTCACCGAGACGATCGACATGGGTACGCCCGTCGTGACCACGATCGGCGTGACGCCAGTCGACACCACGGCACCCACGACCCGGCCCCCGACCACGGCAACGACCGCTGCGGGCCTGGACGCCCTGCCTCTGGCCGTGGGCGTCCTTGCCGGCATCGCCCTGCTCGTCGCCGGGCGGCGCCGATAACCTTCCAATTTTTAAAAGAGAGGCCTGATCAGCGCCTCAGAGGCAGGCCCGCGCGGGTCCACCCCTCAACGCCGCCCGCGATGTTGTAGACCCTCCGGAACCCGGCCTGTTTCAGGATGTCCATCGCCTTTGCACCGCGCGCTCCCTTCTTGCAGTAGATCACGTACGGATGCTCCCGGTCGAGGGCCGCGATCCGCTCTCGAAAGTCCGGGGCGTAATAGTCGATGTTCATCGCGTTCTCCAGATGTCCCTGTCCGAACTCGGCAGGGGTCCGGACATCGACGATCCGGCACTGCTCCTCCTCGATCGCGCGCCGGCACTCCTCCGGCGATGCCTCCCTGCACTGATCTCCGTTCTGCACGGTCATGGCACTTCATCTCCCATTACGGGGCCGGGACTATATCAATCCGACCGAGGGTCGTCTCCGCGCAACCTCCTGCGGTATTATTAGCGTTCAGGAGGATCGTTATACGGCATTTCGGCTCCATGTGCGCCCGGAATGCCCGGGAGCGGCAGAGCGAGCATGACGGAGCAGAACGAGAAGGTCGCTTTCGACCCGATCCGGTGCGAGAAGGCGAACACCCTTTGCGAGCAGGGCGTCCCCTGCTACCCCCACGGGTTCGAGCGAACGGCGACTGTGGCCGAGATCAGGGAAGAGTTCGAGTCGATTGGCCACGACCCGGCCGAGAAGCAGCTCGCGCTCGCGGGCCGACTGTACACGGTCCGGAACCACGGCAAGACCGTCTTCGCCGACCTCGGGGACGAGACCGGGCGGATACAGGTCTACGTCCGTAAGAACGACCTCGGCGACGAGGCCTTCACGCGCTTCGTCGAGCTCGTCGACCGCGGCGATATCGTCGGGGTCACGGGTCGGCCGTTCCGCACCAGGGTGGGCGAGCTCTCGCTCTGGGTCGACGAGCTGCAGCTCCTCTGCAAGGCGCTCTCGGATCTTCCCGAGAAGTTTCACGGGCTCAAGGACACCGAGAAGCGCTACCGGCAGCGGTACCTCGACCTCGTGATGAACGAGCGGACCCGCGAGACCTTCCGGGTCCGGAGCCGGGTCATCTCGTTCATCCGCTCCTTCCTCGTCGAGCGGGGCTACCTCGAGTTCGAGACGCCGACGCTCCAGCCGATCTACGGCGGCGCCAACGCCCGCCCGTTCACGACCCACCATCATTACCTCGACCAGACGCTCTTCCTCCGGATCGCCCCCGAGCTCTACCTGAAACGCCTCGTGGTCGGGGGGTTCGAGCGGGTCTTCGAGGTCTCGAAGAACTTCCGGAACGAGGACATAGACTCGAGTCACAACCCCGAGTTCACCATGGTCGAGGCCTACGAGGCCTATCGCGATTATCACCAGATGATGGACCTGACCGAGGAGCTCGTCTCGGACCTCGTCCAGGCAGTCCACGGCTCCACGTCGCTCGTCTACGGCGAGACCACGCTCGAGTTCGCCCGCCCCTGGCGCCGCATGACCATGGAGGAGGCGGTCCGCGAGTATACCGGGATCGACGTCCTCTCTCTCCCGCTCGAGGAGCTCGCCCGTCTCGCCGCCGAGCACCGGATCCCGGACTGCGCGAAGGCGACGAACCAGCGCGAGCACCTGATCCTCTTCTTCGAGTTCTTCGTCGAGAACCGGCTTGTCCAGCCGACCTTCATCCACGACTTCCCGGTCGAGAACTCGCCACTTGCAAAGCGGCACCGGGATAAGGAGGGGTTCACCGAACGGTTCGAACTCTTCATCAACGGCATGGAGCTCGCCAACGGGTTCTCCGAGCTGAACGACCCGCGCGACCAGCTCGAGCGGCTGCTGGCCCAGGACCGCCGGCGGCTCGAGGGGGACCTCGAGGCGCAGATGATCGATCACGACTTCGTCAATGCCCTCGCCCTCGGTATGCCTCCGACAGGAGGCGTCGGCATCGGGATCGACCGACTCGTGATGCTCCTGACCGATCACGCCTCGATCAAGGAGGTGATCCTCTTTCCCCAGATGAAGGCGGCGAGGGAGACGGGCGCCACACCTCCCTCGGAAGAGTGAGCGGGACGCTCGGAGACGGCACGCGCTTCGAGAACGATCGTTTGATAGCCCCTGGAGGCGAGACGCGGCGGGAGGATCTCCGACCTCGCGGGGGGGCACGCTCCGGCTCACCGGAACGCGAATGCCCGTCGGTCTCCGGCGGTGTGACGGCCGAACGGCCGGACTGCCGTGGGGAGAGCGTCCTCGGACCGCCTCTCGTTCGGCGGAGGGGTGACCGCGACCGTGCCGACGGCATCCCCCGGGTGGACGGGCGAGAGGCCGTGTGGCATGCTCGAACGGCTCCGGGTCCGCGGTCGTACGGCGGGGCCAGGGGCCGCCGTCGGAGCGGCCGTCGGGACCGTGCGTACGGGGAGCAGGGGGAGCAGCGCCTCCATCCAGCGTGCGGCCATCTTCGCCTCGCCCGATTCGGACGGATGGACTCCTCCGCCCTGGTTGTCCCGGACACCGTCGTACCCCGAGAACTGATCGACGACGATCACCGGAGAACCGGGTCTATCGAGCGATTGAAGGCCTCCGATCTCCTCGTTGAGCACGACGATGGCCCGGTTCAACTCCTCGGACGAGGTCGGGATCAGCCGGGCGATCAGCACGGCCACGCCGGGGTTCCTGGCCCGCAGGAGGCTCACGATCCCGGAAAGGTTCCGAACGGTCTGGGAAGGGGGAATGCCGGCGGTCACGTCGTTCGTGCCGAGATGGACGAGGGCGATCGCCGGAGGATCGGAGGCCGCCAGCCACGTGGGGAGCGACTCCAGGACCTCGCCGCTCGTATACCCGGCATGCCCCTCGTTGTCGTTGTCGAAAGCGATGGTAAAGTTCGGCGTCGAGAGCGAACCGACGAAGTCGACGTCGGTGCCGTTCGCCCGGAGGTCGGTCCAGAGCCAGTACCGGTACGAGAGGTGAACGCTGCCGGTCTGCGGATCGAAGCTCCCGTGCGTGATCGAGTCGCCGAGCGGCATGATCGTGGTCGAGGCGGCACCGGTGGAGGCGAGCACGCCCATCAGCAGCAGGGCGGCGAGAAGCGTGCCTCGAGCGGGATGAGGGGTATTCGTGCGATCCGACTGGTGCATATCGGGTGCCTCGAACGACCCTTCGAGTCGTCTCTGATCTCTCAAGTCCTTTTTGGTTCGAATCGTTCTTTTATATCCTATTAAATCTCGCGCTGCGCTGTAGCACCGGATGAATCATCTGATGGTTTTATCTACTTTGGTTCCCGTGTCAGATGCGTCGACCGGATCGGCCGACCCCGACACAGGTGAATTGCAATGGAGACTCAGAAGTCCTACACCCTGCCGCCGTTGCCGTACGGTTACGGCGACCTCGCCCCTGCGATCTCGGAGGAGCAGCTCCGACTCCACCACGATAAACACCACAACGCCTACGTGGTCGGTGCCAACGGGATCCTCGAGCGACTGGATGCGGCCCGCAAGAACGGAACCGACCTCGACATGAAGGCAACGTTGAAGGAGCTCTCGTTCCATATCGGCGGTCACATCCTTCACTCGCTCTTCTGGAAGAACCTCGCTCCGGCCGGCAAGGGCGGCGGGGGAACGCCCACGGGCCCTCTCGCCGATGCGTGCGTGGCCGAGTTCGGGTCCTTCGAGCGGTTCAAGAAGGAGTTCTCGGCAGCCGCAGTCAGCGCCGAGGGCTCGGGCTGGGCTGCGCTCACCCTCTGCAAAAAGACCGGGCGGCCGATCATCATGCAGATCGAGAAGCACAATACGAACGTCTATCCGAACTACGCGATCCTGATGGTCCTCGACGTCTGGGAGCATGCCTATTACCTGGACTACAAGAACGACCGCGCCAAGTTCGTCGAGAACTTCTGGCAGATCGTGAACTGGGACCAGGTCTCGAAACGGCTCGAGAAGACCGTCTATCGCTAACCCCTTTTTTCCGATCTCCCCGTACGATTTCGGGGCCGATATTGCGTTCGATTCGTGCTGATCAGCCGGAATGAAGGCATTTATCATCCATGGAGTGCCATATATTATGGTAGATCGATGCCGCCGAAGACGCGTTCCAGGACCCCCCGATGGGTGACGATCGGGCTGGCCACCCGCGAGTACGCCGCGGTCCGGCTCGAGATCATCGCCGGGGCGGCCCGCGGCACCTACCATATCTCGGCCGAGGACATCGGCCCTCTACTCGAGGACCGGGAGATCGTACCGCTCTACCAGTTCCGGACCCGGCAGGGTGAGGTGGTGCCGCTCGAGGCGGGCTTCTGCTATCACGCCGACTCTGGGCGCATGCTGATCGTACGCTTCGACAGCGGATTCCGGGCGATGATCCCCGTTGCCGCGCTCCGGAGCCACTACGACCGCCCCGACGCCAACCGGCCGACCAGGATCGCCGCGCCCATCGACGAGGGGCAGGTGCCCGCGGTTGCGGCTGCGTGCTGAGGCAGCCCCCCGACCGTCCCCCTCCCGGGAATCTCACACCCTCCGCATCGCCTCTCTTCTCATCTCGGCCGGCATCAGCTCGATCGCATACCGGAGTGCCGTCCTCGGCATGACCTCACGACGACCGAGCACGTAATCGTAGACCTCCTGCCGGTGGTGCCGGCTCGCCTCTTTCAGCAGCCAGCCGTAGCCCTTTCGGACCATGTCGTCCGTGTCGAGCAGGAGTGCGTCCGCGATCGCGAACGCTTCGCCGAGAAATGCGCCGTGTTTGGCAGGCACGATCAGCGAGACGGCTGCGGCGCGGCGAAGCCAGCGGTTCGGGGACCGGGTCCACTCCATCAGCGCCTCGATGGTCTCGGGAAAACGCACGACCAGGTCTCCGACCGCGTGATTGCAGAACGAGTCGCACGCGGCCCAGTTGTCGATGTAGGCGTCGATCCACGATCCGAACCGGACGATATCCTCCGGCTCGAACCGGTCCCTGCACCGGGGGAGCCAGTCCGCCGCGACGAAGGCCTCCTCGCATTGACCCGATGAGAAGAGGTCCTCGCAGCGTTCGAAGAGCGCGGCTTTCCCGTCGCTTCGAGCCTCCGCCCAGTGGGCCCGGGCGATCGCGGCGACCTTCGAGGTCTTTACACCGTAACAGCGGACCGGCTCCTTGAAGAACCGCTGGGAGCCCTGGCGGGTCGCCTCGTCGGCCGCGGCGGCGAGCTCGGCCCGGACGTGCACAAGCACCGCATCCATGGTATGTGGTACGGTGCTCCTGCGGAAAAGAGGATCGCGCGGCGGTCAGTGACAGGCGCCGCAGCCCGAGCACTGATCGTGCTGGGTGCACGGGAGGTCCGTCGGGACGAGCATGCCTGCCGCATAGGCCTCGGCCGCTTCCCGGACGGATCCCTCGACTCCGCGCACGACCCGGATGCCGTTCTTCTCGAGGAGTGCACAGAGCCCTGCGCCGGAGTTTCCGACGAGAACCGCATCGATCCGGTGCCGGAGGAGGAAGACCAGCACGAACCCGGGGGCGAGCAGCATGTTCTCCAGGTCCTCCTTCCGCTCGGCCGTACCGTCGTGGCTCTCGTAGACGGCGAAGGCGATACAGCGGCCCAGGTGGGGAGCGACCGCCCCCTCCTCCACGGCAACGGCATACCTGCCCTCGTTCGGCGCGATCCGCGGGACATCTCCCGACCCTGTCGTCATCTTCGCGACTCCCCTCGCCGATCCCGGCGCGTGCCAGCTGTAGGATGCCGGACGGGATAATCCTTGCAGCCGGCACGAAGCTTCCCGTGCCGGGGCCGCCCGGGCGAACCGGGAGAGGTGCGACGGGTCCCGCACTCACGCCGTTGTTGCCGGTACCGTCCCCTGTCTTTACTGTGCGGCCCGGGTTCGACCGAAGGATTTAGGAACGGCACCGCCGATGGAGACATTCGTCGATGCGCGACCCGCTCCCGTTTCTGATCACCGTGCCGCACGGCGGCCTTCAGGTCCCGCGCTGCGTGGCCGACCGGCTCGCGCTCTCGGAGAGCGACCTCGAGTTCTTCTCCGACCCCGCGGCATGCGATCTCTACGACTACCGCGACCGGGTGGCGGCCTGGCTCGGTTTCCGGGTCTCCAGGATGGTCGTCGACGTCAACCGCTCGCCCTTCGATCTTCCGCCCCGGCGGGCCGACGGTGTGGTCAAGTCGCGGGCGATCGACGGCCGGCGCGTCTATCGCACCGGTCAGACTCCCTCCATCGCCGAGATCCACCGGCTGATGATGCGGTATTACTTCCCGTTTCACGAGGAGGTCGACCGCCTCCTCGACGAGCGAGGTGTGCGGATGGCGTTCGACTGTCACACCATGCTCGACCGCGGACCGCCGTTCTCTCCCGACGCAGGAAAGAACCGCCCCCTGATCTGCCTCGGGAACCACGGTGACCCGGAAGGGGAGCCCAGGCAGCACCAGCTCGCGACCTGTCCTGCCCCCTGGATCCGACGGCTCGCAGAGGTCTTCGAGGAGGAGTTCCCCGGGGGGAAGATCGCGATCAACCTCCCGTACCGGGGCGGGTTCACCTCGATCGCCCACTTCTGGCACCGGGGGGTCCCGTACGTGCAGATCGAGGTGAACCGATCGCTGTACGAATCGGAAGGCAGCGGGGCCGACACCGGTCGAGTCGGGGACGTACGCGAGCGGGTCTGGCGGGCCATCTCCGCGTTCTGGGAGGAGGTCGGGGGGGAGTGATCTCCCGCATGACGGCGAGGTCGGGAGGGGGAGGATCGGATTACGCCAGCTCGCCCGTGAACATCGAACGGCCGCTCTTCGTCTCCGACGACGGCACCTCCTCCTGTATCACGTCCCAGTGCTCGACGATCCTTCCGTCCCGGACCCGGAAGATGTCGACGGCCACCACGGGTTTCGGCATCCAGTTGGTATACCGGCCGTGGATCATCACGATCTCGCCGTCGGCCGCGATCATGCCCGGCTCGTAACGGAAGTCGGGCCCGAGGCTCTCCACGATCTCCCTGAGGGGCGCCGTGCCATCGGGAACCCCGGGGTTGTGCTGAATGTAGTGGTCGCCCCAGTACCGATCGACGGCGGTCGGATCTCTGTTCACGAAGAGGTCCGTCATCGCGTTCAGCACGGTCTCTCTGTTCGTCATAGGGTCTCTCCGTTCCTGTTGGATGCGGCCCGAAGAAGATGAACTTTCCCCTCAAGGGCCGGCAATCCCTATAACCGGGCGGTCCCGTCGCGATCGAGATGGCCCGGAGCCGCTCTCCCTCGCAGTCGAGGCAGGGGGGTATCCCCGCATCGCGGGACTGCTGTGAGGACTGCCCTGAGCGATACTTTTTATTACTAATGGGTACGCAATGGCGTACGTTCGGATCGGACCGGACGGAGTCGACCCCCCGCCGGACCTGAGGAATACGCACCCATGGAGACACGCACGACCTCGCCGGCGACCCGCACCACCCGTGCCCTGACGGCGGGATTCGGTGGCGCGGCTTCTCTCACCGCCGTCCTGGGGCTGGTCGGCCTATACCCCGGCCTCCCTCTCCTCTCTAACCTCTATCCCCCCTACAAGACT
>Ga0074195_1003216_pt1 | contig 15939 bp, 16 predicted proteins | sample EPASupsiteHSE623_FD_64525 | JGI IMG/M metagenome (GOLD analysis project Ga0074195, IMG submission 64525) | Bioremediated contaminated groundwater from EPA Superfund site, New Mexico - Sample HSE6-23 | ecosystem: Environmental > Aquatic > Deep subsurface > Groundwater > Contaminated ...
GCGGGACATTTCTGTGTAAAATTTCTCGCGGATAGCTACAGCTATCCGCTCCAAATTTTACGTCGAACTGTCCTCGCCATCCACCGTCTCTGTCCTCGCTATCTATTGCACAATCCGGGTTTAACCACCGCTGCGGCTTCGCTAGAATCAGCGTTGCCAGCGCGAACGGCGCGAAGGACAGCAGGCTTTCGTTGAATACCGCCGCGGCCCCGGCGCAGAAACCGCAAAATGCCGCCGTCGCCGCGGTGGTTTCGGAAATAGCCGCGCGCGCGCAAAGCGCCAGGAAAAAAAGCACCGGCAGCAGGTTGTTGCGCCCCAGCCCGCGCTGCAACTGCGGCTGGAACACCAAAACCGCCGCGAATGCGAACGCTATGAACGCTTTTCTGCGCGAACCGAGAAACTTTTCCGCCAGATTGCAGAACGCCAGCGAGAACAGCAGCCCCCAGAAGGCGTAAATCAGCCGTAAAACAAGCGGGCTGGCGCCGAACAGCCGGAACACGGCGGCGTTTAGGTAAAAAGCCAGGCTGTTTTGCCCGACCGGAAAATCGCGGTGTATTTTGTATCCCGCCGCCATCGCGCGGGAAACGAAACCGTAATAACCGGCGTCTTCCGAAACCTCCATGCCTAAAAACGGCAGCGTGAGCGCCAGGGTGAAAACCGCCGCCGCCGCGTAAAAGGCAATGCGCCCGGTTTTCGCGGTTTCATCCCGGGAAGGCGCATATTGGCAACCCATGATTTCCAAATTCTATATTTATATCACGCGGAACAAAACATGCGCAACCGCTCTGCGCAACCGTTCAAACGGAAATTATCACGGATTGTGCAATAGAGTAGCGGAATTATAGCAGGAAACCGGAATTCCCCGGGCTGCGGCAGCTTCAACCCTCGATTGTTGGGGTTTGCGGGGCAAAAAGTGATAAAATGCCTTCATGCCGATAGAGAGAACTCTTGTGCTCATCAAACCGGACGGCGTGGCCCGCAGGGTGGCGGGGCTGGCGCTGGACCGGCTGGAAGCCGCCGGCCTCGAACTGGCGGCGTCCCGCGTGGTGAAGGTGTCAGACGCGCTCGCTCGCGAGCATTACCGCGAGCATGACGGCAAACCGTTTTTCGAGCCGATAGTCGCTTTTCTCAAAGGCGAGCTGCACCCGGCGTCGGGCGGCAGGGTGTACGCTTTCGTCTTCAGGGGCGAAAACGCGGTGTCCAGAATCAGGGCGGCGGTAGGCGCGACAAACCCCGACGATGCCGCGCCCGGCACGGTGCGCGGCGCGCTGGGGCGGATACGCAACGGGCTGATGGAAAACGTGGTCCACGCTTCCAGCAATCACGACGACGCCGAACGGGAAATCGCCCTCTGGTTCAGGCCCGGCGATATCATAAGCTGATATGCGCAGGCATATCCTCGGTGCTGCGCTGACTGCCGCCGCATTTTCGCTTTCCGCGCCGTGTTGCGCTCAGACCCAGCCGCCGCTTGAGCCCGCGCCGCCGCAGTTCGAGCAGCAATGGACAGGCTTCAAGGGACCCGACACATACATAACCGCCTCCGACAGTTGGAAACTGGCCTCAACCTATCTGAGCCCCGTAAGCTCCCAGCCGGTGGTCATGCTGCTGCACGCTTTGGGCCGCACCAAATACGACTGGCGGCCTTTCTCCGTCGGGCTGGCCAACAACGGCTACGGCTATATCGCGCTCGACCTGCGCGGCCACGGCGGCAGCTGCCTCGACGTGTCCGGCTCCACCACCAGTTGGAAGAATTTCCGCCGCACCGGAACGGACAACGAGTTCAACCAGATGACCCGCGATCTGGAGGCCGCGCTGTCTTTTTTGGCCGCGCGCGGCGTGCCTGAAAGCAGCGTGGTCCTGCTGGGGCAGGGCCTGGGAGCCAACCTGGCCGCCAAATTCGCGGCGATTCACCCCGATATCGCGATGGCCGCGCTCATCACGCCGACGCTCAACGCCAACCGCGACGTGCTGACGGTCAACCCGATGCGCGTGTACGGCAAACGCCCGCTGCTCATCATAACCGCCGTGGAAGACCAGCGCGTATATAAGGAGGCGTTGATTATGCGCAGCATAGCACAGATGTCCGTCGGGCCGGGAAAGTTGACTTTTGTCACGGTGCAAAAGGGGCCGAGTTGGAAAATAATCAACAGACAGGTTGGTGACCTCATTTTGCAGTGGCTTAAGACGCCGGAACTGCCGCCGGTGACAGGCGTTCCGGCTGTTTCGACTGAAACCGCTGCAGGGGCGGAGCCGGACGAACCCGTCGTTGATGATGAAGCGCCGTCTCCTGAGCCGGGGGATGACGGCGAGCCTGTGCCCGAAGAATTGCAGTTCACGGAGAATTGATAACATGAAAATACCTCTCGCAAGATATTCCAAACTACCCACCGAGCAGCAGAATCCGCGTACGCTTGATTTGGACCGCGTTTCGCTGCGCAAGGTTATTCTGAAAATCAACCGCGAGGATGCCTCCGTCCCCAAAGCCGTCGCGGCGGTGGCCGCCGATATCGAAAAAGCGGCGCGGCTGGCCGCGAAGGCGTATTCCTCCGGCGGCAGGATAATTTTCATCGGCGCGGGAACCTCCGGCAGGCTGGGCGTGCTGGAAGCATCGGAATGCCCGCCCACCTACGGCACCGCGCCGGAGCGCATCATCGGCATCATGGCGGGCGGCAACGACGCGGTTTTCAAGGCGAAGGAAGGCGCGGAGGACGACACCGTTCAGGGCGGCAGGGACGCGCTTAAAAAAGCGCGCCGGGGCGACTGCGTAATCGGCATCGCAGCCAGCGGCATAACGCCCTATGTCATCGGCGCGCTCGACGCCGTAAAAAAAGCGGGCTGCTTCACCGTGCTGGTTACCTGCAACTCCAAGCCGGAAGTTAAATCGGCGGATGTCATCGTCGCTCCCAAAACCGGCCCGGAGGCGCTTTCCGGCTCCACCCGCATGAAGGCGGGCACGGCGACGAAACTTGTTTTGAATTCCATAACTACGGGCGCGATGGTCAGCATCGGCAAGGCTTACAAAAACTGGATGGTGGATTTGCGTCCGACGTCGCGCAAGCTGGTGGCCCGCGCGCAGCGGCTGGTAATGACCATAGCGGACGTGCCGCAGTCGCGCGCCAGCCGTCTGCTCGACGAAACGGGCTACGACATTAAAGCCTCGGTGGTCATGGCGCTTAAAGGCGTCTCCCGCGGGGAAGCCGCCGCCATGCTCGCCAAAACCGGGGGATTTCTCAAAGATGTCATCGAATAAGTGCGCGCTGGGGCTGATGTCGGGCACGTCGGCGGACGGGGTTTCCATCGCCGCCGTCAGTTTCAAGCCGTTTCGCGTGCTGGCCTGCAAAACTTATCCGTATCCCGAAAAATTGCAGGCGGAGATAATAGCCGCCGCGAAGCTGGACCTGCGCGGCCTCTCGCTGCTGAATTTCAAAATGGGCAAAATATTCGCCGAGAAAACCGCGCTTTTCCTGCGCGAGTATAAGATAAATCCGCGCAACGTCGAAGTTATCGGCTCGCACGGGCAGACGGTGTGCCATTATCCCGGCGACAACCCGCCGCACACCCTCCAGATCGGCGAGCCGTCCTTTATCGCGGAGGCAACCGGCATTCCCGTGGTTTCCGATTTCCGTCCGCGCGATATGGCGGCTGGGGGCGAAGGCGCGCCGCTGGTGCCGTTTTTGGACGAGTATCTTTTCGGAAAGGGCGCGCCCCGGCTGTTGCAAAATATCGGCGGCATCGGCAACATCGCCGTGGCGGGGCGCGGCGTGAAAACCTTCGGGTTCGACACCGGTCCCGGCAACTGTCTGATGGACGACGCCGTGCATATCAAAACCAACGGCAAACTGGCTTACGATGTTGACGGAAAATTCGCCGCCGGCGGGAAACCGGATATCGCAAAAGTGGAAAGCTGGCTTAAAATGCCTTTTTTCGCCAAAAAACCGCCGAAGTCGCTCGACCGCGCAGAATTTGGCCTTGAATTTATAAGCAAAAACATAGGCGGCCCTGCGCTGTGCCGCGATTTCAAAAACACGATGGCGACGCTTAATTATTTCACCGCCGCCTCGATAGCGTTATCCATTCGGCGTTTCATAGCGCCGAAACTTGAGGCTGCCGAGCTTATTATCGGTGGCGGCGGCGCGTTGAACCCGGTCTTGATGAGAAACATTACCGCGCTTTGCGCGCCGGTAAAAGTAACCCGCATCTCCGAATACGGAATAGGCGAGCTTGCCAAGGAGCCCGCCTGTTTCGCGCTGCTGGCGCATCTGGCGTTCAACGGCCAGCCCAACAACTGCCCCGCCGCCACCGGCGCGCGCGGCCCGCGCATACTCGGCAAGGTAACACCGGCGTTAAAAACAGGGAGGAGTAAATGAAAAAGCTCAGAAATGCGATTCTCGCAGCTTTGTTGGTGTTATTACCACCGGCGATTGCAGCCTATGGGGAGGAATCGGATATTTACAAGTCTTCAGATGATGGAGCGAGATGTGGATTTTTTGCGATTCATAAGCCCGACCTTAAAGTCCCGATGAAGGTTCCCGGAGTTGCGTACACGGATCACTTTTTTGTTGAAATGAGACAGGATGTACCTGCTTTCGACAAGCTGCGCATGGAATTTTATGATCTTGCAGGGAAGCTCGTGAACATGTTGGATGTGCCAGGGCTTCATTGCGATAGTGTTGAAATTGCTGAGGATTTTTTACTTCTCCATGAAAAGGCTTTTGAAGACAGGAAAACGGCCGGTATAGCCCCTTATGGCGAAAAGTCGGTGAAGTGGGTTGATGCCCGCGAGGCGCCTGCTGTGCCTGCGTCCTTCAAACGCTTTGAAAACCCGCTTGAGAATGTCTGTCGTATACCCAAAGCTCCACAGAAACTGCAAGAGCCGGTAATTCCCGACACTATGCCCGCGGAAAACAAAAAAATTCTTGCCCGCCTGTCCGAGACCATGCGGACCTTTTATGATATGCAGCTTAAACAGCAGGCACTGACGGAGGCAATGATGCGGCTTGAACAAGGTTTCCGTTGCCGTGAAATCGTGCAAAAATATTATAGCCTGCGCTATATCCAATATCATGATCTCTGGGGTTACAGGTCGGACATGCTGGCCCGCGTAGCAGAGAATTCCATCGGCTGGAAAACGATTCCGTAAACCGGCGTTAAGGAGAAACAGGTGAAAAAATTAAAAAACACAGTTATCGCAGCCCTGCTGGCAATTGTGCCGTTTGCAGCGGCGCATGGCGCGGACGCAAATCTGTATGAACCTCCGAACGGGGGCTGCGGCATGGGCGGCGTATCCGAGTCTTCAAAAGTTCCGGTCAGCCTTCCGGGGCTTGGTTCTCCCGACATCAACATCCTCCGACTGGCGCAGGATATCATGGCTTTCGACAAGGCGCATGAGGAATTCTTCAGGGTAAACGTCGAAATTTTGCGCTTGCTGCGAAATCATTGCTCCGGCATCTCTTTTGGTGAAGCGCAACAATCTCATGAAAAAGCGTTTGAAGACAGGAAAGAAAACGATGCCCGGTATCTGAATAAAGATATCGTGCGCTGGGTCGAACCGAAAAAAGCGCCCAAACCGCCGTCATATTACCAGCGGTGGAGTTCGTCGCTTGAAAAAATCTGCCGCATTGCCGAAGAACCGCCCCGGCTGGAAATCCCGATTATTACAGGAAATCTGCCGGAAGAAGACAAAAAACTTTTCTCCAAACTGGCGGAGAGCATCAAAACGTTTTACGGCTTGCAGTTGAAACAGTATTCGCTGGCGCAGGAAATGCTGCGGCTTGAAGAGGGTTTCCGGTGCAGGGAAACCGTACAATCGTATTATAGTCTGCGCGATGATCAATACGAAAATTTCTGGTACCGCAGGTCGGACCATCTGGCGCCCATCGCGGCACACACAGTCCGCTGGGAAGCAATCCCCTAGCCGGGGCGTGCCTCTTGTCGCATTGACACTGCGGCGGGGGGTTTGATAGAAAATTTGTAACCGTAATAGGCACGGCTTTGCGCCGAAAACGGAACTGGCATGGAGGAAAAGACAATGAAGAAGGACAGCAATGTGAGGATTTTAGCCGCCGCTCTGGCGGTGTTCGCAGTGGCGCTGCTCGCAGCGTGCGGCGGCAAAAGCGAAGTGGTCAGCACCGGCCCGATAGCGGCGCAGGCCCCGGAATGGGTCAACAAGGGCGGGCAGGCTTTCGCCGGCAAGGAAACCGGCAAGTACTTCTACGGCGTCGGCATGGTTTCCGGCGTGCAGAACCGCTCCCTCGCGGTGACTTCGGCGGACCAGCGCGCGCGCGCCGAAATCGCCAAGTCGCTCAACAACTACGTGGCCGTTCTCACAAAAGATTACATGGCCTCCACCACCGCCGGCGCGATGGACAAATCCAGCGAGGAGCAGCATATCTCCTCCACTCTCAAGGGCTTCACGCAGATGACGCTTAACGGCGCGGTGATAGTGGACCACTGGCGCGACCCCTCCGACGGCACGATGTTTGCGCTCGCCAAGCTCGACATGGCGGCCGTGCAGCAGACGCTCTCCGACGCCAAGGAACTCGACGCCAGGGTGCGCGACTACGTCCGCGCCAACGCCGACAAGGCCTTCGACGAGCTTTCCGCCGCCGAACAGCAGAAGCGCTAATCACGGAGCGATATCATAATGAATAAAAAATCTCTGGCCGGACTCGCGGCTTTGGCGTTCATGCTCGCCATGATAACCGGCTGCGGCACCTCGGTGCGGCGCATGGACGCCGCCGAAGTCAAAGACATCAGCGGCAAGTGGAACGACACCGATTCCCGCCTTACCGCCGAAGAAATGATAGGCGACTGCATTTCCCGCCCCTGGTATTCCACCGCCACCGCGGCGCTGGGCCGCACCCCGACGGTGATTGTCGGCAACGTGCGCAACCAGAGCATGGAGCATATCAGCGCCGACACGTTCGTGGAAAACCTCCAGCGCTCGCTCATCAACTCCGGCAAGGTGCAGTTCGTCGCCAGCAAAACCGAGCGCGGCGACGTGCGCGACGAGCGGCTCGACCAGGACGTGAACTCGTCCGACGAGACCCGCAAGGAGCACGGCAAGGAAGCCGGCGCGGACTTCATGCTGGGCGGCATAATCAACTCGATTAACGACCGCGAGGGCGGCAAGGAAGTGGTCTACTATCAGGTCAACCTCAAGCTGCTTGATATGAAGACCAACCAGATAGTCTGGAACGGCGAGAAAAAACTCAAGAAATATGTGAAGCATTCCGGCTCGTCGTGGTAACGAATTAACAAGATGAATAAGCTGACGACGGCCCTGCTGTGCGCCGCAACCGTAATGTTGTGCGCGTGCGCGGGGCCGTCGCGCGCTTATAAGACGCAGTTGCAGAGCTATATCGCCGCCAAAAACTTTGACGGCGCGGCGAAGGCCGTGGAAGCCGCCAAAGAGAAGGAATACTCGAAAAAGAACTCGCTGCTGTATTATCTGGACCACGGCACGGTTCTCCATGACGGCGGCAAATACCGCGACAGCGAGTACGACTTCGACACCGCCGAACGGCGCATGGACGAGCTTTACACCAAAAGCCTGCATCGCGCCGCCGGCACTTTCCTGATAAACGACAACACCACCGAATACGCCGGCGCTCCCCACGAGCGCGCGCTGCTAAACGTGTTCCGCTCCCTCGACTACATTTTTCTGGGACAGCTTGACGACGCCGCCGTGGAGGCGCGCAAGGTCACGTTCTACCTCGACCATCTGCGCGAGGCGAGGGGCCCGTCCTTCAACTACAAAGACGACGCTTTCGCCCAGTACCTGTCCGCGATGATTTTCGAGGACGCCGGCAAGGCCGACGACGCGCGCATCTCGCTTGCCAACGCCATGAAGTCCTACGAGGATTATGCCGCGCACTTCGCCACGCCCGTACCGGCGGACGGCCCCGCCAAAAGGGAATACGCCTCCAAAGGCGAGGTTGTGTTTCTGCATTATAACGGCATGGCTCCGGCCAAGGTTTCGCGCACTTTTCAGGTGGCGTGGGACCGCGCATTGCTCGCCGTCAGCCAGTCAAACGACAGCGAGGCGCAGGGTGCCAACTATAAAAACGCGCTTCTGGCGGGGATAACCGGCAACGCAATCACCGTGGCCTACCCGGAATACGAGGATATGCCCTTCCTGATTAAATCCTCCGAGATTGAGGCGGGTTCCTCAACGGTGCCGACCGCGCTGGTGGAAAACATCTCCGCCATCGCCAAAGACGAACTGAATAATCAGGTGGCTTCCCAGCGCCTGCGCATGATAGCGCGCGCCACGATTAAATTCGTGCTGGCGCGTTACGCGCAGAATACCGCCAGGCAAAAAAGCGAGACTCTGGGTTTTCTCACCGGACTGGTGGCCAACGCCGTAGCTGCCGCCACGGAAGTGGCGGACACCCGCTCCTGGGCCGCGCTGCCCGCCGAAATCCGCATGGCGCGCGTCATGCTGCCGCCGGGGAAATACGATTTGAAAGTCAACTTCAAGGATTCGTTCGGCAACATAACCGCCGGCGATATTTTAAGGGATGTTGTTGTCGTGCGCGGAAAACGCACCTATCTGCACTACCGCACCGCCCAATAAACGGAGATGACAGATGCAGATTAGCCAGGTAAAAATTCAAGTCGCATTGGCGTTTTTTATTTCAGCCGCTCCGTTGCGCGCGGCGGAGATTAAATTTCCCAAAATAGATGTTCATCGCAAGCTTGCCGATTATTCATTTTTCCAGAACCGATTGACGCCGGATTCTTTCAAGTACGATGCAAAAAGCCAAAAGGGGTTTCAAATGGATTTCAGAAATTGCAATTTGCTGAAATTTGCCCTGCTGCTGGAAAACAACAAGGACATTTTTTATTCCGGGTTCAATACCAAGACAAAATTTCCCGACAAATTGCCCGCAGGATTTGACCCTGACAGAATAATGGAACTGGGCAAAAATCCGGGCTTGGGCATAAGGGAACTTCATAAGCAGGGTATAACCGGCAAAGGCATTGGCGTAGGCATAATTGACCAGGGGTTGTTAACCGACCATGTCGAATACGCAGACAGGCTGAGGTTATACGAAGAAATAAATCCCGTATCCGAGACTTCCATGCATGCCACGGCTGTGGCATCCATTGCGGTGGGCAAAACCACAGGCGTTGCGCCGGAAGCGGATTTGTATTTTATCGGGGGAAACCATAGTGAAAATATAAATGGCGAGTTCATGGTCGATTTGAACCCTGTCTCAAAATCAATAAACAGACTGATTAAAGTTAATAAAGGATTGCCGAAAGAGAATAAGATTCGGGTTATTTCCATATCGTTGGAACTCCTTCCTCAATGGACCGGATATGATGAGGCGGTGAAATCCATAAAAGAGGCCGCGCGCAACGATATTTTCGTGATTTTAGTAGGAAAAGAAAATTTCAAAATGGACGGGATGGGCCGGTTCCCGCTTGCTGACCCGGATACCAGCGCTTCCTATACCGGCGGTGAAATGTTTTGCAAGAACAAGCTTGGCTCAGGACCGGGTGAGCTGGAGGTTCCAATGAATTCCCGAACCCTCGCCGATCCCAACGGGACCAGGGATTATTATTTTTCCAGAATCGGCGGGCAGAGTTGGACGGTGCCGTGGATGGCGGGGCTGTATGCATTAGCTTGCCAGGTCTATCCCGACATAACCCCCGAAGTATTTTGGGATGTTGCGCTTAAAACCGCCGAGCCGGTCAAGTTCAAGACGCATAATCCGGACGCAGTCAAACCGGATGGCGAGTACATGCTTCAAAAAGTGGTTAATCCCGCAAAACTTATCAAGGCGATAAAGCAGCTGAAGGAAAGATAAAAAATTCAGGCCCCAAATAACGGAGAACTTATGAAAAGGCTTATGACCGCTGTTTTTGTTTCCGCCGCAGTGGTCTGCTACGCGGCGGCTGAAGAAGCGCCCGACTGGCTTAACGGCTCCAGCATGGAGTTCCCGCGCGAGAAGTATATCACCGGCGTGGGCATGGCCGACGACTTGCCCTCCGCCGAGCAGCGCGCCCGCGCGGAAATATCCCGCGTGTTTTCCACCGCGCTTACCGTCACCACCAGAGTGGAGGAATCCGAAACCAGCGGCGCGCAGGGCGCGTCCAAAACCTCCAGTTTCTCACAGCAGGTGGGCGAACTGCTCAACTCCACCTCGCAGAAAGTGCTTGAAGGCGTCGAAATCGCCGAGAACTGGCAGAACAGGGAAACCCGCCAGTATTACGCGCTCGCCATTCTCGACCGCGCCAAAGCCGAGGCAATGGTGTCGGACAAAATCAATATCCTCGACGGGCAAATCAACAGCTGGAAAAAAGAGTTTTTCGCCGCGGCTGAAAAATTTCCGCGCGTAAAGGCGGCGGTGAAGCTGCTCTCCCTTTTCAGGGCGAAAGACAGCCTTCTTGCCGACCTGCGCGTTCTCGATACCGCCGCCGCGTCCAATATAAAGGACGAGAGCGCGCTTGTCCCCGCGCTTTCAAAAGCCGTGGCGGAACTTGAAGTAACCGTCTCGGTAAAAGGCGAAAACGGGCGCGCGGTGGAGACCGGCATCATCGGCGCGCTGACCGGCATGGGATTTCAGGCCCGCGCCGCCGTAGATTCGGACCGTCCCGCCGATATAATAGTAACCGCCGACGTTTCCACCGAAGCCCCGTCCAACACGTTGACCGACGACAAGTGGAAATGGGCCCGCAGCACCGCCACCGTCGCGCTTAAAGACGGCAAGTCCGGCAAAATTTTCCGGCAGTTTGAAGTTTCCGAACGGCAGGCGTCCGCCGCCTACCAGGAAGCGGTCAAGCGCAGCCTGCTTAAAATCGCGCAAAACGCCGCCGGACAGACGCAAGCGGCGGTAAAAAACTATTTCGAGAATCAGTAAGCCGGAAGGGGGGATGATGAAATTATGATTAAAATAACCAAAAGTTCTCTCCCGTCTTATTTCAGGATTATCGCAATTACTGCAGCGTCTTGCGGCGTATTGTTTCTGCTGTCTCTATGGCTGAAGTCCGCCTTTGTTTCATCTGAGGCTGTCCGCGAGCAAAATAAAAAAACCTCGCCGCTTGTCAACGAAGCAAAGATGCTCAAAATAACATATGAAAGTGTGATGGCATATCCGTATCAGACAATCGGCAAACCGGCAATCTGGTGCATACGGAACACGGGTGATTCAAACATATTTTATGAGGGCGATGAGAGCAAACGCATATCTGTAACCGGCGATAAAATGCCGCTGTTCCACGGCGACAAGCATTCGCCCTGTACCGACATGCTTGTGATAATACAAGGCGTGAAAAGTTATAAATTGGCACAGGGGTCTTCCTTTGTGGAAGTTAGTTTTATCAAATCAATGTCAGGTAAACGGGAAAACTTCTTCTAAAAACCTGTTCACGCTATCTCTTTCGTAACGAAAGCGACGATTTTGCCCCTGAGACGCAGCGGGCTGCGGCAAGCAGGACTGTTGCCTGTAAGCCGAAGACCGCGAAGTATCAGGCCAAAATCGCCGCTTTCGCGACGAAAGAGAGCAAGACTTTAGAAAGGCTCTAAATACGGGAAAGCAAGAACAGGCGCGCAGACGGAATTATCAGGCCGGCGCCAGTGCGGATCCGGAAAGACAAGAAGCCGCCGGGCGCTTGCGCACCGACGGCGGCTCCTCTTTTCGCAGAAAGCATTGCGGGGGCTGGATTTGAACCAGCGATCTCAAGGTTATGGGCCTTGTGGGATACCGGGCTTCCCTACCCCGCAACAATAGCTTAGCAAAACCAGGGACGGATTGCAAATGCTCAAATCGCGCCAGCTATAATGAGCCTGTTGCGAAACGCCTGAAAATTCCTTAACAACAGCTGTTTCCTCGATAGCCGCGCATAAAATATAATATTCCCGTCGACGCCACTTCGGCAAAAGAGCGAAATCATGCAAACACATCGGGGGAACCAAATGACCTTCATAAATTACGATTTAAACGCCATCGTAAAGCCGGGCCACGCGCTGCGCGCCGTCGACGGGATAATATCTTTCAAGCGGTTGGCCGAAGGTTTTTCCGGGCTTGAAAAAGAAACGGGGCGCAAAGGCTATGGCGTGGAAATCGGCCTGCGCGGCTTGTTCCTGCAATTCTTCTACGATTTATCCGACCGCGAAATGGAGGAACGCCTTCGCTACGACATAGCGTTCAAATGGTTCTGCAAGATGACCGTGGACGAGGAAACGCCGGACCACACATATTTCTGCCGGATAAGGCGCGCGCTCGGCGCGGAGCGGATAAGCAAAATATTCAAGAGCATCAACGAACGCGCGGCGAAGAAAGGGATATTGCGCCAGGTGTTCACATTTGTGGACGCGTCGGCGGTTAAGTCGAAAGAGGCGACATGGACGGAACGCGACAAAACGTTGTCCGACGGGGTGTGTGAGCTGAAGGCCGCGAAGCTGCAAACCGAAAGCCGTGATTTTTGCCCAAAAAATTATTCGGGAGCAAGTCTAATGCCCGGCTGACGCAAAAAAGTCGGTTGCAAACGACGGAATTTCAGGTCTTCAGCAGAAAAATCACACAATTTTCGCGACTTTCATAAAACTGCCAGTTTCGCAACGGGCTCGTGTTATGGCGCGGCGCAAATGTGTTAGAATAGGAATGGTTTTTAGCGATTATGCCGTCCGCGAAAGCGGCGGGAGGATTTAAACTATGGTTACGATGAGCGATCTCTTCCTGCTGATGCATGAGAAGGGGGCGTCGGATTTGCATTTGACCGCAGGAGCGCCCCCCATATTGCGCCTTAACGGCGAGCTCGTCCCCGCCCCGTTCGAAAAATTGACCGGCGAGGCGGCCCAGGGCCTGGTTTTTTCCCTGATGAGCGACGCCCAGCGCCAGCGCTTCGAGGCCACCAACGAACTCGACTTCGCCTTCGGCATAAAAGGCATGGGTCGGCTGCGCATGAACGTCTACCGCCAGAGGGGCCTCGTGGGCGCGGCGATACGCTCCATCCCGTCCCGCTACAAGACGTTCGAGGAGCTCAACCTGCCGCCCGTGGTGTACGATTTGATGAAGCTCAAAAAGGGCCTCATCCTGGTCACCGGCCCCACCGGCTCGGGGAAATCCACCACGCTGGCCAGCATGATAGATTTTCTCAACGAGCATAACTCCTACCACATCATCACGGTGGAAGACCCCATCGAATACGTTCATACCCACAAGAAAAGCATGGTCAACCAGCGCGAGGTCGGCGCGGACACGGAGTCTTTCACAGCCGCGCTGCGCCACATCCTGCGCCAGGACCCCAACGTCATCCTCGTCGGCGAAATGCGCGACCTGGAAACCATACAGGCGGCGCTCAACATAGCCGAGACGGGCCACCTCGTGTTCGCCACGCTGCACACCAACGACGCGGCGCAGACCGTCAACCGCATCATAGACGTGTTCCCGCCGCACCAGCAGGAGCAGATACGCGTGCAGCTTTCTTTCGTGGCACAGGCCGTGATGGCGCAGCAGCTTGTGCTTTCCGCCAACGGGCAGGGCCGCGCTCTTGCCGCCGAGGTGCTTATAGTGACTTCCGCGGTGCGCAACCTGATACGCGACCAAAAGGTGGAGCAGATAATCACCACCATGCAGACCGGCGGTAAATACGGCATGGTGACCATGAACCAGTCGCTCGCGGACCTGTATCTCAAGCAGAAAATCTCGTATCAGGAAGCCATCAACCGCTCGCCCGACCAGGAAGACCTCAAGAAATATCTGCAACGGGGGCTTTCCAGCGCGGCTTGACGGGCGTTGCGGCAAACTATGCAATTCGCCTACAAAGCAAAGGACGCCGCGGGGCGCGCGGTGGAGGGCGTTCTTGAAGCCTCCGACCAGAAAGCGGCCGTGGACCGCGTCCGCGCGCTGAAGCTGACGCTGCTTGATATCAACCAGAAGCAGGCCGGCGGCGCCATCGCTTTTTTGCAGAGCATAAACCCGCTGAAACCGTCGGTGACTGCGCGGGACCTGGTCATATTCTCGCGCCAGCTTTCCACGCTGGTGTCGGCGGGCGTGCCGATAGTGCAGGGACTGGCGATACTGGAAGCGCAGGCGGAAAATAAGGCTTTCAAGGATGTGATAAGCGCTGTCAAAGCGGATATAGAGGCCGGCCTCGGGATAGCCGACGCGATGAAGAAGCATCCGCAGGCCTTCAGTACGCTTTACGTCTCAATGATACGCGCGGGCGAGGTGGGCGGCATTCTCGACACCATCCTGGAAAGGCTTTCCTCCTACCTCGAGCAGGCCGAGGCGTTGCGCGCCAAAGTCAAATCCGCCATGATGTATCCGATAGTGGTGGCGGGCATAGCCTCTGCGATAACGGTGTTCCTGCTGATATTCGTCATCCCCACCTTCAAAAATATTTTCGCCAGCTTCCACGCGGAGCTTCCCATGCCCACGCAAATAGTCATCGGGATTTCGGATTTTCTCAAGGCGCATGTCGCGCTGGTGATACTCTCTCCGGTGGCGGTGTTTTTCGGCGCGAAATACGTCTACAAAAAATTCCCGCAGGTGCAGGAGAAGACGGACGCGGTGTTGCTGCGCCTGCCGGTGTTCGGCATACTCATCAAGAAAGTCGCCATCGCCAAATTTTCGCGCACGCTGGGCACGCTGCTGAAATCGGGAGTGCCGATATTGCAGGGGCTCGATACCGTCGCCGCAACGGCGGGGAATATAATCATAGAGCGGTCCATTTACGCCTGCCGCGATTCGGTGAAGGAAGGCGGACGCCTGGTGGAGCCGCTCAAAAAAAGCGGCATTTTTCCGCAGATGGTGACGCAGATGATAGGCGTGGGCGAGGAAACCGGCAGCCTCGACGGCATGCTGATACGCATAGCCGACTTCTACGACGCCGAGGTGGACACCGCCGTGAAAGGCCTGACTTCGATGATAGAGCCGCTGGTGATGGTGTTTCTGGGCGTGGTGGTGGGCGGCATCGTCATAGCGATGTTCTTTCCGATGTTCGAGATGGGCAACCTCGCCTCAAAATCCGGCGATTAACCTGAAAATTTTGCCCAAAAGTCCCCCAAAGCCATAGGTCCAAAGACCTGCTGAAATTGGCACTTTCGGCCCTTTGCGGCGCCTGCGGTGTGCGCTAAACTATCCTTATACAGGCACGACGGTGCCTGCCGAATCCATAGTGATTAACCTGAAAGTTTCAGTTGCTTGCGGAATTCGACATAAAATGGCTTCCTGGCTCCGACTCAAAAAAACTGCTCACAGGCCACGAGCCTGCTCGCATTTTTTTGAGCCGAATCCATTTCGCCCTTTTACGTCTCGGTTCTCGCAAGCAACTGAAACTTTCAGGTTAAGGAGAAAACAGATGGCAAAAAGAATTGTTGTTGCGGTTCTGGCGGTTTTTGCGCTGGGAGTGTGCAGTTCGACGGCCCTGGCGGATCATACCGAGTACAATGTTCCAATATCGTGGGTGGAATGCCACACTCTCAGCGAAAGTCCCATCTGGATACTTCTGGAATACCTCCCCGATTCCGGTAAGTTTATCCGCGCGGGCATGCATTATAGCGGGCAGCCCAACATGAAGCTTCCGGGCGAGAGAACGCAGTTTGCGGTTACGGACGAGGCCGCATATCTGCGGTATTTTGACAAGTCTCAAGACAAGGATTCCCTCGTCTTGTCCGTCAAGGAGGAGGACGGCACGGTGACAATCCATAACGGCGATATCAACATGAACAATCAGCCCGTCAAGTGCTGCCGCAACAGGGAGTAACCTGAAAAATTTAACCAGAAAAGCGAAACGAACCCGCGCGGCATGCCGCGCGGGTTCGTTTCGCTTTTGCGCAAACCGTTACTTCAAAACTTCCGCTCCTGACTTGTGCTTTGGGACACCCGCGCTAATTATGGATGGTATTGTATAGCAACTGCTGTTCTTCATCCAGATTCAACAGCTTGCGTTTTTTCTCGGCGGAGCCGGGCGGACTGTAGTTTA
>Ga0074195_1003217_pt1 | contig 15936 bp, 16 predicted proteins | sample EPASupsiteHSE623_FD_64525 | JGI IMG/M metagenome (GOLD analysis project Ga0074195, IMG submission 64525) | Bioremediated contaminated groundwater from EPA Superfund site, New Mexico - Sample HSE6-23 | ecosystem: Environmental > Aquatic > Deep subsurface > Groundwater > Contaminated ...
TTGAAACGAAGGTCTCTGGAATTATTTGCTAAGAGCTAGGAAGCGTCTCAGGTGCGGGATTATCCTGATAATTCGGGTCTGAAGCCGTGTTTTCTGTAGCAGTGACATTTGGCGCGGAATTTTCTTGAGCGGCATCTATTGTCTCTGGATTCTCCTGAGAAGCGGCAGCAGTTTCCTGGTTATCCTGAGCAGTGGCCGCTGTTGCCGGGCTATCCTGAGCAGGAGCAACTGTTTCGGGGTTATCCTGAACAGTGACAGCAGTTTCCTGGCTATCCTGAGCAGTGGCCGCTGTTGCCGGGCTATCCTGAGCAGGAGCAACTTTTTCGGGGTTATCCTGAACAGTGGCAGCAGTTTCCTGGCTATCCTGAACAGTGGCAGCTGTTTCTTGGTTATCCTGAGCAGTGGCAGCTGTTTCTTGGTTATCCTGAGCAGTGGCAGCTGTTGCCAGGTTATCCTGAGGAGCAGCAGATGTTGCCGGATTCTCTTGAGCGTCAGCAATTGGCATCTGTATGGCCTCGTCATTGGCATTTGCTTCAGTTCTCGATGCCGACGCTGGAGCAGAATCGCTTCTATCGCAGATTTGGGGTGTGTGCTCACATCGCGTTCCATTAACGCACGTATCCTTGGTACAGGGATTTTTATCATCGCAGTCCCCGCATTCAGCGAGGGCGCAACTTGTTAATAATAATGTACAAAGAATAAACAGATTAAGTGATACGCAAAGCTTATATCTTCTAGTATTTCTTTCCACACTTTTCACTCCCAAGAGCCTCATGTGCTCTTTTTATATCTAATTTTCGCCAATTGATATTCGAAAATGCTCCTGGCGAGAACCGCTCGATCCATCGGTCCATCATGAGAATGAACTCAATGTTGTCTGTCGGCTCTTGAGCTGCTCTTTAAGCAGATCGCTATTCTGGATAAATCTCTTTATAGGAAGCTGCAGCCGGCTGGCAATATGCCACAGAGCGCTCTTCATGTCATCGAAGGGCAGTGCTTTCTCTTGCATGGCATTTCTCACGTTCTCCCTTACATTGAAAACGCCCAAAGGAACATATCCGGAATAAGCCTCCCGCAAGATGATGGCTCCTGCTTGCTTCTTCTCCCGTGCCAGGGCCTCCAGAACTGCCATCTTGCAGGAGTAGTAGCATCCTCCCACTCTTGAATAGCCCTTTTTGCCTCCGTTGGTCTCATAGTCCGAGAATATCAGTTCTTCATCGCCCAGGATATGCAAGAAGGCCTCCATCCACTCATACTGCCAGGGCCCAGGCAGCAGCAGGACTGCATAGTAGTTGTTGAGGCTGGAAAACTCTCTCACCTGGCAGCAATCGATTGCGTCATACCCTCTCACCTTCTGCAATAGACGGTTTGCCAGAGTGCTGTCACAGGCAGTGATGGACCAGCGAGTTGGAACCAGTCGGCGTCTTTTCCCAACCCCGAGAGTTCCCATAGAAAATGCCTTCTCGATGCTGGAGAAGGGCAGACCGCGATCATGCAGATCGACCACTGCATCCGCCGCCAGCAGGTCATCATCGTGATATACTCTCTCAAGATTCTGCTCCCACCTGGCATTGTCTATCTCCAGCCGGTCCAATGGAGCGCTGGGGCCGAAGGGCGTATGCTCATCGCTAAAAGACATGCCTTTTGGGGCATGCTGGAACTGGGCCACGCTCTCCAGAGATCCGTCAGAGAGAGCAATGTCCCGCAGAGTATCGATGAACCTATCCTGCAGCTTTGTGACCGATACAGTCCTCTTGCCTCTGATCAGATTCAGACGATATCTTATGATGTCTTCCTGGGTCTTCTTTTCCGGTATCCAGGATTCCGGACGATCCATAATTGTCGTATCACCATGTAGCGGTGCGATCATTGGGCCGGCCAGGACCTTCGGGTAGTTCCAACTGCCAATGAAGACAGATGGTGGAGTGCTTCCGTCAAGCTCCTTTCCCACATCCTGAGATGGGATGTACATGCTGGCCGTCAATTTCTTCAGATAGCCTTCCTTGCCTTTGATCACATGTTATAAGCCGCGAAAATTGAATAAAAGTATGATGCATGCGGAGCGAAAGTGATCAGCTTTTTTTGCCGTTCATCTTTTTCCCAGACAAATTCTCATGGTTACCTATTTACATCCATAACGTCAATAACTTGTCGAGGTGTCCAGATATGAAATGGATTGTATTGATGATCGCATTGATGATGCTCGTTTGCACCAGCTCATTTGCACAGTTGACCACATACGATTATGGTTCCCAGTACAATGGAGACCCGAATTTTTCTTCGGTCTCTTATTCAGTCAGCACCACGGGTGGAGCGCCTGTACCGGCAGCACCCCAGAGCGTAGGATCATTAGGCCTGCAGATCCCCTCTGATGTATTATCCACTTCACAAGGCCCCTCAGCTCAGGAGCAGACGCAGACTCTGATCAGCACTAGTCAGGATGCGGCCTATGCCTTCGCTCCAGGGGGTTCTGATGCAACGGCAGTCAATTCTGTCTACAAGATGGTAATAGCCCCACAAGGCGGATACGCACCCAATAATCTCTATATCTCCTACGCGCCCCGGACTGTGGCAAGCTGCAATCTTTACGCCAACCTTCCTTTGTGGATGGATAGCTCAGGAATGGGCAACATCTGGTTCTATGAGTGGTATCCAAGCGGCATGCTGGATACTCAGTATGCAGGATATGTCTACAGTCCCGGCTGGTACAAGAGATGGTTCTTCGCTGACACGCCAGGCTGGCATATTCTCCAGTATTACTGCGGCGGATGGAGCAACTATGCTTACATCTATGTCTACGGACAGAGCGCCTACTGGGTCAATCCCAATCCCGTGTACGATCCATCGCCCTATCCATATCCGTACTGGGATAGCGAGATAACCTACACCTATCCGCCCACCGGCCATACATACTACTCTTACGAGTCATCATTAGCAACACTTTAGTGAATAGAGCGATCCCGTGCCAGAGGATTGCATCCCTTTTTTCTCAAATCATCTAGCAGATGATTGAGATGCGAGATCTAATAAACCAGAAGCTCGATTGCAGAGCCTGAAGAGTCATTATGAGTGAAGAGATTTCAGAAGAGCCCAAGGAATCCATCCTGGAGACAGCAAAAAAGATCATCGGCCTCGGTCCCATCTGCGATAGCTGCCTTGGCAGGCAGTTTGCAATGCTCGCCACCGGATTGACCAACGCCGAACGCGGGCGTAGTATCAAGACGACTCTGGCCATGCAGGCCGCTGCATCCGAGGATCGCGAGTTGTTGGAGATGCTGGCCCCTTCCTTTCGTCCGGCGCGGCTCAAGCTCGGAAGAATCGGGGAAGAGGACATCCGCTGCACGGTGTGCCTCGGGGAGATGTCTGCTGAGAAGCTCGATGCCTGGGCAGAGAAAGCTGCTGCAGCGATGGCTGGATGGGAGATTCGGACTCTATTGGTTGGGACCAGGATGTCTGGGCTTTTGGCCGAGAACGAGGAGCTGCTCCTCGCGGACGGCGGGTCCACTCACGCCGAGCCCTTCAAGTCTGAATTGAATCGCGAGGTGGGCAAGAGGCTTTCCGCTCTGACTGGCAAGGCGGTTGATCTGAAGAGCCCCGACGTTGTGGTTCATCTCAACCTGGAAACGGAGGCAGTGGAGCTGCAGGTTGCGTCCCTCTTCATTCGCGGGCGCTATCGCAAACTGGTGCGCGGCATCCCTCAGACGCGCTGGCCCTGTCGCGAGTGTCATGGTCGCGGCTGTCCCCGTTGCAATGGCACCGGCCGCATGTACCTGGAGTCGGTGGACGAGCTGATTCGCCCGGCGGTGATGCAGTTTGCAGCCGCTGAGGATACCGTATTTCATGGTGCTGGCCGCGAGGACATCGATGCCCGAATGCTGGGCACCGGCCGGCCCTTCATTGTTGAGGCGGTGCGCCCTCACATCAGGACGATAGACATCTCTCGGCTGCAGGAGGAGATCTGTCGGCAGGCGGCAGGAAAGGTGGAGGTCATTGGCCTCGCTAAAGCCGATTCCTCAATGGTTGAGCGTCTTAAAGAGGCCACATTTGAGAAGACTTACTCTGCATGGGTCCGGCTGGGTGCGGAGGTTTCAGAAGAAAAGCTTAAATCCGTCCTGAAGGAATTGGAAGGGTCGATCGATCAGCGTACGCCCACTCGTGTCTCTCACCGAAGGGCAGATAAGCTCAGGGTGAGGAGAGTTCACAGCGCGGATCTAATTGAAATGACGGGCAACATGGCCCGCATAAATATTAGAGGCGACAGCGGACTGTATATCAAGGAGCTGATCTCCGGAGACGGAGGAAGAACCAGCCCGAACCTCGCCGAAGCCCTTAAAATCGACGCGATCGTCGAAGAATTAGATGTAATAGATGTAGGTGGAGAATCAGATGGCACATCATCACGGAATGCGGAAGAAGTCAAGAGACAAGCTGAGCAGAACAGTCAGGGCTAAGGGAAAATCCTCGGTAGTCAGGGCGATTCAGGAGTTCGAGACGGGCGCAAAGGTTCATGTGCTCATCGATCCAAGCATACACAAGGGCATGCCTCATCCCAGGTTTCATGGAAAGACCGCTGAGGTAGTAGGAAAGAGGGGCAGAGCCTTCGTGCTTAAGGTCACAGACGGCGATGCCACCAAGACCCTGATCACATTACCTGAACACCTGATTGCACAGAAATAGACAGCAAACGAATAGATGATAGTCAAAAGTGTATTGCAGGAGGATCTTCTGACCTTGGCGGAGGTCAAAGAGATCCTTGACCAGATACGGCTGAAGAGAGCCGATGAAGAAGAACTGGGATATGAGTTGCGCCGGGCCATCCGACATGCTGAGCTCTTTAGCAAGGGCACTGCTGAGGAGAGCCGGGCAATGGTAGCAGAGCTCATGAAGCTGGAAAAGATGAGCCCGGAAATTGCAGTAAAGATCGCAGACATCAGGCCCATCACCAAGGATGAGCTTAGGGCGATTTATGCCAAAGAACGGTTCACTCTAAGCGAAGAAGAGCTCAACAATATTTTAGAGATAGTATTCAGGGGGTAAAGGCACATGCCTGAGGGGAGACCGCCGAGGAGAGAAGAGGTAGCTAGGATACTCGATTACCTCCCCTATGGACGTACTCCTGATTCCAGAAGCTATCAGAAGCAACCTTTAGTCCAAGCCGTAGGCGAAGCAAACTTCGTTCTCATGGAGATGACTCCAAAGGCAGGAGTTGTTCCGGCGGCTGGAACTCGAGTGTACATTGGCAGTGGAAGTCGAGATGTGATAGACCACGTCAACCGCAGGATCGAATTTCCTGAGCTGTCCAACAGCGCCAAGCTGGAGCTGCCTTACCAGATTCAGAGCATCGTCCTGGACAACGAGGCCAGGTTTATCCGCTACTTCAACGATGCCGGGCCAATAACCACTCGCATGCATGCCCTAGAGCTTTTGCCGGGAATAGGCAAGAAGCTGATGTGGGCCATCTTAAACGAGCGGAAGAAGGGGGCCTTCAAGGACTTTGCCGATCTCATGGAGAGGATTAAGGGTCTGCACAATCCTGAGAAGCTCATAGCCAAGCGAGTAGAGGACGAGCTTATGGATGAGCGGATCAAGTACCGGGTCTTCACGACAGTCCCTCGCATGAGGTAGATGAGGGTCATGAAGCTCGGGCAGCATTTTCTTGAGGACACAGCCGTCATCTCTCGCATTGCAGATTATGCTGATTTAACGCCTGAGGATCGGGTGCTGGAGATTGGTCCTGGCCCCGGAAACCTCACCGAAGCATTGGCATCTCGCGCCGGCAAGGTCTATGCTGTCGAGATCGATGCAGACCTGGCTTACCAGTTGGCCGGACGGTTTTCTAATGTTCATGTCATCAGCGGGGACGCTCTCAAAGTTGAGCTTCCAGTCTGCAATAAGATAGTCTCCAATCTGCCCTATCAGATCTCTTCAGCCATCACCTACCGGCTGCTCTCCCGGCCCTTTGAGATGGCGGTTTTGATGTACCAGTGGGAGTTTGCGAGAAAGATGGCGGCAGCAGCCGGCAGCAAGGACTATGGCCGCCTGGCCATGACTGTGGGCTTCTTCTGCAATGTCGAAATTCTGGAGAAGGTATCCAAGATGGCCTTCAGGCCGGTGCCTCAGGTTGACTCGGCAGTCGTCCGTCTCCTGCCCCGTGAGGATCGACCGCCTGGGGACTCTTCCCATCTCATAAGGCTCGCAGAGGGGCTATTCAACAACAGACGGAAGAAGGTCAAGAAGGGCTTGGCAGCAATTGGAGCCAGCAAGGTGGCCCTGGCCGAGCTGGATGCTGATCTCCTGGACAAAAGGCCTGAGGATCTCTCGCCTGATGAAGCGGCGGGCCTCCTTCCTGCAATACCCGGCAAGTCCCGCTAATCAGGAAGCCCGTCGATGATGCTGTTGATGGGGTTGGTTTAGAAGGTAGGTCTTTTTCGTGTCCGACGACAAACCGAGCAGGAATGTACTGCTTCTGGGCTTTGTGAGCCTTCTTAACGACATCAGTAGCGAGATCATTCAGCCTGTTCTGCCTCTGTTTATTGCTTCTTTGGGCGGAAGCTCTCTGGCCGTCGGCCTGATCGGTGGCATCAGTGACGGGCTGCCGAGCCTCTTGAAGCTCCTGGCCGGGTGCTGGTCTGACAGGCTGGGCCGCAGAAAGCCGCTGGTGGTAGGGGGCTACGCCATCTCGGCAATTGGAAAGCTCCTTCTGCCAGCAGCAGCAACCTGGCCGCAGGTCTTCCTTCTAAAGACACTGGAGAGATGCGGCAAAGGAGTGCGCTCGGCCCCGAGAGACGCCATGATCTCCGAGTCGGTTGTGGCAGAGCGGCGAGGAAGGGGCTTTGGGCTGCACCGGGCCATGGACTCGACTGGAGCGGTCGTCGGTTCGATTCTGGCCTATCTGCTCTGGCAGGCCGGGATGAGCTACAGCGCAATCTTCATGGTCGCGGGAGCCCTCGCGCTACTCGCTCTCCTGCCATTTTATCGCGTCCAGGAGAGCTTCAGGTCTCCAAGCTGCCAGATCAGACTGAAGATGTCAGACATCTCGCGAGAGCTGCGGGGCTTTCTTCTGATAGCCTGCCTCTTTGCTCTCGGAAACTTCAGCTACATGTTCTTCGTGCTCCGCGCTCAGGGGCTCTTCTCCGGCGCGGAGGCAGTAGCTGCACCACTGTTGCTTTATGCGTTCTTCAACCTCGTCTATGCTCTCTTTGCGTTTCCAGTCGGGATCCTGTCGGACCGGGTGGGCAGAAAGAAGGTGCTTGTGCTGGGCTATGCTCTCTTCGCGCTCACCGCCGCAGGATTTGCGCTTGTCACAAGCCTCGCAGGACTGATAGCGCTCTTCGGGCTTTACGGGCTCGTTTATGCAATCGTAGACGGATCCGAAAGGGCTTTTGTCTCAGACATGAGCTCCGGCCACCTGAGGGGCAGCGCTCTGGGGATCTACTCCGGGGCCCAGGGTGTGGCCGCAATTTTCTCCAGCTTAATCGCCGGGGCTCTTTGGGAATTGTGGGGGGCCGAGGCGACGTTTCTCTTCGGGGCGGTGGCAGCGGGGCTGGCGGCTGCGGGGCTATTGGTGGGGATGAAAAATGGACGAAACGGTTAATTCATAGGCAGAGTGACTTCCTCCCCACCCTGAAGGATGGGGCTTCCTGCTTCGCAGAATAAATCAGGTGAAGTGCTTCTTCACCTTGATCTTTCCCACCTTCTCGATCTCCTCGACCTTCACCCCGTCCCAGGACTCGATGTAGCCCATCTCCTCAGCGATCTTGAAGAGGCCCATCCCCTCCTGCGTCCGGACGACTACGCTGGTCATTCCCGGAGCGCTGCCGATGCCGCCGAGCGATATATCGGATAGCTTTGCCGTGAAGTCGCTACAGGCAGCGCAGCCGGGCTTGATGAATTCCGCGAGCACTTGCAGCGGGATGGTCTGAACGCTTCCGTCCCGCAGCACCACAGTCATTTTTCCTTCGCCTGCGCTCATTTTGTCAATCCGCCAGGACGGCTGGCCAATGGCGCGCTCAATCTTTGTGATGGCCTGCTGGTCAAACGCCTCAAAGCAGAACAGCCCCACGAGGAACCTCACCTTGGAGGCTAGCTTCGCCGCGTACTCGTTGTCGGACTGCCGCAGGAGGCCAACGGCCTGAACTGAGCAGGGCGTCCCGACTAGTGCTATGTTTTTCACCTGTGGGTCTCGGATAAGTTCTTTGACTGACTCCAGTATATCGTTTTTCGTGTACTTGCTTCCAGCAGTCTTTTCGAGATCACTGGAGTCGCGGATCACCCGAGGATGGGGCTCTTGCGACCAGCGATCCAGACCCATAACGAGAGCGCAGTCCACCAGCACCTCATCCAGCGCTGCAGCGAGAAGAGCGCTGGCTGCTCCGCCGTTCTGCTGGCGAGAAGAGCTCTTCTTGGATCGCGCATTTATGATCTTCAAGTAGGAGCCGATGATGTCCGCCGACGATGTTCTCTCCATGTTCTCCGCCAGACGGGGACAGCCCACTAGGCATGCCCTGCAGTCCACGCAGGGGTTGACCTGCTGGGGGTGGTTGGCCTCGTGGTCATAGACAAGTGAATCTGCGAGACAGACGGCAATGCAGGCCCGGCATCCGGAGCAGAGACCATTATGCCAGACCCTCTCCTCCAGCATCTGAGCCGGAAGAATTACCGGGTTCAGGAATTCGATTTCTTGCATAGTGCTTCACTCGTTTTCATTTAACAGGGATGAATCCGTATTTATCAAGGATTGTCTGCCCATCTTCAGACATGATCTCATCAATGAATGCCTTTGATTCCGTGGGATACCTGGACTGCGAGAGCACTCCCACTGGGAAGTCCCCTACCACATTAAATTTGTCTGGAATGAGAACCCTGGCAACTTTTCCTACCATCTGGGGGCTCACGTCTGAGATGAAGGCAAATCCTGCGTCAGCTTCACCCAGGGCTACCTTCGAGACTACCCGGTTGACTGTGGTCTCCTGTGAGACCACATTGGCGAGAACAGCTTCCCTGTAGGCCGGGCCGTATTCGCTATCATTAGCAAGCTTGTCCAGAACCTGAAGTGCGTAATCCCCTGCCGGAAGCTCTTTGGTTCCCATCAGGATCTTGACGCCTGGATGGGCCAGGTCTGTGAAATTCGTGATGTTTGCCGGGTTGTCATTGGGCACGATTATGGCCACCTTGTTTTGAGCAAAGATCTGGACGGTTTGATTGTCCATGAATCCCTCAGACTGGAGGGCCTTCATGTGCTTGACATTTGCCGAAACCAGGACGTCAGCGTAGGCTCCCTCTTCAATCTGGGCGCGCAAAGCCGGGACCCCGTCGAAGTTGAACTTGACAGTCATGTTGCTCTCATTCTCATAGATCTCAGCGATCTCGCTTATGGCTCCTGTGAGCCCGGCGCCGCAGTAGACAGTAAGCTCTTTTTCTTCCTCGGCCAGGACTGTGCTTGCTGCCGATAAGAGAATTGCCAGAACTGTAAACGCCGTAAGAAATGTGAAATAAACTCGATTGGATTTTTTGTCAGTAGCCATTGGTTACCTTCTCCTCAATCATTCTATCCTTATGCAAACATTTATGATTACTATTTCGACTTGAGTAAGCGTATTAGTTGAACTTATTAAATCTTTGCGATTGAAAAGCCTTTTAAGGTGGTAATAGCCGGAGAGTAATCATCTCCGGCTCTGGGTCATGCTGAATATTGGGAAGAACCCAGCTTGGGAGGATAGATCCTGGACGCATAGCACGTTATCGCAAACATTCTCCTCTGTTCTCATTGTATCAGAGACACCTCACCTCCAAGAGGCTGCAATGCCTGGGAGTTATAAGGAATTATTTGAGAATAATGAGGCAGTAGTCAGAAAATTGAAGAGGGATTGTGAAGTGATCCTAATTTGCATTTCACGACAGAATCAGGCCGAATGCTCGCGAAAGTCTGTCGATCAATTTCTCTGTATTTCAGGCATAGCAACAAGGAAGATTTGTTGAGACGCAAAAGGATCAATGAGCACCAATCGGAGAATTTTGTTAGGCGAGCCATGAAAGGCCATTGAGTACCACGAGCAGGCACTGGCAATTTTTCGCGAGATCGAAGATGAGAGTGGCGAAGGGAGATCTCTATGGAACATGAGCCTAGCTCTGGACCAACTCGGAAATAGAACGCAGGCGATCGAATGCGCCAAAGCTGCCCTTAAGATCCTAGAAGATATCGAAGACCCCCGCGCCGATAGCGTTTAGGCGAAAGCTGCAAGAATAAGATCTACAAAATCAGAGCCAATGAAACCTAAAAACAAGGCACTCATCAAAGCCCTCTTAGAGGAGGCTGACTCCCTTCAGGAGGACATCTACGACGATACCGAGCAGATGCTTGGCACAGTTCCCTTCATCCTGCGAGTCATGGCCCGCCGCCCGGAGTTCATGATCTTCTCTGCCCTCAAGGACTTCCATGGGTTGCGGCCCAAAAGCCTGGACGCCAGGACCGCAGAACTATTGGCCGTGGCTGCGGCGGCAGGGGCTGGAGCAGACAAGTGCCTCAAGGTGCACATGAACGCAGCGAGCCGGGCGGGGGCAAGCGAGGACGAGATCATGGATGCGGTCCTCATTGCTGCACTCATCGGCCAGACAAAAGTGCTGGCCTCGGCCTTGCGGACGTTTCAGGAGTTTGAGGAAAAGGCAAAGGAAAAGCAGGCTTAGAAAGAGGCCAGGCACCTTTATATTTCTGTCAAAAAAAGTGATTTTACTCTGTGGCGATTATTACCGCACTGGCCTTGATCACCGCAGAGACCTCACTTCCTTCCTTCAGCTTCAGCTTTTCTGCTGATGCTCGCGTGATGACCGATACAATCTCCTCTCCGCTGGGCAGCCGCACTGTCACTTCGGTGTTCACTGGACCGTTAACCAGTTTCTGTACCTTTCCCTTCAAGACATTCCTTGCACTGAACTGCATTTCATCACCTCGAAATTTACATTATACTCTTATGTTAGCAACCCATTTATTCTTTGTGTTTTACTGAAGTAAGATGATCATTACTATTCATCTCTGTCCATCATCCCTGAAGGCATTTCGACCATAAGCATGGCGAAAAGGCTTCTAACGTTTTTCCTGAACTCAACCAGGCTGCCGTCATTTCTGAGCTTCATGTCTGCCGTCTTCATGGCCTCGCACATGCCCCATCCAAGCTCCCGACACTCCCTCTCTTCAAGTGCTTCGGCTGCCTTGCGATCCGGCTCTTCGCAAGAGACGATGATCTTCTCGTCCCCGCCCTCCCTTTGGCCGCCGCCTGCCGGGCTCCTGCCAGGATCGTCGGGGCGGCCCCGTGCCGTCAGCCACTTCAGCCTGGCCTCTGCAGGAGCACAGATCTCAACGAGATGAAATTCCTCTGCATGAGCCGCGAAGTATTCAGCCTCCTGGCGAGAACGCAGGCCATCAACCACCACAACCTCCTCGCCCGTAGCCCTCGCTCTATCCAATATCCTCTTGGCCACGACTTCCGGGCCTTCTGCAGCTCGAAGGGCATTGCCTATTCGCCCTAAATTCAGGTCGGTTGGCTCCAGGCCCAGCCTGGAAGCCTCCTGGCGGATGATGTCGCCCATGACCAGCACCATCAGACCTGCCTCTTTTGCTATCCGAGACGCTTCTCCTTTGCCGGACCCCGGCAGGCCGATAAAACCGATGATTTTCAATGCGATTCCCCTGTTTTCAATCAGATCTAAGATTAAGAAGCTTATCACTAAAGAGAAAGATGAGATCCTACATTTTTTATAGCTTTTACTTTGATAAGACCATCAACTGATTTTGCCAATGCATTTAAGCGATCAATGGGGATCGGCACAAATTCTCCATCAACTGGTCGACCCAAATGAAGAATCATTGACTCCAGTTTGCATTCAGGAAATTCGTCTTTCAATTTTACCAGAGTTCTAGCAATCTCGATTACATCTCGAATTGATGGCATTTCAGGAAATATCGCAGTTCTTACCTCAATCGGTATTCCAGCACTCATCGATATTCTCAAGCTTTCTAAAACACTAGGTGCCACATTGGAAACACATGTCGCCCTTAGATATTCTGGATCTTTCAAACTTGCTTTTACATCTAAAAAGACCATATCAATAAGATTTCTCTTTAAAAGACGTAATAATCGATCCGGATAATAGCCGCAAGTCTCCAGGCCAACTTTTAAATTTAGCCCTTTTGCCGCTTTTGATAATGCAATTACTTGCTCAATTTGCATTAGTGGCTCTCCACCAGAAAGGATAAGGGCATCAACACCAGGTAGAGATGTTACTCTTTCAAACGCTTCATTCAATTTAATTTGGCCAAATTCGCTCTCGCATCCAAGCGTTTTCACCTTAACAATCTCTCCGATAATATTATAAAGTTCTACTAAATTATCTCCCCTCTGTAATTTGCTGTTGTGGCAGTGCGGACAGCGTAGAGGGCAGCCTCTCAGGAATACCACCATAGCCGCCCGGCCCAGCCAGTCTACAGTTGAAAGAGGAATGATCCCTCCGAAGTTGACCTTCATTCTTTTTCCAGTGAGACGTCAACCTTCATGGGCTTTCCAGCGATCCGAGACATCCTCTCCACAAGCTCCTTTTCATCGGCTGCAGCCTTCTCCTCTAAAATGTCCAGATCTTTTCTGGACTTGGCCAGCGTCGCCTCCAGGCCTTTTATGCTCTTCTTTTTTTGGCTGATCTCCTCTTTGATGCGTTGGCCCTCCCGGCTGCCCTCTTTAATTTGACTGTCTATGTCAGAGATCTCATTGTCTAATGCAGCCTGTCTGGCTCTGGCTTTTTCCAGGGACCTTCTTTCTATGAGCAGGTCGATGTGATCAAGCGTCTTCTCCTTCTTCTTGTCCTTCAATCCGAGTGTTGCCAGGTGACTGCGCAGCTCCTTCAACGAGCCGGCAATGTCTTTATCCTGCACCTCTGCCGGCGACTTCATGAGCTGCAAGAAGACGCTCTCGTTTTTCAGGCTGATCCTATCGCTTGATCCCTGCTTCATGATTCTGGCGAGAGCCTTAGTGAGCGGAGCAATGATGCCGGCCAGCTCTTCCTCCGCCTGAGATCTCTCGAGCTTTGCCCTCTCAAGGCTCGTCTTCAGCTCTTCAACTCTCCGTCCCACATTGCTTTGAGCGTGCCTTTTCGCCTCATCTTCATGAAGGGAGAGCTGGACTCTGATCTCTTCCAGAGACGTTTCATCCTGACACGTCTTCTTTTTCAGTTCATCTATCTTGCACAGCTCTTCTCCCAGTCGATCTGCCAGCTCTCTGCAAAACCAGCTTTCCTCGGCAGTCTTTCTCTTCTTGCTGATCTCTGCCTCCAGATCGACCAGAACCCGGCTGATTCCAGCCAGATCGGAGTTGATGCGCTCGATATTCTTTGGAAATAGGGCAGCCACAAACCTCTGGGCTCTCGCAAATGTGGTGGCAGTCCTCTCCAGGCCCTTGAGAGCCGTCCAATGATGCTGGAACGCGCTATCAAGATCCCTCTTTTTGGGAGGCGCAAGCTTCGATGAGAAGGAAGAGAGCTGCTTAGCGACCTCGCCACGCGCCGCCAGACCAGCACGCAGGAGCTTAGGCGGCGTGCTCTCATCGGCCAGTGCTTTCTCCAGCTCGGAGACTTCATTGGAGAGTGACTTGGCGGACGCATCGATCTGGCCGTAGATCTCGTCCAGGCGCTTTAGAAAATCGGAATCCTTTTCGAACTCCTCGAGCCATGAGTCAACCTCGGCAAGCTTCAAGCATGATGACTCATCTTTGCTCCTATTTCCCCCAAAAATATTTTTAAGCCACTTCAATTGCAAAATCTCCTATTTTTTGAGCTGAGATATGACCTTCTCTGCGATCTTGGGGCCGAGGAGGCGGGCGACCTCAGCCAGGTCGGTTGCCTTCAACTTCTCTAAGCTCGTTATGCCTGACGAATAGAGCTTTCTGGCCCTGACCCGGCCAATTCCCTTCAGATTCAAGAGTGCGAGAAGATCCTGGCTCGCACCGTAGTGGATGCGTTCGGCCAGTTGCTCTGCAATGAATGTCACTCCCAGGTCAAGATGCTTGGATATCTCAGCCAGAGAATGCATGAGCCATTCCGCCGTCTCAGCCGACCGGCGGATGTCTCCGGGTCCAATGCGATACCTGCTGGCGATCTGCTCCTCATGCACCTCACCTATCCAGTCCATGAGCATGGCCGAGGTCTTGGCCTCGCGGAGAAGATAGTCGTAGTTATCTTCATCATAAAGCTCGCACTCGTGCTGATCTATGAACTCCTCCACCCAACCATCTGCGGACTGAACATAGAGCAGATTCATGTCAGGAGTCATGGTTATGAGGTGCACCAGTCCCAGATCAGAGAAAACTTTTCTGCCGGCTCTTTCCAGGTCCAGGGCAGAGCTGAACTGAAGACCGGTGCTCTCGCCTGCCTTTGCCGCCGCTGCTAAAGCTGCCAGATCCTTTGCAGATTTCCCGGCTGATTTCAAAGAGCCGGTCCTCTCAGTGCCAGGCTTCCTCCTCTTCAGGTTTTGCAGCATTACGACGGCACTTAACGGATCTATGTAGAGCTTGGAGACGAGAGAGCCTAGCCTCGTGGGCAGGAGGTCGTCCTCATCGCTCGCATGGATCATATCGTTCTCCTTTAAGAAGTCGATGACCTTTCCAAGGGTGACATCCAGATTCCAAGGATCCTGCTGCTGGGCATAAAATGTCGTGGCCATGAAGGCCTTCAGCTCGACTTCATTTCTGGCGAACCCTGCGGCAAATGTTGAGAGAAGATGAGTTCGCAAAGCGCTCTCGCTGGCCAGCTTGGACCAGATCTCCTCCGGGCTGCCGTGGATGTAGCGCTCAAACAGATCCTGGACCTCGGAGTTGTCCTTGGCCATCAGAAAAGATTCGCCGTAAGGGTCAAGGCCAGGCCTGCCAGCCCGACCGGCCATCTGGCGGTACTCGATGACAGGAATGGCAACCATTCCCCGTCCGTACTCGTACCTCCTGTAGCTCTTGATGAGGACCCTTCGAGCAGGCAGGTTAAGGCCTGCGGCCAACGTTGGTGTGCTGGCTATAACCTTGATCTTGTTCTCCCTGAATCCCTGTTCAACGAGGCGCCTCTGCTCGGAGAGGAGGCCAGCGTGGTGGAAGGCAACTCCGCGAGAGACGCAGTTGGCGAGGCGCAAAGCTGTCTCGCTCTCGCCGGTGGCTAAAATGCTCTGAGACAGTTCTGAAGTGGCTTCACTGGCAGGGATCAGGGCCGTGAGCCTTGAGGCCGCAGCCTCGGCATTCTTTCGGGAGTTCTCAAATATCAGTATCTGGGCTGACAGGGCGAGGGTATCCTTGACCAGAGCCATTGCCTCGTCTTTGGTTGTCTTGCTTCCAGCCAGTGCTGACTCGCCGTCGGAGAATATCAGCTTGCCGTTGGAGATGACGCCCTCCCGGAGACTGATTGGCCGCCAGTCGGAGCTGACCATCTCTGCTTTCAGCCAGGCGGCGATCTCCGGAGCGTTGGCAATGGTCGCGGAGAGGCCTATGACCTGCAACCCGGGATTACAGTGGCGCAGCTTGGTGATTGTCATCTCCAGGGTAGGACCCCTGCCCGGATCGTTGAGCAGGTGGATCTCGTCTACCACCAGCACTGCAAGGTCCCGCACCCATGACGCCCCGTTTCTCATCAGCGAGTCGGCCTTCTCAGAAGTGGCTATGATGATCTGGTTCTTGCCCAGTCGCTCGTCTCTCTTGTCAAAGTCGCCGGTGCTGATACCAATGGACACACCAAGATCTCGGAACTTTTTAAACGAATCGTACTTCTCAGTTGCCAGCGCGCGGAGCGGAACGATGTAGAGAGAGCGGCGGCCCTGCAAGGCTGCCTTGAGCATGGCAAGTTCAGCCAGAAGGGTCTTGCCTGAGGCCGTAGGCATGGCCAAGAGCATGCTTTTTCCATCCAGAAGGCCCCGCTCCA
>Ga0074195_1003219_pt1 | contig 15928 bp, 17 predicted proteins | sample EPASupsiteHSE623_FD_64525 | JGI IMG/M metagenome (GOLD analysis project Ga0074195, IMG submission 64525) | Bioremediated contaminated groundwater from EPA Superfund site, New Mexico - Sample HSE6-23 | ecosystem: Environmental > Aquatic > Deep subsurface > Groundwater > Contaminated ...
GTGAGGGTGGGGGGGAGGGGGGGGGGAAATGTTAAGGGCCGGATCAAGCATTGCCCCGCTCATTGGGAGCGCACCGTCCGCTCGATGGCCTTGTAGACCCGGTCAAAGGTTTCCTCGAAGGAGGAGGGCGTCAGCCGGCCCACCTCGATGAACTTGACCACGATCTCCTTGGCCACCTTGAAAATGGCCTCGTCGGTCACTTCCTGCCGGACCGGCTGCCTGTTTTTCTCCTCACCGCCCATGGCTGCACTCCTTGTTGCCTGGCAATAAAAAACCCCTGTTACAGGAAGAAGGCCAATTCTTTACCAGGTGTAACAGGGGAAACCACTCTCACGCGGAAAAAACCTCGCCAGCATTTCCCGGGAGGCCATGGTTTTTCTTGTGTCCGGGGGTAGGGCCGCCCTTGCCCCGTGGTGGTGGCGATCAGTTCTTTTCCAGAGTCCGGTAATCGATGGCCTCGCCATAGGCGAGGATATCTTCCCTGGCGGCCTGCCGCCCCTTGATGGTGACCACAAAGCGGGAGGCGGCAACCACGTAGAGTTCGCCGCTCTTCTTGCCGCTGTCGTATTTAAGGATCGCCCGCTGTCCCTTCACGGTTTCAAGCTTGCCGCCTCCGGCTCCCGCGAACATGGGATTGTTGACCATCATCAGCACCGATTGCAGCACCGGCGAATCGGAGACGATCTCCACGCTGATGCTCGCCGGCCCCTTCTTGTACTCGCGGCTGACCGTGACCCCGCCGCCGAGAATGGCCGCACCCAGGGCCTGAGCGCTGGCCTCTTTCCCCTCCCAGCCGGACAGAGGTTCGGGCAGCAGGGACTTGATCCGCTCACTTTTCTGCTGGCGGACCAACTGGGCGGCATAATCGAGGTTGGAGGCCGCACCGGTATAATCGCCGGCCTCATACTGCCTGGTCGCCTCCTTGATGGTGCTGAGCACATTGTCGTTCGCCCGCAAGGGTTGCGAACACAGGACAAGGGCCAGCATGAGAACGATCCGCGTCAGAGTTGTTACGGGCATAGGTCTCCAAAAAATCGGCACTGAGGGTAAAGTCTGCTCTGTGATACCAAGAGGCGCCGGAGGTGTCAAGCAAAGATCAGGCCCGCGTCCGGAAAGGAAACCACTCAAAACTACACTGGAGAATTGATAAGATAGGCAACAAACAAATCACCCCGTCCACCGAGCACTCCTTTTCCATCCGGCCTGGCCGGTGTTGTCTGGACAGGCATCGGTTGCCGGAAACCGGGAAACCGGCTATCGTGCGGCAATCCCGGCAGCAAGGGACGGACGTCACGCCGCAACGGGGCGCAATCGATCAATGAGACCAAGGAGCACATCATGGGCCGGGAAATCGAACGCAAATTCCTCCTTGCCGGCGAAGGCTGGCGCGGCCTGGCCGAGGGGGTCGAATACCGCCAGGGCTACCTCTGCGCGGACAAGGAGCGAACCGTCCGGGTGCGGATTGCCGGCGAGAAGGGCTTTCTCACCATCAAGGGGGCGACTGTTGGAGCGGCCCGGAGCGAGTACGAGTACACGATTCCGCTGACCGAGGCCCGCGAGATGCTCGACACCCTCTGCCCGCAACCGCAGATCGAAAAAAAACGGTACACCATCCCCTACCGGGGAGGCGTCTGGGAGGTTGACGAATTTTCCGGCCGCAATGCCGGCTTGATCGTGGCTGAAATCGAGCTGGAAAGCGAGGATCAGACCTTCGAGCGTCCCGACTGGGTCGGCGAGGAAGTGACAGGTGATGCGCGCTATTACAATGCGGCCTTGTGCGTGGAACCGTTCAGCACCTGGGGCCAGGCAAAAAAGGAAGAATAAAGCCAGGGTCCAGAACTGTTTGCAAAGACTGGATTCCGGCCTGCGCCGGAATGACGTTCAAGGGTGGGGCCCGTCTTTATGTGGGCACACCAATGACACCTGTTCCCGGTGGGCACGATACTACCGTGCCCTACCCTTCCGGGATCGCCCGGCTTACTTCTTCCGGCCGCTCCGCTCGCGGAAGAGCAGCCGGACCGGAACCCGGTCCAGGCCCAAGCCATCGCGGAAGCTGTTGGTCAGGTAGCGCTGATAGGAAAAATGGATGCCCTTGGGGTCGCTGGCGACCACGGCGAACAGAGGCGGAGCCGTGCCCAACTGGGCGGTGTAGAAGAATTTGAGGCGGCGGCCGTGATAGTAGGGCGGCTCATGTTTGGCAACGGCCTCGGCCAGCAACCGGTTGAGGGCGGCGGTGGGAAAACGCTGGTGGAACTGACGGTAGACCTTGCCGATCTCGGGAAAGAGCCGCTTGATCCCGGTGCCGGTCAGGGCCGAGACCTTGAGCACCGGGGCAAAGGGGATGAACTTGACCGCCATCTCCACCTCCTCCAAGAGCCGCTCCTGCCGTTTCTTGTCGTCCTTGATCAGATCCCACTTGTTGATCAGGATGATCAGGGCCCTGCCCTGATCCTGCGTGTAACCGATCACCTTGGTGTCCTGCTCGGTGATCCCCTCCTCGGCGTCGATCAGCACCAGGGCGATGTCGCAGCGTCCAATGGCCTTGAGGGCCTTGAGGATGGAAAATTTCTCCAGCTTATCCGTGGTCTTGCCCTTGCGGCGGATGCCGGCGGTATCGATCAGCAGATAGGTGTACGGGTCGCGGGTCACCAGGGTATCGACGGAATCGCGGGTGGTGCCGGCAATCTCGGAGACCACCATCCGCTCCTGGCCGATGATGGCGTTGACCATCGAGGATTTGCCCACATTGGGACGGCCGAGGAAGGCGACCCGCATGGTATTTTCCGGCAGATTCAAGGGCAGATCGGTCTTTTCCAGACAGGGCAGCACCCCGTCCATCAGGGTATCGAGGCCGTAGCCATGATCGGCGGAGAGCGCCCACAACTCGCCGACCCCGAGTTCCCAGAAGGGGGTGATCAGGGTATCCTCAACCTCCGGGCTGTCGATCTTGTTGACAATGAAAAAGACCTTCTTCTCGGTGCGGCGCAGCAAATCGACGATCTCGATGTCGCTCGGGGTCAGCCCCTCGCGGCCATCCATGAGGAAAAAGATGACGTCCGCCTCCTCGATGGCCAGCAGGGCTTGATGGCGGATGTGGTTGGTGATGGTGTCGTCCTCGGCGTCGATGCCGCCGGTGTCCACCAGCATGAACGGATGCTCCTCCCAGCTGACGCGGGCGTAATGGCGGTCGCGGGTGACGCCCGGGGTCGGATCGACCAGGGCGTCGCGGCGTTTGACCATGCGGTTGAACAGGGTGGACTTGCCCACATTGGGGCGGCCGATAAGGGCCACCAGGGTTACGTTTTCCGTGGTCATGATCGTCGTTCAAGCTCCTGGCGGCATTGGCCGGTGAGATGGTTGAGGCCAGCATACCCGGCGGCCTCGGGTTTGGCAAGCAGGCGGCCCAGTGAATCCAGGGCCGGCCGGAGATAGTGGGCGAAAAAGGGTTTGCGCCGCACCTGGCTTAAAAAGGCGAAGGCCCCCAGAATCTGGAGGTTGCGCTGCAGGGCCAGCAGCAGGTACTCGTGGCGGAACTGATCGGAATCGTACACGATTTCTTCCCGCAGGGCACCCAGGTAGACCGCAATCAGGTGATTCTGCATGGGCTCGGGCAGGGCCGCGTACGGATCGAGCAGCAGCGAGGCCAGGTCATAGGCCAAGGGACCGAAGCGGCCGCCCTGGAAATCGATGAACCGCACCGCGCCATCCTTGAGCATGAGGTTGCGGCATTGAAAATCGCGATGAAGAAAAAAACCGGCCGGCGCCCGGGCAGCCTGGCCGGCCAGGAGGGCACACTCGGCCGCCACCGCCTCGCGGTCGAAATCGAGCCCCAGCAGGCCGGTGCAACAGGCGCGGAGGAAATAGCCGGATTCCCGCTCCAGCATCAAGGCGCGGTCGTAGCGGGGCGTATCCCAGCACCAGGCGGGATCGAAGCCTGCGGCACCCCGCACCTGCATCCGTGCCAGTTGCCGCACGGCCTCTTCGTAGAGGGGGAGAGAGCGGGCCGCCCCCTGCTCCACCACCTGCTCGAACAGGCGACGGTTTCCCAGATCCTCGCAGAGCGCGAGGCCGCTGGCCGGATCAAAGGCGTGGATCGCGGGAACCGGCGCGCCAGCCTGGCGCAGATGGCGGCCGATCCGAACGAATGCGTTCGCTTCGGCCTGGCCGCGCTCGTCGTTCTCCGGCGGCAGGATGGCGATGATCGATTCCCGACCTGGACCGCACAACTGGAAAAACCGGCGGCTGGAGCCGTCCGGCACCAGGACCGCGACCCGCACCGTGGCCTCGGGCCACCCCTCTGTCGCTTTCCCGAGGAGCCGGCCGGAGCGGGCGATGAGTTCCGCCCGGTTCATGACCAATTCTCCGGCCCAGGGCCGCACGCCCTGTCGATGTCCGGATCACCGGTGACGATGGCGCCCTCAAAGACGCTGTCCCTGGCCACCTCGGCGCCATTCCAGACCACCGAGCGGCAGAGACGCGCACCCGCGCCGATCACCGCCCCCGGCCCGATGCAGCCCCAGTCCTCCAGCACCACGCCGGACCCGATCCGGGCGGTGGGATCGATTACCCAGCCCGGTTCCGAGGCCAGGAGCTCCTGGTGCAGTTGGAGATAGTCCGCAGGCGTGCCGATATCGCGCCACACCGCGCCGTCCACCCGGCAGAAGCCGATCCGTCCCTCCAGGGCCAGCTCGCGGTACAAGTCGATGATATGGTGGAATCGGCCCGCCGGAATCCGCTCGATCACCTCAGGATCGACCACCTGGATGCCGGTGAAGGCGAGCTGTTCGCCCGCGCCATCGCCGAAACTCCGCACCCGGTCGCCCGCCATCCCGACGTTATTGAAGCGGGGATAGTCGTGCAGGGCCAGGGTGACGTCGTTTTTCGACAGCAGATGGCGGTGATACACCTGTTCCAGATCGATATCGTGGTAGAGGTCGCCGTTCACCACCAGGAGCGGATCGTTGTCCATCCGGTTCAGGGCCTGGCGCAGGCTGCCGCCGGTGCCGAGGATGGCCGGTTCATATTGAATGAGCAGTTCCGGCCAGGGGGCCAGCGCCGCCTCGATGTGCGACGCCAGGTGATGGCAGTTGACCAGGACCGGCGAACAGGCGCAGGCGTGCACCTGGTCGAGCAGCCGGTGCAGCAGCGGCCGGTTGACCACTGGAAACAGCGGTTTGGGCCGCAACGTGGTATAGGGCCGCAAACGGGTGCCAAAGCCTGCGGCGAGAAGGAGAGCCTGCATATGTAATAAAGGAATTGGTCTTGACTTGCACCGGAAACTGCTCTACAAATCACCTTTCCGGCCGATTGGTTTACATCTCATAACTTCAGGAAAGCACGGCGCCCAAGAGCGTTCCGGCCAACCTGATCTTGTACCGTTTCCGCACTCTCCTTGCAAGCATCCGGGCAAAAAAAACATGATTACTCTTCTTGATTACGGCGCCGGCAATGTCCGTTCGGTGATCAATGCCATCGAACGGCTCGGCGAGACCGTTTCCCTGGTGGACAGCGGCGCGGATATCGACCGCGCTGACCGCCTCGTCTTCCCCGGCGTCGGCAACTTCGGCGCCCTGATGCGCACCCTGCGGGATAAGGGGCTGCGCGAGCCGCTGGTGCGCTATCTCCACTCGGGCAAACCTTTTTTCGGCATCTGCGTCGCCCTCCAGGCCCTGTTCGAATCGAGCGAGGAGGCCCCGGAAGAGCCGGGACTGGGCATCCTCCCCGGGCGGGTGCAGCGGTTCACCGTTGATCTGGCCATCCCCCATATCGGCTGGAACGGCCTCAAGGTCGGCCAGGCCTCGCCGCTCTTCCAGGGCCTTGCGGGCAACGAAAAATTCTATTTCGTCCACTCGTTTCATGTCGCCCCGGCCACTGCGGACGACATCCTCACCACCACCGACTACGGCTACGAGTTTGTCAGCGCCATCCAGAAAGGCGCCCTGGTGGCGACCCAGTTCCACCCGGAAAAGAGCGGCCGCGCGGGCTTGAAGCTGCTGGAGAATTTTCTCGCCGGCACCCGCGAAGCCATCCTGCCCGTTGCCTGCCCGCAGACCACGGTGCTGGCCAAGCGGATCATCGCCTGCCTCGATGTGCGCGCCAACGACCGGGGCGACCTGGTGGTCACCAAGGGCGATCAGTACGATGTCCGCGAGGAGGGCACAGTCCGCAACCTGGGCAAGCCGGTGGAACTGGCCGGGGACTATTACGAACAGGGGGCCGATGAGATCACCTTCCTCAACATCACCGGCTTCCGCGATTTTCCGCTCCAGGACATGCCCATGCTCGAAGTCCTGGAGCAGACCTCGAAGAACGTCTTCGTCCCCCTGACCATCGGCGGCGGCATCCGCGACTTCACCGACCGGAACGGCCGCTTCTCCAGCGCCCTGGAGGTGGCCGCGCAGTACTTCCGCTCCGGCGCCGACAAGGTCTCCATCGGCTCGGACGCGGTGCTGATCGTCGAGGAGGTGCTCAAAACCGGCATGGCCACGGGCCTCTCCTCCATCGAGCAGATCGCCCGGGTCTACGGCAACCAGGCGGTGGTGATCTCCATCGATCCGCGCCGGGTCTATGTCGAAAGTCCGGACACGGTGCCGCACACGGTGATCGAAACCGCAACTCCCGGTCCAAACGGGGAGCGGTATTGCTGGTACCAGTGCACCATCAAGGGCGGCCGCGAGGGTCGCACGGTCGATGCAGTCACCCTGGCCAAGGTCTGCGAGCAGTTGGGGGCCGGCGAAATCCTGCTCAACTGCATCGACAGGGACGGCACCAACTCGGGCTTTGACCTGGAGCTGATCAATGCGGTCCGCTCGGCGGTGACCATCCCGGTGATCGCCTCCAGCGGGGCGGGCAGCGCCGAGCATTTTCGCGAGGTCTTTACCCAGACGAAAGCGGAGGCCGCCCTGGCCGCCGGCATCTTCCACCGCAAGGAGGTGCCGATCGGAGTTGTGAAGGAGTATCTCAAGGATAAGGTGGAGATCAGGCCGGCCTGACCGTCCAGGAAACCAAGAGGCACCGGGCAAGACATCACGCACCTTTTAACACATTTTTCCTGCATTTATCATGAACCGCACCTTCTTTTACAAGATCATCCGCACCCTCGTGGCCCTCGCGTTCCTGACGCCTGCCCTCGCCCTTTACGCCGCGCCGCGCGTCGATATCACCAAGGCCCCTCCTGAACACAAACAGCGAACCCCCGAGGAACTTGACCAAGAATTGAAGAAGTGGGAAGAAGAACACAAAAAGCGGCTGGAGGAAAAAGAGAAGGCGCTGGAGGAGGAAGAGAAAAATTTGAAGCAGCATCAGGAGGAAAAGAAGACAACGGGGAGAAAGACGGCGCAGACGAAGCGGAGCTTTGCCCTTCCCACCTGATTGCATACAGCAACTTTTCTTTGCGTTCGCCGGTTCCACCTTTATAATGGAGCATGGAGAGAGTGATCCCTCAATTGTCCCCTTTGCCACTTTTGATGCAGGCCTGACATGCCGTCTCGCCCGGAAAAAACCACCACCCGCCCGGCCACGCCCGAACCGCTCTTGCGCCGTCTGCTGCGGGAGCTGCAGCAACGGTGGCTGGCCGCCGCGGATTCACCCGCCGTCCGCACCGATCCCGATCGGGAGACGACGGAAACCGGGCAATCCACACCGGTGCCCGCAGCGGCGGACAACCGCCGCCAACCCCGCGTCCCGCTCAAAAACACCTCGGTCCACGTCACCGACGGCTGCCTCTGCACTCCGGCCCTGATTGACAACATCTCCCCCTCCGGCATCTGTCTGTGCAACCTGCCGGAACAGCTGTACCGCAGCGCCAGCCAGTTGACCGTGTTTTCCAACGACAATCCGGGCCTGCCGGTACTCCACATCGAACCGCGCTGGCAACGCACGGATTGGGGCGGCAAAACCATCGGCGCGGTGATCCTCAACGGCTCCGATTCGTGGCGGCTTTTTTTTGTCCATGCCGCCAGCCAGGCCGAGACCTGAACCCGGACCTCTCTTCCCGGCCACACACTTCTGTTCTTCGCCGGGAACACCTTGTCTCCCCCGCTGAACAGACTTATGTTCAAGTGACAGACAGTTCCGCGCACCGCCGATGCCTAGCGTTCCCGTTAGGAACATAAGGAGGATCTCCATGAGTGACTGGAAACGGATCATCATCGCCGTTGACGATTCCCCCCGCTCCCTCAACGCCGTCGAGTACGTCGGCAGCATTGCCGGCCACTTGGCGGGGATCCACCTCTGCCTGCTCCATGTCTATCCGGAACCGCCGCCCGACTATTACCAGTCCGGAGCCACTCTGGACGACTACAAATCAGAGCAGGAAGAAAAAGCGAAAATGCTCTTTGCCCAGGCAAAGAAAATCCTCCAGGGACACGGTATCGCCCCCCAGGCCGTCACCTCCCTGTGCCGGATCGCCGGGCAGCAAGCGATCAGCGCCGCCATCCTCGACCTGCAGGTCAGAGAAAACTACGGCACCATCGTCGTCGGCAAGCGCGGCATTTCCAAAGCCGAAGAATTTCTCTTCGGCTCGATTTCCAATGCCCTGATTCATAACGGCCGCGACATCGCGGTGTGGGTGATCGGCTGATGATTGCCTACCAGACCATCGCCGCCTTGCCGGAACGGGTAGCCCGCGCCCTCAAGGACCATCCGGTGACCCGCAGCATGCGCAGGCCGTCGCGGGTCTACACCGACACCACCGACTTCACTTCCATCGATTACGGTGACATCATCGCCGTGGAAGACCGGTATTTTCTCATCACCTCCTACACCAAGGAGGGACGGTTCGGGGTGGATGAGCAGATCAAGCCCTGGGTGCCCAAGGTGGTGGATCTGGCCACCATGGCCCATTACATTCTCAAGCTGGAATTCAGGGAGACCTTTGACATGCGGCTCGGGCAATTTGCGGTGACCTGCTACCGCAGCCCGGACAAGGAAGCACGGATACTGGACTTGGTGCAGGGGCATCCCCATTTCATGCAGGGAGAGACCCTGGTGGACGCAGCCGGCAATCTGGTGCGGGTACTGATACCGGTGAACGGCAACCGGCTGGACAAGGTGATCCATAGCGACCGTTCGCACCGGGAATATTTCTTCGATGAGCTGCCGGAAATCCTGCGGCAGTTCCTCGGCTGCCTGGACGGCATCCGCTTCCTCCACCGCAACGGCTTCCGTCATGGGGACATCCGCCGGGACCACATCTTCGTCGACCGCACCACCGGCCTCTTTTACTGGATCGACTTCGACTATGATTTTTATCTGCCGGAAAAACCTTTTGCCCTCGATCTCTTCGAGCTGGGCAACATCCTGATCTATCTCACCGGCCGGGGCGATTATCACCCCCGCGAGATCCTGGCCGACCCGGCACTGGGCGAAGCCGTTGCCCGCTCGCTCTCAGCCGCCGATTTTTCCTTGCTGGCGCGGAACCGGGTGGTCAATCTGCAAAAACTATTCCCCTATATTCCGGATGCGCTCAACAACATCCTGCTGCATTTTTCGGCGGGTGCCGATATCTTTTATGAAACCGTGGAAGAAATCCACACTGATCTCAGTACGGTTCTGGAGCAACTCACCAACTGAAAAGCCAGGCAAGAACGAAGGGGAAAAAGAGAAATACAGGCGGGCAGCAAGCGGGACAGATCAGATGGACTCCTCTTGCTGTTCCATGCTCTCCCCATCCTGATTGTCTTTGTCGCGGTTGATTTTCCGCTCTTTCTTGGCTTCCTTTTTTTTCTGTTTTTCCAGCTCTTTGAGCCGTTTTTCCTGCTTGTAGTTCGTGCGTTTCACCAAAACAACCTCCCCCGAACGACCGTGGTTGACAGATCATGCCGCGACCATGCACCTCGCCCCGAAGGACGAGGTGCGTTCTGGCGGCAGATTACTTATCGTTTTTTAACGACATTGGCGGCTGCGGGACCCTTGGCGCCATCGACCACATTGAAGCTCACGCGTTCTCCTTCCTGAAGGGACTTAAACCCGTCAGCCTGGATGGCGGAATGATGGACAAACACGTCCTTGCCACCATCTTGGGCGATAAAGCCAAAACCCTTAGAATCATTAAACCATTTTACAGTTCCTTCAGCCATTGTTACAACTCCTCTTCTGTGGTGCGCGGGGCGCACTGTTTGGTGATTGGCCCCGCCTTGGGACCATGGTGTTCTACCGATCCATCGTGATGGCGCGGCATTTCGTTGTTCTTTTCAATCATTTGGAACGCCGGGTAAAACCGAAAACGCTCGCACCGGCGGCAGATTCGCGCCGGGGGCGGTTTTCGGCGGCGGCCCTTGAACCCCTTCGGGGGCTGGGCGCTGTTCCCGGCCGTTTATTCTCCTCGCGGATTTCCGTTGTCCGCGGCCGGACCACAGGCGAGAAGGCAGCGGTTTGCCGGCTCATTTTTGCGTCGAGAACCTGCTCAATGACCCGGACCATGCGTCCATCCTCGGAAGTGGCAAAGGTCAGGGCCTCGCCGGTGCGGGAAGCCCGGCCGGTGCGTCCGGTCCGATGGATGTACGCCTCGGCGGTGTCCGGCATGTCATAGTTGACCACATGGGAGATGCCGGTGACATCAATGCCGCGCGCGGCGATATCGGTGGCCACGAGGACATTGAAACTGCCGCTTTTAAACCCGTCGAGGGCCTGCTGCCGTTTGTTCTGCGACAGGTTGCCCTGCAGCGAGGTGGCCTTGAATCCCGATTGCGCCAGCTTCTGGGCCAGATTCTTGGCCTTGTGCTTTGTACGGGTAAAGATCAAGGTGGTGGCCATCTCATCATCCTTGAGCAGGTGCATGAGCAGGTCGGTCTTCTGTCCCTGCTCGACCGCATAGAGCATATGAGCAATGCTTTTCACCGAGCGGGTGGGGTTGATTTGCACGGTGACCGGGTCACGCAGGATGTCTTCGGCAAGATGCCGGATCTCGGCGGGCATGGTCGCGGAAAAAACAAGGGACTGCCGTTGCTTCGGCAACTGGCGCAATATCCTGCGGATATCGGGCAGGAAGCCCTTGTCGAACATGTGATCAGCTTCATCGAGGATCAGGGTTTCCACCTGCCCGAGGTCGATGGCTTTGTCGTTGAGCAGGTCCAAAAGGCGGCCGGGACACGCCACCACGATATCGACCCCGTTGCGGATCCTGTTGATCTGGGCCTGCTTGCTGACGCCGCCGTACACGGCAACGCTGCGCAGCTTGGTGTTGCGAATGATCGTGCAGGTAAACTCGTTGATCTGCTCAGCCAGTTCCCTGGTTGGGGCAAGGATCAGCGCCCGGACCTGTTTCCCAGGGCTTTGCATGAGATGCTGGACCATGGGCAGGGCGAAGGCCGCTGTTTTCCCGGTTCCGGTCTGTGCCAGACCAAGCAGATCGCGGCGCTCGAGAATCGGGGGAATGGCTTGCTGCTGGATGGGGGTTGGCGCGGTGTACCCGCAGTTGCGAATTGCTTGTTCAAGATGGGTGTTCAAAGAAAAAAGGTTAAAACTCATTACTTCTCCCGCAATCACATGGAACGGCGGCCATGACCAATCCGCTCCGCATGGGGCAGGACTGGCATTCGACGACAGATGGCTTCTGATTGCTTAGAATGTGAATAAAAACTGCCGAAGATGCGGCAGCGAAATGATATTGCGTGTGGCGGACAACCGGAAACAGACCGGGACAATTCAGCCCTATCAGGCCAAAGCCCGATGCAGGTACGGTTCGGTTGCAAGGGATAATAAATAGATGGAAAAATAGGTTACCGGCGCCTCTGGCCTTTCTTGGCCGGTGGTTTCGCTTCGTTGCAGACCAGCTTGCGATGATTGTATTCCTTGCCGTTCAGGTTGTCCATCACTTTATGCCCTTCCGATCTGTTGGACATCTCGACAAAGCCAAAACCTTTGGGTTGTCCCGAGAACTGATCGACGATCAGCTTGGCGCTGACGACCGTGCCAAAAGAACTGCACAGCTCGGACAATTCCGGTTCGGTGATATTGTATGGAAGACTGCCAATGAAAAGTTTCATGCCTCTCCTTCCCTCAAGGGGGTGGTCAGCAAGAACTTTTCAGGTATCGAAGGATTCAGGACGAAGACACAGGATATCAGAAAAGGAACATGCCAGATAATGTAGGTTTTTTTATTTACCCGATCCTAGCCTTCAGCGCAAGCGAATAATTCTCAAATACAAAAAAATCCAACGGGTGCCTGCTCCTGCACAAACCCGTTCGATCAGCCTTAACTGTTTCCATAACCCGAGAACAATGCTATAATGGCCTGTTTCAATAGGCAATAGCGGTTTTTTTTTGCTGTCTGTTAACCCCGGCCCCCCCGAGTATCTATTGACTGACCACGCGGAAACCATGGACCAAAAACCAAACATCCCCCAGGTGCGGCAACGCATCGACCAGATTGACGACACCATTCTGGAACTGTTGAAAGAACGGCTCGATTGCGCCAAGACCATCGGCCTGCTGAAAAGCGAAACCAGCCGGGCCAAGTGGGACCCGCAGCGCGAACTGGAGATCTACGAACGGCTCCGCGCCAACAACAACGATGTCTTTCCCTCCAAGGCGCTCCGCTCGATCTTTCACGAGATCATCACCACCTGCCGCCTGTCGCAGCGCAAGGCGAGCGTGGCCTACCTCGGACCGGAGGCCACTTTCTCCCACCTGGCCGGCGTCAAGTATTTCGGCCAGACCGCCGAATATCTGCCCATGGAGTCGATTGCCGAGGTGTTCGAGGAGGTGGAGAAGGAGCGGGTCAAGTACGGCATCGTCCCGGTGGAGAATTCCATCGAAGGCGCGGTCACCTATTCGCTCGACGCCTTTTTGAAATACAAGGTCAAGATCTGCGGTGAAATTCAGTTGGCCATCACCCATAACCTGGTCAACCGCTCGGGCAACATCGAGGATATCCAGACCGTGGCTTCCCACTCCCAGCCGCTGGCCCAGTGCCGCAACTGGCTGCGGAAAAACCTGCCCAAAATCCCCACCCTCGATGTCTTTTCCACCGGCACCGCCGCCCAGATGGCGGCCAACAACCCCAACGTCGGCGCCATCGCCAGCTCGCTGGCCATCAACACCTATGGCCTCCAGGTGGTGGTGCCCGGCATCGAGGATTACCAGGGCAACACCACCCGCTTTTTGGTGATCGGCCGCAAGTCGCCCAAGAAAAGCGGCTGCGACAAGACCTCGATTCTCATCGGCCTGATCAACCGCCCCGGCGCGCTCAACGAGATTCTGACCATCCTCTCGGCCAAGAATATCGACCTGGCCAAGATCGAATCCCGGCCAACCAAGGACAAGCAGTGGAGCTATCTCTTCTTCCTCGACATGATCGGCCACATCGAAGACCCGGTCATCTACGAGGCCTGCAACATCCTCAAGCAGATCTGCGCCTATTTCGAGCTGCTCGGTTCCTATCCCAGGGCCGACGACATCAATCTCGACGGCGGCATCGGCTGAGCGGCAACCGGCACCCCAGAACGCATCCTGACGAAACGCTATCCTGCCATGTGCGCCCTTCTCAGCTGCCAAGGACTGGCCAAGGCCTTCGGTGCCCAGACCCTGTTCACCGGCGTCACCCTGGTGGTCAACGCCGGCGACACCATCGGCCTGATCGGACCCAACGGCTCGGGCAAATCGACCCTGCTCAAAATCCTGTGCGGCCTGGAACAGGCCGACAGCGGCACGATCTTTGCCCAGAAGCTGCTGCGCATCGGTTACCTGCCGCAGGAGGACGTGTTCGACGAGGAGGCCAGTTGCGTCGACAACCTCGATGCGGCGGCCAGGCGGCTGGACATTGACGAGGCCGAACGCTACAACCGGGTGCACGCCCTTGTCAGCCGCGCCCAGTTTGCCGATCCGCAGCAGCCGGTGCGCCTGCTTTCCGGCGGCTGGCGCAAGCGGCTGGCCGTCTGCCGGGCACTGGTCGCCCGGCCGGAAGTCCTGGTCATGGACGAACCCACCAACCATCTGGACATCGAGGGCATCCTCTGGCTGGAGCGTCTGCTCGGCGCCACCTTGCCCGAAAGCCCGGCGGCGGTGCTCATGGTCAGCCATGACCGGAGATTTCTCGAAAACACGGTTAACCGGGTGATCGAGCTGGCTCCGGTCTATCCCGAGGGCTCGTTCCAGGTCCGGGGGACCTACGCCGATTTTCTCGAAAAAAAGGCCGACTTTCTCAGCCAGCGGCAGAGTCTGGAGGAACGGCTGGCCAACAGGGTCCGCCGCGAGACCGAGTGGCTGCGCCGCGGCCCCAAGGCCCGGACCACCAAGGCCCGCTACCGGATCGAGGAGGCGGGCCGGCTGCAGGACGAACTGGGCGAGGTCCGCGCCAAAAACCGCTCCGCTGGCCAGGTGGGTATCGCCTTTGATTCCACCCAGCGCAAAACGAAAAAGCTGCTGACCGCCACCGGCCTGGAGAAACGATTCCACGGCCCGCCGCTCTTCTCTGGTCTCGACCTCAGCCTGACCCCCGGCCTGCGCCTTGGCCTGCTCGGCCGCAACGGCAGCGGCAAATCGACCCTGATGCGGATTTTGGCCGCGGCCGCCCGCCACAGCGGCCTCAAGCCGGACCAAGGCACCATCACCATCGCCGACAACCTGCGCATCGTCAGCTTCGACCAGCGCCGCGAACAGTTGGACCCCGAAGCCACCCTGCGCCGCGCCCTGGCCCCGGAAGGCGACAGCGTCGTCTATCAGGGCCAGTCCCTGCACGTGGTCACCTGGGCCAAGCGTTTCCTTTTTCGCGCCGATCAACTGGAAACCCCGGTCTACCGGCTCTCCGGCGGCGAACAGGCCCGAATCCTCATCGCCCGGCTGATGCTCCAGCCCGCCGACATCCTCCTGCTCGACGAACCGACCAACGACCTCGACATCCCCTCGCTCGATGTCCTGGAAGAGAGCCTGTGCGAGTTTCCCGGCGCCCTGGTGCTGGTCACCCACGACCGCTTCCTCCTCGACCGGGTCTGCACCCTGGTGCTCGGCTTCGACGGGGCCGGCCGGGCCGAGTACTTCGCCGACTACGACCAGTGGCTGACCATGCGAAAGGAACAGGAGCGCAAGGAGCAGGCCGATGCCCCGGCCGCCGCCAAGGAAAAACCGGCCGCCAAGCCCAAACCGGGCAAGCTTTCCTACATGGATCAGCGCGAGTACGACCAGATGGAGGAAAAGATACTTGCCGCCGAAGCCCGCCTGGGAGAGCTCGAGGCCCTGATGGCCTCGCCCGAAGTGGTGGCCAATCCTGGCCAACTGCACCGCTACTGGCAGGAGCAGCAGGATCTGCAGGCCACAACCGAGCACCTCTACGATCGCTGGGACGAGCTGGAGCGCCGCCGCCAGGGGTAAAGCCCGTTGCAGACTTTTGCCCCCACGGCAAAGAACCCTTTGTTACGCCCCCTGTTTTCCCTTATACTCTCTTTTAGAATGCCACCGCGCTTCACGCTCGGTTCAAGGGAAACGACGGCCACAGGGAGGGGACGATGCCGAGGACGCGATATGGATGCATACTGGGCCTGTCCTGCTGTCTTTTTCTCGCTTCCTGCGACGATCAAAAACCTCCTGAACCGATCTGTACCGATCCGCTGGGCTGTGTCGTTATCGGCCCCGGTGAACCCATCAAAATAGGGGTGCTCCAGGCCCTGTCCGGAAAGGTGGCCTCCTTGGGACTGGAACAGGTTCGAGGGCTGGAACTGGCCTTGAATGGGCGGCAACGACAGGTGGCCGGGCATCCGGTCACCCTCCAGACCGAGGATTGCGGCTGCACCAGCGAGGGGGGCGCCAACGCCGCCCTCAAGGTGGTTGCCGACCCGAAGACCGTCGCCATTTTCGGCACAACCTGTTCGAATGCCGCCGCCTCTGCCGCCAAGGTAATGTCCGATGCCGGCCTGGCCATGATTTCCGGCAACAACAGCGCCCCCTTCCTTACCGCCATCGGCGGACAACGGGCACCCAACTGGCAGGCCGG